>Ga0209391_10000678_pt1 | contig 16722 bp, 12 predicted proteins | sample PPLLak3March2015_FD_187246 | JGI IMG/M metagenome (GOLD analysis project Ga0209391, IMG submission 187246) | Freshwater sediment microbial communities from Prairie Pothole Lake near Jamestown, North Dakota, USA - PPLs Lake P7 Core (1) Depth... | ecosystem: Environmental > Aquatic > Freshwater >... | reverse complement strand
GCAACGAGTGCGCCGAGGCGGACGTGCTCAAGCCGTTCCTTCGGCAGGTGGGCGCGCGGCGCGTGGTGATCGGGCACACGGTGGCGCGCAACGCCACGGTCGTCTCGCGCTTCGACGGCGCGGTCGTAAAGCTCGACGCGGGCATGAACCGCGCCGTCTACCAGGGTCGGCCCGCCGCACTCGTCTTGGACGGCTCCGGCCCGCGCGTTGCGTACGCGCTGCCGACCGTTCCCGCCGCAGCAATCCCGGCCGAGCCGCTGTACCTCAGCTCGCAGACGCTCGACGAGTCCGCCGTCGCCGACATCCTCGAGCGCGGCACGATCGAGACGACGCTCGCCTGCGCCCCGGGCGTGCTCGAGACACGGGTGACGCTCGACGGGCACAGCGTGAACGCAATCTTCGAGGCGGCTGCACCGGAGACGGTCCGGCGCGAGCTCGCCGCCTATCGCCTCGACCGGGCGCTCGGCCTCGGCCTCGTTCCGGCGACGGTCGCACGCCGGCACGCGGGCCAGGAAGGCGTCCTGCAGGGTCGCCCGGCCCGCTGGGCGAGCGAGCAGGATCGGCAAAATGCGCGGGGCGGCGCACTGGCCGGCCTCGCCTGCCAGACGATCTCCACCGTGCCGCAGTCCGAGGCGGCGCGGCGCCCGCCACCGTCCGACGGCAAGCCGCCACGGCTGCCGTCCGGGGGCTGGTGCGACCTCACCGCGCAGTTCCAGCTCGCCTACGCATTCGACGCGCTGATCGGCAACCAGGCCCGCACCCCGGACCGCTACCTGTACGATGCGGACGCCGCGACGCTGTTCCTGACCGGTCATGGCTCGACCTTCGGTGCATCGACGCAATTGCCGAAGGCGCTCGAGGGCCCGCTTGCGAAGACCGGAGCCGAGATGCAGGAGCGGCTGCGCCGCCTCGACGCCGCCACGGTCGAGGCGGCGGTCGGCGAACTCGTGGGTGCGCGCGCCGTGAAGCCGCTGCTGCAGCGGCGCGACAAGATTCTTGCCATCGCCGCGGCCGGCACCAAGTCCGGCGGTTGAGAATCAGCCGTTGCGCGCCACGAAGGCGCGCAGCCGGAAGCTGCTCGACGCCTCGAGGCCGTCGACGTCACTCGCGACGACCGTGACGGTCAGCTCCTCCACCATGTCCAAGGGCGGCTGGCCGGTGAAGCGCCGGCTCCTCGCCTCGAACCGGAGCCAGGCCGGCAGGGGCCGGCCGTCCGCGAGTCGCGCCGCGAGGTTCAGCACATCGCCCGGATCGGCATCGCGGAATGCATCCTCCGGCACGACGTGATCGAGTCCCCGGCCCGGCACGTAGCGCAGGTCCGGGATCGGTGCGCCGGTCTCGGGCGCCACGTTGATGACGTTCTCGCGCGCCTTGGCGGCGAACTCCCGCCCGATGGCGATTGCGAGCCCGATCCACACGAGCGCCAGCAGCAGGTTCAGCACCGCGAACTGCGGTACGCCCCAACCGAGCCAATTCAGGCCGGCATACACGACGCCGGCCTGGATCAGGTCGCCGAAGCGCCAGAAGAACGAATCGATCGCGGTCTTGCCCTCGTACTTGGCATCGCGGTCCACCGGCAGGAAGAGCGCGTGCCGCGTGGTGTTCATGAGCGAGTAATCGATGCTGTTCTCGGCGATCTTCACCAGCCGGATCAGCGTGAACACCGGCACGAAGCCACCGAGCACCGGCGCGAGCGCTATGAGGCCGTATCCCAGCGCCACGATCGCCGGCTGCACGAGCAGCGCGCCGCGCACGCCGACGTGGCGGTAGATACGCGAGACGAGCAGCAACTGGATCGCCAGCCCCATCAGCGTGACCCAGAACTGGAAGTTGCCGTAGAAGGCGGTGATCAGGGTGCCGCGGTCGAGCACGCCGCCACTCGCTGCCACGCGCTCGGCGGCATCGCGCTGCACGAAGTCGGCGAGGATGAATTCGCCGGTGCTGTTGATCCAGTTGAGCAGCACCACGAGCAGCGCGATCAGCAGCAGGTAGCGGTCGCGCAGCACGAGCCCGATGCCGCCAAGCAGGTTCGGTGGGGCGGGCCCATGCTCCACCACCAGCGGGCGGGAGCCATCCGGCACCGCCCGGCGCTCGGGACCCGCGAGTGCGAGCGTCGAGAGCAGTGTGAGCGTCGCCACCACCATGAGGCCCACCGGGCTCAACAGGTCCACGGCGAGCTGCGCCGACTTGGCGCCGGCCAGCGCGCCCAGGTTCGCACCCACCATGATCACCGGGAACAGCCGCTGGCCGCTCTTCAGGTTGAAGGAGTCCGCCGCGAACGCCCACAGCTGGGCGATCACCACCACGCCGAAGATGCTGACCCAGACGAAGAAACTGAAGGCGATCGGCGCGCCGGCCGCCGCCGCCGCGGCGAACGCCAGCAGGTTGAGCGCAAAGAACGCCGTCACGGCCTGCAGCAGCCGCTCCCCGTCGAGCCGTCGCCGGACCCGGCTGTAGACGGGCACCAGCACCATCAGCACGAGCGCGATCACGGCCACCGCGTACGAGCGCACCTCGGCCGTGAACTTGACCAGCATGAAGGCTTCGCGCAGTGCCTTCACGACCTGGTATGAAAACAGCATCAGGAATCCGTGCGCGAAGAACAGGAACGCGCTGCGCCCCTCGCCGGGCCGCACGCGCGTGAACAGCGTGAGCAGGCGCTCGAAGGGACTGAGGCCGGAGTGATCGGTAAGCATGAGTCGGTCGTTCAGGGGTGACGGATTCAGCCGATCGGCACGCCCTTCAGCGCCGGGTCGGGCACGGCGAGCACCTTTGAATAGCCCTGCTCGATCGCGCGATTGATCAAACGCGACGCCTCCTGCCGGTCGCCGCGGCCCGCCGCGGCAACCGCCGCGAAGTAGGTCGCCTGGGGCGAATCGGGCGCGAGTTCCATCGCACGACTCACGTAACGGCTCGACCGGTCGGGCTCGCCGAGCCGGCTGTAGTAGTAGCCGAGCTGTGCCCAGATCTCGCCCTCGGTGGAGTTCACGGCCAGCGCCTTTTCTGCGAGCGCGGCGGCGCGCCGGAAATCGTCGCGCGCGCGATCGCGGCCCCGGGACAGGAACCAGCCCGCCTCACCGCGCGAGCCCCACAGCTGGTAGTCCTCGGGCGCGAGAGCGATCGCCATGTCGTACTTCTCGACGGCATCCTCGAAGTTCCCGAGGTAGTAGTACAGCGTGCCGAGATTCGAATAGGCGCTGCGCGAGGGCTCGATCCGGGTCGACTGCTCGAAGGCCGTGGCGGAACCGCCGAGATCGCCGGCCATCATCCGCGCGGCCCCGAGATTATTGAAGCCGGTGGGATTGCCGGGAGCGAGCTCGGTCACGCGCAGGTACGCCTTTGCCGCCTCGTCGCTGCGGCCCACGTTGAACAGGAAGTTGCCGAGGCTGTTGTAGGACTGCCAGTAACCGGGCTCCACGTCGATGGCTTCGCGGAAACTCTGCTCGGCTTCGGAGGGGCGGTTCAAACGCGCAAGCGCTCGGCCGAGGCCGATGCGCACGTCGGCGTCGGCCGGCGCGCGCGCAAGCAACGAGCGATAGACGGCCTCGGCCTGCTCGATCCTGCCGCTGGTGAGATAGAGCCTGCCGAGCGCGTGCTCGGTTTCCTTCAGGGTCGCGTCGGCCTCGAGCGCGGCGCGGCACGCGGCCTCGGCCGCCTGCACGGCCTGCGTATCGTTCGTCCGCTCGTAGCGCGTGATCGCGACCTCGCAGAGCCCCGCCTGGGCCCGGGCGAAACCCGGGTCGGCTTCGAGCGAGCGCCGGAAAAGGCTCTCCGCGTCTTCGATGCGACTCAGCCCCCCGCCCTTTCGCAACTGCGACACACCGGCAAGGTAGAAGTCGTAGGCGCGCGGGTCGTCGGTCGAGGCCGCCCGGATCTGCTGCGCAAGCTCCGGGGTCATCACCGTCCGCAGCTGCCGGGCGATGGCCCCGGAAAGATCCTGCTGGATCCCGATCAGGTCCTGCCACGGGCGATCGTAGCTCTCGGTCCACACCTGGAATCCCGTGCTGGCATCGACGAGCTGCGCCGTCACCCGCACGCGCTCGCCGTCGCGACGCACGCTGCCTTCCAGCACGTAGCGAACACCGAGGTGCTCGCCAATCGTGCGCACGTCGATGTCCTTGCCGCGGAACGCGAACGCGGAGCTGCGGGCGGCGACCCGCAGGCCGGGCAGTTTGGCCAGGTCGCTCGAGAGTTCCTCGCTCAGGCCGTCGCCGAGGTAGGCCGCCTCCCCTGTCGGGCTCATGTCCACGAGGGGCAGCACGGCAATCGAATGAGGACTGGGCTCGAAGCGGCTCGTCACCTGCTCGACGGGCGGTAACTCACCGATGGTTCGCCACCACGCGTAGCCGGTGACGAGGGCCATGAGCGAGACACCGGCCACGAGTGCCGGCGCGAGCGCCCGCCGCGCCCTCGGCATCCTGATGCCGGGCGCAGCCCCTTCGTCCAGCACGATGCCGCCTGCCGTGATTTCGTACGACCACGCGAGCACTGCGACGATCGGGAGCCCAAGCACCGCCAGGATCGTGAGTGCCGTCATCCACCAGTCGGGGAAGCGCAGCGGCTCGAACGTGACCTCGGCCACCTGCAGCACGATCCACATGCCCAGGAGGTACGCGCCCGCGACCTTGAAAACCCCGCGACGCCGAAGCTCGACCATGAACTCGTACAACCAGCTCGAGGACGGCCGACTGACCGGAGCCGCAGATCGGCTGTCGGTCTCCGCGGGGCGGGTGCGGGCGCCGGCGGAATGCGCTACCGCGGGACCGGACCAGGTGACATGTGCCACCAGCGAATAGCCTCCGCCGGTGACGTTGACGATGCAGCTCTGGTCGCGCGGCGAGCCACCGAGCGCTTCGCGCAGCGAGCGGATGGTCGCCTGCAGCAGCAGCTCGGAGCCGGCCACACCCGGCCACACGCGCTCCCGAAGCGTCGGGCGGCTCACAGCCTCGCCTTGGTGCTCGGCGAGGCACAGCAACAGATCCATCTGTGGCTGCGTGAGGACGCGGGTCCCCGCGGCGCCGGTGATGCGCAGCTCACGTGGGTCGACGAGCCACTCTCCGAGAGTGAACTCGCGCTGCAGGTCGGTCGCGTCCATGATCCCTTCGACCGTCAGGGCCTCGAGGCGACCGAGGATAGCAGAGGGGCGGGATGCCGAGGCGCACTCGCCCGGCGCGCAGCGCCCGCCGGGTCAGGACCGCGAGCGCTCGAGCGCCTGGCCGAGGTCCGCGAGCAGGTCGTCGATGTCCTCGATGCCGATCGAGAGGCGCACCGTGCCGGGACCGATGTCGGACCACGCGAGCTGCTCGGCGGTGAAGCCCCGCGGTTGCTGCATGGCCGGCGCAACCACCAGCGACTCGGTGGATCCCAGGCTTGCCGCGAGGCTGAAGAGCTCCAGCGCCTCGGTGAAGCGCGTGCCGGCCTCGAGTCCGCCGGCGAGGTCGAAGCTGACGATGCCGCCGAAGCCGTCCATCTGCCTTGCGGCGAGCGCGTGGCCCGGGTCGCCGGGCAGGCCGGGGTAGCGCACGCGGCTCACCTCCGGGCGCGTGGCGAGGAACTCGGCGACGCGCAGCGCGTTGGCGCACTGTGCGTCCCAGCGCAGGTAATAGGTCTTGAGGCCGCGCAGCACCAGCCAGGCGGCGTGCGGATCGAGCGTCGGCCCGAGGTGCGAGCAGTCCTCGCGCAGCTGCTCGACCAGCTCGCCGCGCCCGATCACGGCCCCTCCCATGACGTCGCCGTGGCCCGAGGCGAACTTCGTCAGGCTGTGTACGTACAGGTCCACGTCGAACTCGCCGTGGTTGTGCAGCCCGGCGAGCGTGTTGTCGAGCAGCGTGAGCGCGCCGTGGGCCCGTGCGAGCGCGGTGATCCGCTCGAGATCGGCGACCTTGAGCACCGGATTGGACGGCGACTCCAGCGCCACCAGTCGCGTGGGCGTCGCGGCGAGGACGCGCTCGAGCGAGTCGGTGTCGTCGAGGGACAGCATCGTGCTCGATACGCCGTAGCGGCCCAGCAGCTTGCGCACCAACGCACGTGTCGGTGGGTAGAGCTCGGCGAAATAGACCACGTGGTCGCCCGCCTTCAGGAGCGCGAGCAGGCTGAGCGCGATGGCCGCCACCCCGGAGCCGGTGAGCACGCAGGCGTCGCGCCCCTGCAGGTCCGCAAGCGCGAGTTCAAGCTGGCGCAGCGTCGGGTTCGACACCCGCGAGTAGTAGAAGCCCTCGCGCTGCCCGCCGAAGTAGCGCAGCGTCTCGGCGACGTCGTCGAAGCTGAACTTGACGGACTGGTGGATCGGCGCGACGAGCGGCCGGTTGTCCGGCGGCAGCCGCACCTCGGGCAGATGCGTGATGCGCGTGCGCTTCTTCAAGAAACGCGCCTCACTCGATGATCTCGAAGCGGTCGGCGTCGAGCTGCGCAGGAAAGCTCTGGCGGTAGGCCTGCAGCGACTCGAGGTCGAGCACGGCCGTCTCGACGCGCTCGCCGCCGCCCTCGCTCGAGAGCGACTGGCCGAGGAAATCGACCGCCACGCTGTCGCCGACGTAGGTCGCGCCGTTGCCGTCCTTGCCCACCCGGTTCACGCCGATGACGTAGCACAGGTTCTCGATGGCCCGCGCCCTGAGCAGGGTCGTCCACGCGTGCGCGCGCCGCTGCGGCCAGTTGGCGACGTACAGCAGCAGGTCGTAGTCGTCCCGGGCGCGGCTCCACACGGGAAAGCGCAGGTCGTAGCAGACCATCGGGCAGACTCTCCACCCCTTGACCTCGACCACCAGGCGGCGGTCACCCGCCGCGTAGTGCCGCTGCTCGCTCGCCATGCGGAACAGGTGGCGCTTGTCGTAGTGCTCGAGGCTCCCGTCCGGGCGTGCCCACACCAGCCTGTTGAAGCAGGCCCCGGCGTCGCGGACGATCAGGCTGCCAGTGACGACGCAACCGAGCGCCGCGGCTTCCTCGCGCATCCAGCCGATCGTTGGCCCGTCCATGTCCTCGGCCAGCGCCTCGGCGTCCATGCTGAACCCCGTCGAGAACATCTCCGGCAGCACCACGAGGTCCGTGTGGCCGGCGAGGCCCCGGAAGTGCGCCGCGAGGTTGCGACGGTTCGCCGCCGGGTCCTGCCAGGCGAGTTCGGTCTGGACGAGTGTCACGCGCAGGTGGGAATTCATGTGGGTCCTCCGGAGATGCCGAGCCGCGCCAGGCGCGCACCGGCCGCGTCGAGCGTCGGGTCGTTCTTGGCGAAGCAGAAACGCACGAGGCGCTCGTGGACGGGGCCGGTAGAGAACACCGACACCGGGATGGTGGCCACGCCGAGCTCCCGTGTCATCCACCGGGCGAACTCGACGTCGGGCAGGTCGCTCGCGGCCGAGTAGTCCGCGAGCTGGAAGTAGGTGCCGGCCGAGGGCACGGCCCGCAGCGCCGTTCCTTCCAGCAGGCGGCAGAAGCGGTCGCGCTTGCGCTCGTAGAAGCCGGCCAGGTCGGGCGCGTGTTCCGGGCACTCGAGTAGAAATGCGGCGAGTGCGGCCTGCAGGGGCGCGGCGACCGCGAACTGCACGAACTGGTGCACCTTGCGGAACTCCGCGGTGAGCGCCGGCGGCGCCACGCAGTAGCCGACTTTCCAGCCGGTGCAGTGGAAGGTCTTGCCGAAGGAGGACACGACGAAGGCGCGCCCGGCGAGCTCGGGCCGCGTGAGCAGGCTCGCGTGCGTGCGGCCGTCGAACAGGATGTGTTCGTACACCTCGTCCGACAGCACGAGGGCGGCGCTGCCGGCGAGCACGTCGGCCAGTGCGTCGAGGTCCGACGGCGCGAACACCGCACCGGTGGGATTGTGGGGCGAGTTGACGACGACGAGCCGCGTGCGCGGCGACAGCGCGTCGCGTACGCGGTCCCAGTCCACGCGGAAGTCTGGCCGCAGCAGCGGCACGCGGACTGCGCGTCCGCCGGCGAGCTCGACGGCGGGCTCGTACGAGTCGTAGGCCGGCTCGAGCAGGATGACTTCGTCGCCGGGCCGCACCACGGCGTGGATGGCGCAGAACAGCGCCTCGGTCGCCCCGGAGGTGACGGTGATCTCCGCCGTTGAGTCGACGCGGCGACCGTAGAGTGCCAGCACCTTCGCCCCGATGGCTTCGAGCAGTGCCGGCCAGCCCGCCATCGGCGCGTACTGGTTCACGCCCTCGCGCATCTTCTCGCCGACGAGCTCGACCAGCCGCGCCGGCGGATCGAAGTCCGGGAACCCCTGCGACAGGTTGATCGCGCCGCATTCCGCTGCGAGCCGCGACATCACCGTGAAGATCGTCGTGCCGACGTGCGGCAGCTTCGATTGCAGCGGCGTCAGCACGATGCGCCGCTGTCCGAGGGCGCAGCGGGTGCGGGGTCTGGGTCCGGGAGACCGTCGCGCCGCAGGGACGCGGCGCGCGAGCCTCCAGGGACGGATTCACGGCGTGTCTCCCGGAACCAGACGCCGCAGCTGCTGTGCCCCACCGGAGCCGCCACGTTCACGACCCGCCCAGCGACGCCGCCGCCATCGCCGCCCCGATGATGCCCGCGTCGTTGCGGAAGTGTGCCGGCACGATCTCCGCGCGGCTCACGAGCAGCCGGCCGAAATGCTCCCAGTTCTCGGTCACGCCGCCGCCGATGATAAAGAGGTCCGGCCACAGCAGCGCGTGGTAGGCGGCCAGCACCTCGTTCACCGCGTCGGCCCACTCCTGCCATCCGAGGCCGCGGTCCATTCGCACCCGGGCCGAGGCGCGGTGCTCGGCTTCCTCGCCGCGCACCTCCAGGTGCCCGAGTTCCGTGTTGGGCAGCAGCCGTCCGTCCACGAAGATCGCCGTGCCAATGCCCGTGCCGAGCGTGAGCACCATGACCGTGCCGCCGCGGGTGCGCCCGGCGCCGAGCGTCATCTCCGCAACGCCCGCTGCGTCGGCATCGTTCAGGAACGCGACCGGCCGGCCGATCCGCGCCTCGAGCAGCGCCTCGGCATGGGTGCCGATCCAGCGCTTGTCCACGTTCGCGGCCGTCCAGGCGACGCCCTGCTTGGCGACCGTCGGGAAAGCAAGCCCGACGGGACCCCTGGAGGGCAACTCGCGCGCCATCGCCGCGAGCAGATCGAGCACCGCCTCGGGCGCCGCGTCTGCCGGGGTCGAACGCCTCAGCACCTCCCCGGCCACCCGGCCCGCGGACGCGTCCACCAGCCCGGCCTTCACGAACGAGCCGCCGACGTCGAACGCGAGGATCGGTGCAGCCTGCACGCGTCAGCCCTTCTTGAGGCTGTCGATCATCTGCTGGTTCGCAGCGAGCGCCATCTGTGCGTCGCGGTCGCGCAGCTTCTGCTGGCGCGCCATGACGACGCCGGCGACCGCCACGCCGACTGCCACGACGGCGATCAGGATGGTCGCGAGCGCGTTGATGTCAGGGCTCACGCCCAGCCGCACCTTCGAGAACACGACCATCGGCAGCGTGCTCGATCCGGGCCCCGACACGAAGCTCGCGATCACGAGGTCGTCGAGCGACAGCGTGAAGGCCAGCAGCCAGCCCGACAGCAGCGCCGGGAAGATGATGGGCAGCGTCACGAGGAAGAACACCTTCGCGGGGCGCGCGCCGAGGTCCTGCGCGGCCTCCTCCAGCGACTCGTCGAACTGCGCGAGTCGCGACTGCACCACCACCGTCACGAACGCCATCGCGAAGGTGATGTGGGCGATGATGATGGTGGTCATGCCACGGCCCGACGGCCAGCCGATCAGCTGCTCCATCGTGACGAACAGCAGCAGCAACGACAGACCGGTGATGACTTCCGGCATGACGAGCGGCGCGGTCGCCATGCCGGAGAGCAGGGTGCGCCCGCGAAACGGCCCGAAGCGCGCGAGCGCCATGCCGGTCAGGGTGCCGAGCGCGACCGCCACCGTTGCCGCGATGGCCGCGATCTTCAGGCTCAGCAGCGCCGCGTCGATGATCTGCTGGTTGCGCAGCAACGCCCCGTACCACTTGGTCGAGAACCCGCCCCACACGGTCACGAGCCTCGATTCGTTGAAGGAGAACACCACCAGCGAGATGATCGGCACGTAGAGGAACGCGAAGCCGAGCACCAGCGCCGTCATGCGGAACCACGGACGCCCGCCGCTCATCGCCGGCCTCCGGCGGAGGATTCTGCATCCTGGGCGCGCTGGAAGAACATGATCGGGATCACGAGGAACAGCAGCAGCGCGATCGCCACGGCGCTCGCCACCGGCCAGTCGCGATTGTTGAAGAACTCCGTCCAGAGCACCTTGCCGATCATCAGCATGCCCGGGTCGCCGAGCAGCGCCGGGATCACGAACTCGCCGACCGCCGGGATGAACACCAGCAGGCAGCCCGCGACGATGCCGGGGAGGGACAGCGGCAGCGTGACCTTGACGAACGCCTCCCAGGGCCGCGAGCCGAGGTCCGCCGCCGCCTCGAGCAGCGTGAGGTCCAGTTTCTCGAGGTTGGCGTACAGCGGCAGGATCATGAACGGCAGGTACGAGTACACGATGCCGATGTAGACCGCGAAGTCGGTCTGCAGCATCTGGATGGGCTGGTCGATCACGCCGAGCGCCATGAGGGAGTTGTTGATCAGGCCGTTGTTCTTCAGCAGCCCGATCCAGGCGTACACGCGCAGCAGGAACGAGGTCCAGAACGGCAGGATCACCAGCAGCAGCAGCACGTTGCGGGTCGACGGCTTGGTGCGTGCGATGGCATAGGCCATCGGGTAGCCGACCAGCAGGCAGATCAGGGTCGAGACGCCGGCGACGAGGATCGAGTTGAGGTATGCCTTCCAGTACAGGTTGTCCTCGACCAGGAAGGCGAAGTTGGCGAAGTTGAGCTTGACGTGCAGGGCCTTATCGCCCACCCACTCGAACAGCGGCTGGTACGGCGGCATCGCGATCTGCGCGTCGGAGAACGCGATCTTGAGCACGATCACGAACGGGATCAGGAAGAAGAGCGCGAGCCACAACTGCGGCACGGCCGCAACGAGGGCACGGCCGCTCAGCCCGAAGCGCTTCAGGTCGGGCAGCTTCACTTGGTGACCACCACCGGGCTCGAGGGCGCCCAGTGCAGGTAGACCTGCTCGTCCCAGGTGATGCGCTCGTCGGCGTGCCGGTAGACGTTCGGCTGCGTGACGCGCACGACCTTGCCCGACGGTAGCACCAGCAGGTAGATCGACATGTCCCCCATGTAGGCGATGTCGCGCACCTTGGCCGACGTCCAGTTGTCGGCGCCCTCGGGGCGCGCGCGCGACATGAGCATCTTCTCGGGGCGGATCGCCGCCCAGACCGTCGCGCCCGGCGCGGAGCTCACGCCGTGGTCCACGAAGATCGGAACTTCGAGGTCGTCGGACTCGATGCGCACGAAGGACGGCTCGTCGTCCACCAGGCGGCCCTCGAACATGTTCACCGAGCCGATGAACTCCGACACGAAACGCGAGTTCGGGTACTCGTAGATCTCCGTCGGCGTGCCCACCTGCACGATCTCGCCGTGGTTCATGAGGCCGATGCGGCTCGAGAGCGTCATCGCCTCCTCCTGGTCGTGCGTGACCACGATGAAGGTCACGCCGAGCGTCTCCTGGATGTTGATGAGCTCGAATTGCGTGTGCTCGCGCAGCTTCTTGTCGAGCGCCGCGAGCGGCTCGTCGAGCAGCAGCAGCTTCGGCTTCTTGACGAGCGCGCGGGCGAGCGCAACGCGCTGGCGCTGGCCCCCGGAGAGCTGGTGCGGCTTGCGCCTGGCGAACTGGCCGAGCTTGACCATCTCGAGCATGTCGGCGACGCGCTTCGCGATTTCGGCCTTCGCGATCCGGTCCTGCTTGAGGCCGAAGGCGACGTTCTGCTCCACGGTCATGTGCGGGAACAGCGCGTAGGACTGGAACATCATGTTGACCGGCCGCTCGTACGGCGGGATCTCGGTCATGTCCACGCCATCGATGAAGATGCGGCCGGAGGTCGGTCGCTCGAAGCCCGCCAGCATCCGCAGCAGCGTCGTCTTGCCGCAGCCGGACGCCCCGAGCAGGCAGAAGATTTCTTTCTTGTAGATCCCGAGGGAAACGTCATCCACCGCGATGAAGTCGCCGAACTTCTTGGTGACGCGATCGATGCGCACGTAGGGCTGGGCGTCGGCATCCTTCCAGGGCGCGAAAATGAGCTGCGGATCGCGGGCTGAGGTGGCCATGGGGCTCCGGGCGTTGCGGAAGATCGTAGGGGGGGCGGTCGGCGACGGCTGCGTCAGCGCCCGGTGACGAACCTCGTCCACGAGCGGTTCAGCAGGCGCGTGAACTCGGCGGATTTCGCGAGGTTCGGCTGCAGCCGCTCCTTCACCTCGGGCGTCGGGTAGATCCCCGCGTCGTTGCGCAGGTCCTCGTTGACCTGGCCGAGGGCGGCCTTGTTGGCGGTCGCGTAGTTGACGAAATTGGAGTTCGCTGCGGCGACCTCGGGACGGAGCAGGTAATCGATGAACGCGTGCGCGTTGCCGGGATGCGCGGCATCGGCCGGGATGGCCAGCGTGTCGAACCACATGAGCGCGCCCTCGCGCGGGATCACGAAGCGGATGTCGATGTCCCTGCCCGCCTCCGCGGCGCGGTCGCGCGACTGCAGCACGTCGCCGCTGTAGCCGACCGCGATGCACACCTCGCCGTTGGCGAGGTCCTCGATGTACTGCGCGCTGTTAATCGTGCGGATGTAGGGCCGGACCTTGAGCAGGGCCTCTTCGGCGAGCTTCAGGTCGTCCTCGGACTGGCTGTTCGGATCCCTGCCCAGCCACAGCAGCACCGTGCCCACCATGTCGGTCGGGTCCTCGAGGAAGGAGACGCCGCAGTCCTTGAATCTCGAGACCACGGCCGGGTCGAACACGAGGTCCCAGGAGTCGGTCGGCGCGTCGGGCATGATCGCGCCGACCTTGCCCGCATCGAAGCCGATGCCGGTCGTGCCCCACATGTAGATGACGCCGTGCTGGTTGCCCGGATCGTGGGCCGCGATCCGCGCCTGCAGCCCCTCATCGAGGTTGCCGAGGTTCGGCAGCAGCGACCGGTCGAGCTTGCGGAACACGCCGGCCTGGATCTGGCGCTCGAGGAAGTAGGCGCTCGGCACCACGACGTCGTAGCCGGAATTACCGGTCAGCAGTTTCGTTTCGAGCACCTCGTTCGAGTCGAAGACGTCGTAGCTCACCGCGATGCCGGTTTCTTCCTGGAAAGCCTGGATCAGGGCCGGGTCGATGTAGTCGGACCAGTTGTAGACGTTGAGGACCTTTTCCTCGGCGCCTGGCCCGCCACCGGCCGGTGCGTCCGCGGCCGGCTCGGCCGCCTTGCGCCCGCAGCCTGATAGCGCGAGGGACGCCAGCAGCGTGGCCATGGCCGCCTGCATGACCGCCTGGATGGGTGCTCGCATCGGGACTCCCTGTGCAGGTCCGTTGTGGGGCCACCGCTGGGCGGCCGACGCAGGGGAGGTTATCGCAGCGCCCATGCAATGTGTAGATCGGGGTACCGACCTAAAAAGAACGGGGCGGCCGGACTTGCGCCCGGCCGCCCCGAGGTCTGGCAGGCGACCCGCCCTACTGGCCCGTGGTGAACCGCGTCCAGGAACGATTCACGAGGCGCGTGAACTCATCGGAGCTGGCGAGGTCCGGGAACAGCTTTGCCTTCACCTCGGTGGAGGGATACACGCCCGGGTCGTTGCGAACCGCCTCGTCCACCAGCGGCAGCGAGGCCGCGTTGCCGGTCGCGTAGTTGACGAAGTTGGAGTTCGCGGCCGCCACCTCGGGCTTCATCATGAAGTTGATGAACGCGTGCGCGTTGCTCGGGTGCGGCGCGTCGGCCGGGATCGCGTACATGTCGAACCAGATGATCGTGCCTTCCTTCGGCACGGAGAAGCCGATCACAACGCCCTGTCCGACCTCCGCGGCGCGGTCGCGCGCCTGCAGGACGTCGCCGCTCCAGCCCACCGCGATGCAGATCTCGCCGTTGGCGAGCGCGTCGATGTAGTTCGAGCTGTGGATCATGCGGACGAAGGGACGGATCGCCATCAGCGCGTCCTCGGCCAGCTGCAGGTCGGCGGGGTCCTGGCTGTTCGGGTCCTTGCCCTTCCAGGCCAGCACGACCTTCAGCATCTCGGTGGGCGCGTCGAGCACGGACACGCCGCAATCCTTGTACTTGGCGACCTGCTTGGGGTCGAGGATGAGGTCCCAGCTGTCGAGCGGGGCGTTCGGGTCGATCGCCTTGACCTTGCCCTCGTTGTAGCCGATGCCTGTGGTGCCCCACATGTGGTTGACCGAATACTCGTTGCCCGGGTCGTGCAGCGCCACGCGCTCGAGGATCTCGGGATCGAGGTTGGTCCAGTTCGGCAGCAGCGCGCGGTCGAGCTTGCGGAACACGCCGGCCTTGATCTGGCGCTCCATGAACGCCGCGCCCGGCACGACGACGTCGTAGCCGGTCTTGCCCGCGAGCAGCTTGGTCTCGAGCACCTCGTTCGAGTCGAACACGTCGTAGTTGACCTTGATCCCGGTCTCGGCCGTGAACTGCTCGAGGGTCGCCGGGTCGATGTAATCCGACCAGTTGTAGACGTTGACGACTTTCTCCTCGACGACCGCCGCGGGCGGCGCCGGCACGGCGTCGGTGGAGGCCGTCGGCTCGGGCTTCTTGCCGCACGCGACCAGCGTCGTGGCGGCCATCAGGCCGACGAGCCCTGCGCGAATGCTGATACTCATGGTCTTGGGTTCCTCTCGTGGTTGATCCGGAGACGCGGAGCAGCCCGCGCGGCGGATGCCGGAGTTTACAGCGCAACCGCCGCAGGTTACATCCGCCCGTCCGCCCGGCAGCGCTCGAGCGTGAGATCCAGGCAGCGCCAGGCCTTCTCGGCCAGTTCGTCGACCTGCTCGCGGCTGATCACCAGCGGGGGGGAGATGATCAGGGTGTCGCGGACAGCGCGCATGATCAACCCGTTCTGGAAGCAGAACTCGCGGCAGATCGTGCCGACCTCGCCGCGCTTGTCGAAGAAGCGGCGGGTGGCCTTGTCGCGCACGAGCTCGAGCGCGCCGATGAGCCCCACCGAGCGCGCCTCGCCGACCAGCGGGTGCTCGGCGAGCTGGCGCCACTTCGCGGCGAGGTAGGGCCCCATCTCGTCACGGGTGCGCGCGACGAGGTTCTCCTGCTGCAGGAGCGCGAGGTTGACGCTCGCCACGGCACAAGCGACCGGATGACCCGAGTACGTGTAGCCGTGGGCGAACTCGCCGCCCTTGTCGATCAGCACGTCCGCGACCCGATCGGCGACCAGCACGCCGCCGATCGGCAGGTAGCCCGAGGACAGTCCCTTGGCCACGGTCATCAGGTCGGGGCGGATGCCGTAGAGGTCGCTGCCGAACCAGTGCCCGGTGCGGCCGAAGCCGCAGATCACCTCGTCGGCCACCAGCAGGATGCCGTACCGGTCGCAGATGCGCTGGATCTCGGGCCAGTAGGTGTCCGGCGGGATGATCACGCCGCCGGCGCCCTGGATCGGCTCGCCGATGAAGGCCGCGACGCGGTCCGCGCCGAGTTCCTCGATCTTCCGCTCGAGCGCCCTCGCCGTCTCGAGCCCGAACTCCGCGGGCGAGCGGTCGCCGCCCTCGCCGTACCAGTACGGCTGCGGGATGTGGACGATGTCGGGGATCGGCAGGCCGCCCTGCTCGTGCATGAAGGCCATGCCGCCGAGGCTCGCGCCGGCCATGGTGCTGCCGTGATACGCGTTGACCCGCGAAATGATCACCTTGCGCCGGGGCTCGCCCTGCAGGTCCCAGTAGCGGCGCACCAGGCGCACCACCGTGTCGTTGCCCTCCGAGCCCGAGCCGGTGAAGAACACGCGGTTGAACTGCGGCGGCGAGAGGTCCACGAGCTGCTTGGCGAGCTCGATCACCGGCGGGTGGGCGGTCTGGAAGAAGCTGTTGTAGTACGGCAGCTCGAGCATCTGCCGGTAGGCCGCCTCCGCGAGCTCGCGCCGTCCATAGCCGAGGTTCACGCACCACAGGCCCGCCATGCCGTCGAGGATGCGGTTGCCCTCCGAGTCATAGAGGTACACGCCCTCCGCCCGCACGATGACCCGCGAGCCCCGGGCATGCAGCGACTTGAAGTCAGTGAACGGGTGCAGGTAGTGCTGGCGGTCGAGCGCCTGCCAGGCCTCGGTGGTCCGGTCGGCGACGAAGGGGACCGTGTTGCTCATCGGGGGCCGCCTCAGACGTTGAGCAGCAGGTGCTCGCGCTCCCAGGAGCTGATCACCTGCAGGAACGTGTCGGTCTCGCTTTCCTTCACGGCCGTGTAGGCGAGCACGAAGCGCTCGCCGAGCAGCTCGATCAGCGGGCGGCAATCGCGCAGCAGGCGCACCGCCTCCTCGAGGCTGCGCGGCAGGCCGAACGGCATGTCGTAGGCGCTGCCCGACACGGGCTCCGACGGCTTCAATCCCTCCATCATGCCGAGGTAGCCGCAGGCCAGCGAGGCCGCGAGCGCGAGGTAGGGATTCGCGTCGGCGCCGCCGAGGCGGTTCTCCACGCGACGCCCCTCGGCGTTCGAGATCGGCACGCGCAGGCCGGCGGTGCGATTGTCGTAGCCCCACTGCGTGTTGATGGGCGCGAGGTGCCTCAGGATGATACGCCGGAACGAGTTGACGTTCGGCGCGAACAGCGCCATCGCGGAGGGCAGGTACTTCTGCAGTCCCGCGATATGCGAGAAAAAGAGCGCGCTCGGGCTCCCGTCCGGCTCGCTGAACACGTTCTTGC
>Ga0209391_10000677_pt1 | contig 16723 bp, 13 predicted proteins | sample PPLLak3March2015_FD_187246 | JGI IMG/M metagenome (GOLD analysis project Ga0209391, IMG submission 187246) | Freshwater sediment microbial communities from Prairie Pothole Lake near Jamestown, North Dakota, USA - PPLs Lake P7 Core (1) Depth... | ecosystem: Environmental > Aquatic > Freshwater >... | reverse complement strand
GAGGGCGCGAAGGACTCCGCGACGATGAGCAGGACCCCGAGGGCGATCAGCGCGAGCCCCGCATAGTTGACCGACAGCACCTGGAACGCAAACAGTGCGAGCAGCAGGCAGATGGCGCCTACCACGCCGGGCACGATCGCGCCCGGGCTGTAGCCCTCGAGCAGCAGCCCGTAGATGCCGATCAGCATCAGCAGGTAGGCCACGTTCGGGTTGGTGATGAGCGACAGCAGGTTGGTGCGCCAGTCGGGCTCGATCTCGTGGAGGATCAGTCCTGCAGTGCGCAGCTCGACCTCATTCGCGCCCACCTTGACCTTGCGACCGTCGAGCAGTTGCAGCAGCTCCGGGATGTCAGCGGCGACGAGGTCAACGACGCCGGCGGCGAGCGCCTCGTCGGCCGGCAGGCTGGCGCCGTCGCGCACCGCCGCCTCGGCCCACTCCACGTTGCGTCCGCGCAGCTCGGCGAGGCCGCGGATGTAGGCAATCGAGTCGTTGAGGGCCTTGCGCTCCATCGCGGAGCCGGGCGCAGGCTCGCCGTCCTTCGCCTCGCCGTCGGCGTCGGACGGCTTCGTGGCCGGCTTGCCGCCGTCCGGCCGGCCGGGCGCTGCGGGTCCGCCGATCTGGACCGGCGTGGCGGCCCCGAGATTGGTGGCCGGCGCCATCGCGGCCACGTGGCTGGCGTACACGAGGAACGTTCCCGCACTGGCCGCGCGCGCGCCGCTCGGCGAAACGAAGGCGACCACCGGCACCTCGGAGGCGAGGATGGCCTGGATCATGTCGCGCATCGCGGTGTCGAGGCCGCCCGGGGTGTCGATGGTGACTACGACCAGCTCCGTACCGCCCTCCTGCGCTTCGCGCAGCTTGCGGACGAAGTAGTCGCTGGTCGCTGGCCCGATGGGGCCCGAGACGGGCAGCAGGGTGCCGGTCGGGCCGGCCGTGGGCGTCGAGTCGGCCGCCGCCAGGGCCCAGCCTGCGGCTGCGAGCAGCAGGCCGCCCCACAGCGTAACGCGCCAATGAGTGCTGACTGGATTGCGCATGGCCGGATCATAACAGCCGGTCGTGCTCGCATCGTGCCGCCGTATACTGCACAAGGAAGCCCGGAGCCTCCCCAGGACGCCACATGCCTCGATCGAGCCGTCGACTTGCACTCTACGTCGGGACGATCGTCGCGTTGCTGTTCACTGCGCCTTCGACGCCGGCGCAATCCGCCGAGAAGCCCGCGGTAAAGATCGAGGTCCAGAGCCTGCGACCGGGCCTGCACCTGCTGAGCGGAGGGGGGTGCAACGTCGTCGCCTGGAGTGGACCGGACGGCGCCGTGCTGGTGGATAGCGGCACGGCGGAGGCCGCGCCGCAGCTGCTCGAGGCCGTGGCACGACTCGCGCCGGACGGCGTTCGTTTCGTCATCAACACGCACTGGCATCCGGACCACACCGGCGGCAACGAGCGGCTCGCGCGGTCCGGCGCACTGGCGGTGAGCCAGGAGAACGTGCGACTGCGGATGTCGGAACCGCAGCACCTGCGCGAGTACACCACCGACGTTCCCGCCGCATCGGCCGTCGCGCTCCCTGTCGTCACCTTCGACGATGCCTTGACGCTGAATCTAAACGGCGATCGGCTGGTGCTGCTGCACGCGCCGGCCGCGCACACGGACGGCGACGGCATCGCGTGGTGGGAGGAAGCGAACGTCGTGCACCTCGGCGACGTGTTCTACGCGGGCGGCTACCCGTTCCTGGACACGAGGAGTGGCGGATCGCTGGCGGGCCTCGTCGCGGCCCTCGAGACGGTGCTGTCGCGAGCCGACGCGCTCACCCTGATCGTGCCGGGACACGGACCGGTCTCGACGCGTGCCGACCTCGCCGCGTACCGCGACATGCTGGTCGCCGTCGGCAGCCGGGTCCGTGAGCTCACCGAGCAGGGCCGGAGCCTCGACGAAGTGCTCGCCGCCGCGCCGACGGCTTCCCATGACGTGCGCTACGGCCAGGGCGGTGTGAGCGCGGAGCGCTTCGTGCGCCTCATCTTCGAGGACCTCGCCGACCGCCGTTGAGCCGTCAGCCCGCGACGTCGAAGTTGATGCCCTGCGCGAGCGGCAGGTCCGAACCCCAGTTGATGGTGCACGTCTGGCGGCGCATGTAGGCCTTCCACGCATCCGAGCCCGATTCGCGGCCACCGCCGGTGTCCTTCTCGCCCCCGAACGCACCGCCGATCTCGGCACCCGACGTGCCGATGTTGACGTTGGCGATGCCGCAGTCCGAACCCGCCGCCGACAGGAAGCGCTCGGCGTGCTGCAGGCGGTCGGTGAAGATGGCCGACGACAGCCCGTGCGCAACGTCGTTCTGCAGGCGGATCGCCTCGTCCAGCGAGTCGACCGGGACCAGGTAGAGGACAGGCCCGAAAGTTTCCGTGCGCACGATGTCCCACTCGTGGCTCGCGACCACGACGGCGGGCTCGACGAAGTGCCCCGGACGCGCGAGCGCCCGTCCGCCCGTCAGCAGGCGTCCGCCGCTCGCCACCGCCTGCGCGACGGCCGACTCGAAGCGCCGCACCGCCGCCGCGTCGATCAGGGGACCCATCAGCGTGCCGGCCTCGAGCGGATCGCCGATGCGCACCTGCGCATAGGCGCGCACCAGGCGCTTCTCCAGTTCATCGAGGCGGGAGCGGTGCACGAACACGCGGCGCGTGCTGGTGCAGCGCTGGCCGGCCGTACCCACCGCGCCGAACGCGATCGACGGCACCGCGAGCTCGAGGTTGGCCGACTCGTCCACGATGATGGCGTTGTTGCCGCCGAGTTCGAGCAGGCTCTTGCCGAGCCGGCGCGCGACGCGCTCGGCGACCTCGCGCCCGACCTGCGTCGAGCCCGTGAACGAGACGAGATCCACGCGGCGGTCCTCGACGAAGCGGGTGGCGAGCTCGTGGCCCCCGTCGACGAACAACTGGAAGATGCCCGGGTATCCATGGCGCTCGAGCACGCGGTTGCAAAGCCGCTGCACCGCGACCGCGCACAGGGCGGTCTTGGGCGAGGGCTTCCACACCGTCACGTTGCCGCAGATCGCCGCGAGGAACGCGTTCCAGGCCCACACCGCAACCGGGAAGTTGAACGCGCTGATCACACCGACCACGCCGAGCGGATGCCACTGTTCGAGCATCCGGTGGCTCGGCCGCTCCGAGTGCATCGATAGGCCGTAAAGCATGCGTGACTGACCGACCGCGAAGTCGGCGATGTCGATCATCTCCTGGACTTCGCCGTCGCCCTCGGCCTTGATCTTGCCCATTTCGAGCGTCACCAGGCTTCCGAGCGCGGACTTGTGTCGCCGCAGCTCGTCGCCGACGAGCCGCACCGCCTCGCCACGCTTGGGTGCAGGCACCTGCCGCCACGCCTCGGCGACGGCACGCGCGGAGGCGATGACACGCTCGTACTGAGCGGGGGTCGCAGCACGAACGGACGCGATCACCTCGCCGTTCGCCGGATTCACCGATTCGATCAGCGCAGCCGCCGGGTCCGCCAGCCAGCCGTCGTGGGCCGACCAGGCGGCCGGGTTCACCGCCTCGAGGCCGAGTTCCGCGAGCAGCGGGCTCATCGCGCCGCCCCGGCGGCCCGCTGCTGGCCGGCCTGTCCCGCCACGACCATTCGCGCCGAGAGGTCTTTCGTGCCGCCGTTGGCGAAATGCCGACCGAAGCGGTTGTCGAGCACGTCCACGAGCCTGAAGTCCTCCTGGCGCACGAAGCCCCGGTAGCGTCCCGGATGCCCGAGCACGAGATCCACCACGGACGTGATCCCGGCGGCGGTCGTCACCTGGATCGCCGACCAGAGCCGGCCCGCAATGACCTGCGGATAAATCTTGCTCACGTAGTTCTCCTCGCGCAGCTCGCCTTCCTGTCGCCCGGTGACGGCGACGTAGACCACCACCACGTCCTGCAGGGTTTGCGGGACGGCATTCTCGAGAATGCGCTTGAGCGTGGCGCGGTCGTGGTTGAGCTTGAGATCGTTCATCAGCAGGCGCATCTGCTCGCAGTGTCCCGGATAGCGGATGGTCTTGTAGTCCATGCCCTGGGCGCTTTGCCCGTAGGTGTCGCCGAGCGACCCGAGGCCGCCGGAGGTGTTGAATGCCTCGTAGAGGGTGCCGTCGATCTCGATCTCCTCGAGGCCCTCGAGCGGAGCGACCTCGGTCGCGCGGCCGTCCACGATCGCCTCGCAGGGGTTGCCGTATTCGTTGATGAGCCCCTCGGTGGACCAGGTGAGCGAGTATTTGAGGACATTGTTGGGGTGCTGGGGCAGGGCGCCCACGCGCAGCTTCACGCTGCGCAGCTGGTCGAAGTGACCGATGAGCGCGTTGGCGGCGATGCTCACGAAGCCCGGCGCGAGGCCGCACTGCGGTACGAAGGCACGCTCGGCGCCGTCCGCGATGCGGCGCACGGCACGGGTCACGGCCACGTCCTCCGTGAGGTCGAAGTAGTGGGCGCCTGCCCGGCCTGCCACCTCGGCGACCCCGACGTTGCAGTAATAGGGCAGGCTCGAGATCACCGCGTCCGCCGGGTGGGCCGCGAGGTGAGCCGCGAGCGCCGCGGTGTCGCGGGCGTCGAGCCCGTACGCCTGCAGGTGATCGAGGCCGTGGGCTGCCACCACCCGGCCGGCGACGGCCGCGTCCACGTCCGCGAGCTGGACGTCGTAGTCCCCGGATTCGGCGAGCAGACCCGAGATCAATGAACCGATCTTCCCCGCGCCGAGGACGATGACTTTATGCACGATGGAGCTCCGATGCCGATGGCGGGCCGCGATTCTGACGAAACCGCGGCGCCACGTCACATGCCTGGCTCACATCCGCTTTCTTTTGCGGTGCAGCGATCCGGGGTACGATCCCTGCATGACACGTCTGCCTCCCACCACCGACTGGTCGCCGACCAGCTGGTCTGCACGGCCCGCCGAGCAGCAGGCGACCTATCGCGATCCCGCGCAGCTCGCGCGCGTCGTTGCCGAGCTTGGCCGGCTGCCGCCCGTGGTCGTGTCGTGGGAGATCGACGCGCTCAAGCGCCAGATCGCCGAGGCGCAGCGTGGCGAGCGCTTCCTGCTGCAGGGTGGGGATTGCGCCGAGACCTTCGCCGACTGCGAGTCGGGCCAGATCGCCCGCAAGCTCAAGATCCTGCTGCAGATGTCCCTGGTGCTGCTGCACGGGCTGAAGAAGCCGGTGATCCGCGTCGGGCGCTTCGCCGGCCAGTACGCCAAGCCGCGCTCGGCCGACACCGAGACCCGCGACGGCGTGACGCTGCCGAGCTACCGGGGGGACCTGGTCAACCGTCCCGGCTTCACCGCGGCGGAGCGCGAACCCGATCCCGAGCTGCTGCTGCGCGGCTACGAGCGCGCAGCGCTGACCCTCAACTTCGTGCGCGCCCTCGTGGACGGCGGCTTCGCCGACCTGCACCACCCGGAGTACTGGGACCTCGGCTTCATGCATCACTCGCCGTGGCGCGACCAGTACCGGCAGCTCGTGGCGTCGATCTCCGATTCGCTCGACTTCTACGAAGCCATGAGCGGCAGCCGCGTGCACGAGGCGAGCCGTGCGCCGTTCTACGCCAGCCACGAAGCGCTCCACCTGCTCTACGAGCAGGCCCAGACGCGCTACCTCGAGCGCTGGGGCCGCTGGTACAACCTGGCCACGCACCTGCCGTGGATCGGCATGCGCACGGCACGGCTGGGCGGCGCGCACGTCGAGTACTGCCGCGGCATCTCGAACCCGGTCGGCGTCAAGGTCGGCGCGGCCATGGACGACGCGTGGGTACAGGGCCTGTGCGAGACGCTGAACCCGCACCGCGAGCCGGGGCGGCTGATCCTGATCCATCGCCTCGGGGCGGCGCAGATCGAGGGAAGGCTGCCGGGCCTGATCGAGTGCGTGCGGGCGACCGGCGTGCCGGTGCTGTGGGTCTGCGACCCGATGCACGGCAACACCGAGACGACCGCGTCTGGAACGAAGACACGGCGCTTCGAGAACATCGTGGGGGAACTCGAGGCGGCATTCCGCATCCACCGACAGGCCGGCAGCTACTTGGGCGGCGTGCATTTCGAGCTGACCGGCGAGGACGTCACCGAATGCACCGGCGGTGCGCGGGGCCTGTCGGACGGCGACCTCGCGCGCGACTATCGCTCGCAGGTGGACCCACGGCTCAACGTCGAGCAGGCCCTCGAACTCGCGATGCGGATCGCGGGTTATGCGCGCTCCGGCTGAGACGCGCGCCAGACAACACGGCTTCCGCCTCCGGCACCGGTACCTGCCGCCAGGCGCCGGGGGAGAGGCCCTCGACGCTCCACGGTCCCACGGCCGCGCGAACCAACCGCAGCGTGGGCAACCCGGCCGCCGCGGTCATGCGGCGCACCTGTCGGTTCCGACCCTCCGAGAGCGTAAGCTCGATCCAGGTCGTTGGGATGAATTTGCGATGGCGGATCGGCGGGTCTCGCGGCCACAGCCAGTCCGGCTCGTCCACGACGCGCGCGCCGGCCGGCCGGGCCGGTCCGTCGGCGAGCTCGACGCCCGCCCGCAGCAACTGCAGCGCCTCGTCGCCAGCCGCACCCTCCACCTGCGCGAGGTAGCGCTTCGGGAACGGGGCGCCCGGCTGGCTGATGCGTGCCTGCCACGGGCCGAAGTCGGTGAGCACCATCAGGCCTTCACTGTCGTAGTCGAGACGACCGGCGGGATACACACCGCGGATCGGCAGCAGGTCGCGCAGGCAGCGTCGCCCGTCGCTGCTCGTGAACTGCGGCAGCACGTGGAAGGGCTTGTTCATCAGGATCAGGCGCATTGCGGAATCTGCTCTTGCCCGCGGCCGGAATCCAAGTCTATCCTCAATATTGCGCCGCAACATTTCAGGTCGCGCCATCGGTCTGCGGCCGCCTGCCCCGGGGAGTCTGCCTTGAGCACACAGACGAATCTCGATCTGCCCTCGGGATGCGCGGTCAATGCCGCGTTGCGCCCGGGGTTCGAAAGCATCCTGACGCGCGAGGCACTCGAGTTCGTCGCCGAGCTCGCCCGCAAGTTCGCGCCCCGCGTCGAGGAACTGCTGGCGCGGCGCGTCGAGAGGCAGAAGGAGATCGATGCCGGCAAACTGCCGGATTTCCTGCCCGAGACGCGCGCGATCCGCGAGCGCGAGTGGCACGTGACCTCGATTCCGGCGGACCTGCAGGACCGCCGCGTCGAGATCACCGGCCCGACCGAACGCAAGATGATCATCAACGCGCTCAACTCGGGCGCCAGGGTGTTCATGGCCGACTGCGAAGATTCCATGACGCCGACCTGGGACAACGTCGTGCAGGGCCAGATCAACCTGCGCGATGCCGTGGCCCGGCGCATCGACTTCACGAGCCCGGAAGGCAAGCAGTACAAGCTCAACCCGTCGATCGCCACCTTGAAGGTACGGCCGCGGGGCTGGCACCTCTATGAGAAGCACCTGCTCGTGGACGGCAAGCCGGTGCCGGGCGCCTTCGTGGACTTCGGGCTCTACGTCTTCCACAACCACGCGGAACTGAAGCGCGGCGGCACGGGCCCCTATTTCTACCTGCCTAAGACCGAGAGCCACCTCGAGGCCCGCCTGTGGGCCGAAGTGTTCCGTCACACCGAGGCGCGGCTCGGCCTCGCACCCCAGACCATCAAGGCGACGCTGCTGATCGAGGTTATCCTCGCGGCGTTCGAGATGGACGAGATCCTGTGGGAGCTGCGCGACTACATCGTCGGCCTCAACTGCGGCCGCTGGGATTACATCTTCAGCTTCATCAAGAAGTTCAGCCGCTACCCCGACTTCGTGCTGCCGGACCGCAGCCAGGTGACGATGACGACGCACTTCCTGCGCTCGTACTCGAAGCTGCTCATCAAGACCACGCACCGGCGCGGCGCTTTCGCGATGGGCGGCATGGCGGCGCAGATCCCGATCAAGAACGACCCGGCGGCCAACGACGCCGCCATCGCCAAGGTGCGCGCCGACAAGGAGCGCGAGGCGGGCGACGGGCACGACGGCACCTGGGTCGCCCACCCCGGGCTGGTGCCGGTGGCCATGGAGATCTTCGACCGCCTGATGCCGACTCCGAACCAGTTGCACCGCATGCTCGACGACGTGGACGTGAAGGCGGCCGACCTGCTGGCGATCCCGGAGGGCACGATCACCGAGGCCGGGCTGCGCAACAACGTGGACGTCTCGATCCAGTACATGGCCGCCTGGCTCGGCGGCAACGGCTGCGTTCCGATCCACAACCTGATGGAGGACGCGGCGACCGCCGAGATCGCGCGCGCGCAGGTCTGGCAGTGGATCCGCCACCCGAAGGGCGTCCTCGACGATGGTCGCAAGGTTACCGTCGAGCTGTTCCGGCAGATCACGCGCGAGGAACTCGCCCGGCTGCGGTCGCAGCTCGGCGAAGCCGCGTTCGCGGCCGGCAACTTCGAGCGGGCGGCCCGGATCATCGACGAGATCACGACCGCCGAATCCTTCGAGACATTCCTTACCCTGCCCGCGTACCGGGCCATCGACTGACAGAATTCGCTCACACGAGGAAACAGAAATGACCGACAAGGCTGCGACCGCACTGCGCAAGGACTGGCACGACAACCCGCGCTGGAAGGGCGTCAAGCGGCCCTACAAGGCACAGGACGTCATTCGGCTGCGCGGCAACGTGCAGGTCGACCACACCCTGGCCCGGCTCGGCGCCGAGAAGCTTTGGCATCTCGTGAACACCGAGCCCTATGTGAACTGCCTCGGCGCGCTCACGGCCGGACAGGCGATGCAGCAGGTGAAGGCGGGCATCAAGGCGATCTACCTGTCGGGCTGGCAGGTGGCCGCGGACAACAACAGCTACATGGCGATGTACCCCGACCAGTCGCTGTACCCGGTCGACTCGGTGCCGAAGGTCGTCGAGCGTATCAACGCCACCTTCAAACGCGCGGACGAGATCCAGTGCTCGCGCGGCATCCACCCGGGGCACAAGGAGTACGTCGACTTCTTCGCGCCGATCGTGGCCGACGCCGAAGCGGGCTTCGGCGGCGTGCTCAATGCGTTCGAGCTGATGAAGGCGATGATCCGCGCCGGTGCGGCCGGCGTGCACTTCGAGGACCAGCTCGCGTCTGTCAAGAAATGCGGCCACATGGGCGGCAAGGTGCTGGTGCCCACGCAGGAAGCGATCCAGAAACTCGTCGCGGCGCGTTTCGCCGCCGATGTGATGGGCACGCCGACCATCGTGCTGGCGCGCACCGACGCCGAGGCGGCCGATCTGCTCACCAGCGACGTCGACGAGAACGACAAGCCGTTCTGCACCGGCGAGCGCACGCCGGAGGGCTTCTACAAGACCCGGCCGGGCGTCGAACAGTCGATCTCGCGCGGCCTTGCCTACGCACCGTACGCCGACATGGTGTGGTGCGAGACGGGCAAGCCGGACCTCGGCTTCGCGAAGGCCTTCGCCGAGGCGATCCGCAAGAAGTTCCCGGACAAGATGCTGTCCTACAACTGCTCACCGTCGTTCAACTGGAAGAAGAACCTCGACGACGCGACGATCGCGAAGTTCCAGCGCGAACTGGGCGCGATGGGCTACAAGTACCAGTTCATCACGCTCGCCGGCATCCACAACATGTGGTTCAGCATGTTCGACCTCACGCAGGAATACGTGAAGAAGGGCATGACGGCCTACGTCGAGAAGGTGCAGGAGCCGGAATTCGCGGCGCGCGATCGCGGCTACACCTTCGTGTCGCACCAGCAGGAAGTCGGCACGGGTTATTTCGACGAGGTCACCCAGGTGATCCAGGGCGGGCACTCGTCGACGACGGCGATGCACGGCTCGACCGAAGAGGAGCAGTTCGACACCGGCGGAGCGCATCACTGAGATTGAGGCACGCCTCGAGCGTACCGTGACGGCCCGGGCGGGCGAACGCCCGGGCCGTCTGGTCTTGGCACGTCGGCCAGCAATCCGGCGCTGGAGCAAGCCTGAGGCGGCCCGATCCAGGGTCGCTCTGTTATCCTCTCGCGCCCGCCGGCCGGTGCAGGCCGGCCCGACCCACGGGATCCGACATGCACTACGAGAGGATTGCCGTCCCTGCCGACGGCCAAGCGATCGACGTCAACCCGGACGGCTCGATCGACGTCCCCGACCGTCCCATCATCCCGTTCATCGAGGGCGACGGCATTGGCGTGGACGTCACGCCCGTGATGCTCGCGGTCGTCGACGCGGCCGTGCGGAAGGCCTACGGAGGGCGCCGCGGCATCGCGTGGATGGAGATCTATGCGGGCGAGAAGGCGCTGTCGGTCTACGGCCCGGGCGCCTGGTTCCCCGAGGAGACGCAGCACGCACTGAAGAAGTACGTCGTCTCGATCAAGGGGCCGCTCTCGACGCCCATCGGCGGCGGCATCCGCTCGCTCAACGTGGCGATGCGCCAGAACCTCGATCTCTACGCCTGCGTGCGGCCGATCCGCTACTTCCCGGGCGTCGTCACGCCGATGGCCGACTCGAGTTACGTGGACATGGTGATCTTCCGGGAGAACACCGAGGACATCTACGCCGGCATCGAGTACGCCGCGGGCTCGCAGGAGGTGCACAAGCTGATCCACTTCCTGCAGACCGAGCTCGGCGCCAAGGGCATCCGCTTCCCGACGAGTTCGGGACTCGGCATCAAGCCGGTGTCGAAAGAAGGCTCGCAGCGGCTCATCCGCAAGGCGATCCAGTATGCCGTGGACAACGACCGCAGCTCGGTCACGCTCGTCCACAAGGGCAACATCATGAAGTACACGGAGGGCGCCTTCCGCAACTGGGGTTACCAGCTCGCCCGGGACGAATTCGGCGCGCTCGAGATCGGCGGCGGTCCGTGGCTGATGTTCACGAACCCGGTCACTGGCCACGAGATCGTCGTCAAGGACATGATCGCTGACAACTTCCTGCAGCAGATCCTGCTGCGGCCCGAGGACTTCGACGTGATCGCCACGCTGAACCTGAACGGCGACTACATCTCCGACGCGCTGGCCGCGCAGGTCGGCGGGATCGGCATCGCACCAGGCGGCAACATCGGCGAGGGCGTCGCGGTGTTCGAGGCCACCCACGGCACGGCGCCCGGCTTCGCCGGCAAGGACCGCGTCAACCCGGGCTCGCTGATCCTTTCCGCCGAGATGATGCTGCGCTACCTGGGCTGGACCGAAGCGGCGGACCTCGTCATGAAGGGCGTCGTGAACACGATCGCCAGCAAGGAACTCACCTTCGATCTCGCCCGGATGCGCAAGGCGATCCGCGCCCCCAGGCACGGGCACGCGGTGAGCCCCGAGTCCGTCAGGAAGGAGATCGAGGAACTCGTGCCGGGCGCGACGCTGGTTGGAACCCGCGGGTTCGGCGACGCCGTCATCCGCCACATGGATGACTGAGTTCGACCCGGCCTGCCGGCGGTGCCCGCGCCTCGCGGCGTTCCTCGGCGAGGGCAGGGCGCGATTTCCCGCCTATCACTGCGCCCCGGTGGCACCGTTCGGTGACGCACTGCCGCGGCTGCTCGTGGTGGGGCTTGCGCCCGGGTTCCACGGCGCGAACGCCACCGGCCGGCCGTTCACGGGCGACTACGCGGGCGTGCTGCTCTACGAGACGCTGCATGCCTTCGACTGGGCGAGCGCGCCGGTCTCGTCCTCGCGCGACGACGGCCTCGAGCTCAAGGGTTGCCGCATCACCAACGCCGTCAAGTGCGTTCCGCCCGGCAACAAGCCGACACCCGCCGAGGTCGCCACCTGCAACGGCTTCCTGCGCGAGGAACTCGCCGGACTGACCGCAGGCGCCGTGGTGCTCGCGCTGGGCGCGGTTGCACACGGCGCGATCCTGAGGGCCCGCGGCCTCAGGCAGGCCGCATTCCGCTTCGCCCACGGCGCCGAGCACGTATTGCCGGGCGGTCGGGCGCTCGTCGATTCCTACCACTGCAGCCGCTACAACACGAACACCCGTCGCCTGACCGTGGCGATGTTCCGCGCGGTCGTGGGACGGGCGAGCGAGCTGGCACGCCAGTAGACTTGGGGCGTGACTGTCGCCACGCCCTTCGACCTGGCCTCCTTCCTCGCGGCGCTGCCGGCCCGGCCGGGCGTTTACCGCATGCTCGCCGCGGACGACACGATCCTCTACGTCGGCAAGGCGCGGAACCTCAGCAACCGCGTCGCGAGTTACTTCCACGGGCGGGTGCACGCGGACAAGACGCAGGCGATGGTCGCGCAGGTGGCGCGCGTCGAGGTGACGGTCACGGCCTCGGAGACGGAGGCGCTGCTGCTCGAGTTCAACCTCATCAAGCAGCACCGGCCGCGCTACAACGTCCTGCTCAAGGACGACAAGAGCTTTCCCTACATCCACCTCACGGCGCACGCATTCCCGCGGCTCGCATACTACCGGGGCGCGGGAAAGGTGCCCGGACGATTCTTCGGGCCGTATCCGAACTCGATCGCCGCGCGCGAGACCCTGCAGCTGCTGCAGAAGCTCTTCCGGCTGCGCCCCTGCGAGGACACCTTCTTCGCCAACCGCTCGCGCCCTTGCCTGCAGCACCAGATCGGCCGCTGCTCGGCGCCCTGCGTGGGTCTCGTCACGAGCGAATCGTATGCGAGGGACATCGCGGACGCCGTGCAGGTTTTGCAGGGACGCAATACCGAGCTGATCACCGAGCTCGGACGGCGCATGGAGGCTGCGGCGCAGCGACTCGATTACGAAGCCGCAGCGCGTTTCCGCGACCAGATCGCGATGCTGAAGCAGATCCAGGCGAGCCAGTCAGTCACCCGCATCCGCGGCTCCGACATCGACGCCGTCGCCATCGCCGGCGACGGCCCGGAGTTTTGCGTGTCGGTGGTGTTCGTGCGCGGAGGGCGCAACCTCGGCAGCACGAACTTCTTCCTGCGGGGCGGACTCGGCGGCGAGCGCGAGACGCTGTCCGGATTCCTCGCCCAGTACTACCTCGCCCGCGAATCGCCTGACGAGATCGTCGTGAGCACGACGGTCGAGGACGCCGCCGTGCTCGAGGCGGCGCTGCGGCAGCGCGCGGGACGCGCCGTGCCGCTGCGCAGCGGCGTCCGCGGGACGCGCGCGCGATGGCTCGCGATGGCCCGCACCAACGCCGAACTCGGCCTCAGGATGAAGGCTTCGAGCCGCGCGAGCGTTCGCGATCAGCTCGAGGCGTTGCGGCAGGCTCTCGGATTCGCACGCATGCCGCAACGCATCGAGTGCTTCGACGTGAGTCATACCATGGGCGAGTCGGCGATCGCGTCCTGCGTCGTGTTCGGCAATGAAGGCCCGCTGAAGAGCGACTACCGGCGGTTCAACCTCAAAGGCATCACGCCGGGAGACGATTACGCCGGCATGCGGCAGGCGGTCGGCCGGCATTTTGCGCGTCTCCAGCGCGGCGAGGGCGAGATGCCGGACCTGCTCCTCATCGACGGCGGGGCAGGGCAGCTGCAAGCTGCGCACGACGCGCTCGAGGAGCTCGGTATCACCGGCCTCACCATGGTCGGCGTCGCGAAGGGCGTCGACCGTCGCGCGGGGCAGGAGCGACTGTTCTTGGCCGGTCAGGAGCCCCCCCTTATACTGGGGGCCGATTCACCGGCCCTGCGTTTGATCCAGCGCGTGCGCGACGAGGCACACCGCTTCGCGATCACGGGGCACCGCAAGGCGAGGGCGCGCAACCGACTCGAGTCGCTGCTCGAGGAGATCCCAGGGCTCGGGCCCGCCAAGCGCCGCGAGATCCTCAAGTCCTTCGGCGGCCTGCAGGGCGTGCGGCAGGCGTCGGTGGAAGACCTGAGCAAGGTGCGCGGCATCGGTCGCCCGCTGGCCGAACTGATCTACGACAAGATGAACCCGGGGCCCTGACGGATCGTGAACCTCGCCAACCTCCCGAACATCCTGACCGTCGCACGGATCGTGGCGGTGCCGCTGGTGGTCGCGCTCTTCTACTGGGGCCACCCGTGGTCGAATCCGCTGGCCGCGACCGTGTTCATCGCAGCGGCGATCACCGACTCGCTGGACGGCTACCTGGCGCGTCGGCTGGGCCTCACGACTCCGCTGGGCGAGTTCCTCGACCCCGTGGCCGACAAGCTCATGGTCGCCACGGCGCTTGTGCTGCTGGTCGGGCACGACACGCGCCCGCTGATCGTCGTCACGGCCGTGGTGATCATCGGGCGGGAGATCACGGTGTCCGCCCTGCGCGAGTGGATGGCGTACCTCGGTGCCCGCGCCAAGGTGGCCGTGTCGGGCCTCGGCAAGTTCAAGACCATCCTCCAGATGACCGGGCTGAGCATGATGATGTTCCGCAGCGACGTGCTCGGTCTGCCGGTCTACGAGATCGGCGTGGTGCTCACCGTGATCGCTGGCGTGCTGACGTTGTGGTCCATGGGGAGTTACCTGAAGGCGGCGTGGCCGGAGCTGCGGCGCGACCGCGTCCCTTGACAGAAACGGGCGGGCCTCTGAGAATTCGCGTTCCCCGAGCCCAGTGGCCCGGGGTACCCGGGCGGGAATAGCTCAGTTGGTAGAGCACGACCTTGCCAAGGTCGGGGTCGCGAGTTCGAGTCTCGTTTCCCGCTCCAGTCTCTCGCCGTAACCCCGGGCCAACCCGGGGTTACGCGTTTTCGTGGCTAGGTGGCAGAGTGGTCATGCAGCGGCCTGCAAAGCCGTGTACGCCGGTTCGATTCCGACCCTAGCCTCCACGTTCGCATCACCTGCCACCGGCCCGCGCCGGCGTCGCTCAATGAAGGCGACGCAGCAGCACGCCCACGTCGGAGTTGAGCAACTCCCACATGCGCTGGGCAAGCGTCGCCGCCAGATACAGCGTCAGCGAGCCCGCGACGAGCCGATGGACTCGAGCGAGCGCCAGTTCACGAAACGGCAGGTGCCGCGGCGTGCTGAGTCGGGCGTCTCCCATGACCGGATCCCCTTTGTTTTTCTTGTCGGGATCGAGGCTAGCCTTCAACTGCGACGGCGCGAGTCGGTTTTCACATAAAGACGGCCGGATTCGCGGACGATCCGTGCAACGAACGTGGTGCACGGGTCGGAGGACGACCACGGCTGCTTCGATATCGATGGCTTAGACTGTCGCGGCGCGATGGCCGAAGGCATCGGCCCCGGTGGCGGAACTGGTAGACGCAACGGACTTAAAATCCGTCGGCCGCAAGGCCATACAGGTTCGATCCCTGTCCGGGGCACCAGTTGAAGAAGACTCAGGCGACCCGCGAATCCAGTGCGATGCCGGCGATCTCGTAGCCGCGTCGAAAGTCCTGCACGTGGCGGGTCATCCAGGTTTCCGCCTCGGCGGCGTCGCCCTTGCGCAGCGCCTCGACGATGCAGCGCTGAGCGACCACGATGCGCGAGCGTCCCTGTGGCACACGATCGATCATGCGCCGGAGCGACGGCGCGAGCAGCCGCGTCACGGGCTGCATCGCGAGCATCAACACCCGGTTGCCGCTTGCCGCGGCGAGCGTGCCGAAGAAGCTCACGACTCCCGCAACGGCAGCCTCCGAGCCACCGGCCGCTTCGACCGCGGCGATGTCCGTTTCGAGTGCGTCGAGTACCTCGGTACCGACGTGCGCGGCCGCGAGCGCGGCAGTGCGCGGCGCCACGGCGAGCATCGCCTCCCACAGTTCGATGAAGGTGACCTCGTCGAGCGTCAGCGCGCGACCCACGCGCGAAGCGGTGTCCGCGTGCCCCGGCCGCGTCACCCGCAGCCGCTTCGCGCCACTGTCACGCCCAACGAGACCGTTGCTTTCGAGCCGTCGCAGCGCCTCGCGCACGGTCGAACGATTGACGCCGAACTGCTTCGCCAGATCGGTCTCGGTGGGCAACAGGTCACCCGGGCGCAGGCTGCGCTCGAGGATCTTCTGCTCGATGGCGGTTGCCACGCGACCATAGGCAGGCTGCGGCACGAGCGGGTCGAACTGGACCGGCTTGGCGGGGCGGGGGCGTGGCGGCATCGGCATTTGACGGATCCTCCGATTGTCGGACAATATACGCCCTCGCATCGCTCAGGCAAGCCACGGGGGTGACGATCGTGCTCGACTTCGAATTCGGCCTCGGCGACGACATCGAGATGCTCCGCCAGACCCTGCGTTCGTTCGCGCAGTCGGAGCTCGCGCCCCGTGCCGACGAGATCGACCGCAGCAACGTCTTCCCGCGCGATCTCTGGCCCCGCCTCGGCGAACTCGGCCTGCTCGGCATCACGGTCGAACCGGAGTGGGGCGGCTCCGGGCTTGGCTACCTCGCGCACGTCATCGCAATGGAGGAGTTGAGTCGCGTATCGGGATCGGTGGCCCTCTCGTACGGAGCGCACTCCAACCTGTGCGTCAACCAGATCCGGCGCTGGGGCACCGAGGAACAGAAACGCCGCTACCTGCCGAAGCTCGTCAGCGGCGAGCACCTTGGCGCACTTGCGATGAGCGAGACGGGTGCGGGCTCGGACGTAATGGGCATGCGCACGCTCGCCACGCGCCGCGGCGACCGCTACGTGCTGAACGGCAACAAGATGTGGATTACCAACGGCCCAACGGCGGACGTCCTGGTGGTCTATGCCAAGGTGGATGCGTCGGCCGGCACGCCCGGCGTCACGGCCTTCCTGATCGAAAAAGGCTTCAGGGGATTTTCGACCGCCCAGAAGCTCGACAAGCTCGGCATGCGCGGCTCGGATACCTGCGAGCTCGTGTTCGTGGACTGCGAAGTGCCGGCCGAAAATGTGCTCGGGCCCGTGGGCGGCGGCGCCAAGGTGCTGATGAGCGGCCTCGACTA
>Ga0209391_10000676_pt1 | contig 16731 bp, 14 predicted proteins | sample PPLLak3March2015_FD_187246 | JGI IMG/M metagenome (GOLD analysis project Ga0209391, IMG submission 187246) | Freshwater sediment microbial communities from Prairie Pothole Lake near Jamestown, North Dakota, USA - PPLs Lake P7 Core (1) Depth... | ecosystem: Environmental > Aquatic > Freshwater >... | reverse complement strand
CGCTCGGCCTCGAGCGCGTCGTTCTGGTCGTCCACCAGACGGAACTCGAGGGTCGCAGTGGCGCCGAGCACACGCAGCGCCTCGTTCGGGTCCTGGACGCCGGGGAGCTGCACCGTGATGCGATCGACGCCCTGGCGCGCGACGATCGGCTCCGTGACGCCGAGCTCGTCCACACGGTTGCGCAGCGTGGTGATGTTCTGCTGGATCGCGAAGTCCTGGCGCTGCTTGATCTGGTCCGGAGTGAGCCGGACGGTGACGGTTCCGCCCTCGCCCGAGCGGTCGCCGTCGATCGTCAGGGTGGCGTCCTGCCTGCGCAGCGTGTCCACGGTCCGCTCGACGTCCCCGCCGCTGCGCAGCGTGATGCGCACGGCGTCGTTGCCCAACGGCTCGATGCCGGTGAAGGGAATCCGCTCGTTACGAAGCAGCGTGCGGTAGTCGCGTTCCATCGTGGCGAGCAGCTGCTTCACGGCGCCCGCAACGTCCACCTCATAGAGGAAATACACCCCGCCGCGCAGATCGAGGCCGAGACTCATAGGCTTGAGGCCGAAGGCGCTCATCCACCTCGGCATGCGCGATGCCTGCGACAGCGCCACCAGGTACTCGCCCGGCGCTCCCTCCTGGATGGCCTCGCGCGCGGCGAGTTGCTGGTCGACGTCCGCGAAACGCATCACCAGCCGGTCGCCCTCGATGTGGGCGGCATCCACCGGGATGCCCTTGGCCGACAGCAGGGCCGTCACGCCGGCCTGGGTCTGCTCGTTGAACGGAGCGCGGTCGTCGCGCGAGAGCTGCAGGGCCGGTGCCTCGCCGAACACGTTCGGCAGCGCCAGCACCAGTGCCAGCAGCACGACGATGGCGACCAGCCAGATCCGCCAGGCCGGATAGGAATGCATGCGGGGGTACCCCTGTCGCTCAGGCGTTCTTGTAGGTGCCCTTGGGCAGGACGCTGGTCACGGTGTGGCGCTGGACCTTGACGCGCACGCCGTCGGCCACCTCGACCGTGAGGAACTGGTCGCCGGCCTCGGTCACCTTGCCGAGCATGCCGCCGCTCGTGACGACTTCGTCGCCCGTGGCGAGGGCGCTCACCATCGCCTTGTGCTCCTTGGCCCGCTTTGCCTGCGGACGGATGAGCAGGAAATAGAACACCACGAAGATCAGGACCAGCGGCAGCAACTGCAGGAAGGCATTGGGCTGCGCGCCGCCCGCGGCCTGCGCGTAGGCGCTAGGGATCAACCATTCCATCTCGACGACTCCTGTGACCGGGCCCTGAGGGGGCTCCCAAAAAGGTTGCGGATTATACCCGAGGCCGCTCGCCGCTGCCGGCCCGCCCGCCGGCACCCTCCGGCGAAGCCCTGAATTCGGCCGCGAACCGCGCCAGGCGGCCGCCCTCGATGGCCGCGCGGATGCGGCGCATGAGGTCCAGGTAGTAGTGCAGGTTGTGGATCGTGCCGAGCCGGGCGCCGAGGATTTCGTTGCAGCGGTCGAGGTGGCGCAGGTAGGCGCGGGAGAAATTGCGACACGTGTAGCACTCGCAGGCCGGGTCGAGCGGCCGCGTGTCGTGCTGGTGCGCGGCGTTGCGGATCTTCACGACCCCCTGGCTCGTGAACAGGTGGCCGTTGCGCGCGTTCCGGGTGGGCATCACGCAGTCGAACATGTCGATGCCGCGCAGCACGGCCTCCACGATGTCCCCGGGCGTTCCAACGCCCATCAGGTAGCGCGGACGGTCCCGCGGCAGTTCGGGCTCGAGGCCATCGAGCACCGCGTTGCGCTCCTCGGCGGGCTCACCGACGGCGAGCCCGCCGACCGCATAGCCGTCGAAACCGATCGTCCGCAGCGCCGCGATGGACTCGAGACGCAACCCGAGGTGCGTGCCGCCCTGCACGATGCCGAACAGCGCATTCGGGTTGCCGAGGCCCCGGAAGGCATCCCGACTGCGCTGCGCCCAGCGCATCGACAGTTCCATCGAGCGGCGTGCCTCGGCCTCGGTCGCCGGGTACGGCGGACATTCGTCGAAGGCCATCACGATGTCGGAGTCGAGGTCGGTCTGGACCTGCATGGAGATCTCCGGGCTCAGGAACACCCGGTCGCCGTTCACCGGCGAGCGGAAGTGCACGCCCTCCTCCGTGAGCTTGCGCAGCTCGGCGAGGCTGAAGACCTGGAAGCCGCCGGAGTCGGTGAGGATCGGTCCTGCCCAGTGCATGAAGCCGTGCAGTCCGCCGTGCGCCCGGATCACCTCCGTGCCGGGCCGCAGCATCAGGTGAAAGGTGTTGCCCAGCACGATCTGGGCACCGAGCCCCGTGAGTTCCTCGGGCGTCATGGCCTTGACCGTGCCGTAGGTGCCGACCGGCATGAATACCGGGGTCTCGACCGTGCCATGCCGCAGCTGCAGCCGGCCGCGGCGTGCGCGCCCGTCGGCGGCGAGCAGGTCGAATCTCACGCGCTCCCCCGCGGGGCCAGCGCACCTGGGTCCGGCTCGACGAACATCGCGTCACCGTAGCTGAAGAACCGGTATCGCTGCGCGACCGCATGCGCGTAGGCGGCCAGCGCGTGGCCGCGCCCGGCAAAGGCACAGACCAGCATGAGCAGCGTGGACTCAGGCAGGTGGAAGTTGGTGAGCAGCGCGTCCACGACGCGGAAGCGGAATCCGGGCGTGATGAACAGTCGCGTGTCGCCGGCGAACGGCTCGAGCCGCCCGCCGGCGGCCGCCGACTCGAGCGCACGGACGGCCGTCGTGCCCACCGCGACCACGCGGCCACCGCGCGCGCGGCACGCCGCGACGGCGTCGCAGGTCGCCATCGGCACTTCGGCGCGCTCCGCATGCATGCGGTGCCCGGCGAGCTCGTCCACCCGGACCGGCTGGAAGGTGCCCGCGCCGACGTGCAGGGTCACGTGGGCCCGGGCCACGCCGGCCCGCTCGCAGGCTCCGAGCAGCGACGCATCGAAGTGCAGTCCGGCGGTAGGGGCCGCCACGGCGCCGGGCACGCGCGCATAGACCGTCTGGTAGCGCTCGCGGTCCTCCACCTCGACCGGACGATGCAGGTAGGGCGGCAGCGGCATCTCACCGTGCCGCTCGAACACGCCGGCCGGGTCCGCGCCGAAGTCGAGCACCCAGAAGTCGTCGTCGCGGCCGGCGACCACCGCCTCCAGTCCGCCCGGAAGGCGGATGCGCATGCCGTTCACCGGCGGCTTGCTCGCGCGCAGCTGCACCAGCGCCCGGCCGCCGTCGATCACCCGTTCGAGCAGGATCTCCACGCGGCCGCCCGTCTCCTTGCGACCGCGCAGCCGCGCCGGGATCACGCGCGTGTCGTTGAAGACCAGCAGGTCACCCGCGCGCAGCAGGTCCGGAAGATCGGCGAAGCGGCGATCCGACAGCGCCCCGGTGTACCCGTCGAGGTGCAGCAGTCGGCTGTCGCTGCGCCGGGGAGCCGGGTGCCGCGCGATGAGCTCGTCGGGGAGGTCGTAATGGAAGTCGCGGCGCCGCATGGGCCGCGCATGCTAACAGAGCCTCCGCCGTTCTCCCGCGGCTGCGGGTGGCGCCTGTTCAGGCGGATCCGGATGCGGGCGACGGCGGCGGCGACGGCGGCGCGGGCGGCTGCCGGTGCTGCCGACCCTCGCGCAGGGCGTCGGCCGCCGGCAGCGTCGCCTCCAGCGTAATCGGCTTGCGCTGGCGCATTACGCCGAGCTGCACCTTCTCGCCAGGCTGGTAGGAGCGCAGGATCCTGAACGCGTGACCCGCATTCTCCGGCGTGCGACCGTCGATAGTCTGCAGCACATCCCCTTCTTCCAGCGGCAGGCCGGGCGCGTCCGCAGCGCGCACCACCAGCAGCCCGCGATCGGTGCCGAAGTACTGCCCGAGCTTCGGCGTCAGCGGCACGAGTTCGAGTGAGCGGAGGCCGCGCTCGGGACCGAGCAGCCCCTCGAGGCCCGGCATCGCGAGCCCCTCGGCCAGCGGCCCCGCCAGGCGCTCACGCAGCACCCGCATCATCGGCGGGGCCGCCGGCGCCGCCGTCACCGACGCGCTGCGCCGCTGTCCGTCCCGCAGGTAATCCACCTTCACCACTCGCCCGGGCTCCACGCCGCGCATGAACTCGACGAGCTGGGCGTTCGGACCACGCTCGCCGCTGCGCTTGAGGGCCTGTCCGTCCACCGCCATCACGATGTCGCCGGCCTTGAGCCCTGCCTGCTCGGCGGGCCCGCCCGGGCTCACCCCCGCCACCTCGACACCCTCCCCGCGCGTCGCGCCGCCGCCGATGTTGATGCCGAGCATGGCGCCCGGCGGGCGGCCCTGGATGAAGCGCATGACCTCGCCCTCGGCGCCGCCGTAGAGCTGCCTGCTGAGTTCGGCCACCTCGCGCGCCGAACGGTCGAGCTGCTCGCGCGCCGCCTGCAGCTGCTTCTCGAGCGCGGCCCGGTCGGGCGCGTCGGCGCCGCTCGCGGCGCCGGGTGCGACCAGGGCCAGGCAGCAGGCCGCCGTCGCGAGGGCAAGATCGAAACGCATGATTCTCACGGGAAACCTCCAGTTCACAGGACGGGCCGCTGGGCCTCGACATAACGCAGCTGCACCAGCGAATTCATGACCTCGACGCGATCGCGCCAGAGCCGCTCGGCCTGCGGCGCGGGCAGCCGTGACCCGGCGATCGACAGCTGGTGATCGAGCCACTGCACCTGCGACTCGAGCGTATCGATCGGCACGGAGGTGGCCGCCCGCTCCACGGCCGGGCGCTCCGGCAGCGCAGCGAGCAGCGCCTCGAGTTCTTGCGAACGGCTGCGCAGATCCGCGACGGCAGCGGGCACCGTCGCGTGCGGTTCGGCCTGGGCCGACGGCTCTACCAGCCTGAGTGCCGCAAACAGCCCGAGGGCGGCGATCGACGCGGCCGCCGCGATCGGTGCAGCCACGGCGCCACGACGGATCCGGCGATTGCGCTGCTCGAGGCGAGCGTGAACGGACGCCCAGCCGCCCGCCGCCTCGCCTGCAGCGCCCGGCAAGGCGCGCAGGCGATCGCGCAGCGCGGCGGTGCTCGCGAGCGCCACACCGCACTCGGAACAGGCCGCAACGTGCGCGGCGACGCGCGCTTCGACGGGCTCGCCGTCGCGCAGGCTCAACAGCTCGTCGAGACGGGCATGCATGACGTCCTCTCCGCTTCGGGCTGGAGCAGCTCGCGCAGGCGCGCGTGAGCACGGGCGAGCTGCGATTTCGAGAAACTGGCGGTGCCGCCCAGCAGCGCGCCGATCTCCGCGTGCGTGTATCCCTCGACGTCGTGCAGCCACACGACGGCGCGCGCCGTCTCACCGAGCCGGGCGAGCGCGCGCTCGAGGTCGACCGCATCACCGCTGCACGGCGGCACCGGACGCTCCAGGCCGGCGTCGGCGTCCGCGCCGCGCAGCGATTCGACCCAACCGAGGCCTCGTCGCCACGGCGACCGCAGGTGCATGAGGCATCTGCGGACCGTGATGCTGCGCACCCAGCCGGCGAAAGAGCCGCGTTCGTCGTACTGGTCGAGCCTCGTCAGCACGTCCACGAAGACGTCCTGGGCCACGTCCTCCGCGGTTGCGGCGCCGGGCACGAGGCGCCGCGCCAGGGTCCGCACCGGGCGCGCGAAGGCCCGGTAGATCGCTTCCTGCGCCGCGGCGTCGCCGGTCCGGGCTTTCGCCAGGGCATCGGCGGAAAGGTCGCTGTCGGAGAATGCGGTCATTCACCGCATTAGATGCGCCAGCGACGCAAAAGGTCGCGGGCGATGCAACGGGGTGCCCGCGACCCGCCGCGGGCGCGGCGCGCCCGCCGGCTCAGCCTCGCGGCGCAGCGCCTGCGAGGCTTGCGAGCAGCGGGTCGGGCCTGGAATCGCCGCAACGGAGCAGCGGCGACTCGGCGAGCCATTTGCGATCGGGGAAGTAGGCGAACAGCAGAGCCCCGCCCTTCAGGGTGTCGATGACGGTGCGGGCGACTTCCGTCCGAACCGCCGGACAGCCCCAGCTGCGGCCGATGCGCCCGAGGCGCTCGGCGATCGCCTCGCTCACGTAGGGCGCGCCGTGCATGACGATGGCCCGGGACAGCGCGTTGTCGTTGAAGCCCGCATCGAGGCCGCGCAGCCGCAGCGAGTAGCCGTTGCTCCCGTAGTAGGTCTCGGTCGCCTGGTACAGCCCGAGACTCGACATCTTGCTGCCCTCGACGTTCGAGAATCGCTCCGCCAGCCGCTCGCCGGTGTTGCGTCCGTGCGCGACGAGCTCCTGGTGGAGCAAGCGGCCGCGTGCGACGTCGAAGATCCACAGCCTCGGCTGCGTCGAGGGCAGCGAATAGTCGATCACCGCGAGGTGGCGGAACCCGTCGAGCAGGCCTTGCCGGCGCGCGCAGTCCGCCGCGCGGGTCGCGAGCGTGAGAACCTGGGGATTGGCGGCCGGGGCCGCTTTGGCGAGCTGGGCGACCAGCTGAACGTCGGCGAGCGCCGGGGCGGAGCCGAGAAGGGGGAACAGAACCGCGAGCCACCAACGTCGTCGCATGCGAGCACTCTCCGTGCAATGGCAGGCCGCCCGCAGGCGACGTGAGCTTCCTCTGAGTACCCCGTGCGGGGAAAGGTTCCCGGCCGAAACGAGGCGCTGACCGGCTCGCAGTTTGCCCGGGATGCGGCACGGCCATCAACAACCATCTGCAAAATGCTGATTGCGATCACTTTTGTGATCGACTCACGACGATCGGTTAAGCTTCCCGCCCCGCGCCGGGATGGCGGAACTGGTAGACGCACCGGACTCAAAATCCGGCGGTGGCAACATCGTGAGGGTTCGATTCCCTCTCCCGGCACCAAGGACTCGCCCCGCATGAACTTCTGCTCCCAGTGTGGCCAGCCCGTAAGCCTGCTCGTCCCGGAGGGAGACCACCTGCCCCGGCACGTGTGCACGGCCTGCGGCACGGTGCACTACCAGAACCCGAAGATCGTCGCCGGCTGCGTCCCGGAGCACGAGGGCCGCATCCTGCTGTGCCGCCGCGCCATCGAGCCGCGGCGCGGCTACTGGACTATTCCCGCCGGCTTCATGGAGAACGGCGAGACCACTCAGGACGCGGCTCGCCGCGAGTCCATCGAGGAAGCGCTGGCGGATGTCGAAATTGGTTCGCTGCTCGCGGTGGTGCACGTGCTGCACGCCGACCAGGTGCACGTCATGTTCCGGGCACGGCTGCCGAAGCCCGAGTTCGGCGCCGGGGCGGAGAGCCTCGAGGTGATGCTCTACGACGAGGATTCGATCCCGTGGCGGGACATCGCCTTCCGCAGCGTGGAATTCGCCTTGCGACGCTACCTCGAGGACCGCCGCGCCGGGCGCGAGCAGCACCATTTCACGGCCATCGACCTGCGCCCGCGCTCCGCCGGCTGAGACGCGTTTTGCAGCGCGGCGCCGGGGTTGGCAGAATACGCGGCCGCCGGCGCGCTGCCCGGTGGCGCCGGATCAACGACCCTGGAGCGTGCTGATGACCTTCGTCGTCACGGAAAACTGCATCAAGTGCAAGTACATGGACTGCGTGGAAGTCTGCCCGGTGGACTGCTTCCACGAGGGTCCGAACATGCTGGTGATCGATCCCGACGAGTGCATCGACTGCACGCTGTGCGAGCCGGAGTGTCCGGCCGAGGCGATCTTCTCCGAGGAGGAACTGCCCGCCGACCAGCAGTCCTTCACGGCGCTCAATGCCGAGCTCGCCAAGCAGTGGCCCGTGATCACGGAGAAGAAGGAGGCCCCGGCCGACGCCAAGGAATGGGACGGACGCCCCGGCAAGCTCGGGTTCCTGGAGCGCTAGGACGGCGGAACCGCCTCAGGGCGTGACGGACGCCTTCTGCGTCTCCTGGATGACCTTCACGAGCTGGTCGGGGGTCATGAAGCCACCGACGTAGTCGCCGGTCTGCGTGAAGATGGCCGGGGTGCCCTCCACACCCAAGTCCTCGCCCATCGAGTACTGCGTCTGGATCACGGACGCGCCCGGGCAGGTCTTCGCCTTGATCTCCTCGCCCCGCTTGGCGCGCGTCAGCGCGTCGCGGCGGTCCGCCGAGCACCACACGCCTTCCGCCTTGCGCCACGATTCAGTCCCAGGGCCGCTGCGCGGGAACATCAGGTAGCGCACCCGGATGCCGGCCTTGTTGAGGTCGGTGATCTGGTTGTGGAACTTGCGGCAAAACCCGCAATCGATGTCCGTGAACACGGTGACGGTCATCTTCGGGTTCGCGGGGGAGAACACGATCATCTGGTCCTCGGGAGCGGCCGCGAGCGCCTTGGCGCGCGCCGCATTGCGCCGGGTCGCCGTCAGGTTGACCTGCGTGTCGAGGTCGTAGACGTTGCCGCTCACGAGGTACTTGCCGTCGCTGCTTACGTAGGCGATCAGGCCGCCCATCGTGACCTCGTAGAGGCCCGGGATCGGCGAAGGGCCGACGTCCTCGGGCTTGGCACCCTGCAGCTTCGCAACCACGCGGGCGCGCACGTCCGCGGGCACGGCAACCTTGGCGGGCGCAGTCGCTTTGGCGGGCACGGTCGACTTGGCAGGCGCAGTCGCCTTGGCGGGCGCAGTGGCCCGGGCCGGCGGCTCCTGGGCATGGGTCTGAGCGGCAGCCAGGCCGAATCCGGCCGCGGCAAGAACAAAGGCGAAGGCGAGTGCTGGGCGCATGCTGTCCATCCGTCGGGGCGAGCGGTTCGCGTCCGTGAGACCGCCGGGGCGGCCGCAGGTTCAACTTGGGGTCGCGGAGTCTAGCAGAGGCGATTCACGACAACAGCTGACCGGGCGGGGGTCGCTCCGCGCGCCGCCGCTCAGCCGCGCGGATGGTGCTGGGAGTGCAGGTCCTTGAGGCGTTCCCGCGCAACGTGCGTGTAGATCTGCGTGGTGGACAGGTCGCTGTGGCCCAGCAGCATCTGCACGACGCGCAGGTCGGCGCCGTGGTTCAAGAGGTGCGTCGCGAAGGCGTGGCGCAGAGTATGCGGGGACAGTTCCTTCTGGATTCCCGCGCTGCGCGCGTGTCGCTTGATGATGTGCCAGAAGGCCTGGCGCGTCATGCGGTCGCCGCGCCGCGTCGGGAACAGGTAGTCGGTCTGCCGCTCGAGCAGGATCTCGACCCGCGGCCCGAGCAGGAACTGCTGCACCCACTGCACGGCCTCCTCGCCGAGCGGGATGAGCCGCTCGCGGTCGCCCTTGCCCACGATGCGCAGCACGCCCTGGCCGAGGTTGACCGAGGACAGCTTCAGGCTCACCAGTTCCGACACGCGCAGGCCGGTCGCATAGAGCACCTCGAGCATCGTGCGGTCGCGGTGACCGAGCGGATCGGCCACCGCCGGCGCGGCCAGCAGGGCCTCGACTTCCTCCTCCGTGAGCGACCGCGGCAGGGACCGCCCCACCTTGGGCATGTCGATCAGCGCGGTGGGATCGTCGCGGAGTGCGCCCTCTCGGACCAGGTGCCGGTAGAAACGACGGAAACTCGACAGCTGTCGCGCCGTGGAGCGCGGCCGGGAGCCGCCCTCGATGCGCGACGCCATGAACGACAGGACGTCGGCGCGTGAGGCGCTCAGCAGGTCCGACTCGTGCTCCTCCAGCCAGCGCTCGAGCGCCGACAGGTCGGCCCGGTAGGCCGCCAGGGTGTTGGGTGACAGGCCGCGCTCCATCCAGACCGCGTCGAGGAAGCGGTCGATCGGACCTGGACCTCCCGACCCGGCACCGCCCCTGGCCGGGTGCGCGAGAACGCCGCTGCTGACTGCTTTGCTCATGTGATCTCGAGAACTCCTCGTGGCGGCGAGTATGCGAGGCGCCCGATGGAGCAGGCCGTGACAACACTCACAGAACGCCCGCCCCTCGCCAACGGATATCGAAGCAGTTCACAGAACCCTCCCGACACGGCAGACTTGCGCGCCCTGCCCGAGGTTCCCCATTGCCGATGCGTCGCGCGCTGGCGGGCGTGCTCACTACCGCCTACGGCGTGTGTGCGCTGGCCGTGTTCACCCTGCTGTTCGTGCTCGCCACGCTGCTGGCACTCATCGTGCCGAGGCTCGAGTGGCGCCGTGCACTGACACACCGCCTCGCGCGCCTCGCCCTGCCGGTGCTGGGCGTGAGACTTGCCGTCGAAGGGTTGGAGCGCCTGCCCGCCGGATCATGCGTCGTCGTCGCCAATCACGCGAGCTATCTCGACGGCATCGTCATGAAAGCGGCGCTTCCGCCACGCTTCTCGTTCGTGATCAAGCGCGAGGCGGCTTCAATGCCGGCGGCCGGTTTCCTGCTGAAGCGCATCGGCTCGGAGTTCGTGGATCGCCACAGTGCGGGGGGCCGGCGCCGCGACGCCGCACGCCTGCTGCGCAAGGCCGAGAAAGGTCATGCGCTGGTGTTCTTCCCGGAAGGCACCTTCGACGAGGTACCGGGCCTGAAGCGCTTTCACGTCGGTGCGTTCGTGGCCGCCGAGCGGGGTGCGATGCCGGTGGTGCCCGTGGTCATTCACGGCGCCCGACGCGCCCTGCCGAACCGCGCGCTGATCGTGCGGCCGGGGCGCATCCGAGTCGAGATCGTCGGCCCGATCGAGGTGCCGGCCTCCCCGCACGCGGCGGAAGAGCTGCGTCGGGCCGCACGCGCGGCGATCCTGTCACGACTCGAGGAGCCGGACCTCGCACCGCAGCCGGCGCACGCCTGAACCGGCCGCCCGCACCCGCGCCTGCCGGCCCAACCCGGCGCCCCTGCCATGGCGAGCGCCCGGGTCCGGCGGATCCGCGGCGCGGCGACCGGCACCGCGCCGGGACCCGATGCGTTCAGTGCGCCTTGCCGAAAGAAGGTCCCGCGATGTCATCGATCGCCCAGACCTCGCCCAGCAACGTGACGACGTAGGCCGTGTTGCCGATGATCTCGAACGAGCTCGGCAGACTGAGCCCGTCGGCGACCGTGCTGAAGCTCCCGTCGCCGTTAACGCGCACGAGGGACCCGGTGTCGGGGCTGGCAGGCGAGCCCGGAAAATCGCCGTTCCACGTGCCCTGCGACAGCGCGAACATCGTCTGGCCGCGACCACGCTCGACGTCGACCAGCATCGGCGCCCCCGAGGCCACGAGCCGCTCCGACGCCGACTTCGGCCCGAACGCGACCACCTGGCCTTCCTGCGCAGGGTGCGGCGTCTCGCCCATACGGGCCATGTAGACCGTCTTGCCCAGCACCTCGAGCCCCGTCGGCACGATGTTGTCGAAGCTCCTGAACTCCGACACCTCGCCGTCGAGCGTCACGATCAAGACGCGATTGTGGTGCCCGTCGGTCACCAGGAACCCGCCCCGCCAGGGCTCCATCGCGTACTGCACGCCCGTTGGAATGAACCAGTCCGTCGGTGATGGATTGGCGATGGTGAAGCGGCCGATGTCTGCAATCGGTTCGTGGTTGCCCGTGGCGTCGATGCGGTAGATCCCGACCACGTCGCTGCCGCCGAGGTCCGGCCCTACCATCGTCACGAGCGCGTACGCCGTGCCGCCGTGGAATGCCACGTCCACGGCACCGCCGAGCGGGATCCCCGGCAGCGTGGCGGGCAACCCCTCCGCGAACGTGGAGACCGCTCCCGTCATCGGGTCGATGCGCGCAATCCGGCCAGCCGCGCTTTCGGCCACGTACAGCGCACCGTCCGGCCCGACGGTGCTGCCTATCGACCCCGCCAGGCCACTCGCGAGCTGCGCCTGGGCGGCCTGAGGCAAGGCCAGGGCGAACGCGGCCAGTGCCGGGAACAATGCGCTTCGAACCGTGCGCATGACGTACCGTCGACCGATCAACGCTGAAGCTGTCTTCCTCATGGCGTGTCCCTTCCTCTTGCTCGTGTTTGATGCACTGCGTGGAGCCTCGAGGACACGGCCGGGCGGATTTCACATTGGCGAACCCGGCGCTGGCGCCCCCGTGGCGCGTCGAAACTGACCCGCACCGCCGTCGACGTCACGAGGAACCCGCGAAAAAACCACCAAAAATGTGCGAAATTTGCAGCTCAGCGGATCCACCCGGGGCCGAAATGCCAGGAATGGACACCGACCAGAGCGCCTACGCGTTCGCCGGCTTCACGCTCGACGTGGCACGGGGCACGCTGAACCGGGGCGGCATCGAGACGCGGCTGCGGCCGAAGTCCTACGCTGTACTGCGCCACCTCGTCGAGCACCCGGGAAGACTGGTGGGCAAGCAAGAACTGCTCGATGCCGTCTGGGGTTCGACCGTCGTCACCGAAGGCTCGCTGACCCAATGCGTCGTCGAGATCCGCCGCGCACTCGGAGACACCGATCAGCGGCTGCTGCGCACGATTCCGCGGCAGGGATTCATGCTCGATGCGACGGTGACCGCCAGGTCCCTGCCGTCGCAGCCGTCAGCGGCGGACATGGCTGCCGAGGCCGAGTCCGCAGCCGCAGCCCCCGCCGATCACCCGGCCTTGCGCTCACCACCCGTGGCCGCAGTGGTGCTCGGCCTGTTGCTCCTGGCGGGCATCGCATGGTGGTTCATCGGTCATCGCGCCACCGACCTTCCGCACGACGTGACCGAGGCGCCGCAGGCCACGAGCACAGGCAATTCCATCGCGGTGCTGCGCTTCCTGGACCTGAGCCCGGACGGCGACCAGGCCTACTTCGCCGATGGCCTCGCCGAGGAGATTCTCCACCTGCTGGCGCAGTCGCCAGGCCTCAAGGTCATCGCCCGCAGCTCTTCCTTCGTCTTCGAGCCCGGCTCGGTCGATATCGCCACCGTCGCGGGCCAGCTCGGCGTTGCCTACGTGCTCGAGGGCAGCGTGCGTCGTGCGGGGGACCAGCTGCGGATCACCGTGCAGCTCATCGATACCTCCACCCGCGCCCACGTGTGGTCGCGCACCTACGACCACGAGTTTGCCCGCGTGCTGGAATTGCAGCGCCGGGTCGCCGTGGATGTGGCGGAGCGGCTCAAGGTGAGCCTCGCGCCGTCACCGGTTCAGGGTGCACCCGGTTCTGCCGCGGCGCAGGACCTGTACCTGCTCGGACGGCATCTGTTCCTGCGGCGCCAGCCGGGCGACCTCGAGGCGGCCGAACGTCACTTCGAGGAGGCCGTGGCCCTCGACCCGGCGCACGCGCGTGCCTGGACGGCGCTGGCCGGCGCCTACCGGGTGCGCGGCATCGAGGAGTTCGGCGATCCCGAGTATCGCCTCGATGCGCAACGCCAGGCGCTCGACCGTGCGCTCGTGGCGGACCCGGGACTCGCCGAAGCGCACGTCAGGCTGGCCCATTACTACCGCGCCGCGAACGAACCTGCGAAGGCCCGCGCATCGTTCGAGCGCGCGCGGCAACTCGCACCACGCGACCCGCTCGTGCTCGGGTCGCTATCGAGGCAGGCGTTGCTCGAGGGCCGACTCGACGCAGCCGTCGAACTGCAGCGGAGCATGGTGGAAGTCGACCCCCTGTCGGCCCTCTACCGCGGCAATTACGGTGCCTTCCTGCTCGGCGCCGGGCGCTACGAGGAGGCCCTGGAGCAGTTTCGTCGCGTTTCGACGCTCGCCTCTGGCGAGCGCTTACCGGACATCTCCCGCGCACTTCTGATGCTCGGCCGAATCGACGAGGCACGCATCGAGAGTCAGGCGATCCCGGTCGGCCCGGTCCGCGACCAGCTGCGCGTGCTGCTCGCGCCGGAGCCCGAGGCGACGGCGGCGCTGCAGCGCCTGCAGGCCGACGATTCCGTGCGCGCGCAGGTCCTGCTCGGCGAGATCGCCGCCTACCGCGGCAACGCCGACGCCGCGGTCGCACACCTCGAAGCGGCCGTCGAGCGGATGACCAAGGCCGACCCGATCGACGTATCCCACGACCTGGCGGGCGACCTCTGGCTGTCGCCATTCCTCGCGCCCCTGCGCGAGGACTCACGCTGGCTCCCGATCGTGCGCGCACTTTCCGAGCGCTGGGAGACCCCCCGCGTCACATGCTGCGCCGGTACTGTCCGCCCACCTCGTAGAGCGCGTGCGAGATGCTGCCGAGCGAGGCGACCTTGACGGTCTCCATGAGCTCGGCGAACACGTTGCCACCGCCGGCGGCCGCGCCCTGCAGTCGCGCCAAGGCCGCTGGCCGGCGATCGGCATTGCGCGCCAGGAAGGCCCGCACCGCCCGCACCTGCGCCTGCTTCTCGTCTTCGGTGGAGCGGATCAGCTCGGCCTCGCGGATCTCGCTCGCGTCCTCCGCCCCGAGGTAGGTGTTCACGCCCACGATCGGCAGCCGCCCGTCGTGCTTGAGCGTCTCGTAATAGAGGCTCTCTTCCTGGATCTTGCTGCGCTGGTACATCGTCTCCATCGCGCCCAGCACCCCGCCGCGCTCGGACAGCCGGTCGAACTCCCGGTAGACGGCCTCCTCCACGAGGTCGGTGAGCGCGTCGAGGGCGAACGAGCCCTGCCAGGGGTTCTGCGTCTTGTTGAGGCCCAGCTCCTTGTTGATGATGAGCTGGATCGCCACCGCGCGGCGCACCGACTCCTCGGTGGGAGTCGTGATCGCCTCGTCGTAGGCGTTGGTGTGCAGGCTGTTGCAGTTGTCGAACAGCGCGTACAGCGCCTGCAGCGTCGTGCGGATGTCGTTGAACTGGATCTCGCGGGCGTGGAGGCTGCGGCCTGAGGTCTGGATGTGGTACTTCAACATCTGCGAGCGCGGCCCGCCGCGGTACAGGTCGCGCATGGCTCGCGCCCAGATGCGCCGCGCGACGCGGCCGATTACGGCGTACTCCGGGTCCATGCCGTTGGAGAAGAAGAACGACAGGTTGGGCGCGAACTCGTCGATCTGCATGCCGCGCGCCAGGTAGTACTCGACGAGCGTGAAGCCGTTGGCGAGCGTGAAGGCGAGCTGCGAGACCGGGTTCGCGCCCGCTTCCGCGATGTGATACCCGGAAATCGACACCGAGTAGAAGTTGCGGACGTCGTGCTCGATGAAGAACTGCTGCACGTCGCCCATCATCCGGAGCGCGAACTCGGTGGAGAAGATGCAGGTGTTCTGCGCCTGGTCCTCCTTGAAGATGTCCGCCTGCACCGTGCCGCGCACCAGCGACAGCGCCTCGGCCCGGATCCGCTCGTAGGTCTCGCGGTCCACGAGCTGGTCGCCCGTCACGCCGAGGAGGCCGAGGCCCGAGCCGTCGTGCCCGGCCGGCAGGTCGCCCTGGTAGCGCGGCCGCTCGCGGTCGCGGTACAGGTCCGCGATCTTCCGCTCGGCCTCTTCCCAGCGCCCGTTCTCCCGCAGGTGGCGCTCGATGCGCTGGTCCACCGCCGTGTTCATGAACATGGCGAGGATCATCGGCGCGGGGCCGTTGATGGTCATCGACACCGAGGTCGTCGGGGCGCACAGGTCGAAGCCTGAATAGAGCTTCTTCATGTCGTCGAGCGTGGCTATGGAAACGCCGGAATTGCCGATGCGCCCGTAGATGTCGGGACGCTCGTCCGGGTCCTCGCCGTACAGCGTCGTCGAGTCGAACGCCGTGGACAGCCGCGCGGCGCCGTGCCCGCCCGCGACGTAGTGGAAGCGCCGGTTAGTGCGCTCGGGGCCGCCCTCGCCGGCGAACATCCGCGTCGGGTCTTCCTCCTCGCGGCGGTACGGATATACGCCCGCGGTGTAGGGAAAGTGCCCCGGCAGGTGTTCCTTCAGCAGGAAGGTGAGCAGGTCGCCCCAGTCGCGATGCTTGGGCACGGCGAGCTTCGGCACCTTGTTGTGGCTCAGAGTCTCCGTGTAGTTGGCGCCGCGGACCTCGCGTCCGCGCACGGTGTAGGCGTACTCCTCGTCGGTCGCGGACTTCGCGATCGCCGGCCAGCGGCGCAGCACGTCGAGGCCCGCGGCGCCGACCGCCTCGAGCGCATCGTTGTAGGCCGCGCGCAGGCGCGCCCGCGACGCATCGGTGGCATCGGCCATCGCCTCGACCGGGTAGCGCGCGAGCGGCTCCGGCAACTCGGGGTCGCCGAGCGCCCGCAAGGCCTCGTGAAGGCTGTTGGCACGGCTCGCCGCCTCGGCGCGATGCTGCAGGTCGTCGGCCGCCCGCCGGCCGTTCGCGGCAATTTCGGCCAGGTAGCGCGTGCGGCTTGCCGGCACCAGTGCATGGCGCTCGACGAGCTCGGTCGGGCCCGGGTCCGCCACGACCCAGCCGCGCCCGCCCTCGCCCGCCTTCTCCTCGAGCTTGCGGCACAGGGCGGCGAACAGGCGGTTGACGCCCGGGTCGTTGAAGCGGCTCGCGATGGTCGGGAACACCGGCACGGCCTCGTCCGGCAGCTGGAAGGCCGCGCGGTTGCGGCGCCACTGCTTGCGGACGTCCCTGAGCGCGTCCTCGGCGCCGCGCTTTTCGAACTTGTTGAGCGCGACCAGCTCGGCGTAGTCGAGCATGTCGATCTTCTCGAGCTGGCTGGCGGCACCGTACTCGCTAGTCATCACGTAGAGCGGCACGTCCACGAGATCCACGATTTCCGTGTCGCTCTGGCCGATTCCCGCGGTCTCGACCACGATCAGGTCGAAGCCCGTGTGCCGCAGCAGCTCGAGCACGTCGGCCAGCACCGCGCTCGTGGCGAGGTGTGCGCGCCGCGTGGCAAGCGAGCGCATGAACACCTGCTCGGCCGCGAGGGCGTTCATGCGGATGCGGTCGCCGAGCAGCGCGCCGCCGCTGCGACGTCGCGTCGGGTCCATGGCTACCACCGCGAGGTTGCGGTCGGGGAAATGCCGCACCAGCCGCAGCAGCAACTCGTCGGTAAGGCTCGACTTGCCGGCGCCGCCGGTGCCGGTGATGCCCACCACGGGCGCACGCCGCGGCGCCCGAGC
>Ga0209391_10000674_pt1 | contig 16740 bp, 14 predicted proteins | sample PPLLak3March2015_FD_187246 | JGI IMG/M metagenome (GOLD analysis project Ga0209391, IMG submission 187246) | Freshwater sediment microbial communities from Prairie Pothole Lake near Jamestown, North Dakota, USA - PPLs Lake P7 Core (1) Depth... | ecosystem: Environmental > Aquatic > Freshwater >... | reverse complement strand
CCGAGAAGGACATCTGGCTGAGCCTGCAAGCGCTCGATCCCGCGCCGCCAACCGCACCTGCAGCCACACGTGCGAAGAAGGCGCAGGTGATCGATGGTACTGACAGTGCGTTCAAGTGGGCGAAGCAATACGGCGTGAAGCTGGCCTGGGGTACTGACTACCTGTTCGATCCGAGGCAGAACGCGAAGCAGACGGCTGACATCCTGAAGCTCAATGCGTGGTTCACTCCGGCCGAGCTCCTCAAGCTCGTGACTCACGACAACGCACAGTTGCTCGCGCTGTCCGGTCCGCGCAATCCCTACCCGGGCAAGCTCGGCGTGGTCGAATCGGGCGCACTGGCGGACCTGCTGCTGGTGGACGGTGACCCGCTCGCCAACATCGATCTCATCGGCGATCCAGCGAAGAATTTCGTGGTGATCATGAAGGACGGGAAGGTCTACAAGAACTCGCTGAGGTAAGTTCGCGTGCCCGGATGGTCCAGCTTGGCTCGGACAAGCTAAGTCACTGAAACTAAATGAATACAAGCGCGGTGCAACGGAATTGCTTGGATCGGTAGCAGGCCCCCGCTACCAACGCATTCGAAGCGAACGGCCCCTCCGGGGCCGTTTTGCTATGGGGAACCTGTCAGGTTCGACGCATCGCTTCGAGCGCCGCTTTGGTTAGGAAGCCGCTGCGGGTTTCTCCGTGTGCGCGTGCATGCTCATCGATCTGCTTGAGCAAACGGCCGGGAACCGTGATGTTGATCTTCTCGGCAGGGCCGAAGAATCGCTCTACCGGCACATCGACGATTCCCCACGTCCAACCCTTGTATTCACGATCCGCCTGCCAGTCGCTCATCGGCTTCGGACGCGGCATCGCCTTGCCATCCTCGGCCAGCAGTTCGCAGTGAGCTTCAATGGCCTCGCGTACGTTGTCGAAGGCCTCTTCCACCGTGTCACCGGCGCTGAAGCAGCCGGGCAGATCGGGAACGATTACGCCGAAGGCTGTCTTTCGCGTCCCCGGTTCAATGGCGATTGTGAACTTCATCTTAGGCCTGCCTGCTTCCTGATCTTGTGTACGAGTCCTTTGCCAAGGTCCTTCTTCGGGTGTGGCACCGTAATGTGCCCTGGCCGCGTCGCATGTAGGAAGATGTGATGGCTGCCGACCGTCCGGCGCAACGTCCAGCCTGCCTGTTCAAGTTCGCGGATGAGGCCGGCACTTTTCAAGGTGGGTATTGTAACCACTAATTGTCCGATCGATCAACACCATACCCACTGTTCATGCGCAGCGGCTACGGTCAGCGAAGCCGCAAGCTGTAAAGAGTTGCACGGATCGGTAGCAGGCCCCCGCTACCACAATTTCCGACTTGTCCCGGTTAAGAGCTGAACCGGGACACGTCTGAACTCAGCGATCACGCCTCGGCCCGTCCTTGGACTGTCGGCGGATTTCCAGTCGCACGCGCCGAGGTCAAGCTCGATCTACGGTTGAACAACAACTCGCGAACTCGACGCGCATGGCCAGCCGTCCAGTGTCGAGTGCATCGGCATCGGCGGGCGCACCTGCAATCGACCGACCGCACCGTACGATTGGCACCTGGCCGTGAAAGGCAGCCGGCGCGGCAGTCTGCGCGAAAAGGTCACGCGATACACATTACTCCGAATTGCACCGGTCCCGTGGCGCGGTAGCCTTTCAAATAGTTAACGCGGGAGCTGCCTGCGTTGGACGCTGCGCTAGCCCCGCCAAGGAGGCTAATATGTCTAGGACGACAACCGGGCATCCGCTGCGACAGCGGATCGCCAAGTCCCTTTTCATTCTTCTGTGCGTCTCATTCCTGAGCGTCCTCGCCGGTTGCAGCGACAACGACAGGAAGGCGGTCAACGCCGTGCCTGTGCTGGCTTCGGTATCGCCGGCCTCGGTAACGGCCGGTGGTGCAGCGTTCACGCTCACCGCGACGGGGTCGGGTTTCCAAGTCACGTCCGCTGTGCACTGGAACGGCGCTGCACGGCCCACGACGTTCGTGAGCACGTCGCAGCTGACGGCTGCCATCCCGGCAACCGACGTGGCGATGGCCGGGACCGCGCAGGTCACGGTGGTGACGCCCGCGCCCGGAGGCGGCACGTCGAGCGCGATGACGTTTACGATCCAGTCGCCGAATGCCGTGCCTGTGCTTGCTTCGGTGTCGCCGGCCTCGGCAACGGTCGGTGGTGCAGCATTCACGCTCAACGCGACGGGGTCGGGTTTCCAGGTCACGTCCGCTGTGTACTGGAACGGCGCTGCACGGCCCACGACGTTCGTGAGCACGTCGCAGCTGACGGCTGCCATCCCGGCAACCGACCTGGCGATGGCCGGGACCGCGCAGGTCACGGTGGTGACGCCCGCGCCCGGAGGCGGCACGTCGAGCGCGGTGACGTTTACGATCCAGTCGCCGCCGGTTTCCACGGGGACGGCGGAAGGGTGGTGGAAGGGCACCAGCAGCACTGGCCGCAGTCTTGAAGGGCTGGTGCTCGGTAGCGGGGAGTATTGGTTCATCTACAGCGCTGTCAACAACAGCGCAGTGATTGCTGGACTCTCGCAGGGCAATGGCACGTCGCAGAACGGCCGATTCACGTCATCCAACGGTATCGACTTCAACTTTGAGGGCGCCGGGAACAGTCCGGTGACCGTTGATGCGACCTACGTGGAGGAGAAGACTTTTAATGGTGCCGTGAAGTACACCGGCACGACAAATGAACTGACGTTCACGACAAACTACTACTTCGATTACCGTTTGCCGAGCCAGGCGCCGCCTTTGGGGCCATGGATAACTACGACCTTCTCAGGGACGTCGTACTCGAGTCTCACGGAGTACACCGAGATGACGATCGCGTCGTCGGGCGAACTGACAGGAGTGTCTGCGTCGGGCTGCAGGTTTGCAGGAACGATAGCCCCAAGCACGGAAGCCAACTACTACAACGTTACGGTGACGTTCCAAGGTGGAGCCTGCGTCAACGGAACCGGCACGGTCGCCGGAATTGCCCTTTTCGATTTCTATCCAAGGCGCCTGACCAGCGCGGCGGTTAATTCGACAAGGACAAGTGGATACCTTTTTGTGGGAACAGCGCCGTGGTGACGCCTGCTCGTTCTAGCTGATCAGAACCCCGGCCTCGCCAGTCCGCGTCCGTGAAAAAAGGGATGGTTAGGCCAGTGCCACAGGGACGCCCCGCTCTGCGGGGCGTTCTCGTTTGTGCGCCCAGCAGGGCGCACCTTCTTGGAGGTTGAAGTCCTCTACGGGCCCGACACGGGGAACCGTTAGCTGCACGGCAAAGGCGGCCCGGGCGACTGGGCGTCTGAAGGAACCCGGAGGCAAAGCGCTGTCGCGACGAACAGGAAGCGGATAGAGGCGGCGTTGCGGGGTGAGCATCAGCGGGACCTGCCGTAGCGCACTAAGTTATTGACAAATCTACAGAGATCTTCTGCAGCAAGGATATTGCTTGGATCGGTAGCACGCCCCCGCTACCAATCAGATCAAGGGCTTCCGCAAGGAAGCCCTTTTTCGTTCCAGGATTTGTGCCCATTCCGTGCCCACTACCGCGCGTCAATCGCGAGCAAACGACCCTAGCTTCTTGCTGCGGCCGCGCTCAGGCACGAGCTCGAGGAGCTTGGTGCCGAGGCAGGCTCACTCCGTAAGCCCCGGGGTGTTGCACGTTGCGTTGAAGCTCAAACGCAACAGGGCGGCAGGCCGACATGACTGAGTTCCTACAGGGATCAATACATCTGCGGGATCCAGCCCTGGCTCGATTTCTTGGGGCGCTTGTAGCCGGTGTCCTGCTGGCGTGCAGGTAGGTCGAGTTCGACCGGGCGCAGGTCCTTGTAGGGGATCTGGCGCAGCAAGTGGGCGATGCAGTTGAGGCGTGCGCGCTTCTTGTTGTCGGCGTCGACGATGTGCCAGGGCGTCTTCTTGCGGTCGGTGTGCTCGAGCATCCGGTCCTTGGCGCGTGAGTACTCGACCCAGTGCTTGCGCGCCTCCACGTCCATCGGGCTCAGCTTCCAGCGCTTGACGGGATTGTGCATGCGTTCGACGAAGCGCCGCTCCTGTTCTTCGTCGTTGACCGAGAACCAATACTTGATGAGGTGTATGCCGGAGCGGACCAGCATCTCCTCGAACAGCGGACAGGCGCGGAGAAACTCCTGGTACTCCGCGTCGCTGCAGAATCCCATGACTCGCTCGACACCCGCACGGTTGTACCAGCTGCGATCGAACAGCACGATCTCACCGGCGGACGGAAGATGCTCGACGTAGCGCTGGAAGTACCACTGCGTGCGTTCGCGCTCGGTCGGGGTGCCGAGTGCGACGACGCGACAGACGCGCGGGTTCAACGGCTCGGTGATGCGCTTTATGACGCCGCCCTTGCCGGCGGCATCGCGGCCCTCGAACAGCACACAGACCCTGAGGCCCTGCAGGCGCACCCATTCCTGCATCTTGAGCAACTCGAACTGCAGGCGCACCAGCTCGTCGATGTACTTGTAGTCGCGGGGGGCACGCTGCGGCGGCCCACCGGGTCCGACGACGCGCCAGCGGCCTTCGGCCGCGACCACCTCCTCGGCATCACGGCGGAGTTCCCCGCTCGATTGGAGCGACGCGGTCGCGTGTGTTACCGGGCGTTTGAGCTTCTTCATCGTGACTCGGTGACCTCGAGGTCGGGCTGCGGCGTCGCCGCAAGGGTTGACTGGATCGACAGCGGTGAACTGGGCGAGGCGGTTGCGGATCGGTTGAAGCCCGCGTTCCTCGATGACGCGGGTCGTGCTGTTGCGGCTAGGCCGTGCTGAATCTCAACACCGCGATTCCCGCAAGCGCAACGATGGCCGGGTCAGGCGGCACTGTTCTGCGACGAGATTATAGGGCCGGCGCGTGTCGCGTCAGGATCAGCTGGTCAGGTCGCCGTAAGGTAGGACAGTAGCAGCGCGGTCTCGAAGACGCGCTGCTTTCTGCCTGCAGTCGTGTCGATCCCCGGTAGAGCATGACCCTGCTGTAGCGCGATAAGTTATTGATAAATCTAAAGGGGTCTTCCGCCGCAACGATATTGCCTGGATCGGTAGCACGCCCCCGCTACCATCGAATCGAAGCGAACGTTTACTCCGGGGCCGTTCTGCTTTTCTGGGTCGCAACTGGCGTGGGTACGTCCCATCGACGGCTCTGCTCTCACCCTAGAGTGCGAGCGGCAACTCGGGCCGGCAATCGCAGCGCACGCGCCGGTCAGCCATTTTCGCGGTCGACGTCGTCGACTTCCGTGCAGAGCAAGGGATTCGCGACGCGCAGTCCCTGTCCATTCCCGCCCCGATTGATGTCCCCGCGCTCAAAAGGTAGGGTGAAAGGCTGTGGAGTTACCCTGTGCGCAGACGAACCCTCTTTGGAAATGCAGTCGGCGTCAGCGCGGCGCTTCTGGTGACGACTGCCGTCGCCTTCGGCGTCGAGCCGATTGCCCGCGAACCGGACACCGGCTTCGTGTTGAAGCAGAAACTGGAGCTTCTGGACAAGGCCACCGACCTCACGGATCGATTCATCGCGATGCGGGCGGTCGAGTACGTGGACGGGATCGCCGATGCGGCGGTTGGGCTGGGCTATGCGTGCTACCCGACAGGGGTCGATCAGGCACAGGTCCGCGAGGTCGTGCTGAAGTACCTGCGCGATCATCCTGAGCGACTCAGTGACCCCGCCCCCTTGCTGGTATTGAATGGCTTGCTGGAGGCCTTCCCCTGCAAGCGTCAGGACGAACAGTGATTGCGCAGCGCAACGGCACGCATCGGCCTCTCGTCGCGCACCAAGTCCCGCGCCACGAATTAACGATCCTCAATCCTCACCGTCCCGCTGGGTCCACCGATCGAGCCAGTCGAGCACCGTGTCGTGCCAGAGGATGCTGTTCGCCGGCTTGAGCACCCAGTGGTTCTCGTCCGGGAAATAGAGGAACTTGCTCGGGATGCCCATGCGCTGGAGTGCCGTGAAGGATGCAAAGCCGCCGGTCTCGACGACCCGGTAGTCTTTCCCGCCGTGGATGACGAGCATCGGCGTCTTCCAGTTCTTCACGAAGTCGACCGGATTGTGCTTGTCGTACCCCTGCGGGTTCTCCCAGGGCGTGCCGCCGTGCTCCCACTCCGGAAACCACAGTTCCTCGGTGGCGAAGTACGCGAACCGCTCGTCCAGATTGCCGTCGTGCACGACCAGGGTCTTGAAGCGGTCGGGCCAGTTGCCCGCGATCCAGTTGACCATGTAACCGCCATAACTCGCCCCGAGCGCCGCGACGCGGCTGCCGTCCATCCACGGGTATTTCTCGAGCGCTGCCTCGAGGCCCTTCTGGAGATCCTCGAACGGCTTGCCAGCCCAATCACCGTTGATCGCGTCGGTGAACGCCTGGCCGTAGCCCGTCGAGCCGTGGAAGTCGACCATCACCGCGGCGTATCCGCGGCCCGCGTACGCCTGGGGATTCCATCGGTAGTGGAAGTTGTTGGCCCACGAGCCCTGCGGGCCGCCGTGAATCAGGAAGGCCACCGGATACTTGCGGGCCGGATCGAAATCCACCGGCTTGACGATCCAGCCATGCACGGTGTCCCCATTTGCCCCCTCGAAAGAGAACTGCTCGGGCTCACCCATGCGAATCGACGCGAGACGCGCGTCGTTGATGCCGGTGACCTTCCTTACGTCACCGCCGTCGGCACGGACGGCGTGGATTTCCGCCGGCCCCTTCATCGAGTCGTGCAGGTAGAAGATCCGCCCGCCATGGGGCTGCGGCGCGACGACGTGCCCCTTGCCGACTACCGTGCGCACCTTGCCTGTCGCGACATCGACGGCGAACAGCGCGTGGTTCCCCACGTCGTCGGACGTGACGAAGATCTCCTTGCCGTCCGGCGACCAGGCCAGGTTACCCGCCGAGCGGTCCCATTCCTCGGTCAGCACGCGCGCGGTTCCCTCCGGCCATGCCCGCACCATCAGGCGGAACCGGTCCGCTTCGTAGCCCGGGCGCTTCATGGCCGCGTATGCCAGCGTCTTGCCGTCCGGGGAGAACGCCGGGTACGCGTCCCATGCCTCGTTCGATGCCGTGAGGTTGCGCGGCGCGGCGCGCCCGTCGATGGGGGCGAGAAACAAGTCGAAGTTCGTGGACCAGGCCTCCTCGCGCCCCACGTCGCGCGCACCGAAGACGATTGATCTGCCGTCCGGGGTGAACGCGAATTCCTCGCTCCCGCCGAACGGCTTCGACGGTGAGTCGGCATCCATGGCCTTCATGACGTCGACGGGCTCCCCGCCCGAGACCGGCACGACGAAGACGTGCGAGCGCCGGCCGTCGGCCCACGTGTCCCAGTGCCGGAAGAAGAGCCGGTCGTAGATCCGGCCGGTTGCCTTCCCGGCGGCTTCGTCGTCCATGCGTTTCTTCGTTTCGGACGGTGTGCTGCCGGGGAAGACCTCCATCGAGAGCGCGAGCTTCGTTCCGTCGGGCGAGAGCACGAAACTTCCGACGTCGAGGGGCAGGGCAGTAACCGGCTGGGCTTCACCACCGTCGAGGGGTAGTCTCCAGACCTGCGACGAGCCGCTGCGCGTCGACAAGAAATAGATCGTCCGGCCGTCCGGGGACCACGTCCCGTTCGAGTCGGACGAGTCGTCACGCGTCAACGCGTGCAGCCCCGCGCCGTCGGTTCCGACGAGCCACAGGTCCGAGCGGCGCTTGTTGGCGTCGAGGTCGAGCGACGAGACGGTGAAGACGATCCGGCTGCCGTCGGGGGAGACCCTCGGGTCGGCAAGACGATCGAAGGCGACGAGGTCGCGTACCCCGAACGGGTGGGTGTCAAAGGTGCCCGCAACGGCAGCGGACACGGTGCCGAGCGCCAGGCAGGCCGCGGCCAGGATGAAGCGCATGGTGAGGATCTCCTGCAGCACGGGTTTCAAAGCGTGTCGGCCAGTTTACGACTCATAGCCGCCGAACTTCCCATGCCGATGAGGGTCCTTTAGTCTGGCCGGCCTGCCGTTGCACCGATCGAGGATCCCAGGGAATGCGTCCACTGTCTTGTCGGGCCGCGGCAGCGGCATTGATGGCCTTCTTTGCGGCCTCGATCACGTGGGCACAGGACGCCGTCCCCGTCAGCGTCGTAGTCCCGAGAGCGGCGCGGCTCGCGGACGAGCTTCGACTGACGGGCACGCTCACCGCGGAGCGCAGTGCGCGCCTCTCGCCGCGCGTCGACGGCCTCGTCGCACGGGTCCGGGTGGACGCCGGCGACCGGGTCCGTGCCGGAGCGCCGTTGATCGAGCTCGACGCCGCGGTGGCTTCCCTTGCGCTGGATCGTGCGAAGGCCGGGACCGCCGAATCGCGTGCGCGGTCCGATGAGGCGAGGCGGCTGGCGGCCGAGGCGCGTCGCCTGGTCGCCGAGAAGCACCTGCCCCAGACGGAACTCGCGAGGCGCGAGGCGGACGCCAAGCTCGCGGCGGCGGCGCTGGTCGCGAGCGAAGCCTCGGAGCGCGAGCAGGCCGAGCTGCTGCGCCGTCACGTCGTGCCGGCGCCGTTCGCCGGTGTGGTGGCGCGCCGACTGACGGACGTGGGCGAGTGGGTCGCGCGCGGCACGCCGGTGATCGAGCTGGTCGCCACCGACCGCGTGCGCCTGGACGTGCAGGCACCGCAGGAGCGTTTCGCAGCGATCCGCGAGGACGCCGTCGTGCAGGTGTTCGCCGATTCCCTGGGCGGGGAGTCGCTGCCCGGGCGAGTCGTGGCGAGGGTGCCGGTCAGCGATCCATCGGCACGCACGTTCCTGGTCCGCGTGGTCGTGGACGGGGCTGCGGGGCGTCTGCTGCCCGGCACGTCGGCGACTGCAGTCATCGGGCTGCCCGGCTCGAAGAAGGCGCTGCTGATCCCCCGAGACGCGCTGCTGCGCTATCCGGACGGCAGCCACAGCGTGTTCGTGGTGCGCGACGGCGCCGGCGGCTCCACCGCCCTGGAGCGGCCCGTGAAGGTCGGTGGGGGAGGCGTGCAGGTCGAGATCCTCGAGGGCATCGAGTCCGCCGACCGGGTCGTCGTCCGGGGCAACGAGCGGCTGCGGAACGGTCAGCCGGTCCGTGTCGTAGAAGGGGGCTGAGCGTGCTCGACGCCATCAGCCGGAGGGGCACGCTGCTCACGGTGGCCGTGCTGATCTTCTGCGTGCTGGCGATTGCGGCTGCGGTCCGCATGCCCGTGCAGATGATTCCCGACCTCGAGGTGCGGACCGTCTCCATCGAGACGGTCTGGCCCGGAGCGACCCCTCAGGACGTCGAGAAGGAGATTCTGATCGAGCAGGAGCGCTACTTGCGCGCCGTGCCGAACCTCAAGCGCATGGTGTCGTCCGCCGAGACGGGCCGGGCGACGATCCGCCTCGAATTCCCGTTCGGCGTGGACATCAACGACGCGCTCATCCGCGTCAATAACGCGCTGAGCCAGGTGCCGGCCTATCCCGAGAACGCGGACGAGCCGCGGCTCTCCACGAGCTCGTTCTCCGAGAATGCGTTCATGTTCTTCCGGCTGATCGCGCGGGACGGCAATCCGCTCGGCCTCGATCTCAACCTGATGCAGGATTTCGCGGAGGACAACATCCGCTCGCGCATGGAGCGCGTGCCGGGGGTGTCGCGGGTGGACGTCGGTGGCGGCGCCGCCCGCGAGGTCCGCATCGAGGTGGACGCGGCGCGCCTCGCGGAGCGCGGCATCACGCTCGTCGAGCTGCGCGACGCGGTACGCGCCCGCAACCGCGACGCCTCCGCCGGGGACATCGACAGCGGCAAGCGCCGCTACCTGGTGCGCACCCTCGGCCGGTTCGAGACCATCGCGGACGTCGAGAACCTGATTCTCGCCCGGCGCGGCGACTCGATCGTGCGGCTCAGCGACGTGGCGACGGTCCGGCTGGACCACGCCGAGCTGCGCTCGCTCTCGTACACGGCCGGCCAGCGCACGTTGAACCTCTCGGTCAGGCGGGAACCGGGCTCCAACGTGATCGCGATCAAGCGCGCCATGACGCCCGTGGTCGAGGACCTGAACCGCTCGCTGCTCGAGCGCAACGGGCTGGAGCTGCGGCTCGTGAACGATGACGTCAAGTACGTCGAGGATTCGGTCCGCAACGTGTTCCAGAACCTGCTGCTCGGGGCGCTGCTCGCGACGATCGTGATGTACGCCTTCCTGCGCTCGCGCCAGGCCACCTTCGTCGGCGTGCTCGGCATGCCGATCAGCACGCTCGCCGCCTTCCTCGGCCTGCTGCTCGCCGGCCGCACGATCAACGTGATCTCGCTCGCGGGCATCGCGTTCGCGATCGGCATGACCGTGGACAACACCATCGTGGTGCTCGAGAACATCGAGCGCCTGCGCCGCAGCGGGATGGAGCGGCTGCAGTCGACGGTTACCGGCGTGCGCGAGGTGTGGCCGGCGGTGCTGGCCTCGACGCTCACGACGGTCCTCGTGTTCGCGCCCATTCTGTTCGTCGAGGAGGAGGCGGGCCAGCTGTTCTCCGACATCGCGATCGCGATCTCGGCCGCGATCCTCGCCTCGATGGCCGTTGCGATCCTGCTCGTTCCGGCGGCCATCGCGCGTCTCGGGTTATCCGGCAAGGCGGCCGAGCGACGGGACGGCCGCATCCACACGGGTATCCTCGCGGCGATCGATCGCCTGGTCGCGACGCCGGCGCTGCGGCGCTCGGTGGCACTCGGCATCCCCGCGGCCCTGCTCGCGCTCGTCGTGCTGCTGATGCCGCCGGCCGAATACCTGCCGGAAGGCGAGGAGCCCAAGGTCTTCGCAAGCATGATCGCCCCGCCGGGCTACAACCTCGCGGAGATGCAGCGCATTGCGGCAACGCTGAACGCAGAGTTCGCGCCCCTGCTCGAGGACGACCCGGATCGCTTTGCCCGCGGCGAGACGTCCTTTCCCGCGCTTGCCACCCTGAACCTGAACGTCAACTCGCGCAGCCTCCGCGTGATCGCGGAGCCGAAGCGGCCCGCGGACATCGACGCGCTGATGGCGGCCTTCAACGCCCGGTTCCGGGAGGTGCCCGGGATGCGCGCGTTCTCCTCCCGCGGCTCGATCATCTCGAGCAACGACGGCGGCACGCGCAGCGTGAACGTGGACATCGCGGGCCCCGACCTCGCCGCGCTGTATGCCACCGCCGATGCTGCTTATCGCAAGGCACAGGAGATCTTCGACCGGCCCCAGGTCAACTCCGAGCCGTCGTCGCTGTCGCTCGACCAGCCGTTGCTCGAGATCCGCCCCGACTGGGAGCGGCTCGCCGAGCTCGGCTTCACGGCGCAGGGATTCGGATTCGCGGCGGCCGCCTTGAGCGATGGCGCGTTCGTGGACGAGTTCATCCTCGGCGACGACAAGATCGACATGCGCGTCTACAGCAGCGCGGGCTCCGCCCAGGACGTGGACGCGCTGCGCCGGCTGCCGCTCGCCGCACCGAGTGGTGCCGTGCTGCCGCTCGAGTCCCTGGCCGAGTTGCGCGACACCGTGGACACGGACGTGGTGCGGCGCGTCGACGGCCGTCGCACGGTCACGCTGAGCATCGTGCCGCCGCGCGACGTGGCGCTCGAGACGGCCGTCCAGCGCGTGCAGGAGGAACTGCTGCCGGCCCTGCAGGCGGACGGCCTGGTTCCACCGGAGATGTCGCTCGACGTCTCGGGCGCCGCCGACCAGCTCGAGGCGACTCGCAAGTCCCTAGGGGCGAATTTTGCGATCGCGACGCTTCTGAGCTACCTGCTGCTGGTGGCGATCTTCACGCATTGGGGCTGGCCGCTGATGATCCTCACCACCGTGCCGCTCGGCCTGGCGGGCGGCATCCTGGGCCTCGCGCTGCTGAACGGGGTCGGCCTGAGGCTGCCGTTCGACATGATCACGATGCTCGGTTTCCTGATCCTGCTCGGCACCGTGGTGAACAATCCGATCCTGGTGGTGGACCGAACGCGCGAGCTGCTGCGCGATCCGGCCATGTCGGTGTCGGAGTCCGTTCGACAGGCCGTGGCCTCGCGCCTGCGGCCGATCCTGATGACCACGCTGACCACCGTGTTCGGCCTTGCGCCGCTGGTGCTGATTCCCGGCGCGGGGACCGAGCTCTATCGCGGGCTCGGGGTGGTGGTGTTGTCGGGCCTCGTCTGCTCGACGATCGTGACGCTGACCTTCCTGCCGGCGGCACTTGTCGAGCTGCTGCAGTGGTACCAGCGGCTTCGCGATCGCCGGGCGCCGGCTTCGTAGTCGGTCCGCTGACGCCCAGCGGGACTGAGCGGCTAGCGACGCCGCTGCCTGACGTCGTGCAGGTCTGGGCCTAGCCCCCGCGGCTCACCACGAGCGCCGTCGCGATCAACTCGTCGAGCAGGGCCATGGTCGCGTGCGCCGAGACCCCGAAAGGATTCAGCTCGGCGCGCTCGCCGTACTTGAGCAGCATCGCGGGATTGACCTTGGCGAGGTTCACCTGGCCCATGGTCCAGCCGCCGAAGCGACGCTCGCGGATCTCCTCGAAGCTGAGGATGCGCACGTGCTGGTTGCGGCCGTCGCGCACGATGCTGTTGTAGAGCTCGCAGACCTCGTCGCGCCCGCCCTCGAGGACCTGGATGAAGAGGTTGTCGCTGAAGCACAGGATGCCGGTGATCCCGAGCTTCGGGTTGCGTGCCCGCGACTGCTCGAGGATGGAATCGTGCACGGAGTTGTTGGCCGGCGTCGTGGCACGGCTGGCGTAGAGAAGGCGGACGAGCATTGGGAGGCCTCAGTCGGTCAGGCTGATGAGGGAGAGAAACTCGCGACGCAGGGTGTGGTCCTTCAGGAACGACCCGCGCATCACGCTGTTCACCATCTTGGTCTTGTCGTCCTTGACGCCGCGCCAGTGCATGCAGAAGTGATCGGCTTCCATCACCACGGCCAGCCCGTCGGGGCTCACCTTGTTCATGAGCAGGTCGGCCATCTGGGCGATCGCTTCTTCCTGGATCTGCGGCCGGCCCATGATCCACTCGGCCAGGCGCGCATACTTCGACAGGCCGATGAGGTTCGAGTGCTCGTTCGGCATGATTCCAACCCACAGGCGGCCGAGGATCGGGCAGAAGTGGTGGCTGCAGGCGCTGCGCACCGTGATGGGGCCCACGATCATGAGCTCGTTCAGGTGCTCCGCATTCGGGAACTCGGTCACCGGCGGGGCGGGCACGTAGCGTCCGCGAAACACCTCGTTGAGGTACATCTTCGCGACGCGTCGCGCGGTGTCCTGGGTGTTGTGGTCGCTCACCGTGTCGATCACGAGGCTCTCGAGCACGCCTCGCATCTTGTCCTCGACTTCGTCGAGCAGCGCCTCGAGTTCGCCCGAGCGCAGGAACGCCGAGATGTTGTCGTTGGCGTGGAACCGGTGCCGGGCCTGCTGGATCCTCGAGCGAATCCGGGCCGACACCGGCTCGTCGGCAACTTCATTGGACTGTCGGGTTGGATCGCTCATGGAACTCCGCCAAGGACTCCGCCAGCAGTACGACGGCCGACGAGGTGGAAACGACAGGACGCAGGCGTCGGAGTCTAGCAGCAGGGACCCGGCCCGGGCGGGCCGCGGGGCGTACGCCGCGGCCGGAGTCCCCGGGCGCTGAATCCGTGAAGCCTGGACCAGCGATAATTTGTCGTGAGACGCACTCGCTCACGGGCCCGGTCGGTACGAAGATGCGAGGCAGGAGATAGACCGATGAAGCGCATTGGGAAGGCTTTTCCACTCATTGCGGCGACGATGCTGCTCGCCGGCTGTGGCTCCGTAGATGGAGTGGGGCTCGAGAGCGTCGCGCCCAGCGCGACCGGTGGATTCGCCGTGCAGGATGGGCGACCCCTTCCGGACTGGCATCCGCAGCTGCCTCCAGGTCATCCCCCGGTCACTCACGGGCCGACGCGGCTGCCGCCGGGACACCCCGCCGTGCCCGAGGGTCTCATCACCTGCCCGGCCGGAGGTGTCGTGCGCGAGCCGGACATCGATCGCTTTCACGACTTCAAGGCAGACCCGCGCGAGGTCATCCGCATCTAGCGATCAGGGCGCCATCGCTGGGCATGTCGGCCGGCGGATCTGTCGGAATTCTTTACGTTTCCAGCCCTGAACGGTCTCCGGGCGAAATTATCCGATTGATTTACAAGGCGCGTTGCCCGCTGGCACATCGATTGCATCGCCCTCAAGGCCGTGCGACATAACGCAAGGCCAGGGTTCGAAGTACACGTAAGCAAAAAAAGGGGGATGCTTTCATGGTCACGACACGGAGCTTCGCCGCGACGCTTGCGGCGACTGTGCTGACGCTCGTTTCCACCCAGGCCCTTGCGGGCCGGATCCTTCCCTTCTTCGGCGAGGGTGGCGTCATCGCAACGCCCTGCAGCCCCGACCAGGAAGACCCGGCAGCCTGCTTTGCGCTGTCGTCCTCCAACAGCGGCTACTTGCTTGCCGGCGACCCGGACTGGACGCTCGACTTCGACGGACAGCTGGTGCCGAATCCCGACCCCGACGCCTTCCCGTTCCCGACCTATGTGGGCGGCGGCACGTGGCTGATGTCGAAGGGCGCCGACGCTTTCGGCGGCACCTGGACCAACCTTTTCCTGCCGCCGCCGCCGCCCGAGGGTTGTTCCCCACCGTTCTTCGGCGACCCGGCGTGCTTCGAAGCCTACGCGCTCTCGCTGCTGCGCTACGCGATCGATCCGGCGCTCGGCACGGGTGCGTTCGCCGGCGCACGCGGCAGTGGCGAGTCGTCGCTGATCGTCAAGACCGGTTTCCCGCCGGGCAACCTCGCGAGCCCCGAGGACTCGACTTTCGTGGAGGATGGTGAATTCCACGTGCCCGAGCCGGGATCGCTGGCGCTGCTTGGCCTCGGGCTCGTCGGTCTTGCCCTCGGGCGTCGTCGTCGCCCGCGTTGAGCGACGCGCTGCGTCCTCGCGACTGCGCGGGTCCGACTAGAAGCGCGTGATCAGCCGGAATGCCTCGCCGTCGCGCGCGAGATCGCGCTCACGCCGATCGCGTATGCGTGCATGCAGGGCCTCGCGCTGCGACTGCAGCCAGTCGGCACGCGAGACCGGGCGGTGCGCGTCGGGCTTGTCGCGCAGCGCAGCCTCGTCGCGGCGGAATGCGTCGAACTCCTCGTAGCCTTCGAGTTCGTGCTTCAGTTCGCGCAGCACCAGCTCGAGCATGATCGCGTCGTCGAGCATTCCGAGCACCGGCAGGTTGTCCGGTACGAGGTCGTTCGCCTCGGCGACGTAGGCAAGTCCGTCGAGCACGCGGCGTCGCTCGCGATCCGGCAGCGACCACTCGGGATCCTCGAGCATCGCGATCAGCCGTCCGACGCAATCGATGCGGCGGGCGACGAAGGGCGAGCGCGCCGTGCTGCGCAGGCGTTCCACCTCGGCGACAGCGGCTGCGGCGATCTCCCCGGGACTGCGCCGTCCGGCACGGTCGCGCACGCCCAGCATGAGCGACCGAAAGTGCTCGAGCTCCTGGTCGGAGATTTCGAGCGTCACGGTGAGCGGCATGCGGCACCTCCCGTGTTCAGCGTTCCTCGCGACCCTTGATGGGATCGGTGGCGATACCGACCTTGACCATCCCGGCGTTCTGCGCGTCGGCCATGACCGTGGCGAGCGCCTGGAACTGCAGCGTGCGGTCCACGTGCAGGTGCAGCTCGGGCTGCGGCTTGCGCTGCGCCTCGGCCGCGAGGCGCTCGAGCATCCCGTTGCGGTCGATCGATACGTCGTTGAGGAACATCTGGCCGTCGGCCATCAGCGAGATCACGATCGTGTCGGGCTTCTCCTCGAGCAGCACCGTGGACGCCTGGGGCAGGTCGATCTTGATCTTGTGGGCGAGGAGGGGCGCCGTGATCATGAAGATGATCAGGAGCACCAGCATGACGTCCACCAGCGGGATCATGTTGATCTCCGCCATCGGGGCCGAATGAGGCGCGCCGCCGCTGCCGAGTCCGCTGAATGCCATGGTGGTCTCCCGTTCGGGTCACGCCGCCTGCTTGATGCGGTGGGCGCGGTGGTGGTCCATCGAGGACGGCACGCGCGCGCCGGTGGTCAGGTAGGCGAGCAGGTCCTCGGCGAAGGCGTGGAAGCTCGCGATGATCACGCGGTTGTTGCGTACCAGCATGTTGTAGCCGAGCACCGCGGGCACGGCGACCGCCAGCCCCAGCGCCGTCATGATCAGCGCCTCGCCGACCGGACCGGCCACCTGGTCGAGCGAGGTCTCGCCCGTCGCACCGATGCGCACCAGCGCGTGGAAGATGCCCCACACCGTGCCGAAGAGTCCCACGAACGGCGCCGTGCTGCCCACCGTGGCGAGGAAGGTGAGGCCCGTCTCGAGGCGCTCCGTCTCGCGGTTGATCGCGGCTCGCAGCGAGCGATCCAGGAACTCGGCGCGGCGCAGCGTCCCGGCGATGCGGTCCTCCGTGAGCTGGTCGTGGTGCTGCATCGCGAACTCGCCGTCGAGCGCGATCTTCGAGAACGGCTCCCAGTCGGGCTGGCGCTCGAGGTAGCCGATGGCCTGGTCGGCCGGCGTCCGCCAGAAGGTCGAGACCACCCGGTTGGATCGCGTCCGGATCCGGGTGACTCGCGCGGACTTCAGGAAGATGAAGTACCACGAGACGATGGACATCAGGACCAGCAAGCCGAACACGAAGATTCCCACCGCGTCGGTCTCGCGCAGGAAGTTCGCAAAGCTCATGGTGGTCAGCGATTCGGTGGGGTGCATGATTCGTCCCTGCCTTCAATCGATCAGCTTGAATTCGACGGGCACGATGGCCCAGGCGCGCACGGC
>Ga0209391_10000667_pt1 | contig 16800 bp, 12 predicted proteins | sample PPLLak3March2015_FD_187246 | JGI IMG/M metagenome (GOLD analysis project Ga0209391, IMG submission 187246) | Freshwater sediment microbial communities from Prairie Pothole Lake near Jamestown, North Dakota, USA - PPLs Lake P7 Core (1) Depth... | ecosystem: Environmental > Aquatic > Freshwater >... | reverse complement strand
GATAAAATAAAACATCTTTAAACTGACCTTCCCGGTACATCTGAGCCTGATCAAAAAAATGTTTTGAGTTTTCGTCGCCGCTCTGTCCGCCGGCAAGCAGGGATTTAGCCTTTACTTTTTTGCCAAACTCAACAGCGCATACAAAGCTGTTTCCATGTTCGCCGTATCTCTTTTTGGTATTGGGAAAAGGGCGGCTGATATAGGCAGGCAGCATGCCCCAGGTTGAGGAAGCAAAACCTATGGGTATGCTCGGTTTACTGTCGTCGAAAGTATAATTGATGTCTGATGAGATCCGTTGAAAGCGGTTTATCTCACCCCAGGGTATTTGCCAGTCGCCAAAGTTTTTTTTCAAATCTCGTGTTGTTTCATAGAGAGGTATAAGCAGCGCTTCCCCGGAAGAGTGGCCGGCAAAATATTGGGTCAGGGCAACAAAATCAGTATTTTTCCCGGCATCAGCACCGGTTTTTCTAATGGCTGGCAGCAACCTTTGCCCCCATTCCACTGCCAGGGTAGTAGCCACAGAGGCTTCGCCTGATCTATAGTCCCATTGTTTCAATACAGCCACCGGTTCCCTGAGCAGTGTGTATAGCGAATCATTTTTTTGTACCTGTTCAAAGGCCTTTACCAGTGCCGGAACCAGTACCTCAAAGGCCGCAAGCCTTTTATCATAACCGGCCTTGATCACCTTATCCAGGGTATAGTCCTTTTCTCCACCGAGTACCCTGACAGCATTGATCCCCCTGAAATTTTCTCCGTCAGGAGCCATATAAACGGGATAATTCTCTTTTTTCGGACTGTAATCACCCGCAACGGTAAAGGGGGTCGAGTTGCAATTCTGCAACCAGCCATTGGGCGGGTTGATGCTGAATACAGATTCGCTTACCTCGTGATAACCTTTCCATTCAGTTTTTGAGGTGCTGCCGTCTACGGCTTTTGTCCAGTCATAGGAGGGATCTCTCTCCGGAATGCGGTTGCCGTGCCAGTAAGCAATATTTCCTGCAGCATCGGCATAAACCGTGTTATTGGAGATATTTCCTTTCAGATCAAGGGTCCTTTTAAACTCTTCCAGCCCGGTTGCTTTGGTTCTCTGCCAGCATTGAATAAGGCCGTTCATAAGGCGGTTGTCAGCCTTTAAACTCAGCCATTGTCCGTTTCTTTTTGCCATAATCGGGCCGTGATCAGTGAAAAAGGTATTGAAGTGGGTTGTGTCTTTAATTCCTTTATTTTCAGAATGAATCGCGATTTCTTTAGTTAATAGGGCTTGCTCTTTTCCATCGTATTGATAGTACCACTGACCCTCCTTTTGGACTACCTTTTCAATGTAGGTGTCGGCAGCATCCACCTGGCTGCTGGTGTGCATCCAGCCGCAGTATTCATTAAAACCCTGGTAAATAAAGAACTGTCCCCAGGTAACGGCGCCGTAGGCATTCAAACCTTCTTCACTCACCATATGTACTTCGGGTCTGAAGTAGAAAGTGACATGCGGATTGATATACAAAATAGCATTTCCCGATTCAGTTATCATTGGAGAAAAAGCAAATCCGTTGGAACCGGTAGTAATTTCTTCTTTATCTGTTACTTTTTCATTGCTGTTTGTTGAAGATACAGAGGGTGCAGTTGAATAGAAATTTTTTAGCTCTTCTGCGGTCAGATCGGCCGTGCTTATAGCCCCGATACTTCCGTCTGTCCACAGCAAAGGGAACCAGGGTTCAAAGCGGTTTAACAGAGCCGGTTTTTTTTCAGGATGTGTGTAGAGATAATAATTGATGCCATCAGCAAAGGCCATGCACAGTTTTTTTAGCCATTCCGGAGCATTATCATAATCTTTTTGCGCCTCTCCGGCATCAATGATCATGCGTATCAGCAGGTCCTCATAGATATTCTCAGATCCTGTTACTTCGGCCATCCTGCCTAATTTTTCAATATAATTCATTTCTACTCTTTTGAAATCGTCTTCACACTGGGCATAGAGCAAACCAAAAACAGCATCGGCATCCGTTTTTCCATAGATATGCGGGATGCCCCAGGTATCCCTGATCACGGTAACTTGTTTGGCTTGTGTTTCATAACGCGCGATCTCTTCTTTGGTAAAGGACTGCGCAAGAATTTGTAGAGGGATAAAAAAAAGAAAGAGTAAACGGATCATAGGATTTTCATTTTTGGTTGTTTCCATTTTTTTTCAATTCAGCAAGAACATAAACATTCTATTTTATTTACGGTTTACCGATGCTATTCCTGAATCTTACTTTTTTTAGATCGGTTCTCATTATATAAATGGATGCCTGCATAGATCAGTGAAAGTAGACCTATGGAGATCAGTGTGGTTTTGATCTCGCCGGCAGTCAGGCTGGAAAGAAAAAACAGGATGATGATTACCGAAAGAACCGGAACAGTATATCCGCCCGGAATTCTGAAGGACCCTGCTTTTTTAGCTTCAATACCCTTTCTTCTTAATTTTATGACGGCAAGTGCCACGCCTAAATAAATAATCAGTATTGCTGCACTGGAAATCACTGCTAGCTGCTTAAAGCCGCCAAAAGAGGCAAAAAGAAATGCACTTGTGGCGTACACAAGGATGGCCACATGGGGTGTTGCAAATTTTTTGTGTATTGATGACAGCAGGTCAACCGGTATTACGCCATCTTTTGAGGCACTGAAGATTACTCTGGGGTTACTGAGTACTCCGCCGCTCACACTTCCAAACATCGATACGGCTGCACCTATACTGATCAATGTCAGCCCGACAGGACCAAAGATCCGCTTTGCCACTTCTCCCAAAGGATTATCCTTGTAATTGGCAAGTTCGTTTCCCAGAATACCCTGCGAAACAGTTTGAATCAGAATATAAAGAATTAGAATGAACAATACACTCAAAAATATGGCCCGGGGAATCGTTTTCTGAGGCTGCATTACTTCTCCGCTAATGGATAGCCCTATTTCGGCACCCTGAAATGCAAAGAAAAGAACCAGGGAAACTTCTCCCAGCTTTTTCAAGCTCGGGATAGATTCAAAGTAAAGATTTGTGATATCAATATCTTTAAACCCAATGAAAATGATAAACAGTAAAGGTATCGTTTTCATAATAGAGAAAATCGTTACAAAACGAACCCCCTGTTCAGCACCACGGATGTTTACGAATGCCAGTCCCGCAAAGATGATTAGAAAAAATGAGACCTGGATAAATTCACCCCGGAATACAGGAAAAAAAGTACCTATAATATTTGCCAGGGCATTGGCGATGGCAGCATCTGCGGTTACGGCGGCGATTAAATATAAATTGGCTGTTATAAATCCGGCATATTTTCCGAAAGTAGTTTCAATATAAGCATAGGTTCCTCCGCTATTTGTGATGATACTGCCCACCTCGGCAAAGCAAAGCATGATCAGAATTACGAGCACACCACAAATCAAATAGGCCAAAATACTGGCTGAGCCAAGGCCTGCTGCTACTACCGCGGGGATAACGAATATTCCTGCTCCAACAACACTATTGATTATATTCGCGGACAAGCCGGTAAGGCTTATCGTTCTTTTTAGGTCTTCTTTTGGCTCCTTCATGTTTAACTGCTAATGGGAATATAATTTATCAGGTAAAAAACTATTTCTGATTGATTGCCTTTTGATATCCTGCTTCACCCCCAACAACAGGCAGGTGTAGAAAGGTACTATTCAGATCTACGGTCAGTTCAGTTCCCGGATCCGGCCAAAGTGTAAATTCCCGGTCACTGGAAAAAATCATCAATCCTATTTGCTGCCCTTTTGGTATTACCTGATCGTCGGGCTGGAGGTCGAAGCTCAGGGTATAAAATTTACCGGGAACCAGGGGTTTACTGTGTCTCAATGATTCATGATTCTGTGGGTCGGCCCATGACCTGGTGATGATATCATCAGTGATTTTAGCCTTCGGATCCGTATTCCAGGGAAGTGCTACCAGCCAGACCGAGAGATTGGCCGCCGGCTTGCTGCTTGCCAGGCGTATCGTTATTTTGGCAAGTCCCGAAATATGCAGGTCTTCTTTTAGCAAAGGTGTCAGATAAAGCAACCTGTTGGGTGAGGATTCTGCCTGGGCAAGGCTGGCACCTGAAAAATTGAAATTGTCTGTCAGCGTTTCGGCACCTCCCGCAGCGGGCTGTTTCAATTCTAATTTTCCGTTTTTCGGAGCGCCGGGTGATAGGTGTAATTTCACCATTTTGGCCTCGGGATTGGGATAATCAGGATAAACGGTCGGCTCCGATTTATCCGCATTTTCTCTTACTATGTATGCCTTGGGTAATTTTTCTACTCCATTGTCAACTCCGTGCAAAAATCGGGTGAACCACAAATTCATCATCCGAATGGGTGGCGGTCCGCCATGGCCGTTTTGATGGTAGTAAATTTGTACAGGTAAACCTTTGGCTCTCGCCGCATCGTATATTCTGTAACTGTGTTCCGGCATGACGTTCCAGTCATTAAAGCCATGTGACATCAGCAGTGCAGCTTTCATGGGCTCCATGTCGTTCAGATAATCCCTTCCTGCCCAGAAGTCGTTGTAATCTCCCGTGATTCTGTCCATACCTGCGGCCATTTCGCCGTCCCTTACGGTTTTGTTATTATAGGCCCTTTTGGATTCGTCTCCGCTATGAATGAAGTCATACAAGGCATCGATATCTTCACCCAGATACCCTCCGGGACTTCTGACCAGCCCATATGATCTGTAATAGTGATAATAAGAGGTATTCGGTGCTATGGGAATAATGGCTTTTAAACCCTCAACGCCTGTGGTAGCAGCTGCAAGAGGAATTGTTCCGTCATAAGAAGTACCGGTCATGCCCACTTTTCCTGTTGACCAGTAGGCTTCAACAGACTCCTTACCATCGGGAGTGGTAAAACCGTTTTTCCTGCCGCTCAGCCACTCGATCACAGCTTTTGGAGCCAGAGATTCATTATCACCACCCACTGTTGGGGCACCATGCGACAATCCGGTGCCCGGGGAAGAGGAGTGAACAACAATATAACCCCTCGGCACCCAGGTGTCGATTTCGGTATTTGAAATAATGGGTCTTGTACCTGTGCGAATAACTTCGGGATGGGCTCTGGGTCCGGTAGTTTCTCCCAGCTCATGCCTCACGTTCCACATTATACCGGGTACATCCGGAGCGACACCAGCATAATAGGGACTGGAAGCATAAACCACAGGAAGTTTTAGACCTTCGGTATCGGTTTGGGGTGGGCGCGTTACGGCTACATGCATGCGATCCATTTTGCCGTCGCCATCGGTATCAAACTCGGTTTCAACCCACAAGTCATGGCGGATCCATTTTGACTGATCATTAAATGCATCGACTATTTGTGCTTCTCCATTTTCGAAAACAGGTTTTGCTTTGGGCACCTTATTCTGTCCCATAAGTGGGAGACTTAAAAAGAACAAACCATTAAATACCAACAAGAAAAAAAACTTAATAACTGACTGTTTCATTGGATTTTATAATTAAAATAACATTCGTAAAAAATATTACTTTTTCTTAATTATTTCATCAAATAATAAAAAATAAAAAAACTGAAGCTATTCCTTTCTTTTCACACTTTGTCTGGCTAACAGTTGCCATTTGCCTTTTTCCTTAATCCAGACCTCAAGCACATTGAGTTTCATGTTAAACGCAGTACCTTCTAACTGACCTGTAACGTCAATGTCTCTTCTTGAAGTGATCAAATTTTTTGTTTGGTGCTGTATCACCGCAGTTCCAACAGGATCAATGGCCAGGTAACTTACTTTTTCAGTTTTAAGAGTTTGAAGCAGATCGGATTTTTTTTCCAGCCAGCCGTTGGAATGGCCGAAACTCAGGCTGGTATGAAGAAGGATATTCAAAGTAAGCGTGTCTTTTTGAATTAAAGCTTTGTCAAGAATTGTACAATTTTCTGCAAGGATGGGATAATTCTTGTTTTCAACTTTCTGTGACCAGGATATGAAATATATCAACAGGACTCCCCAAATTAATAACTTGTATTTTTTTTGCACCGGATCTTATGATATTTTTTAAAGAAATTATAGCTTAATCGTTTGGGTTTATAAATAACGAGCCATCATTTATTTTTCCCGCCTTGCATTCAAACCAAAAGTGTTTTGCACTGCATTATACCAGTCTTCATCATCTAAGGCATTCCATTCCACCCACTGCTCATCTGTCATGGATGCCCGCCATCCCAGAAAAGGGAGCGCATCAGGTCCTGCCGGATGCCGCAATTGCCAGGTACCGCTTTCCGCCACTTCCAGAATCTTGTTGGCTATCAAAGAGGGCGGAGTCGGATTTTTTAATGAGGCTGCAAACAGGCCACCAAACCGGCGTACCTGCGGATAGATGGAAGTGCTGCCAACCTCGATATGCTGAGCCATATCAGTATTGATAATACCTGGCTCAACAATGGCTACCCTGATATTGAAGGGTTTTACTTCTCCTGCCAGCGCTTCGCTAATGGCTTCCAGGGCAAATTTACTGGCGGCATAAGCGCCCAGCGGGCTGCTTGAAATCTTGCCGGATACTGAAGCTATATTTATTATACAGCCGCTTTGGTTCTGCCGCATTTGCGGCAACACAGCTTTGATACACCGAAGCACACCAAAGTAATTGGTTTCCATCACAGCCTTAAAATCGGTCATTGGGATCTCTTCAATCGAGCCATGTCTTTCAATACCTGCATTATTTATGAGTACATCAATGGTCCCGGCAACTTTAAGTATGGCATCGATACCTTTTTTTACCGATTCATCAGAATCAACATCCATGTCAAAAATAGTTATAGGCAGCGATTCAGCATTAATTTTTTGTTTAAGTGCTGTCGCCTTTCCGGGATTGCGCATGGTTGCAAAAACTTGATATCCTGCGCGGCCAAAGGCCAATGCGGTTTCAAGACCAATGCCTCTGTTTGAACCTGTAATGATTACTGTTTGCATAAGAAATTATCCTTTATAAAGTTAAAATTGGAAATAGATAAACTGTTCCCCGCTTCCCTGGGCAATGGCAATCATGAAGATCATGACCGCCCAGACTACACCCAGAATCCAGGGAGAAGTTTTTTCTGAAACTTCCTTCATAGAGGTATTTCTCATAAACCAATGACATAAGAGCATAATGCCAATTACAATAAAAACCTTGATGATATCAAAAGTCCCCAGAATTTTTTCCCCGTCAGGGTTGAGAAAGAGCATGGATTTGATCATATTCCATGCTGAATGAAAATCTTTTGCCCTGAAAAACACCCAGGTAAAGGTTACACAGCCAAAGGTTGTAAGGGCCAGAAAAAAACCATTTTTTGCCGTTATTTCAAAAGGCATGTAACGCCGCTGTAATCTTTCAAGGATCAGATAGGCACCGTGCAAACCACCCCAGGCAATAAACGTCCAGGCTGCTCCATGCCAGAGCCCCCCTATCAGCATGGTCAGCATAAGGAAAACATAGGTTTTTAGAACGCCATGACGGTTTCCGCCCATAGGTATATAAACATAATCCCTCAACCAGCTGGACAAGGTAATGTGCCAGCGTTGCCATAAATCTGAAAAACCCAGGGAAGCGTAAGGATATCTGAAATTGTCCGGTAAGAAAAAACCCAGCATCAGGGCAATACCGATGGCGCAGGTAGAGTAACCTGCAAAGTCAAAAAAGATCTGGCCTGAAAAAGCCAGTGTTCCTGCCCAGGCATCTAAAAAATTCAGTACAGACGCCGATCCAAAAGCCGTATTTGAAGTATCGGCAAGCAGGGTATCTGCCAGCACCACTTTCTGAAACAGGCCGATACTCAAAAGGAACAATCCCCAGATAAACTGATTGGCTGTGGCTTTTTTTTCTTCATAGAACTGTGAGATCAGGTCCTTGGCACGAACAATCGGTCCGGCAACCAGCTGTGGAAAGAAAGTTACATACAGGGCAAAATCCAGAAATGTGCGGGCTGGTTCTATTTGTCTTTTATAGACATCAATGGTATAGGACATCGTCTGAAAAGTATAGAATGAAATACCCATGGGCAGCAAAATATCCATGGGTTGTGACTGATACCCATAGCCATAGGTATTCACAACAGCGGTGAAATTATCCAGCATAAAATCGCGGTACTTAAAAAAGAATAGAAAGCCAAGATTGACAAACATGCTCATCATAAGCCACATATTGCGTTTGCGTTGATTTTCTTCTGCGGCCAGCTTATTGCCGGCAATCCAGTCTACCATGGTCGAGATCCAAAGGAGAATTACCAGAGGAGGATTCCATAGGCCGTAAAAAATGTAACTGGCCAAAAGAAGCATTCTTTTTTTATTGGTCCAGTTAAATATTTTTGCATAATAAAGAACCAAAACAAGGATAAAAAATATGACGAAACTAAGTGAATTGAATAACATAATCAGTGGGTTTTTGATGTTGGTAATGCATTGTCTTTCAGTATAATCTTTACCAGTTCCGTAGTGAAGATTTCAGCATCTGCAGCTGATAAATGTGACCATTCCGGGCATTCGAATTTCAGCTGTTCGTAGTCTTCAAAATGGTAACTTTTTACCTGTGCTTTTTGTACCAAATCATCCCAGAATTCAGTTCTGGGCAACCTCATTTTTTCCCCTTCTCTCAGGCCTCCGCTAGAAGGGCATCTAACCAAAATTACATTGCCACCCCGGGCTTTATATTTTTCAAGATCTTTTAAAAAGAAGGCCATGGTTGCTTCTTTATCTGGTGGAGGAGCATCTTTTCCAAAAAACATCCATACCCTAATGATTGAATTGGCATAGGCGGTATCCTGAACTACAATGTCCTTCATCTTCAAATTCCTGTCTCTTGCGATCTCTCCGAATTCATGAAAGGGAGGCATGTTATTGGGTATTCTGTTCCCTATCTGAACTTTGCCAAGCAACTCTTTTAATTTTAAACCATCTATCCCCTGATCTTCACTCAGAAAGGCAAAACTTTCCTGAAGGGGTAATGAAAGCTTGTGGTTCAGTCTTTGGGCGTAAGTTCGATTATGATAATGATCAACACGAGACTGGGGCCATTCCCAGGGATTTGCTTTTGGGTTTGTAGTTGAAAAAAAGAGACCGGGTGTTACGCCTACAACAATGGTTCCCTTAAAATCGGTATTTTCCACTATATCGTGAAAGACCGGCAGCGGCGATGAACCCACATAGGCGAGCTGAATAGGGCGTCTTCCTGTTTCCCTTTCCCACGCATCTAACTGAATGTCAAAAAGTATTCGTGAAGAACCTGTGAGTAAGACATCCTGGTCAGTTGCTTTTTCAACTTTGGCCCTCTGCACTGCCCAAAGATCTTTATCATCATCTATTGTAGGATAAAAGCCCTGTGAGCGCCAGTAGATCTCCCAGGCACCAATACCTGTGATTACCAACACAAGGGCGATGATCAGAGATTTTTTTAGTTTCATAGGTTTAAATTTTAATTAATAGTTTATTTGTTGTTACTCATATTTTTGATAGGGTCTTTAACCGGAATGACCACAAGCTTACGTTCTTCAAGGTTCAACCGGGCTGTTTCCAATTTATTCACCCTGGCCAGATGGCTGTCAAAATGGATGTATCTGATCAGGATGAGCGCGACGGTATAAAAAAGGACAGCACTGAGAATTACATATTCCCAGGGGAGATTTTCTTTTAATGGGCCCAGTAAAGCGGCCCCCACAGACAGCCCCACATTTGAAACGGCCATATACAGCGTGAACTGTGTTGCAGAGATCCTTTTCCAGCACAGCTGCATGGCGGTGGCAAAAATGGCAATGAGAATGAAGGTGTCGAGCACTAAATAAGCTATAAAAAAAACGATTGTAATCAGTTCATTTTGCCAGTAATTTTTCAGAAATACCATCAGGACAATGAGTCCGATCAGGCAAGGCAGATAAATGGTTAGCATCCGGATCTTACCAAAAAAATCGATGAGGGCGCCAGCGACGAACATACCAAGAAGGCCTGAGACTAGTTTGGTAGCAGCATATATATATGAAAAATGCCCGTCGGTCCAGCCCAGTTCCTGAACGGTAAACACGGGCATCAAGGTATCTATCAAACCCCTGCCCACAGAATAAAAAAAGGCTGCAATTCCCATCAGGATGCTGATTGGTAAAAAAATTACCTGGTACAAGCTCTTGAAGATCTGAGCCCAGCTGTGCAATTGAAGTTTAGCGGAAATTTCGGAAGCACTTCCTTCAAGCCAGGGCAGGATTTTTTCTCCCGGCCTTTCTCTTAAAAACAAGGGCACTACCATGAGGAACAGAATGGCAAAGGAGAAAAGAGAGATGGCGTAAAAATAACCATAAGTATTGTAGATATAGGTGCCGGCTGCCAAAGAGGCGGAAATTCCCAGTGTTTTGGAGCCCCACATCAGTCCGTTTGCCCTGGCCTGCTGATTTGTGGGCACTATATCGATGGCCATACCATCAACAGCAATATCCTGAAAAACACCGCTAAGGCTGACAAAAAACCCCAGGGCCATCAGCAGGTTCAGGTTGTTCATGGGATCAGGAATAAAGGCCATTGATAAAAAACTGGCCATCAGTCCGAGTTGCCCGAAAAGGATCCAGGGTCTCCTTCTGCCCATGGGCAGGTAAGTAAACCTGTCCATCAGGGGTGCTGCAAGAACCTTAAAGCTCCAGGGTATCATAATAACAGCTGCATAGGCCCCGATGGCGGCAGGGCTGATCCCGGCCATGGCCATCCAGGCAGGCAGGCCAAAAAACAGTATGCCTTCCGGTAAACCCTGTGCAAAGTACAGTGCTGAAAAAGACAGATACCTCAAAACGCTGCCCTCTGAAAGTGCCGGCAAGGGTGCCGATTTTACTTTTTTGATTTCTGTTGAATTGTTTTCTGTATCCATTTTCACCGGCTTAATTTTGTAAATGAAAATTGGTTTTTGATTTTTTCAAGGGGTATTCTGAAATCCTGTACCTTTTGATAGGTCAGAGAACGCCAGAGCCATTCAGCAGGTCCGTATTGAAAATATTTCAGCCAGATCGGACTGTATATCAATTGTAAGATCCATATTCCGGCCACGATATAGTACAATTGATATCGCTGCAAGGTTCCGAATAAGGAAAGCCCGTCTCCGTAAAAAATGATGGATGTGATCACACTTTGCATCAGGTAGTTGGTTAGTGCTAATTGCCCGACAGCAGCCAGAGATCGCTGCAGAAAACCGAGTATACCGGATTTAATGAACAGCATAAACAACCCGACATGGCCCAGTGTGGTGAACAAGCGGCCAATCTGATAGGTTTGACTTGCATTTGAGATGATGATGGGATCAAAATTACTGTCGAGCTGCATCTGTGTTTCGTAATAATTTATGCTCAGCCCTACCAGGTAACCAATCCCCATTAAGATGAGATAAAACTGATTCTTTCGCTCTCCATGAAAAATACGGAGTTTAAAGAAAGCAATGCCTAAAATCATAAAACTAAGAATATCCCATGGCCAAAGCCTGTAGGGTAGCCAGGTTTGCATAAATTGATTTCCCTTCACTTTTTCCATCAATACGGCCCAATAACCCTGGTGCATCAAATCTATTTTCTTCGATACCTCTTCAGGAGTTTTTTTTGCACTTAATTTCTCCCATTTTTCCAGACTATCCTCCTGATCATCAGTCAAGGCAAGACCCTGGTCTTTGATTTTCTGTAATTCGATCCCTTCTTTTTTAGTTTTTAAATCATTCCGGTAATCACTTATATCCCATAGAACGCCAATGATAATTAACAGAAAGGCACCAAGGATCAGTTTTTTCACATCGGCGTTGCGAAAAGGAAACAGCATCAGCCCAAAAATGGCATAGGGATAAAGTATGTCACCATGCCAGAGCAGGATGTACACATTGAAGATGCCAAAAACCAGTAACCAGAGAGTTCGCCGGTAATAAATGTCGGCCGTTGCAATACCAGCACCACTTTTTTCAAGCCGGCTGGTCAGTAAAACAACTCCCGCACCGAACAGGAGGGTGAATAAGCCTCTCATGGTACCTTCGAAAAACATTTCGTTCATGATCCAGACCTGAAGATTCAAGCCGTCGGCACCTCCTGCTATACTTGGATCAGAATAGGCAAATGGGAGGCCCATGCCGTTGATATTCATCAGCAGTATGCCCAAAACAGCAATGCCTCTGATCACATCCAGGGAATTGATCCGCGCTTTTTTTTGAGTAGGCTGAAATTTTATTTGTTCGTCAGGATTCATTTTTAGTCGGAAATTTAATGGTGAAATATTAAGCCGGTTTTAACCGGGTCAATGCTGTTCAGAACCGTTAAAATTTCCGGCATCTACATCTTTTATAAATTTGATCAGGCCTTCAAAATAGGTTTTCTGATCGTCGTATTGTGATAAATGACTGCCGTTTGGACACAACAAAAATCTTCCATTCTGCACTTCTCCCGACATCCATTCCATGTGTTTGGGGTCCATGGTATCGTGAGCAGCACCGATTACCAGGGTAGGTACTTTTATTTTTTTTCAGCTGATTACACATACGAAAGCAAGGCTGACAACTGAAAGGGCTTTTTATACAACTTCCAGCGTCAGCATGGTTTTTGCTTATTTTTCTTTTACATCATCGTTGTATATTTCCCTGATGCATATATATTTGCCATCGCGTTTCTCAAAGATGGCTATATACTTGCCTGTTGAAGTAACTTTACCTGTGGCATCTTTTGTGACCGAGGTACCGATTTCAGTAACTATCTGATCATCGCCAAATACTTCGGTGGTTTCATAAGAGACAGTTGAACCTTCAGGTCTTTTTTTCATATTTTCTTCCAGATCCTTTTGTATGGCTGCTTTTCCTACCAGTGAGGGAGCATTGTTTGACATACTCACCGCATCATCGGCATACAGGGCCATCAGCGCATTCACATCCCGGGCATTGGTCGCTGCTGCCCATGCGGTTTCAACGGCCTGTATCTCAGCTTTTACGGCTGCCATATCCGGCATAACAATTACAGGTTCTGCCGGAACAGCCGGTTCAGTTACAGTTTTTTCAGTAGTGGTTGTATTGCATGAAACTGAGAGAAATAGAAATGTTAGACCCACCAGGATCAATTTTAAAAAGTTTTTGTTTTTCATGATTTTGATTGTTTTGGTTGTTGCCTACTCTTGTCGGTTTTCGGCTTTCCCGTTTTATTATTTAGCCGCTTCAGCGAGTTGCTTGGTGTCTACATATTGCTGAAAGGCAACGGCCTTCCCATTATTGAGTGTCCAGAGATGAGCTGCCTGTGCATCAATTTTTTTTCCGGTTTTTTTGAAGGCTCCATTATACCTTAAAGTTGCCAGCACCTGGTTATTGCTCATCTCGTGCAAATGGATGTCTACCAGCTTAAAGCCATCCCATTCGGCTCCAATACGCCCAAAAACACCCTTTACAACAGCATCCGGACCTTTATATGGATTGCCGTCTGCATAGGCATTTCCTTCCGCCTCATTCCATACTATATTTGTATCCATAGCGGCAACCACCGCAGGCACATCACCTTTGGCAAAGGACTGGTACATGCCATCTACAACGCCCACATTGGCTGGGTCTGACACCAGGCCCAGTTGTTGCATGAAGGCCATATTGTCCATAAAATCCTGTTCCTCAGCTATTTTCCCATCCTTCATCTTTACCAGGGTCGTGCCATCAATATTCACGGATTTACCAGTAGCAGGAATGCCAAAAAAATCGCCCGAATGGATTCCTTTGAAATTCCAGTGTTTTACAATTTTATCACCCTGACCAAAAACATCGACCATGGTAAACTCAATATTTGAAAACCCGGTAAGAAAATTTTGGTAATAGGCTTTGAAGTTTTCAAGTCCAACAATATTTTCAGGACTGGAATGCATGATGATTTCCGGCGAAAAATTGTCTGCATTGATCAGCTCTATCTGTCGCTTGTTTATAATACCATCCCAGGTATCGGTGTACATTTTTATGTTTTTATCTGTTTGCGCATTTTGATCAATACAGGAACTGAAACAAATCAAAAGCGCAAAAATTGAGGTCTTAACTATTTTATTCATCATTTGATTATTTATTATTTGAATTATTTACGCAAAAAGACCTCACAATGACATCCTGAAAAAACCTTGCCTGCGAGCTGTAAATTCAGGTGTATCGTGAGGTTTAGTTTTTTATTTTTTAGTGGCTTCTGTTTGCTCTGCCGGAGCCTCGGTTACTGCCAGCGGTGGTTCTGCCTGCAGTTTTTGTACGGCCAGCACCATGGGTGCATTGTCCCAGTACCCAAATTCCTTTACAATTTTTCCGTCAACGAACTGAGCGGTAAGGTGAACCGGAGTTTCGATCAGTTCGTTGCTGGCTTTCAGCCTGCCCTGCCATACTCCCCAGAAGTTTACCCAGGTTTCACCATTATCGGTAAGCACCATCTCAAATTCATTGTTCTCTTCAATAAAATTGTAAGAAGATAAACCGGTAAGACCTTCTTTCATTTCCACTATATTAGCGGAAACACTAACAGCATTTTTTTCAGTTGCATTGCTTCCTATTTTGGCATCTGCTGCGTAAACGGAGGCAAGCGCATCCCAATTCCCCAATTCATAATCTTTCATGGCTTTTTTGTAGAGATCGATTTCAGGAGAATTTTGCGTGTAACGCAGTTCTTTTTTCTGGCAGCCCATTATTCCTATGAGCATCAGCGCGATAAACAAAGCTTTCTTCATGGCATATAGTTTAAAATTAATTTTTTGAAAAAAACCCCACTGCCTCTGTCTGCTTTAAGAATTGCCTGCCTTAGCAAAAAGGAGGTGCGTGGGGTATGTATTAAAACGAGAATTCGTGTCTGCCGGAGGGATCTTTTAATTACTCCGGGAAATTCTATCTGAAATATGCTCTTATTTTTTTGGGGAATAGCTCAGGTCATCCCAAATCCAGCCGCTTTGCACATCACTATTTTGTGCAATGATCAAGTTTTGCGACATGATAAGTATCGCGGTAAAAAGAAAAGTATTTTTTAAATTTTTCACGGCCTTGTTTTATTGATTGCTCAGTTCATCATTTAATTTGTAGATGTAGGACCAGTTTTCGTCTACTGAAGCCATGAATCTGGCTCTTATTGCATCGGATTTTTCCTTGCCGTGTTTGGTTTCATACATTTTCCACACATTATCTCTTTTTATATCGAGTGCGGCATAATTCGCATAGGGAGTAACAGAGAAATAATCTGCATCTTCAAGACCTCCGCCAGCAACTGCATACCACTGATTACGGTTTTTACCCTCTACAGTTTTGACCATGCTGTTTAATTCTTTTACCACATCATTGAACTCTCTACCGTCTTTTACCGTAAAGAAGTTAACCCATATTACTTTGGTAGCAGGATCGAATTCCCTGCTCACTTCAGGCATGGTGGTTGAGATCATTTTATTTGAGCTTTCCACATGGGGTGTAATTTTTTCCAATGAAATGTTTCGGCATTTTTTTCCTGCTTCATCAGCCTGGTCCATTTCTGCCCAGTTTTTTTGCATAGAGCCCACAACAAAGGAAGTTCCCTGTCCGTTTTGCCTTTGCCAAAGATTCCATTTCCAGGTGCCTTTATTGGCCATATAACATTCTTTCCAGAGTTTTACGCCTTCTTTAAAATGATCGGCATGGCCATTTTTGATCGTAAATTCAGTGGTAGTCAATTTTTGGGTTTCAGCAGCTTGTGCAAAAACCAGCAAGGGTAAAAATGCGATTAGGTAAATGATTTTTTTCATGATTATAATTTTTTAGGGTTTAACAGAGCCAAATGTATCTGTTCAAAACCGAAAAAATTTGCACTTTTCTTGCAAAAACATGGACTTTTCTTGCATGAGGACAGTTTTAAGAACTAAAAATCCCCGATATTAAAAAATTATCAGTGACTTTTCTTTTTATAGGAAGAGGGGCTGCATCCAAACTGTTGTTTAAATGCCCGTGAAAAATAGGTCTGGTCGTTAAATCCGGTGAGAAAACAGATCTCTGCAATATTGCCGGCATTTTGACTGATGAGTTCCGCAGCTTTTTGTAAGCGCATGTTCCGAATAAGCTGACCCGGCGTATGGTCGATCAGTGCTTCCAGTTTTCTGTGCAGCTGCGAGGCACTCAAATTCATATTTTCGGCCAGTTGTTCCACACCAAAGGAGACATTTTTCATGTTTTCTTTGATACTGTTATGTGTATTTTCTAAAAATTGCTGGTCTATGTCAGTCAGGATGGTATCTTTGGGATCAACTATAAAAGCATGGCTGTATTTTAGCCTGAGTTGCTCCCGCTGACTGATCAGGTTTGAAATGCGCAGTTCCAGTTCACTCACGCTGAACGGTTTGGTGAGGTAGGCGTCAATTCCTGCTTCGAGACCCTCCATTTTATCTTCCTGCGTAACTTTACCTGTTAGCATGATAATGGGAATATGGTTGGTCATTTCGTCCCTTCTCAGGATTTTTACCATGGTTATTCCATCCATTTCGGGCATCATCACATCGGTAATGATCAGATCAGGTACGAACTTTTGTGCGTATTCAATTCCCTCTTTTCCGTTTGAAGCAGTAAGCACCTTGTACTGAGCTTCCAGTTGTTCTGTGATGAATTTCCTGATATCCGCATTGTCCTCAATCAGTAAAACGATCTTTTGGCCCGGAAGTTCTGCTTTAGCGGCAATACTGTCTACTCCGGCGTCTTCCGGTATTTCATTCTTCGTCAATGCTGGAATCGGCTGCTGCGGTTTGTCAGTTTCAACAGGCCCGATCGGGATTTCTATCGTAAAGGTAGTGCCGGTTTTTCCGTTGATTTGATCGTTGCTCACAACGGATATGGTCCCCCGGTGCAGATCTACGAGTTCTTT
>Ga0209391_10000666_pt1 | contig 16807 bp, 12 predicted proteins | sample PPLLak3March2015_FD_187246 | JGI IMG/M metagenome (GOLD analysis project Ga0209391, IMG submission 187246) | Freshwater sediment microbial communities from Prairie Pothole Lake near Jamestown, North Dakota, USA - PPLs Lake P7 Core (1) Depth... | ecosystem: Environmental > Aquatic > Freshwater >... | reverse complement strand
ATCGTGCGCCGTGATCAGCCGATGACGGACACAGGTGTCGCAGGAGACGTGATGTTACCCAAAAAGACGGGAGGCGTCGGTCGATCGCGCCGACGACCGACATTTCGACGGTTGCGGCCGAGTCCGGTGCGTCGATGGGCTGCGGCAATGGACGGGCGCGAGCTTGCCATCGATACGGACCCGGCTCGACGGCGCCGGGGTAGGATGCGGGTCAGGCTGACAAAGTTGCCAGCACGCCGAGGAACACGCGGCTCCGTCGCGGTCACGCCAGTCGAACGAAGTCAGACTGGATGAGTCTCAGTCCTGTTGTGTCCTCGTTCAGAAAGACCCGTCCCCTGGCGCGCAAACCTGCTCCGGCTCCCGTTCCGCAATCCCGGTTGGGTCGCCTCGCGCGCATCGGGTTCTCGGTTGCCGAGTTCGCGGCTGCTGGCGCGCTCGATGGCCTGCGCGGCTTGGGGCGATCCGACCGCAGCAGTGCCGGCAGCGCCATGTTGTCCGGTCGCAACGCACAGCGCCTGGCGGGGCGGCTTGCCAAGCTGCGCGGCGCAGCCATGAAGCTTGGTCAGATCGTGTCCCTGCAAGGGGCTGACGTCCTGCCACCGGAATTCGCCCAGGCGCTGGCCGTGCTGCGCTCGGGCGCCGCGCCCATGCCCGTGTCTCAGCTGCGCCGTGTACTGGGGCGCGAGTATGGCCGCGGTTGGGAGTCGCGTTTTGCGCACTTCGATTTCGAGCCGATCGCCGCCGCCTCGATCGGGCAGGTGCACCGCGCTCGCGCGCGCGACGGCCGCGACCTCGCGTTGAAGATCCAGTATCCCGGCGTCGCGCGATCGATCGAGAGCGACGTGGACAACGTGGCCGCGCTGCTCCGCCTGTTCAATCTGCTGCCGCTCGACCTCGATGTCGCCGGCCTCGCGAGCGAGGCGAAGCGCCAACTCGTGCAGGAGGTCGACTATCTCAAGGAGGCGCGATTTCTCGAGCACTACAAGGGACTGGTCGCCGACGAACCGGCGCTCCTGGTCCCCCAGGTGCATTGGGACCTGACGACAAGCCGGGTCATGGCGATGGACTACGTCGACGGCGTCCCGCTGGAGACGCTGTCCGAGCTTGACATCCCCCAGACCCGTCGGGATGCCGTGGGAACGCTGCTGGAACGGCTCCTGTTCCGCGAGCTCTTCGAGTTTCGCGTGATGCAGACCGATCCCAATTTCGCCAACTACCTCTACCAGCCGGCGAGCGGACGTGTCGCGCTCCTCGACTTCGGCGCGACGCAGACCTACAGCCGCGAGTTCGTGGGCCATTACGCGCGTGTCACGCGCGCGGTGATCGACGGCGACCTCGACGCCATCGCAAGGCATGCGACCGCGATCGGCTATGTCTCGCCCGACGATCCGTCCGAGCGCCTCGAGGCCGCAGTCGAGGTGATCATGCTCGTCTGCGAGCCGCTGCGACATCGCGGACGATACGACTTCGCGGCCTCGGGGCTGGCGGCCCGCGCCCGTACCCTCGGCCTCGATCTGGCCTTGCGGCGCGGGCTGCTGCGCGCACCGCCTCCCGAGACGATGTTCCTGCACAGAAAGCTCGCAGGATCGTTCCTGTTGCTGGCGCGCATCGGCGCGCGCATCGATGCCCGCGCATTGGTGCTGCCGTTCCTGCCTCCTTCGACACGATCGCGCCCGACCGCCCCCCATTTCGTCCACCCTGCTCAGTAGGTGTTCAGCGCGCCCGCCTGGATCGACGGCGCATCGAAGGCCCCTTGCCGCGGATCCGTCGCCGGATCCGATGTTCCTTCGGACCCGCGAGGGTGAGGACCGAGAGGCCGGCGAGCTATGCGCTTCGTGGCACCCGCTGGAACGACCGTCCCAAGTCGGGGGACGATCGCGAGGGTTCGGTGGCACGACGAAGTGCATGGTAGCCTGCTCCGCCCGACGCACGAGGCATGCGAGCGTTCAAGGCGCCATCGCGGCGTCTCGTGCCCGATGTCTATCCCAAGCCTGATCTCCTCCAGCACCATGGACGCCGCAGTGAACGTGAGCCCGCCCGCTTCCCCGAGACAGGGTACCGATGCGACGCCTCGCCCTCGCTGGACTGCGCTATGTCAAATGAGGCATTTCGTGCTGGCGGCCCTTCTCGTCGCACAGGCTTGCGCGTCGGCCGCGCATGCCGCGGATGCCGGCCGTACGTTGCGGGTGCAGATGCTGGGCGACGTCGAGACGCTCGACCCGGCGCGGGCGCCGGAACTCGGCACCGTCAATTCGATCGCGCCGCTCTTCCACCAGCTGCTGACCTACGATTACGGCTCGCGGCCGGTTCAGCTCATTCCGTACGCCGCCGTGGCGTTGCCGCAGATTTCGGCCGACCGGCGTACGTACACCCTCAAGCTGCGCCCGGGACTGCTGTTCGCTCCGCACCCGGCATTCGGCGGCAAGCCGCGAGAGCTTGTCGCCGAAGACTTCGTCTACAGCTGGAAGCGCGTCGCCGACCCGGCGCACTCGTCGATGAGCTTCTCGGCACTGGAAGGCGTGATCGAGGGCCTCGACGACGCCGTCGGCCGCGCGCGACGCGAGGCGAAGCCCTTCGATTACGCGGCGACGATCGCCGGGCTGCGCGCGACCGACCGCTACACGCTGCAGATCCGGCTGACGCGTCCCGATCCGACGTTCATATACAACCTGGCGTATGGCGGGCTGTCCGCGGTGCCGCGCGAGGTGGTCGAGGCGGAGGGCGCCGAGTTCTCGCGCAAGGCCGTCGGCAGCGGGCCGTACCAGCTGGCGCGCTTCCAGCCCGGGACGCGCCTCGACGTCGTCCGCAACCCCAACTTCAAGCCGCTGCCGTGGGCGCTCTTCGCGCCGAATGTGCCGATTGCCGGGCCGCTGGCCAAGGCGATGCGAGGGCGCACGGTGCCGATGGTCGAGCGCGTCGAGATGCTGCGCATTCCCGAGCCGTCGACGGCGGTGCTCGCACTGACGCGTCGCGAGATCGACATGGTCGTGAATGCGCGTCCCGCGCTGGTGTACGACGGTACGACGCTGAAGGCGCCGCTGCGCGAGGCGGGCATCCGCGCCGAGCGCGCGCCGGATCAGGGCATGTACTTGCTGCAGTTCAACATGCGCGACGCGACGATAGGCGGCATGGCGCCGGCGCAGGTGGCGTTGCGGCGGGCGATCGCCATGGCCATCGACGACGGGGAATGGCTGCGGACGTTCGAGCAGGGCATCGGCACGGTGCGCCAGCACATCATCGGCCCCGATATCGCAGGCTACGACCCCGCGTACCGCAATCCAAATGCCTACAACCCGGCAACCGCCAATGCGTTGCTCGATCGCATGGGCTACAAGCGCGGCGCCGATGGCTGGCGCCGCCGGCCCGACGGCAGCCCGCTCGAGTTGCGGATGATCAACGGCGTGACCACCGAATCGCGTCGGCTGGCGGAGTTCATGAAGCGCAGCCTGAACGCGATTTCGATCAGGCTGGACTTCGACTCGATGCCTGGTGGGGATCGCCTCAAGCGGCTGTCGACTTGCCAGTTCCAGGTCGCGACAATGAGTTTCGGCGGTGGCGCGCCCGACGGCGTCAGCGCCATGGGCAACTTCCACAGCCCGGCCATCGGCACGATCAACTTCTCCTGCTACCACAACGACGACTTCGATCGAACTTACGAGCAACTGCGGGTGATGCCGGCCGGACCGGAGCGGGCGCCCGTGTTCGCCAAGCTCACGTCACTGCTCGACGCGCACGCGCCGGCGCGCATCCTGCCGTCGGCCGACGACGTGACGCTGATCGGGCCGCGCGTGCAGGGGTTTGCGGTCAATCCCTACCTGCCGCTGCCTTATTACCTGCTCGACGTCGCCGCCCCGGGGCGCTGACGCACGACGCGGATTCCGCAGCGCGGCAGCACGCGGGCGCGCAGGGGCCGGCGTGCCCCGTGCCCCCCCGGCGCTCGCGCGCTTTCTCGCCGGCGCCGGTTGCCGTCGCAATTGCGGCTTCGCGCCTGCTACTTTTTCTCCTGCATCTTGCGCAGCTGCTCCATCCACGCGGTCCAGTCGTAGGGACCGTCGACAAAACTCCTCTGCAGGTTCTTCAGCACGCTCGGCCAGGCCTTGGTGAAGTAAGCGTAGGCCTGGTCCCACTCGGCTCCGGTGCCCCAGCCGCCGTGGTGCAGGGTCACCTGGGTCTCGCCTTCGCCCTGCGCCGCCAGCCGCACGGTCACGTAGGTCCGCTGCTTGCGCACCTCGGCAAGGTGCGGCGGCGCGTTCCACGTGAACGAGAGCATCGTCGGCGGCTGCAGGGCCAGGATCACCATGTCGTCGGCGCCCTTTGCGCCGGGTGCGGCGAGCGGGTTCATGTAGACCTGGAAAGGTCCGTCGACGCGCGCCTCGATCCTGGCATCGGGCGCGAAGAAGGTCTTGATGCCGGCGGAAGTTGTCCACGCTTCCCAGACTTTCGCGATCGGCGCCTTGACCACGACGGATTCGTCGATCGCGCGCTCCGCAGCGATCGTGGGCAAGGACGCGGCAACGAACAGTGCGAACAGGATCTTCTTCAAGGCGAGTTCCTCGATCGGATGCCATCGGACCGCGAGACAAGGATGCAAGGCGCGCAGTGCGGCGGCCGTTCCCGGCAACGCGCGGATGGCCGCTCGAGTCGCCTTGAGCCTGAGTCTGGGCGAGTCGTCGGGGTGGGTCAAGCGTCGATCGCCGGACCCCGTTGCCGCGATCCGAACGGCCGCTTCCATCGGCCTCGATGCCCGCTCACGACTCTGCGCGGCGTCGGCAGCGGGTCGACCGCTTCCGTCGCGTCGGCGCGCACCGGTCCCGCAGGTCGGTCAACGAGCGACGGCCCGTGCCTTGCGCCGAGCAGTCAGCTTGGTCAGCGCCTCCCACAATTGCCGCCGCTCCTCCGGCGTCGGATCGGTGCCGGGAAGGACGTGGGTGGCGTGCGGTTCGCGGTCGAGCCAAAACCCACCGCTTGCCCTGGCCGCTTCCGGCGATGCCGCGAGCCAGGTAATCGTGTCGGCACCCTGCTCCGCCGTGCGCAGCAAGCGCCGGGTGACCGTGTGGAATCCTGGCAGCGAGCTCGCGACACCCGGCGTGTCGGCCCAACCGGGATGCATCGCGTGGACGACCACGCCGCTCTCCTTCAGCTGCTCCGCCCACAGCTCGGTCAGAACGACCAGTGCGCGCTTGGTGCGTGCATACGCACGACTGCCGTGGTAGGCCGTCTTTTCGTACTGCAAGTCGTCCAGGGCCAGACCCGCGGTGTACATCCCGCCCGAGGACACGTTGATGATCCGGGATGGCGCCGACTTGCGCAGGCGCGGCAGCAATAGTTGCGTGAGGAGGAAGGGAGCAAGCAAGTTGGTGGCCAGCGTGGCCTCGTTGCCCTCGGCAGTCGTCGTGCGCCGATTGAGGAGCACGCCGGCATTGTTCACCAGCACATGGATCCGGGGCTCGTCCTCCAGCAAGTGCTGCGCGAGGCGCCGGACGTCGGCCAGCAGGCCGAGATCCGCGATCGCGACTGCCACGTCGTCGTTGCCTGTCTCGGCAACGATTTCGCGCCGGGTGGACTCCGTCTTCCCCTTGTTGCGACCCACCAGGATCACGCGCGCACCGAGCGCGGCCAGCTGGTGAGCGGCAGCCCGTCCGAGGCCCGACGTGGCGCCCGTGATCACCACCGTGCGTCCGCGCATCGACGCGGAGAGCGGCTTCCAGGTTCGCTTGTGCCAGTGGTAGCCGACGTTGGTGAAGCCCACGAGGCCCGGCAGGATCAGGCGGTCCTGGAGGTCGGCCAGCAGGCTGCGTCGGGGTGGCGGAAAGTCGTCGGTGAGGGCCGCCTGAAGGCCCCGGACGGCGTTCTTTCCGACGCGGTCGAGCGCGCCTTTCAGCCACGGCTCGACCATGCCGACGGTGCCGCGCAGCGAGATGTCCGCCGCGTAGGTGATGCGGGTGCCTCGACGCGTCGCTGCGAACGCGATGTCGTCCAGGGCGTGAACCGAATCGCCTGTCCCTTCCAGGACCACCCGACTCGGCGGCTCATGAACGCGGATGACGTACGCCATCGGGATCGAACGCGGCCCGAACCTGACCCGCAGGTCGAACACCGTGCCGACGCCGACTCGGCCCGGGCTTGTCTTCGTCGATTCGGCGACGCCCGGGTCCCACTGCGCGGCATTGGCGAAGTTGCTCACGTAGGAGAAGACGTCGTCGAGCGGACGCGGGACTTCGATGGTTTCCCGAAGGTTGATCATGCGGCTACCACTCGATCGGCTGCCCGCGGCAATCGATGAACACCGCCTCGCCCCGAGCCGGCAGCGCGTCGATTGCGTCGAGGAGCAGCGCGGCGGAAACGTCGGGATCCATCGCGTCGGCGCCGGCGGCAAACGGGGCCGAGAGCCGGGAGCGTACCGTGCCGGGCTGCAACGCCACGAAGATCGCGTCGGGGCGTTGGCGGCAGGCCTCGACGGCCGCCGTCCTGAGCAGCATGTTCCGCGCCGCCTTCGAGGCGCGGTAACCGTACCAGCCGCCCTTCCGGTTGTCGGTGATGCTGCCGACCCGTGCCGACAGCGTCGCGAACATGCATCGCGACTTCGACGGCAGGAGCGGAATGAAATGCTTCATCAGCAGCGCGGGACCGATCGCGTTGACCATGAACGCGCGCGACAACCGGTCGGCGCTGAGGTCGTGCAGCCGCTTCTCCGGCCCTACGCCGGCGATGTGCAGCGCCCCCGTCGCATCGACGATGAGATCGAATGGTCCCCTCGATACCACCGCGCGCGCGCAAGCGGCAATCGACGCCTCGTCCTCGAGGTCGAAGGGCGGATCGGACCGGCGGCCGAGCCCCATCACGCCAGCACACGCCGGCATCCGCACCAGCGCCTTCTCGAAGGCACCACCAATGGCGCCCGTCGCACCCAGCACGATGGCCTTGAAGCCGGGCGGCAGGCTCTTCATCGACGGCCGTCGGCGGAATTCAAGGCAACGACGAGTATTGCGACGAGGTGGGCGAGCGCGTCGCCGTTACACGGTGCCCGGCTCCAATTCATCCTCGAGACGCGATTGCTCGTCGCGCGCCCGATACTTCTCCCGAACGAAAGCAACGACGTGCTCGACGTCGACGTCGCGCTCCCACATGCCCCAGAGGAGCTTCTCCAGGGCCCACGACCGCGCATCGTGGTCGGGCAGCGCTTCGATCGCATCCCAGCACGCCACCTTCCACTCGGGGTGACGGAAGACGACGACCTTGCCTTCATCGTCGATGAATTGGCGTTCGATGATTACCGCGGTTTGCTTTCCCATTGCAGGTGGTCCTTTGGCGTCGGCACATGGACTCGGCCCGGAATGGCGTGGGCCGAGGCGCGCTAATGTCCTGAGAAGCGCTGCTCGGCCCGAATTGATGCGGACGCCGGAGATTCCGGTGCGTCGCATGCTCCGCGCGGGAGGCGGAAACGAGCATTATACCAATGCAGCGAGCCTCCCCCGGGGGGCCGCCGGCGTCTGGGGTCGACTCCGCCTGCCGTGCCGCTAACCGGCAAGCCACCCCTTGACGCGCGGATGGACCAGGACCTCGCGGTTGACGACGAACTCCGGCACGCGACCGGCCAACACGTCGACGATGCTCGACAGGCCGGTCGTGGCCATGTTGTGGAAGCACTCGTCGGTCCAGCACAGCGAGTGGGGCGTCACGAGCACGTTGTCCATCGCGAGCAGCGGATTGGCAGGATCGACGGGCTCCTGTTCGAACACGTCGAGCGCGGCGCCGGCGATGCGCCCCGACTGCAGCGCCGCGATCAGTGCCGGTTCGTCCACCACCGGCCCGCGCGACACGTTGATGAAATACGCGGTGCGCTTCATCAGCGCGAACTGCGGCGCGGAGATCAGGTGGCGCGTCTCGTCGTTGAGGAGCGGGATCGTGACGACGAAGTCCGCGTCTCGCAATAGTGTCGACAGGTCGACCTTGCGGGCGCCGAGGGTGGCGAGCTCGACCGCATTCACGTACGGATCCGTGGCGAGCAGCTGCATGTCGAACACGCGCGCCATCCGCAGGAGCTCCCTGCCGATGCGACCGGCGCCGACCACGCCGAGCGTGCGCCCCGTCAGCCCCATCCCCATGTGGTCCATCCGCTCGTTCCATCGGCCGGTGCGGGTGAGGCGATCCTTCTGCATCAGCTTCCCCGCGAGCGCGAGGACGAACGTCAGCGCGATCGTCGCCACGGGTCGCGGCATCGGCCACGGCGTGTTCGTGACCAGGATCCCCGCGCGCGTCATCGCCGGAACGTCGACCGAGTCGTAGCCCACGCCGTGCCGCGCCACGACACGCAAGCGGCAATCGGGCCGCGTCACCGCGGCGGCAGGGGTGCGCGCCATGTTGACGTACAGCGCGTCGTAGCGTGCGGCGTGGTCGGCGGTGAGCTCGCCCACGACCGCGGGCAGGTACTCCCACTCGATGTCCGGCGCCTCGTCGAGTACCGCGAGCGCTGCCCTGCCGAATGCCGGTTCACCGCGCGAATCGAGGATGTCGCGGGTGATGCCGACGCGGTATTTCGCTGCCATGGGGCCCTCCTCCGTCACGCGCGCAGCACGTCGAGGCCGTGCCGCAACGCCTTGCCGAGCATCGCCTGGTCGAGGCCGTAGGCCATCAGCCGGAAGCCGTGGGCCTTGTACTCGCGCGCCCAGTCGTCGTCCGCCGCCAGGAACGCGGCCGTCTTGCCATGCGTTGCGCAGGCAGAGACGATGCGCCTCACGGCGGCCAGATAATCCGGATGCCGGAACGCTCCGGGAATGCCCATGAAATTGGTGAGGTCGAAGTGTCCGAGCCACAGTGCATCGACGCCCGGTGTCGCGGCGATCGCCTCGACGTTCGCCAGTCCTTCCGCGGTCTCGATCTGCGCGATCACCAGCGTCCGCTCGCGGATGGCCGCGATCTTGGCCGCGACGTCACCGCCCTGGTAGTCGTCGTGCGCGAAACCGAACGCCGCCCCTCGCCGGCCGTCCGGCGGATAGCGTGTGCACGCCACGACGTGCGCGGCCTCGTCCGCCGTCCCGACCATGGGTACCATCACGCCCAGCGCGCCGACGTCGAGCGCACGCGCGATGAAGTGGTATTCGCCACGCGGCACGCGGACCATCGGCACGATGTCGAGGCCCCGGCAGAGCGCAACTTGCGTCTTCAGCGTCTCGAACGAGAGGCCCGTGTGCTCCATGTCGTAGAGGACGAACTCGGCACCGGCGTTCGTGCAGATCTGCGGCAGCCCCGCCGACCAGAACTCGAACACCATCGCGCCGTACGCACTTCCACCGGCGGCGAGCTTGGCCTTGACTGGATTGTCGCGCATGGGGAGGCACCTTGCGAGCGAAGCACCGGCGGGACGACGGTTGCGCCGTACGCCGGCACCGGAGGGCCACGAGTGTGCGACTCTACCCGGCCTGCATGGGCCGGGCAACGGCGGCGGCACGCCGCGGCCCGATGGCCTGCATTCCCGATGCAGGAGGGGCGGCCGTAAAGCATCGTCCACGGCACGCATGCGCCGATCCGTTAACCTAGGCATCAACCCCGACCACGATGTCGCGGCTCCGCCCGAGCGGGGCATGCGACGAAAGCCCAGATGATCGACCCAGGCCGAACGCTCGAAGTGCTCGCCCCCGTCCTCTCGCAGTTGCGGCGCGGGATCGAAAAGGAAGGCCTGCGCGTGCGGCCGGACGGCAAGCTGTCCGCGACGCCGCATCCCGTGGCGCTTGGCGCCGCGCTGACCCATCCACGCATCACGACCGACTTCAGCGAGTCGCAGCTCGAGCTCATCACGGCAGTCCACACCGACGCGGACAACTGCCTGCGCGAGCTCGCGGAGCTGCACCGTTTCGTCTACCGCAACATCGGCGACGAGATCGTCTGGGCGGCGAGCATGCCCTGCGCGCTCCCCCGGGAATCCGAGATCCCGATCGCGCAGTACGGCCGTTCCAACGTCGCGCAGGCCAAGACCGTCTACCGGACCGGCCTGTCGCATCGCTACGGCCGGCGCATGCAGCTGATCTCCGGCATCCACTACAACTTCTCGCTGCCGGACGCGGTCTGGCCGGTCGCCGGGCTCGGCGACGCGAACAGCGGGTACATGGCGCTGATCCGGAACTTTCGCCGCCATGCCTGGCTGCTGCTGTACCTGTTCGGCGCATCTCCGGCGGTTTGTGCCTGCTTTGTCGAGGGCCGCAGCCACTCGCTACGTCAGCTCTCGGCGGACGCGCTGTTCCTGCCGTACGCGACGTCGTTGCGCATGGGACGCATCGGCTATCTCGGCAAGGCGCAGGAGGCGTTGGCGGTCAGCTGCAACGATCTCGAGAGCTACGCGGCCTCGCTCGAGGCCGGGTTGACGAAAATCCACCCGGCGTACGAGGCGATCGGCGTGCGCGACGGCACCGGCTATCGGCAGCTCGCGACGACCCTGCTCCAGATCGAGAACGAGTACTACGCGACCATCCGTCCCAAGCGCATCATTCATACCGGCGAGCGGCCGCTGCACGCGCTGCGCCAGCGCGGCATCCAGTATGTCGAAGTGCGCGTGATGGACGTCGATCCCTTCGCCCGCGTCGGCATCACCGCCGACACCGCCCGGTTCCTGGACGTGTTCCTGCTGCACTGCCTGACGAGCGCGAGCCCGCCGGACACGCCCGAGGAGATCCGCGCCAACTCCCGCAACGCCCAGCTCGTCGCGGAGCGCGGGCGGGAACCGGGGCTGCGGCTGCGGCAGGGTGCACGCCGCGTCGGCATGCGCGCGTGGGCCAGGCGCCTGCTCGCCGAGTGCGCGCCCATGGCGCGCGCGCTGGATGGTGCCTGCGGCGGGCACGCGCACGCGGCGGCGCTCGACGCTGCGCACAAGTCCCTGGAAGATCCGGCGTCGCTGCCGTCCGCACGCGTACTCGCCGCGATCCGCAACGACTATCGGGGGTCCTGGTTTGCCTTCGCGCTTGCGCAGTCGCGCCAACACGCCGCCGCGATGCGTTCCGAGCCGATATCGACGCAGGCCGCCGCCCGGCTCGAGACGCTCGCACGCGAGAGTGTCGAGGAACAGCGACGCCTGGAGGAAGCGGACACGGTTCCCTTCGAGACCTTCCTCCGGCAGTACCTGGCACTGGAGTCGATCGCGGCGTGACCGGCCGCGGTCGCCCGCGGATTCAGCGCTGGCGGAGCGCCTCGATCATCGCCTGGAAGTCTTCCGGCGCGTCGCGCCGGAACAGCACGCGCTCGCCGCTCCGCGGATGCACGAAGCCGAGCGCCTGCGCGTGGAGCATCGCCCGCGACGACTTGATCCGCGGCCCCGTGTAGTCGCGTATGTAGACGCTTTCGCCGACCAGCGGATGCCCGAGCTCCGACAGGTGAATGCGAATCTGGTGCTGGCGGCCCGTTTCGAGACGACACGCCACGAGCGTCGCGCCCGCGAGCGCGGCGATGCTCTCGACGTGGGTGACCGCCCGCTTCGCGTCGGCCGGAGGTGTGCCCCGGGGGCGCCGAAAGTGCCCGAACGAGCCGCGCAGTCCGTCGCCGCGATCCATGACGAGCATCGTCTCGACGCGCGTCGCCTCGACGTCGCCGTGCGCGATGGCGTGGTACACGCGTTCGATGTCGTGCGCGCGAAACTGCGCCGCCAGCCTGCGTTTCGCCTCCGCGGTCCGCGCCAGCACGATGAGGCCACTGGTGTCCCGGTCGAGGCGGTGGACCACGCTCAACGCGGCGTCCGGGCCGCGGCCGAGCGCACGCAGCAGCGCCCGGGTGAAGTCCGCGAGCGTGCCCTTCGTTCCCGGCTCGTCGGGGACGCTGAGCATTCCGGCGGGCTTGTCGACGACTACGAGGTCGCGGTCCGCATGCACGATCGCGCTCTCCGCCAGCGGGCCGGTGCGCACCCGTGGCGCCTTCTCGTCGACGACGACGACCGCACCCGCAGCGACACGGGATGCGGGATCGATACAGCGCTGGCCATCGATGCTCACGCGTCCATCGGTGCACAGGGCGCGCGCACGCGACCATGCAAACCCGGTCCGCTCGCGCACGACCTCCGCGAGCGTCGGCTCCGGCACGTTGCGCTCGGCCTCGTGCACGATGGGCGGTGGCTTGCGCGTCCTCGGTCTCATGCGAACCCGACGACCTTGAGCTTCGGCGCGACGAGCGAACCCTTGCGTGCGCGCGGCAGCAGGTGCTTCGCGAGCGCCTCGCCCTCGACTGCCAGGTCGACCGTGCGTCCCAGCCGGTTGGTGCCCCGCACGACGACGCGGTTGCCCGCCGTCACCGCGACCGCGATCAGCGACTCCTTGTCGTCCAGGCGCAGGATGATCACGCCGCGCCCGCGGGGCACCTCGCGCATCTCGGCGAGCGGGAACACGAGCAGCTTGCCGTTCGAGGACAGCGCCGCGACGTGGTCGGCTGCCGGATCGAGTGCCACGGGCCTCACCGGTTCCTCGTCCGGTTCCATCGTCATGAAGGTCCTGCCGGCGCGCTGCCTCGACACCATGTCGTCGAGCGTGGCGACGAACCCATAGCCGCCGGTGCCCGCGACCAGGTACTTCTGCCCGGGCAGTCCGGAAATCGCCTGCACCGCCTTCGCGCCCGGCTGCAGCTCGATCAGCGTCGTGACCGGCACGCCGTCGCCGCGTCCGCCCGGTATGTCGGCGGCCCGGATCGTGTAGGCCCGTCCCGTCGTGTCGAGCACAATCACCGGATGCACGGTACGGGTCTCGAGAATCGCGAGCGGGCCGTCGCCAGCCTTCCACGCGAACTGCGACGCGTCGAGGGCGTGGCCTTGCCGGGAGCGGATCCAGCCGTGGCGCGACAGCGTCACCGTCAGCGGCTCGTCGGGCACGGTACGGGTCAGCACGACGGGCGCCACGGCTTCGATCAGCGTGCGTCGCTTGTCGCCGTAGCGCGCGGCATCGGCCTCGATCTCCGACACGATCACGTCCGAGAGCGCCTTGCGGTCACCCAGCACGTGCTTCAGGCCCTTGCGCTCGGACTTGAGTGCCTTGAGCTCGCTCTCGATCCTGATCGCCTCCAGCCGCGCCAGCTGGCGCAGCCGGATCTCGAGGATGTCCTCCGCCTGGATGTCGGTGAGGCCGAAGGCCGCGATCAGGTCGGCCTTCGGGTCGTCGGCCTGGCGGATGATGCGGATCACCTTGTCGATCGACAGCAGGGCCAGTGCACGGCCCTCGAGGATGTGGATGCGCCGGTCGACTTCCGCCAGGCGATGCGTCGTTCGCCGCGTCACCGTTTCGAAGCGGAACGCGATCCACTCCAGGACGACCTGCTTCAGGTCCTTCGACCGCGGGCGGCCGTCGCGGCCGAGCATCACCAGGTTGACCGGCAGGCTCGACTCCAGCCGCGTGTTGGCAAGCAGGAGCTCTATGAACTCGACCGGATCCTGGCGGCTCGACTTTGGCTCGAGGACGAGGCGCACCGGCGAGGACTTGTCCGACTCGTCACGCACGGTGTCGAGTGCCGAGAGCATCAGGTTCTTCAGGTTGGCCTGTTCCTGCGAGAGCGATTTCTTGCCCTCCTTGGGCTTCGGGTTGGTCGCGCGCTCGATGTCCTCGAGCACCGAGCGCGTGGAGACGCCGTAGGGGAGTTCCGTCACCGCCACCTGCCACTGGCCGCGCGCGAGTTCCTCGACGGTCCAGCGCGCACGCACGCGCAGGCTGCCGCGGCCGGTCTCGTACACCGCGCGAATCGCTTCCCGGTCCGACGTGATGTGCCCGCCGCCGGGCAAGTCCGGCCCCGGGATGAGCTCGAGCAGCTCGTCGAGGGTGATCGCGGGCTCGCGGATCGTCGCGATCACCGCCTTCGCCACTTCGCCCAGGTTGTGCGAGGGAATGTCGGTGGCCATGCCCACGCCGATGCCCGACGCACCGTTGAGCAGCAGCATCGGCAGCCGCGCCGGCAGCAGCTTCGGCTCCTTGAATGCGCCGTCGTAGTTGGGACCGAAGTCGACCGTGTCGCGCTCGATCTCGGCGAGCAGGAGCTCCGCGATGCCGGTGAGGCGGCACTCGGTGTAGCGCATCGCCGCGGCGTTGTCGCCGTCGCGCGAGCCGAAGTTGCCCTGCCCGTCGATCAGCGGATAGCGCAGCGTGAAGTCCTGCGCCTGGCGCACGAGGGCGTCATAGGCCGCCGTGTCGCCGTGCGGGTGGTACTTGCCGAGCACGTCGCCGACCACGCGCGCCGACTTCACGTGACGCGCCGGCGCATACAGCCCCAACTCGTGCATCGCGAAGAGGATGCGCCGCTGCACCGGCTTCTGGCCGTCGGCGACGTCGGGCAGCGCGCGGCCCATCACCACGCTCATTGCGTACTCGAGGTAGCTCTTCTCCGCGAATTGCGCGAGCGGTACCGAGTCATCGGGGCTGCGGCCGCCGCCGCCCGCGCCCGCCGGCGGCGGTACGGGCGGGGCGCGTCCTCCCGCGCCTTCGAACAACTCTCCGGTCAGCGCGTCGGCCGGGGCGGCGCCGCGGCGCGCCCGGGTCCCTGGCGGTTTCCTGCTCGGGGTCTTCGCGGCCACTCAGCGGTCCTGGCAGTGCTCAGACATCGACTTCGACGGCATTGCCTTCGCGCTCCATCCACTCGCGACGGCTCGCGGCCTCGGCCTTGCCCATCAGCTTGGCGAAGATCCGCATCGCATCGTCGCCTTCGCCGTGGGCGACGCGCACCGGCATGACCCGGCGCGTCTCCGGGTTCATCGTCGTCTCCCACAGCTGCTCGGGATTCATCTCGCCCAGCCCCTTGAAGCGCCCGACCGACCAGGCACCGGGCCGGACGCCCTCCTTCGCGAGACGATCCTCGATGACCTCGAGCTCGTCATCGTCGAGCGCGTAGAGCTTGCGGGCCGGGCGCTTGCCGGCCGGCGACACGTCGATGCGGTACAGCGGCGGGCTCGCCACGCAGACGTGCCCGCGCTCGATCAGCGCAGGGAAGTGGCGAAAGAAGAGCGTCAGCAGCAGGACCTTGATGTGGCTGCCGTCCACGTCGGCGTCCGCCATGATGATGATCCTGGCGTAGCGCAGGCCCCGGAGGTCGGCCGCGTCGGTCGCGCGATGGGGATCGACCCCGATCGCCACGGCGATGTCGTGGATCTCGGTGTTGGCGAAGAGCCGATCGCGATCCACCTCGAACGTGTTCAGCACCTTTCCCCGCAGCGGCAGGATCGCCTGGTACTGCTTGTCGCGGGCAAGCTTGGCCGACCCTCCCGCGGAATCGCCCTCTACGAGGAAGACCTCGCGGCGCGACGCGTCGTCGGATTCGCAATCGGTGAGCTTGCCCGGCAGCACGGCGACCCCCGAGCCCTTCCTCTTCTCGACCTTCTGCCCCGACTTCATCCGCGCGAGCGCCTGCTGGATCGCGAGCTCCGCGATGCGCTTGCCGAAGTCCACGTTCGCATTGAGCCAGACCTCGAGCGGATCCCGGATCACCTGCGAGATCAGCTTCAGCGCATCGCGGCTGGTCAGCTTCTCCTTGACCTGGCCCTGGAACTGCGGGTCGAGGATGCGCGCGGAGAGGACGAAGTGGAGCTTCGCCGCCACGTCCTCCGCCTGCAGGCGCGCGCCACGCGGCAGCAGGCTGTGGTGGTCGACGAAGACCTTCACCGCGTCGAACAGCGCGGCGCGCATGCCGGCCTCGTGCGTGCCGCCCGACGGCGTCGGGATGAGGTTCACGTAACTCTCGCCCGCCGCGCTGCCCTCCTCGTACCACGCGAGCGCCCACGCGGCGCCTTCACCTTCGGCGAACGACTCCCCGTCCTTCGGCTTGCCGAGGTAGCTCTCGCCCGCGAAGATCGGCACGGCCGGCGTCATGCCTTCGCCAAGTTCCTGCAGGTAGTCCTGGAGCCCGCCCGGATACGACCACGTCTTCGCCTTCCACGCCCCGCCTTTCTCGACGTGGAGCGTGACCTTCACGCCGGGCAGGAGCACCGCCTTCGCGCGCAGCAGCCGCTCGAGTTCGGGCACCGACACCGTGGGCGAATCGAAGTACTTCGGGTCGGGATGGGCGCGTACCGTCGTGCCCGAGGCGCGCTGGCCGCACGCCCCGATCACCTTGAGCTTTTCCGCGACCTCGCCGCCCTGGAAGACGATGCGATGCACCTTGCCGTCGCGCTTCACCTCCACTTCGAGGCGCCGCGACAGCGCGTTGGTCACGGACACTCCGACGCCGTGGAGGCCGCCCGAGAACGCGTAGGCGCCCTCGCCGCCGCGCTTGTCGAACTTGCCGCCGGCGTGAAGACGCGTGAACACGACCTCGACGGTCGAGACCTGCTCTTCCGGATGGATGCCGACGGGGATGCCGCGACCGTCGTCCTCGACACTGACCGAATCGTCCGCGTGCACGCGGACGTCGATGCGGGTGGCCTGTCCCGCCAGGGCCTCGTCGGCGGCGTTGTCGATGACTTCCTGGACGATGTGCGTCGGATCGGTGGTCCGCGTGTACATGCCGGGCCGCTCGCGGACCGGCTGCAGGCCCTTCAGCACGCGGATCGACGACTCCTCGTATCTTCCCTTCGCCAAGCTCGTTTCCTCTCGTTGCCGTGGACGGTCCGCAGGCACGCGTACCGGCATCGGGGGCCGCATGATAGTACAGGTCGCGCGTCGACCGGGCGTCAGCGCACGGCGAGACGCCAGAGCGAGGTCATCTCGGCGGCGCGCGCCGCGTGCAGCGGGTCGGTGGCATCGGACGCGCGCGGATGCACGGGCCGCACGTCGCGTCGGTCCACGACCTGCAACCCCGCCGCGGCGATCGCATCGAGCAACTCCGCTCTCGATCGCAGGCCGAGATGCTCGGCGAGGTCCGAGAG
>Ga0209391_10000665_pt1 | contig 16808 bp, 14 predicted proteins | sample PPLLak3March2015_FD_187246 | JGI IMG/M metagenome (GOLD analysis project Ga0209391, IMG submission 187246) | Freshwater sediment microbial communities from Prairie Pothole Lake near Jamestown, North Dakota, USA - PPLs Lake P7 Core (1) Depth... | ecosystem: Environmental > Aquatic > Freshwater >... | reverse complement strand
GATCAGCGCCTGCTGGTCGTTGATCTGGTAGACGGCGGCGTCGTCGGCGGTCTCGATGCCGACCAGCAGCTGCGGCGGGATCACGCCGCGCGCCCCCTTGAGAATCTCGCCGAGCACGCCGGGCGCGATCTTGCAGCCGCAGCCGCCGCCGTGCGAGAAGGACGTGAGCTTGAGGGGGAGGGTATCCGGAGCGTTCATCGTGACCGCGGTGGTTTGTCCTGCAGCGAATTATGGATGACGCGCCGCAACGATCGCCCTTCGCGGGCGGGGGTGAAGTGCCCGGCGCGGCGCCGCGCGGCGGCCACGAGCGTTCGGTAAAACCGCGGCTCGCCTTCGGCGCGCAGCAGCAGCGCCCGGGCCGCGTCGACGTCGCCCACCGGGAACAGGCCGGGATAGTCCGGGCCGAGCAGGCCGACGTTGCCCTCGCAGTCGGAGGCGATCACCGGCGTGCCGGACTGCAGGGCTTCGGCAATCACCGTCGCGCCGCCTTCTGCCCGGGAGGGATGCAGCAGCACGCGGGCGCGACGGATCAACGCACGCGCTTCAGCGCCCGAAAGCGCGCCGAGCCAGCGGTAGTGGCCGGTGGCGCGCGCCGTGTCGCGCGCCGCGCGCGCCCACTGGCGCTCCAGCGCCTCGCCTGCGTGCATCACGCGGATGTTTGAGTGTCCGGGCAGGCGGCGCGCCACCTGCATCGGCAGCGCGGGGTCCTTGACCGCCCGCAGATGTCCGACGACGGCGACATCGAAGGTGCGGCGGCGTGGCGGCAGCGGTGGCAGCGGTGGCGCCGACGGCAGCACGACGTGGGCCCTGGAGCGCCAGCGCGCCGGCAGGGCGGTCAGGCCGAGTTCGTTGAGCACCACCACGCGGGTCGCGAGGTCGAGCGAACGCTGCGCCGTGGCATCGAGGCCGCCGTAGAGGTCCGTTCCGGTCAGCACCACGATCAGCGCGCGGTCGGGATGCGCCCGCGCGAACGCATCGATCGAGGCCGCGGAGCGTCCGGCGTGCAGCGCGATCAGCACATCGGCCGGGCCACCATCCCACGCTTTCGCGAGGCGCACGCGGAACGCGGGCCGCAGCAGGCGCGCCCAGCGGGAGGCCGTGTGCCAGTTGCCGTTGTTCGAATCGGCGAGGTAAGGCGTGACGATGCAGACGTCGGGACGGCGCGCCATGGAACGTGCGTGCAAAGGGGAGTGCAGGGGCCCTGAACTTACCGAAACGCCGCGGCTCGCCGGTCCTCCTGGATCATGGCGGCCGCCTTCTCCGCGATCATCAGCGTGGGCGAGTTCGTGTTGCCGGACGTGATGGTCGGCATGATCGACGCATCGACGACCCGCAGCCCGCCCAGCCCGCGCACGCGCAGCCGCGCATCGACCACCGCCGTCGGATCGTCGGCGCGGCCCATGCGGCAGGTGCTCACCGGATGGAAGATCGTGGTGCCGACGTTGCCGGCGGCCTGCACGAGCTCCTCGTCGCTCGCGAACTGCGGACCCGGCACGAACTCCTCCGGCTGGAACGGCGCGAGCGCGGGCTGCCGGGCGATGCGCCGCGCGAGGCGCAGCGAGTCGATCGCCACCCGGCGGTCGTCGTCGGTGCTCAGGTAGCGGCAGTGGATCGCCGGCGCGTCCCGCGGGTCCGGGCTCTTGATGCGCACGTAGCCGCGCGACGTTGGCCGCAGGTTGCAGATGCTCGACGTGAACGCGTTGAACGGGTGCAGCGGATCGCCGAACTTGTCGAGCGACAGCGGCTGCGTGTGGATCTCGACGTTCGCGCTGGCGTGTTCGGGCGACGAGCGGGTGAAGCCGCCCAGCTGGCTCGGCGCCATCGTGAGCGGTCCGGACCGGAACAGCAGGTACTCCAGCCCCATCGCCGCCTTGCCGAAGAGACTGTTCACGCGCTGGTTCAGAGTGACGACGTTGCTCACCTTGAACGCCATGCGCAGCTGCAGGTGGTCCTGCAGGTTCTCGCCGACGCCCGGCAGCTCGTGCCGCACGGCAATGCCGTGCTGCTGCAGCAGCGGTCCGGGTCCGACGCCGGACAGCTGCAGGATCTGCGGGGTGCCGATGCTGCCGGCCGACAGGATGGTCTCGATGCTCGCGACCGCCGCTTCGTCCACGCCGCCGCGCGTGATCTCGACCCCGGTGCAGCGCCGGCCGTCGAACCGCAGGCGCCGCACCTGCGCTTCGGTCAGCACGGTGAGGTTCGGCCGGCCCTGCGCCGGCTTCAGGAACGCGCGCGCCGTGTTCAGGCGCACGCCGCGCGTCTGGTTGACGAGGAAGTAGCCGCAGCCCTCGTTGTCGCCGCGGTTGAAGTCGTCGATCTTCGGAATGCCCGCCTGCACCATCGCTTCGCGGTACGAGTCGAGGATGTCCCAGCGCAGGCGCTGGGGCTCGACGCGCCACTCGCCGCCGGCGCCGTGCGCCTCGTCGGCACCGCGGAAGTAGTCCTCGCTCTGGCGGAAGATCGGCAGCACCGACGGCCAGGACCACGAACTGTCGCCGCTCAGCGCGGCCCACTCGTCGTAGTCGCGCGCCTGGCCGCGCATGTAGATCATCGCGTTGATCGACGAGCAGCCGCCGAGCACCTTGCCGCGCGCGTAGATGATCGAGCGGCCGTTCAGGCCCGCGTCGGGCTCGGTCCGGTACATCCAGTCGGTGCGCGGGTTGTTGATGCAGAAGAGGTAGCCGACCGGGATCCTGATCCAGATCCAGTCGTCGCGGCCGCCGGCTTCGAGCAGCAGGACCTTCACGTCCGGATCGGCCGACAGCCGGTTGGCGAGCAGGCAGCCCGCCGTGCCGGCGCCGACGATCACGTAGTCGTAACGATGTTCCTGCATGCTCCCCGCCCCCGTGCCAGGCGGCCGTGTCGGCCGTGCGAGGCTGAATTCTGGACCGAATCCGGCGGCGGCATCGCGGCGCCACGCGCCCGCGGCTGTCTCGCTATCCTTGGGCATCCCGACCCGGACCCGCAGGCCATCCTCATGTCACACGCTGCCCGATCGCTGCTCGTCGTCGCGCTGATCGCATCGCTCGGAACGGTGATGACGCACGCCCGCGCGCAAGGCGGAGAGCTCGCGACGTCCTACGCCGAGGCGCAGGAACTGGGCCGGCGCGACGAACGCGATCCGCAGACGATGGACTTTCACCGCGACGTGCTGCTGCCCGAGTTCAGCGCCCGCTACCGGGCACTGCTCGCCGCCTGCCAGGCGTCACTGCCGCAGCCCGACCAGACGCCGTTCTCGTTCGTGGCGGCCATCGGTGCGCAGGGCGAGGTGCTGCGCATCTGGAGCGACCGCAGTCCGCCGGTGTACTCGTGCGTGCGCGGTCGCCTGCTGTTCGAGCGGTTCACGCCGCCGCCACGGACGCCCTTCTACCTGTACATCCACATGCGGTTCGCGAAGTGACCGCGCCGCCGCGCTACGGCATCTGGATCTTGCCGCCTCCGCCCAGGCCGCCGGGCGCGAAGCCGCCGCCGCCCTGGCCGGGCAGCACGAGTCCCGACGCGGCCTGGCGGCGCATCTCCTGGAGTTCGCGCACGGTCCGCTCGATCGCCACCTTGGCGGCATCGGCATAGCCGGCCACGGCCTCGCCCAGCGACTTCGCTTCGATCTCGAAGCTCACCGGCAGCGGGCCCATCTGCGTCATGATCTGGGCTTCACCGACGAACACCATGGCGCGCGCGCTGTCGGTCGCGCCATTGCCGTCGACGGGAACCAGCGCGCGGATGGTGCCGACGCGCCGGTCGGTGTAGATCTCCTCGCGGTACAGCGAGGCCGTGTCCATCGTGATGTCCAGATCGCCGGCGGTGGCCATGGTTTCTCCTGAGCGTCGTGCAGGCGGCCGGGCAGGAATGCGGCCGCGAGGGGCGCCGAGTATAGGCGAGCGACCGCGGCCTGACCGGGATCAAGGGGCCGCGGGAGCCCGCGGCTAGCCTGCGGCGATTCGTTTCCTGATGCGTTGTGTCGAAGGATCGCGATGCTGGACCGACTCGAGGCACTGGGCCTGCAACCCCTGCAAGTGAAGGGTCGCCAGCTGCTGCCGATCGTGCAGGGCGGCATGGGGGTGGGCATCTCCGCGCACCGGCTCGCGTCGGCGGTGGCGCGCGAGAACGCGGTGGGCACGATCGCCTCGGTGGACCTGCGCCATCACCACGCCGACCTGATGGAGCAGTGCAAGGACGTGCGCGACCGCACGGTGCTCGATCGCCTGAACCTGATCGCGCTCGATCGCGAGATCCGCTCCGCAAAGGCGCAGTCGGGCGGCCGTGGCCTGATCGCCGTGAACGTGATGAAGGCCGTCGACCAGCATCCGGCGCTGGTGCGGCAGTCGTGCGAGTCCGGGGTCGACGCGGTCGTGATGGGCGCCGGCCTGCCGCTGGACCTGCCCGAGATGTGCGCCGGGTTTCCCGATGTGGCGCTGATCCCGATCCTGTCCGACGCGCGCGGCGTGGCGATCGTGCTGCGTCGCTGGATGCGCAAGGGCCGGCTGCCCGATGCCGTCGTGATCGAGCATCCGGCGTACGCGGGCGGGCACCTGGGCGCGCCCCGCATCGACGAACTGCACGACCCGCGCTTCGAGTTCGATCGCGTGATCGAGGACGTGATCAAGACGTTCCGGGACCTGCAGATCGAGAGCGAGAAGGTTCCGCTGATCGCGGCGGGCGGCATCAACACGCACGAGAAGCTGCGCGCCACGCTGCAGCTCGGCTACGCCGCCGTGCAGCTGGGCACGGCGTTCGCGGTGTGCGAGGAAGGCGACGCCCACATCAACTTCAAGAACGTCCTGGCCGGCGCGAAGCCGGAGGACATCGTCGAGTTCATGAGCGTGGCCGGGCTGCCCGCGCGCGCCGTGAAGACCGTCTGGCTCGAGCGCTACCTGCGGCGGGAGCACGTGCTGCAGGCCGAGGCCGCCCTGTTCGAGGAGGCCCACAAGGGCCAGCCGGTCGACCGCGTGGCCAAGTGCAGCGGCGCGCTGATGTGCCTGTCCGTGTGCGGACTGCGCGACGGCATCCCGAAGATCGGGCAGTTCTGCATCGACACCCAGCTCGCCGCGGCGCTGCGCGGCGAACTGTCGCGGGGACTCTTCTTCCGCGGCGCCTCGTCGGTGCCGTTCGGCGCCGCGATCCGCCCGGCGCGCGAACTCATCGACTACATGCTGACCGGCCGCATGCCGGCGACGCTCGCGCCAGCCGCCGCGCCGCACTGACTCATTCGAGCCCGGTCGGGATTCCCATCATCTTGCTGAAGCCGCAGTCGACGTGGGTGATCTCCGCGGTCACGCCGGCGGCGAGATCGGAGAGCAGGAACGCGGCGACGTTGCCGACGTCCTCGATCGTGACGTTGCGGCGCAGCGGCGCCGTGCTCTCGACGACCGAGAAGATCTTCGAGAAGCCCTTGATGCCCGCCGCGGCCAGCGTCTTGATCGGGCCGGCGGAGATGCCGTTGACCCGGATGCCGCGCGGGCCGAGGCTCGCCGCCAGGTAGCGCACGCTCGCCTCCAGGCTCGCCTTCGCCAGGCCCATCGTGTTGTAGCTCGGGACCGCGCGCTCGGCGCCGAGGTAGGTCAGCGTCAGCAGCGCGCCGTTGCGGCCTTCCATCAGGGGCAGCGCCGCCTTGGCGAGCGCGGGAAAGCTGTAGGCGGAGACGTCGTGCGCGATGCGGAAGTTCTCGCGCGACAGGCCGTCGAGGAAGTCGCCGGCGATCGCCTCGCGCGGCGCGAAGCCGATCGAGTGCACGAGGCCGTCGAGTCCGCCCCAGCGCTCCCTGAGCGCGCCGAACGCCGCTTCGATCTGCGCATCGTTGGTCACGTCCATGTCGTAGACCGCGTCGGATCCGAACTCGGCCGCGATCTCGGTGATGCGCTCCTTGAAGCGATCCCCGACGTAGGTGAACGCGAGTTCGGCGCCCTCGCGCTTGCATGCCTGGGCGATGCCGTAGGCGATGGAGCGATTGGACAGGACGCCGGTGACGAGCAGCCGCTTGCCTTGCAGGAAACCCATGTGCGTATCGACCGAAGGGTGAAAAAAGTGCCGACTCGCGGCGGCGGGCAGTATAGGCGGTGCCGCTCGGCGCCGCTCAGCGGGCGGCGGAGACGCGCACCGGGGACGGCTTCGCGGCGCGTGGCGCCGGCTTGGCGGCCGACTTCGGGGGCGACGCCTTCGCGGGCGCCCGCTGCGAAGACGCGGCGGCCGCCTTGCTTGCGCCGGACTTCCGCGCGCCCCCGGACTTTGCGGTGCGCGCCTTGGGAGCCGCCACGGTGAGCTCGAGCCGCTGCCCCGCAAACAGCGTCGGCGCGGTCAGGTGGTTCCAGACGATGATGTCCTTCTCGTCGACCTTCCACTTCCGCGCAACCCCGTGCAGCGTGTCGCCCCGGCGGACCCGGTAGGTGACCTTGCGCAGGTTCGATCCTTCGGGGACCAGCGCGAACCGGCCGTCGAGGCTGGCCGCCGGGATGTCATCGTCCATCGACTCGTCGCGCGGGATCAGGATCGTCGACCCGGCGGCGAGGCGGTAGCGCGGCGGCACGCGGTTGGCTTCGCGCAGTTGCTGCTCGCTGATGCCGGCGCGCTTCGCCACCGAGGCGAGCGTGTCGTTCGGCGCCATCTGGTAGGTGGTCCAGCTCGCCAGCGGCTGGCTGGTTGCTTCCCACGCCGCGAGGTTGGCGTGGAACACCTCGACCTTGTCGGCGGGCAGCAGCAGCTTCACGCCGGCGGCACCGACGATCACGGGGCGGTTGAAGGCGGGGTTCAGCGCGCGGAAGTCGGCCGTGTTCATCTCGGCGAGGCGTGCCGCCGTGTCGACGTCGATGTCGCGGGTCTTCGGCACCGCGACGAAGTAGGGCGCGTCGTCGATCCGCGGCAGCGCAACGCCCCAGCGTTCGGGCTCCGACACGATGTTCTTGATGGCCTGCAGCTTCGGCACGTAGTAGGCCGTCTCCTTCGGCATCCTGAGGCTCGTGTAGCCGGTCGGCTTGCCGGCGCGGCGGTTCTTCTCGATGGCGCGCGACACCGCGCCCTCGCCCCAGTTGTAGGAGGCGAGCGCGAGGTGCCAGTCGCCGAACATGTCGTGCAGCTTCTGCAGGTAGTCGAGCGCGGCGCGGGTCGACTCGATCACGTCGCGGCGCTCGTCGTGCCACATGTTCTGCGCGAGGTCGTAGTTCCGGCCCGTCGACGGAATGAACTGCCACAGTCCCGCCGCCTTCGCGGTGGAGATCGCTTCCGGCTGGAATGCGCTCTCGACGAAGGGGAGCAGCGCGAGTTCGGTCGGCATGCCGCGCCGCTCGATCTCCTCGACGATGTGGAACAGGTACCGCCGCGAGCGCTGCGCCATGCGGTCGATGTAATCGCCCTGGCTCGCGTACCAGCGGGTGCGGTTGTCCGCGAGCGGGGTCTCGAGATCGGGCATCGCGAAGCCGCGCCGGATCCGGTCCCAGAGGTTGTCGGGCGGCATCGGCGGCAGGACGAGCGTCGGATCGCGCGGGATCGCGACCACCGACGGCGCGTCGTCGAGCTTGTCGACGAGTTCGCCGACCGGGTCAGGCGTCGGCAGCGCCGAGGGCGCCGCAATGGCGCCGACCACTCCGGTCGCCGGCGATGCCGCCGTGGCTGGCGCGGCCATGCCCTGGAACGTGCCGGAGGCGACGGCGGTCCCGGACCCGATGTCCGTCTGCATTCCCCCCGGTGCCGCGCAGGCACACAGGGAGGCTGTGGCGAGTACTGCTAGAACTCGTCGCATTCGGAGGAATCACAAGGGAATCGGGGCAGTGTATGGAATCGACGGTGGCGGGACAAGTTGATCTAGCGGAAGTTGTTCTTCTTTTCCCTCAGCGCAGCGAAGATCGCCGTACGGTCGACCGCATCGACGGTACGGCCCGTGACCGACGCCTGCACATCCGGCACGTCGCAGCGCAGGAACGGGTTGGTCGCGAGTTCGAGGCCGAGCGTCGAGGGGACGGTCGGTTCGCCCCGGTGGCGCGCGGCCTCGTCGCGGGCCGCGCGTTCCCGCAGCGCCGCGTTGCCGGGCTCGACCGTCAGCGCGAAGCGGATGTTCGACAACGTGTACTCGTGGGCGCAGTGCACGAGGGTCGAGGCCGGCAGCGCGGCCAGCGCGTCGAGCGATGCCACCATCTGCCGGGCCGTTCCTTCGAACAGCCGTCCGCAGCCGCACGCGAACAGCGTGTCGCCGCAGAACAGCAGCGGCGGCGTGTGGCGCGCGGCGAAGTACGCGATGTGGCCCGCGGTGTGGCCCGGCACGTCGATGACCTCGAAGCGGGTGTCGAGCACGTCGACGTGCTCGCCGCCGCGCAGCCGGCGGTCGAGGCCCTCGATGTCCTCGCCGGCGGGGCCGACGACCGTCGCCCCCGTCCGCGACTTCAGGTCGAGCACTCCGCCGACGTGGTCGCCATGGTGATGGGTGACTAGAATCGCGGTGAGCCGAAGGTTGAGCCGATCCAGCGCGCGCCGCACCGGGGCCGCATCGCCGGGATCCACCACGGCGGCCTCGTGGCCCCGTGCCAGCAGCCAGATGTAGTTGTCGTTGAACGCAGGCAGGGGTGTGACCGTGAATGCGGACGAGCCGGGAGAGGAAGGCATTTCGGGCGGTGGCGCGATGAGCGACGGCTCGATTGTGAAGCTGTCCGAGTTTCTGCGCTCGCCGCCGGGCCAGTACGTGCTCGACTGGGAGCGGCGACACCTCGATGCCGCGGTGGCCGACATCTTCGGCTATCACGCCCTGCAACTCGGCCTGCCGCAGGTCGACACGCTGCGCGAGAACCGGATGCCGCTGCGCTTTTGCGCGGCGCGGCGCTTGCCGGACGCGGGCGAGGGCGGCGACGGCAACCGGGTCGCGGTCATCAACCGCTACGAAGAGCTGCCGTTCGCGACGCACTCGATCGACCTCGTCGTGATGCCGCACATCCTCGAGTTCGCGTCGGACCCGCACCAGGTGCTGCGCGAGGTCGAACGCATCCTCGTTCCCGAGGGTCACGTCATCATCACCGGGTTCAACCCGTACAGCCTGTGGGGCGCGCGCCAGTACATGTCCCGCCTGGGCGCGACCGCCTACCTGCCGCGCGCCGGCCGCTTCATCGCCCTGCCGCGGATCAAGGACTGGCTGAAGCTGCTGTCCTTCGACGTCGAGCGCGGTCGCTTCGGCGGCTATGCACCCTCGGTGCGCAGCGATCGGTGGCTGGCGCGGTGGCGCTTCATGGAGAAGGCGGGCGACCGCTGGTGGCCTGTCCTCGGGGCGCTCTACCTGCTGACGGCGGTCAAGCGGGTGCGCGGGATGCGTCTCGTCGGGGCCGTCTGGAAGCGCAAGGAAGAGCCGGTGCGCCGCCTCGCGCCGGCGGCGACGACGCAGACGATGATGACCGCCGAGGGGCAGACCGCCGTCGTCATCGCGCCGGACGCCGCCAACGAGCACCTGCCGGCGCAGGCGCGACGATGAAGCACGCGAAGTCGGTGCCGCTCGCGGGCCGCGCGGAGCGGCCGCACGAGGGTCCGCATATCGAGATCTGGACCGACGGCGCGTGCAAGGGCAATCCCGGCCCCGGCGGCTGGGGCGCGCTGCTGCGGTATGGCGATCACGAGAAGGAGTTGTTCGGCGGCGAGCGGCACACCACCAACAACCGGATGGAACTCACCGCGGTGATCGAGGCGCTCGCTTCGCTGAAGCGCCGCTGCAATGTCGTCCTTCACACGGATTCGCAGTACGTCCAGCTCGGCATCTCCGAGTGGATCCCCAACTGGATCCGGCGCGGCTGGAAGACGGCCGACCGCAAGCCCGTGAAGAACGCGGACCTGTGGCAGCGCCTGCACGAACTCGCGGCCCGCCACGACGTCCACTGGCGCTGGGTCAAGGGCCACGCCGGCGTCGACGGCAACGAGCGGGCCGACGAACTGGCGAACCGGGGCGTCGAATCGCTGTCTGTATCTCATCGGTCGGAGTGAGCCGGCACCGGCCCGGTGTTAAATTGCCGGCTTGGCGTTCCTCCCGCCGCTACAGAATTCCCGATGAAAAATCAGCGAGTCACATGGGTGGCGGTCGGCGTGTTGCTCGCCGTCGCCGCGGTCGCCTACGTCCTGACGAACTGGAACTCCCGCGGCCCGGCCGTGGCGGGCGTGAAAGGCGAGTCCAAGGGCGCCGCGACGGCGGGCGGCAAGGCCGATGCGAAGGCGCCGGCGAAAGGCGGCCCCGGCGGGCCCACGCCGGTCGAAGTCGTCGTCGTCGAGCCGAGCTCGGTGCAGGAGGACCTGCAGGCCGTCGGCTCGCTGCGCTCGAACGAGAGCGTCGTGCTGCGGCCGGAAGTCTCCGGACGCATCGCCACGATCGGCTTCCGCGACGGGCAGGTGGTGAAGAAGGGGCAACTGCTGATCGGGCTGGATTCGACGCTCAATGAAGCCGAGGTCGCGCAGTACAGGGCGGAGTACGACCTGGCGCTGTCGAACCTGAAGCGCAGCGAGGACCTGGCACGGCAGAAGTTCATCAGTTCGAGCGCGCAGGAAACGGCCGCGTCGAACGCGCAGGTGGCCGAGGCGCGGCTGAAGCTGGCGCAGGCCCGGCTGTCGAAGATGAAGATCATCTCGCCCTTCGACGGCATCGTCGGCATCCGCGGCGTCAGCCTCGGCGACTACGTGAAGGACGGCACCGACCTGGTCAACGTCGAGGACGTGCGGATCCTGAAGGTCGACTTCCGCCTGCCCGAACGCAGCCTCTCGCAGGTCAAGGCGGGCCAGGAGGTGGAAGTCGTGGCCGACGCGCTGCCCAACGAACGCTGGCAGGGACAGATCGAGGCGATCAACCCGCGCGTCGACGCCAACGGCCGTTCGCTGGAACTGCGCGGCCGGCTCGACAACGCCAGCGGCAAGCTGCGCCCCGGCATGTTCGTTCGCGTGCGCGTGATCGTCGGTGAGCGGACCGGCCTGCTCGTGCCCGAGGAGGCGATCGTGCCCCAGGGCGATGCGTTCTACGTCTACACGGTGGTCGAGGGCGCCGCAAAGCGCGTGCCGGTGAAGATCGGCGTGCGCCGGGATGCCAAGGTCGAGATCGTCGAAGGCCTCGCGCCGGGCGACCAGGTCGTCACCGCCGGCATGCGGCTGTCGCGCGACGGGCAGCCGGTGCGCGTGCTGTCGCAGGCCGCCGGCAAGGGTGACGCGGCCCGGGGCGGCGCGCCGGCGACGAAGGACGGCGCCGGCAAGGGTTGAAACCGGCAGGAGACAGCGGCATGAGCCTGTTCGAAGTCTGCATACGCCGTCCGGTCCTCTCGACGGTGCTGTCGGTGCTGGTGCTGGTCATCGGCCTGATTTCCTATTCGCGGCTCGCCGTGCGCGAGTACCCGAAGATCGACGAGCCCGTCGTCAGCGTGCAGACGACGTACCCGGGCGCGTCCGCGGAGGTCATCGAGTCGCAGATCACCAAGGTGCTCGAGGACTCGCTCGCCGGCATCGAAGGCGTTGAACTGCTGACGTCGTTCAGCCGGGCCGAGCGCAGCAACATCAACGTGCGGTTCCGCCTGACGCGCGACCCGGACTCCGCGGCCGCCGACGTGCGCGACAAGGTCGCCCGGGTCCGCGCACGCCTGCCCGACAACGTCGACGAGCCGGTGATCTCGAAGGTCGAGGCCGATTCGTTCCCCGTGATCTGGATGGCGGTGACGGCGGGCAACAAGTCGCCGCTCGAGGTGTCCGACTACCTCAACCGCTACGTCAAGCCGCGGCTTTCCGTGCTGCCGGGCGCGGCCGACGTGTGGATTTTCGGCGAGCGCAAGTCGGCGATGCGGATCGCGGTCGACCGCGACCGTCTCGCGGGCTACGGCCTGACCGTCGGCGAGGTCGAGAGCGCGCTGCGCCGCCAGAACGTCGAGTTGCCGTCGGGCCGCATCGAGTCCGCCAAGCGCGAGTTCTCGATCGTCGCCGCGACCGACGTGAGCACGCGCGAGCAGTTCGAGAACCTGATCGTCGCGACCTCGAAGGGCTACCCGGTGCGGCTGCGCGACGTCGCCGACGTCCGCGTCGGCCCCGCCGAGGAGCGCGTGATCGCGCGCTACCGGGGCGAGCCGTCGATCAACATGGGCCTGGTGAAGCAGGCGACCGGCAACCCGCTCGAGTTGTCGAGGGAGCTGCGCGCCGAGGTCGAGAAGATCAACGAGACGCTGCCGCAGGGCATGCGGATCAACATCGCGTACGACTCGTCGGTGTTCATCGACCGCTCGATCGACTCGGTGTTCACCACGATCGCCGAGGCGGTGGTGCTGGTCGTGCTGGTGATCTTCTTCTTCCTGCGCAACCTGCGCGCGACGCTGATCCCGCTGGTGACGATCCCCGTCTCGCTGGTCGGCTCGTTCGCGCTGATGTACGCCTTCGGGTTCACGATCAACACGCTGACGCTGCTGGCGATGGTGCTCGCGATCGGCCTCGTGGTCGACGACGCGATCGTCGTGCTCGAGAACATCTACCGCAACATCGAGGCGGGGATGGACCGCGTGGCGGCGGCGGTCAAGGGCGTCAAGGAGATCGGCTTCGCCGTCATCGCGATGACATTGACGCTGACGGCGGTGTTCGCCCCGCTGGCGTTCGCCACCGGCCGCACCGGGCGCCTGTTCATCGAGTTCGCCCTGGCGCTGGCCGGCGCCGTGCTGGTGTCGGGCTTCGTGGCGCTCACCCTGTCGCCGATGATGTGCAGCAAGCTGCTGCGCCACGAGAAGAAGCACGGCAAGGTCTTCACGACGATCGAAGGCTGGCTCGACGGCCTGACCAGCGGCTACGCGCGCTCGCTCGCCTGGGTGCTGGAGCGCCGCTGGGTCGTGGTGATCGTCTGGGCCGTCGTCGCCGGCCTCGGCGGCCTGTTCTTCTCGCTGCTGCGCTCCGAGCTCGCGCCGCTGGAGGACCGCGGCGTCATCTTCGGCCGGCTGCAGGCGCCACCGGGTGCGACGGTGGATTACACCTCGGACCAGCTGCGCGCGGTGGAGGCGTACTACGACACGATTCCCGAGGCGGCGGCCTACAACGCGATCGCAGGCTTTCCCACCGTGGACTTCGGCAACGCGATCCTGCGGCTGAAGCCGTGGGAGGAGCGAACCCGCAAGCAGCAGGACATTGCGCGCGAGCTGAACGCCAAGTTCGCGCAGCTGCCCGGCGTGATCGGCTTCGCGGTCAACCCGCCGTCGCTCGGCCAGTCGCCCCGGACGCTGCCGGTCGAGTACGTCATCATGGCGCAGATCCCGTACGCCGACCTCGACCGCATCGTCCAGCAGTTCATCGCGGAGATCAGCAAGACCGGCATCGTGCAGAGCCCGCAGTCGGACCTGCGGCTCAACACGCCGGAGCTGCGCGTCGACGTCAACCGCGACAAGCTGGGCGATCTCGGCATCTCGGTCGAGACCGTGGGCCTGACGCTGCAGACGATGCTCGGCGGCCGGCAGGTCACGCGCTTCAAGAAGGACGGCGAGCAGTACGACGTGATCGTGCAGGTCGCGCCGCGCGACCGCAGCCGCCCCAACGACATCAGCGACATCTACGTCCGCGGCCGCGATGGCTCGATGGTGCAGCTGGCGAACGTCGTCAACGTGCTCGAAGGCGTATCGCCGCAGTCGCTGAACCACTTCCAGCGGCTGCGCGCGGTGACCATCACCGCCCAGATCGCGCCCGGGTACGCGCTGGGCGACGCGCTGAAGATGATGGACGAGACGGCCAAGCGCGTGCTGCCGACCGGCGCCGTGACCGACTTGAACGGCGTGTCGCGCGAGTTCCGCGACTCGCAGGGTTCGATCTACATCACGTTCGTGCTCGCGCTGATCTTCATCTATCTGGTGCTGTCCGCGCAGTTCGAGAGCTTCGCCGACCCGCTCGTGATCATGCTGTCGGTGCCGCTGTCGATGACGGGCGCGCTGTTCGCGCTGTGGGCCACGGGTGGGACCTGGAACATCTACAGCCAGATCGGCGTGGTGACGCTGGTGGGACTGATCACCAAGCACGGGATCCTGATCGTCGAGTTCGCGAACCAGCTGCAGGAGCGCGGCGAGGGGCTGTTCGACGCCGTGCGGCACGCCGCGGTGCTGCGGCTGCGCCCGATCCTGATGACGACCGGTGCCATGGTGCTGGGCGCGGTGCCGCTGGCGCTGTCCACCGGCGCGGGCGCCGAGAGCCGGATCCAGATCGGCTGGGTGATCGTCGGCGGAATGTCGTTCGGCACGCTGTTGACGCTCTATGTCGTTCCGACCATGTACACGCTGATGGAGCAGGCGCTCGGGCGCTGGCTCGGATCGCACCAGCATCACGACGCCGTCCCGCCCGTGGCCGGCGACGTGGCGCGGCACGGCGCCGAGTAGGTCGGTCCGGTGCGCGCGCGAGCTGCCGCCGGCCGCGCGACCCGCGGCGCTAGACTGCGCGCATGAGACAAGTCGTGCTGGACACCGAGACCACGGGTCTCGAGGCCAGGGAAGGCCACCGCATCATCGAGATCGGCTGCATCGAGATCGTCGGCCGGCGCGTCACCGAGCGCCGCTTCCACCAGTACGTCAATCCCGAGCGCGACAGCGACGAGGGCGCGCTCGCGGTGCACGGCCTCACGCGCCACTTCCTCGAGGACAAGCCGAAGTTCGCCGAGGTCGTCGACGACCTGCTGGCGTTCGTGACGGACGCCGAGGTGATCATCCACAACGCGGCGTTCGACGTCGAGTTCCTCGACGCTGAGCTCGGGCGCCTCGGCCGCGGCCGGTTCGCCGACCACTGCGGGAAGATCACCGACTCGCTGCTGCTCGCGCGCGAGCAGAACCCCGGCAAGCGCAATTCGCTCGATGCGCTGTGCGAGCGGCACGGCGTCTCCAACACGCATCGCACGCTGCACGGCGCGCTGCTCGACGCCGGGCTGCTGGCGGAAGTGTTCCTCGCGATGACGCGCGGGCAGGACAGCCTGGTCATCGACGTGCTGGCGGACGACAGCCTCGCCTCGAACTTCGGCCCGGTCGACCTGGGCCAGCTGGTGGCCGTGACCGTGGCGCCCGAGGAGCTGGCGGCGCACGAGGCGCTGCTGGACGCGATCGGCAAGGAAACCAGGGCGCTGCCGGTGTGGCGCGCCGCGGCCGCTACGCCGTCGATTCCTTCCTGAAGCGCTCGCGCAGTTCGCGCTTCAGCACCTTGCCCGTGGCGTTCTTCGGCAGTTCCTCGACGAAGACATAGCGCTTGGGCCGCTTGAAGCGGGCGATGTGCTCCAGGCAGAAGAGGTCGATCTCCTGCGGGTCGGGAACGTGGCCTTCCTTCTTCACGACCACCGCCACCACGGCCTCGCCCCATTCGGGATCCGGCACGCCGACGATGGCCGCTTCCTTGATCGCCGGATGCAGCAGCAGCACCTCCTCGACCTCGCGCGGGTAGATGTTCGAGCCGCCCGAGATGATGAGGTCCTTGCTCCGGTCGACCAGCGTCAGGTAGCCGTGGTCGTCGAGCCGGCCGAGGTCGCCGGTGTGCAGCCAGCCGTTGGCCAGCGTGGCCGCGGTCGCCTGCGGGTTGTTCAGGTAGCCGGCCATCACGACGTCCCCCCGCACGCAGACCTCGCCGATCTCGCCGGCCGCAACCGGCGTGTCGTCCGGGTTGAGCACCGCGAGTTCGACGCCCGTCTGCGCCCGGCCCACCGAGCCGAGCCGCTCGAGCCGGCGGCCGTCGTGGTCGTCGAAGTGATCCTCGACGGGCAGCACGGTGATCGTCATCGGCGCCTCGCCCTGGCCGTAGATCTGCACCAACCGCCGGCCGAAGCAGTCGAGCGCGCGCAGGCTGTCCGCCACGTACATCGGCCCGCCGCCGTAGATGATCGACTTCAGGTTCGCCGCTGTACCGCCCGATCCGAGGGCATCCACGAGGCGCATCACCATCGTCGGCGCGGCGAAGAACTTCACGCTCGGAGTCCACGCGAGCACGTGGCGGATCTCGTCCACGTCGAATCCGCGTGACGCGGGGATCAGCTGGGTCGCGCCGACGGCGATGTTCGGGATCGCGTAGAGGCCCGACCCGTGCGACATCGGCGCCGCGTGCAGCAGGTGATCGCCGACCGCGGCGTGATCGACGTCGGCCAGGTAGTTCAGCGTCATCGCCAGCAGGTTGCCGTGCGTCAGCACCACGCCCTTCGGGCGGCCGGTGGTCCCGCTGGTGTAGAAGAGCCAGGCGGCATCCGTCGCGATCCCTGCGGGCGCGGCGGACAGTGGCTCCGCAGCGAACAGCGCGCCGTACTCGCGTCCGTCGACGTCGATGAAGCGGGTCGGGCCGCCGCGCCGGGCCGCCTCGATCGCGCCGATCTCCGCGTCGTCGGTGACGAAGCAGACCTGCGCCTCGGCGTCGTCGAGGATGAACGCCACTTCCTTCGGGTGCAGTCGCGCATTGATCGGAATCGCCGCGGCGCCCAGCGTCCAGCAGGCGTACAGCACTTCGATGTAGGCGCCGCAGTTCTTCGCGAGGAGGGCAACCCGTCCGCCCGGCTTCACGCCCAGGCCTTCGAGGCCGCGCGCCAGGCGCAGGACGCGCCGGGCCAGCTGCTCGTACGTCAGTTCGCTGCGGTCACGCTCGATGACCGCGACCGCGCGCGGGACCCGGCGTGCGGTGCGAAACAAGGTGTGAGACAGATTCACACCGGCCTCCCGATGAGTTCCAAAGGTGCTCTGCTCGCATCGTAGCGGCTGTGCATGCACCGCTCTGCCGGCGTCGAGCGCGACTCGCGGCTTGTGCAATAATTCGCGCCCTTCGCGGGCGCTTTCGGGTGGTTAGCTCAGCGGTAGAGCACTGCCTTCACACGGCAGGGGTCACAGGTTCGAACCCTGTACCACCCACCA
>Ga0209391_10000664_pt1 | contig 16810 bp, 19 predicted proteins | sample PPLLak3March2015_FD_187246 | JGI IMG/M metagenome (GOLD analysis project Ga0209391, IMG submission 187246) | Freshwater sediment microbial communities from Prairie Pothole Lake near Jamestown, North Dakota, USA - PPLs Lake P7 Core (1) Depth... | ecosystem: Environmental > Aquatic > Freshwater >... | reverse complement strand
AATCCCCAAGACGTCCGCTATCGGGACGGTTGCAGGGTAGATTTCCAGGGCAGCTCATGGCCGAACTCGGTCTTCGCCGCCCTCCCCGATAGTTGACATCACCCCTTTCAGGCCGCTTCTGTCCGATTCTCCGCGAAGGTGCTGAGGTCTTGCCACGTAAGAGTCAGATGCCCGTCGAAGGGCGTCCCGCGCGCGAAGACATACGTCTCTATCGCGCGGCAGATTGTCTCGCGATGGCGTCCGAGCGCTGCCATCATCAACTTCTCATCGCCCACTGCCGACCCTAACAGATGATCGATCGCTGCGCGATCGAGATCCGCGCGGATTGGTTTTCCGTCAGCCACCGCGGCGATCTCGACAATCACGTCCGGGCTCATGCGAACGCCCGTATAAACGATGGAAACGTTCATGCTGTTACCCATCCTGTGTTTGATTCGGCATCACCCCCTCGCCGGCGGCGCACCGACTGTGCGAAATGTGCTCAGCCTGCATCTCGTTGGCATTTCGCTCCTTGATGAGCACCGCGCCTTCATATCGCCGGAGCGTGTCCCATCTACATGCTGAGTACCAACCAGCGATGATTTGACAATCGCAATCCTCGTGAGTTCAGGCGGGCGCGCTGGCGCCGGGGTTTCTATGACGTCCCGTACCGGGCACGCTCCGCGGACGCGGCAGGTCCGAGGCCGACGCTGCGCGCACGCTCCGCCCGCATTGGTTGCTGTTTCGCGGTCGGCGTCGATTGATTGGCCCTGTTCAACACTCTCTCGTCCTTGCCGGATCAGCCAATGCAACTGCTCGTGAAAGACTCTGGATCGGTAACAACCATGTGCTCGACAAGATGAGGCGGCCCAAGCAAGTGCGCTTTCGGGGATTCTGCCGCGGGCCGAATTGACTGCTAAGGGGCAATTCAAACGCTGCAAGGTTGCGGCGGCTTTTGGCCAGTACGTGAAATCGTGCATTCAAAGGCGATGCGCGATCAGGCTTCCTACTCCAAAACGCGGATTGCACTGGCCAGTACGTCTGGCGCCGGTTGAATTCCAGGGAACTGCATGTTCTTCCGCTCTGCTTCGTCCAAGGCCGCGCTTAGTCCAAAAGCAGCGCCCTGCGCCGCGCCGCCAAGCGCGCTAGTTGCAACGAATGGACGATCGGTGGACGGAGGTTTGGACGGCGCGCCGAGTCCGCTGGGATCCTCAGGGGGATTTGGATATACGTAGACCCGCGGTACGCCTGAAGCGGCATGGGGAAGAAACAACCCACAGCGAAAGCCTCTGTCGCAGCCGGCGTTGTGTAGCTGCCCGCGTCATCGGATGTGAAGTATTGCAGGCGAGAACACTTTCCTGTGCCTTCAAAATAGGTGCCGGCGGAGTCTAGGAATCTGCCCGTGTACACGCCTGAACTCAGCGTGTAGTGCACTTTGACACGGCCAGCCAGACGACAAGGCTCTCGGACCGGCGGGTCTTCCGTAGCGGCTTCGATCGTGAGCGCCCGCCTGCCGAACTCCGCGTAGCTTCCTTGCACCGCAAGTAAGCGGACGTCGCGCCCTGCTTCGCGACGCCCACTCATTTGCAGCCGGACACTTACCATTCATTGATCGTTGAGGACGTTCAGCTGCAGCGGCTGGCCCGGGGGGGTGGTCGCATCCGGCGCCAGCGCACCGACCGCGGCGACAGTGCGCACATCTCCAGCGGCCAGCGTCAGCGATACGCCCGTCGCGCTTGGCAGCAATGGCGTTGTCGCGCCGGTCGGCACCAGGGCGACCGTGTAGCTGCCGGGTGCCAGCGTCAGCGGGGTGGAAGTGGCATTCAGGTACGGGAGGTTCGTCACAAGTCGCTGCGCGATGGCACCATTTACCAGGGTTACGAGGTCGACTGGCGGCGCGTCCGGCGAAAGATGAATCACCCTCACCTTGGCCTGGCCAGGGACCGGCGCGCGGTCGTCGTTGAAGGCCTTGAATTGCAGCTGCTGCCCTGCGGTCCCGTTCAGAACTCCGGCAGCGAAGACGGTGACACTGCCGCCCCGCTGCAAGATGATGTCGTCGACGTTGATGATGCCGTTGGCGGTGTTAACCAGCGCCGCCGACAGGTCGTAGGTGCCCTGCGCAAACGGCAGGTACCCCGTGTCGGCAGGGAAGGCAAGAGCGGCAGCGATGCGGTTGAGCGCCGCGTCGTTGGCGGCGTCGGGTGCCTTCAAGAACACGTCGAGCGGCGGCAGGTTGGGAACGCCGTGCACGACGCGCACACTTGTGCGATTGTCGCGGGCGAAGTTTGCCGAGCCGGTCGATGGAAAGAGCAGCATCTGCACCGGCGAAAGGCTGGGGCCGGGGCCGACGTCGCGCACCGCGACTGCGACAAGGTCGGTGTTCTCGTCAATGCGCAGCGAGCCTGAGTCATACACCACGGTTGTCTGGCCCGCCGGGCGAATGCGAATGCGGTAGTCGCCGGCGCCTAGAACCTGAGCCGGAGATGACGACGCCGGGGCAACCGACGAGAACGCCAGATTGGCAAACGTCGGCGTCGCCGGCAAACCGGCAGACGCAGGGGTCACGAAGACGTCCACCGGCCCAACGGTCGGCGCACCGTGCACCACGCGAAGCTTCGCGCTACCACCCGGTGGCGGCGCGCCTCCGTCCTCGATCAAGACGGCCTGTAGGCGCTCCGGACCGCTGACCTGTGTGAGGTCACCCACCGCAACCGCGGTGTAGCGCAGAGCCGAGTTCAGTGGAACCGCGATGTCAATGGGCGCGGTCGACACGTTGCTGCCGTTGCGCGCGATCTGCACGCGGGTCGAGGCGGCCGGCACGGTGGCAAACCCTGTCTGGTTGCCCACAGCGATGTTTGTGCCGATAGGAGACCCATTGATGTAGACGTCGACCGGCGGCGTGTCTGCCGAGGCGTGCAGTGCGCGGATCTGTGCAGTGCCTGCAGCAGGGAGCGGCGGAGGATTGTCGTCGTCGCCGCTGCAGCCGGCCACCGTGGCAAGCAGCACAGTGGATGTCAGCGCGAGCCAGCGTTTGGATCGGGAAGGAAGCATGAACGTCTCCTAAAGGTGGGAGTTGCAGAAATCGAAGGGCAGCCGCGACCGACTGCCACGTTTTCATCTCAGCAACCGCCATGCCTGCCGGACCTTTGGCCCTCGGCACGCTGGACCGAGTTCATCGGTATCGGGGACACCGCGGAGGGCGATCGCTCAGGAGGCGTAACGCGACATGCCTTGAGAGGAGTCAATGCGGCGCCGCGCAGGGCTCCCATCCTGACAATTGGACGGCCTCCGCGCAGAAGGAGGCCTCCGTCGGTTGCGCACCTCGGACTTCCCGGACTCCCATGCCTTCGCCCAAGCTGAAACTCGTCTCAAAGGCCGCGCCGCCGCGCGCGTCGACAAGAACCATCGAACCGCCGTCTGAGCAGTTCCTCGCCGAACCGATGCCGCTCGCCAACTACGACCGGGCGATTCGCGCTGCGGTGGCTCGAGCCAGCCGCGGCATCGCCTGGCCGTCTCTGGTGTCCGCCTGGGCGGACTGGTACTGGCACCTGGCCGCCGCGCCGGGCAAGCAGATGGAACTGGCAAGCAAGGCGCAGCGCAAGGCGGCCCGCTTTGCCTTGTACGCAATGGAGTGTGCCAAGGGCACGAGCGCGCCCTGCATCGAGCCACTGCCGCAGGACCGTCGCTTTTCCGATCCGGCCTGGCACGAGTTTCCGTTCAATCTGATGCATCAGTCGTTCCTGCTGATGCAGCAGTGGATCTGGAATGCGACGAATAATGTCCGGGGCGTCAGCCGTCATCACGAACGCATGGTCACGTTCACCGCGCGCCAGGCACTCGACGTGGCCAGTCCGACTAATTTCATCTGGACCAACCCCGAAGTGCTGGCGCGGACGATGGAAACCGGCGGCCAGAACCTGGTTCAGGGCATGAGCGAATGGTGGGCCGACCTGCTGTCGTCCGCCTCGGGCAAGCCGCGCGCGGACGGTGTGGCCTTTGTCCCGGGTGAGCAGGTCGCCGTCACGCCGGGCAAAGTCGTGCTGCGCAACGATCTGATCGAGCTGATGCAGTACCGGCCTGCGACCGCGGCGGTGCACCCTGAGCCGGTGCTGATCATCCCCTCGCCGATCCTGAAGTACTACATCCTCGACTTGTCGCCACACAATTCGCTGGTGAAGTACCTGGTCGGCAAGGGCCATACAGTGTTCATGCTGTCGTGGCGCAATCCCGACGCGCGCGACCGCGAACTCGGGGTCGATCATTACCTGCGGCTCGGTATCCGCGCCGCGATCGACGCAGTGGGGGCAGTAACCGGCCAGAAGCTGCACACCGTCGGTTACTGCCTCGGCGGCACGTTCCTCGCGGCCGTCGCGGCGGCCATGGCCAGTGCCGGCGAAGAAAGCCTCGCGTCGCTGACGCTGCTTGCGACCGAAGTTGACTTCACGGAGGCGGGCGAACTGGCAATCTTCATCGACGACAGCCAGCTGGCCTACCTTGAGGATTTGACGTGGGAACAGGGCTACCTCGACGGCAAGCAGATGTCGGGTGCCTTCACGCTGTTGAATTCCAACGACCTAATCTGGTCGCGCATTGTCCGCCAGTACCTGATGGCCGAGCCGCCGAAAGTCACGGACCTGACGTCCTGGAACGTCGACACGACACGGCTGCCGCACCGGATGCACACCGAGTACCTGCGCAACCTGTATCTGAACAACGACCTGGCATCGGGCCGGATGCGCTTCGACGGTCGCGCCATCGCGCTGTCGGACATACGCACGCCCATCTTCCTGGTCGGAACCGAGCGCGATCACGTCGCGCCGTGGAGGTCCGTCTACATGCTGAATCTGTATGCCGACGCCGACGTCACCTTCTGCCTCACCAGTGGCGGCCACAACGTCGGGATCGTCAATCCACCCGATGCCGAGGCGCCGCCAAGGCACTACCGGATGGCGACGAAAAGGGCTGCGGACCGGTACGTCGATCCGGACCAGTGGGTCTCACGCAACCCGCCTCTCAACGGTTCGTGGTGGCCGGCCTGGCAGACGTGGCTCGCAGAGCGGTCCGGCAAAGCCGGCAAGCCGCCGTTGATGGGCAATACGGACTTCGCGCCGATGGACGACGCGCCCGGTACGTACGTTCTGATGAGGTGAAACGCGGACCGCGCTTCGGCGTTCGATCTACCTGTCTGACCGCGACCGAGCGAATTCTTCTGCATCCCCCGTTGCATCCTTGGGCTGCATCCTCATCTGCCGCATTGACTCGACACACGAGTGGTTTGACAAGCGGCGGAATTCCGCCTTACGGTCACTGTCCGAAACCTGTGTGCGAGCTGCTCATGCCCGACAAGAAGCCGGATTCCCCAGACCGTTCAAAACAGCGCAAATTGGCGACTTCCAGGAGGAAAAGCCCAAGCGGCGTAACTCACCGCCAGTCGCGAGAAGTCCTGACATCCAGCAAAAGCCAGGCGCGGGTTCCCCAGCTGGCTATGGCGGAACTGGTACAGCTTCGCATTCGCGTGATCGCTCTGGAAAACCTGGTGATCGCGCTGCTGGCAGGGGCGTCTGACGAGCAACTCGAGCTTGCGCGAGAAATGTCCGTCTACATTTCTCCGCGGCCCAATTTCACGCGTCATCGTTCGACGATTCACGCGGCGGCCCAGATGATCCATCTCGTAGAACGCGCCGCTCATTTCCGGTCCGTGCTGACGGACGGGAAGTAGGTCAGAGCGCTTCCGCCGGTCCCGCGACCCGGGGGCTGCCGATGTCAGCTTGTCAGCAGGGCCCAGATCCCCTGCCCTCCTGAGGCGTCTTGAGTTTCGGAGTTAGTCGGACTCAGGCACGCCACTTGCACGGGCTGTGGGGCGCACCTGGCCTCCGCCGCTGTCGTCGAGCTCAGCACTTCAGACGGAGACGCCACTGGTTCGGGCTGGGATGCGCGCTACGCACGAACTGAAGTCATTGAGGACAGGAGTGATCGCGATGAAGGACCGTTTTCTTTCAGAGCGTCGAGCCCTGCTCGGCGTGGGACTGGCCGCGGCGGGCGGTGCACTCTGCTATCGGGCCGCGGCGCAGCAGCCGAAAATCAGCAAGAGCCAGGCCAGCTACCAGGACACGCCCAAAGGCGAACAGCAGTGCGACCGCTGTGCCCACTTCATGGCACCCGACAGCTGCAAGCTCGTCGAGGGCAAGATCAGTCGCTCTGGATGGTGCAGCCTGTACTCTGCAAAACCAAAGTAAGCGGGTCGCGAGCTTTTAGTCCCGGTGCGGGCGAACCGGTCGAGTCGGCTCGCTCGGTGCGAAGTCGTCGACCTGGATCACGCGATCGGCTGCGCGCAGATAGGCAAGAGCGCCTGCTGGATCGGGCGAGGCTTGGGCGGCGCCCACGAGCAGCGACCCGGCGCAAGAGCTTGTTCAGAGCCGGCACCTCGTCGCCCAGGCCACGGGCGAGTTCGAGTGCCTGCATCAGGTCGAGCACGCCACCGCTCCTGGGTGTGCTCATTTCTGAACAGAGCCGGTCGATCACGGTGCGATCGGTACGCAGGCGTTCGGCGAGATCAAGCCGCGTGCGATCGCGCAGCGGCGCCAGATGGCCGGTGCCCCGCAGGATGATCGCGCCGAGAACGCGTCGCGCAGGCGACGGCAAATTGGCGTACAGATCTTTGAGGATCGCGGCTGCGAGGTCGAGCTGCACCCGGATCGCGGCCTGCGCAAACGGCAGCAACGCGGAATCCGCGTCGACGTGGTAACGCCAGACGCTTGCCGCCGCAAGATACGTGCGCCGCGCGCGACGTCCCAGCCAGTCCGCCAGGCCGCCCGCGCTGCGTCTGCTGCTGGCTTCCGGAGGAGGCATTTCGATCATGAAGCCTTCGTCTGAAGTCGGCGCCAGGCTTGGGACATTCCGCTGATAGCAATCACCTTACCCACAGCAGGGGCGAGCGGCCGGTACGGCGCTTGCTGTGAGCTGGCTATGACTGCCATTGCCGACCCTGTCATGCCGAAGTCCCTATCGGTATCGGGTCTGACCCTCCTGACCTTTCCTGTCGCGCTCGTGCTGGTGGCCTGCAGCGAGACGTCACTGCTTGCCCCGATGGCCGACACCGGTGTCACCCCGGTGATAGCGCCGCCGGTAAAGACTCTTGTGCCAACCGTCCACATCGCGCCCGCGCGAGGCTGGGCGGCCGGCGAGAAGCCGGCGGCCGCCAGCGGACTGCGGGTCGATGTCTTCGCCGGAGGGCTCGACCATCCGCGCTGGCTCTTCGTGCTGCCCAATGGCGATGTGCTGGTGGCCGAGACCAATGGCCCGGCCAAGGAGACAACGGGTCTGCGCGCCTGGGTCATGGGCCTGGTAATGAAAAGCGCGGGAGCGCGCGTGCCGAGCAGCGACCGCATCAGCCTGCTGCGTGACGCCGACGGCGATGGGGTGGTCGAGCAGCGCACCGTCTTCCTGCAGGGCCTGCACTCTCCATTCGGCATGGCGCTGGTCGGCGACACGCTCTACGTGGCCCACGCCGACTCGTTGTGGCAGTACCGCTATGTCGACGGCGCCAACGAGATCCGCGAGCCGGGACGCAAGGTCCTCGATCTGCCGGCGGGCCGGAATCATCACTGGACCAAGAACGTGGTCGCCGCCCCGGATGGCAAGCGGCTCTACATCACGGTCGGCTCCAACAGCAACGTCGCAGAACATGGAATGCAGGAAGAGCAGGGGCGCGCGGCGATCTGGGTGTTCGACGCCGCCACCGGCGTCGCCCGCATCTTCGCCAGCGGGCTGCGCAATCCGAACGGGCTCGACTTCGAGCCCGCCACCGGCACGCTGTGGACGGTCGTCAACGAGCGGGATGAACTGGGCAGCGATCTCGTGCCGGACTATCTGACGTCTGTGCGCGATGGCGGATTCTATGGATGGCCTTACAGCTACTTCGGTCGCCACGTTGATGATCGCGCGCAGCCGTCGCGCCCCGATCTGGTGGCAAAGGCGATCGTGCCCGACTACTCACTGGGCGCCCACGTCGCGCCGCTCGGACTGACGTTCGTTCAACCTAAGCCAGCGGCGTCAGGGGGCGAAGGCAGCGTCAGACAAACGACAGAAACGTCGGATCTACCTCCGCACTATTCCGGTGGCGCCTTCATAGGCGAGCATGGATCCTGGAACAGGCGGCCACTCAATGGGTACAAGGTAGTGTTCGTTGCGTTCAAGCACGGGCAACCCGTCGGCTTGCCCACGGATGTCCTGACTGGCTTCGTGGATGCCGATGGCCAGGCGCGCGGCCGCCCGGTCGGCGTGGCGCTCGATCGGCGCGGCGCACTGCTTGTGGCGGACGACGTCGGCAACGTCGTCTGGCGCGTACGTGCGGCCGGGCCCCAGCAGCCATGACGCGTCTAGCCTCCTGCACCTGCGCGGATGCGGAGTTGCGCCATCCGGACCGCGCCTGCGTACGACAACGCAAAGACGATCGAGCGACAGGACGCGGTGTTCTCTACGGCGCGCTGATCGGAGCTGCGATCTGGCTTCTGCTCATCGCAACGATCGATCATCTTCTCTGAGATCACTATCACGGGCGTTGGTGCCTACCGTCGTGACCTTGTCAGTTCCATCGGCGGCGCCGCCCGACACCACTGGCCTGACCTGGCTGCTCGCGGGCGATTCGGCGCCGCTCGAACGCGGCGGCACCGGGTCGAAGCGAGTCGGTCGGTCACTTTCATGGCAAGCCGCCAACGCGAGAGCGAACGCCGTGGCGCCGGCGAACTTCGTGGCGTGTTCGAGAGATGTGAGCATGGTGGCTACCTCCGGTAAGGGTATGGACATGCGGAGCAAGTCCGATGCCGGTCGCCCCCTTTCGGTCCGCTAGCTCGGCGGTCGTGCAGCCGCTCGCGCGAGAAGCGGCTGGATCAGGTCCATCGGCAATGGAAAGATGACGGTCGACGCGCGGTCGCCTGCCACTTGCGTCATCGTCTGCAGGTACCGCAGCTGCATCGCTTCGGGTTGCTGAGCCAGCATCTGCGCGGCCTCGAGCAGCGCGACCGCAGCCTGCTTCTCACCCTCGGCGTGGATCACCTTGGCGCGCCGCTCGCGCTCCGCTTCGGCCTGGCGCGCGATCGCGCGCACCATCGTTTCGTTCAGGTCGACCTGCTTGATCTCGACGTTGGTGACCTTGATGCCCCACGCATCCGTCTGGGCATCGAGGATTCGCTGAATGTCGAGGTTCAGACGCTCGCGCTCGGCCAGCATCTCGTCCAACTGGTGCTTGCCCAGCACCACGCGCAGCGTTGTCTGCGCAAGCTGGCTCGTTGCGACCAGGAACTTTTCCACCTGGATGATGGCCTTCTGTGGATCCACCACTCGAAAGAACACGACGGCATTGACCTTGACCGAGACGTTGTCGCGCGAGATCACGTCCTGCGCCGGCACGTCCATCGTCACAACGCGCAGGTCGACGCGCACCATCTGCTGAATGCCGGGAACGATGAGAACGAGGCCCGGCCCCTTTACTTTCCAGAAGCGGCCGAGCTGGAACACGACGCCCCGCTCGTACTCGCGCAATATTCGCAGCGCGGAAAAAAGAAAAGCCACGATCAGCGCCACTACGGCGCCGTAACCAATCGGAAGGTCGAACAACATGGTCAGCTCCCTCGAAGTGAGTCGGTGACTTCCAGCGTCAGGCCATCGATGCCGGTGACGCGGACGCGCTCGCCGACCACGAGTGGCGCGGTGCTGCGCACTCGCCAGCGCTCGCCGTGGATTTCAGCCCAGGCGGAACCCTCTTCGATCACGGTGACGATGCCGGCCGCTCCCAGCAATTCCTCACGACCGCTGACGATCGGGCGCCGTCGCGTCTTCAGTGCGAACGTACCGAATGCCGCAGTCGCTGCGGCGCTCGCAAGCGCGAGTCCGAGCACAAAAGGCCACCCGACGTCGATGATCGGATGGTCGACGTCAAACAGCATCAGACCACCCACGACGAACGCGATGAAGCCGCCGACGCCGAGCGCGCCGAAGCTCGACACGAATAGTTCGGAGATCATCAATACCACGCCGAGCGCAAGCAGTGCGACGCCCGCCCAGTTGACCGGCAGCATGTGGAACGCATACAGCGCGAGCAGCAGCGAGATCGCGCCCGCGATGCCCGGAATCCCGAATCCAGGAGTCGTGAACTCAACGAAAAGTCCGTAGATGCCGATCATCATCAGCACCATCGCGAGCATCGGGTTCGACAGCACCGCCAGCACTTTCGTGCGCCAGTCCGGTTCGACCGCCTCGACCGGCGCGCCGGCCAGCTCCAGCTTCACCATGCCGGCAGGCAACGATACGGTCTTTCCGTCGATTTGCCTGAGCAGATCCTTCACGTCGACCGCGACGACCTCGATGACGCCACCGCGCAACGCCTCCTCGGCCGATAGGCTGCTGGCTTTCAACACGGCCTGCTCCGCGAATTCGGCATTGCGACCGCGCAACTGGGCCAATCCGCGGATATAGGCCGCGGCGTCATTGACGGCCTTCTCGCGCAGTGAATCGGCCGAGCTGGGCGCGGAGCGCTTGTCGCCAGCCTTCGTCGTGTCGTCCTTGGTCCTGTCCGCCTTGTCGGGGCGTGCGGGCTCTTCGCTGCCCGGCATGCCGATCGCCACCGGCGTCGCGGCGCCTAAATTAGTGGCCGGGGCCATCGCAGCGATGTGGCTCGCGTAGAGGATGTACGTCCCGGCGCTGGCGGCGCGGGCGCCTTCGGGGGCAACGAAAGTCGCGACCGGAACCGGCGAGGCGAGAATCTCCTTGATCATGCGGCGCATCGACTCGTCGAGCCCACCCGGCGTGTCCAGCTGCAGCACGACCAGCCGCGCGCCGCGGGTTTGCGCACGGGCGAGGCTTCTGCTGAAAAAGTCGGCGCTGGCCGGCCCGATGACCCCCTCGATCTTCAGCACGAAAACGGGATTCACGGTCCCGGTCTGGGCATGGATCGATGCGCCCCAGATCCCGACAAGCAACGCGGCAACCAATATCAGCAATGAGCGCATCCACTGCCGACTCACGAGATCCACGGGTCGTCCTCTCCGGTCAGGTACACGAAGCAATCTTGCGCCAATTGCCGCGGTCTTGCATTTGGGGCCCTGCCCGGCAGCCCCTTAGGGGATCATGTTCCCTTCTTCTTATGGCGCGCCACAGCTTCTTCAATCGAGTGAGACTTGGTCACCGAAGTCTCCTGTGCTGCCATGTCTGCCAGCTCCCGATAGTGGCGGCGCAGCACTTCCAGCTCGCTCGTTGTCAGGCTCTCGACATCGATCAGCCGATTGCTGGCGCCGGAAATGGCGGCAACAATTTCGTTCAGTTTCAGCTCCAGAGCCTGGGTGTCCTTGTTCTGTGTCTGCTGGATGAGGAAGACCATCAGGAAGGTGATGACGGTCGTTCCCGTGTTGATCACCAGTTGCCACGTATCGGAGAAGTGGAAGAGCGGACCCGACAGCGCCCATGCAACGACGACGAACAGTGCCGCGCCGAACACAGAAGGCTTGCCACTCCACGCAGTGACGATGTGGGCAATTCGTTCCCACCCACGGGAAGGTGCTGCTGGCTCTTTCTTCATAGGATCTTTCCCGGTTCACGCCGGAGCGCGGTTTGAGGCCGGTGGCGAGCGCCACTTGCCGAGCTGTCGACGAGATCCGTATCGCTGAGCGTAGGTTGCAGTGAGTTCGGCGCCGAACAGGAATATCAGCGAGGAGTAGTAGAACCAGATCAACAAGGCGATCACCGAAGCCGCGGCTCCATACGCGGACGCCACACCGCTGCGGCCGATGTACAGCCCGATCAAGGTCTTGCCCAGCGTCATGAACAGCGCCGTAATCGCGGCGCCGAGCCATACGTCGCGCCACGCCACCCTCACGCGCGGCAACCACTTGTAGATCATCGCGAACAGTGCTGCCAGGAAGAGCGTGCTGATGACCGCGTTGAACGCCTGCGCCAGCATCGCAAGATCCGCGAACCATGGCCGCCACCAAGTGGCCACCGCAGCAAGGGCAGCGCTAACGACCAGGGACACGATCAAGAGGAAACCGATGGCCAGAACCATTCCGAGCGACAGAACGCGCGTTCGAACCAGGCGCCAGAGCCCTGTCCGGGCCGGACCCGCCGGCGCGTTCCAGATTCGGTCCATCGCGCGTTGCAGTTCGACGAAGACCGAGGTTGCACCGAACAGTATGACGACGACGCCGACCGCTGCGGCCACCGTCCCCACTGCCGGTCGGTCCAGGCTTTCAAGGCCCGTTTTCACCGCAGCGCTACTCGCGGGCCCGATCAGGCTTTCGATCTGGCTGAGAATTGCCTCACGCGCGGCGAACTCGCCGAACAGGAGACCGGCGATCGAGATCACAACTAGCAGCAAGGGGGCGGCGGAGAACAATGAGTAATAGGCCAGCGCGGCGCCGAGGCTGGTCGCATCGTCGTCCACCCACGCCTCCGCGGCCTCGCGGATCAAACGCCCCGCCGATAACCCTGCGTCCAAAGGCTCTTGCCCGTCAGTCGGTCGCCATCGCCTGGAATCTCGACGCAACGCGGTGACCGAGGGAACCGGTCGACCGACGACCCGTCCTTCCGAGCCAGGCAATCCGAACTAGTTCTTCTTCTGCACGTCGCGCGCGGTGTCTTGCAGCTTCTCGCCGCCGCGCTCGACGTCCTTGCCGAGGCCGGCTACGGTATTGCAGGCGCTTGCCGTAACGACCGCAAAGAGGATGGCCGCAAGCCTGAGAGGGGTGCCCATCGCTGTACTCCAGTAAGGGTGTACGTTGATCGGGCAAGCGGCGTGCCTGCCGGTGCGGCAATGGCCACCGTACCGTGACTCACCTAGGCAGCGGCAAATCCTGCGCAGGTCTTCAAAGATCACGGCCCCTTCGTGACCGATTTGACACCCCGTCAGGTCGCGTCTACAAGGTGCGGCGGAACGCGCCGATGGAACCCGGACAACAGCTCAAGCTACTTGCGTCGCACTTCACTGCGCGCCGGAAGGCGATCATCGACCGCTGGCGCGCCCTCGTGATTGCCGACAACCGCCTTTCGACGCCCGATTCGCTGTCCAGGTCTCAGTTCGTCGACCACATGCCCGAGATCCTCGATGCCCTTGCAGCGGCATTGGAGGGACGGGCCGTTGGCGAGACCGACTCGGTCGTCGAGCAGGCACAGTCCGGCGCCGGTCACGGCATGCATCGGTGGCAGCAGGGTTACAGCCAGAGTGAATTGATGCGCGAGTGGACGCATCTCCATCTGGCCCTGATGGACGAGCTCGAGGACTTCGAGAGCGCCACGGAAGTCGACCCCCGCGTGCTGCACGGCGCCTATCGCACGATTGCGCGCTTCTGTTCGGAGGCGATGAGCGAAAGCACGGTTCGGTTCGAGAACATGCAGCGCGCCGAAGCGGCCGGGCAGGCGAACGACCTGGCCAAAGCGCTGGAGGAGGCGCGCCGGCTCGAGCAGACGCAGGCGGAGATGCTGCGCGGCGCAGCGCACGATCTGCGCGGCAATCTTGGCATCGTTGCCAATGCCACCCAGGCACTGCTGCTTGAAGGCCTTCCCGCGGAGCGTAGAAGCCAGGTCTTTTCGATGGTCCAGCGGGCGTTGACCGCACATACGGCCCTTCTGACGGACCTGATGGATTTGGCCCGGTTGCGAGCCGGCCGGGAACAGCGGGTCTGTGAATTTCTCGACGTGTCGCCAATCCTGCGCCAGATGTGCGAGCTGGTTCTGCCGATCGCCCAGGCAAAAGGCCTCAGGTTGACCTTCGACGGCCCGTCGGAGTTTCGCGTCGAGGTGGACGCCATGAAGCTCGGGCGCATCGTGCAGAATCTCCTGCTCAACGCACTGCACTACACCCGCAATGGAACGGTGATCGTCACATGGGGGGATAGTCGAAACAACGACCCGCGGCGCTGGATGGTATGCATTTCCGACACGGGTCCGGGCATTCAAACGGGGACCGCGGCGCCGCTGGCGAATGCGCTGCACACCGCCACAGAGGAGGTCCTCGAAGTTGAAACGGGGCAGGAGTCGGAAACCCCCGACGCCGGTACGCCGTCTGTTCAATCGTCGCCCGATAGGTCGCACGCCCAGCGCCATGGGGAAGGAATCGGGCTCTCGATCGTCAAGAGGCTCTGCGAGCTGCTCGATTCCAGTCTCGAGATGGAGAGCGAGCCGGGCGCGGGTACGGTTGTTCGAGTCGTCTTGCCGCGCCACTACAGCGCCTCCGTCTAGAGCCCGATTGCCCAGCACGTAGTTCCGCCCAGCCAGGCCGCTCGAGCCATGCTCTGCGCGGCCGCCGCGGGCGAGGAAATTGCCCGTCGGAGTCTGCCCTCCCAAACGTGAGGTAACCATGGCCAGGTACGGACCGAAGGCCGCCGACAAGGTCAGGCGAGCCATGCACGAGCGCAAGGCCGGAACGTTGCGAAGCGGCAGCTCCGGCAAGAAAGTGACGAGCCGGAAACAGGCGATCGCGATCGGCCTGTCGGAGGCTCGCCGCGCAGGGGCTAAGGTGCCGAAGGACCGGGAGACGTCGCGATCGAAGTAGTGCGGCGAAACGCTCTATCGCTTTTCGTCGCGCCCACATTCGCGGCGCGACCGCGAGCGGAGCCACTGCGGAACGGGGCATGGGAATTGCCTGCCCTGCAGTGTGAATACTCTTGCCGGACCAGCGACTGCAGACCCGAAAGATGAGCCCGCGTCGAAGCGCACGCGGCGCAAGTTTCGTCCGTGGGTGGTGATTCTGTGGTCTTCGGGGGTGGCCCTCGCGGTGCTGATCGGGGCCGCCACCCTGTCGGACTGGAACTCACTGCGGCAGCCGGCCGAGCGGTTTGCGAGTCGGGCGACCGGAGGCGTCGTTTCGATCGGCCATCTCTCCGTCCGGGTGTCACTGACCCCAACAATCACCATCGACGATCTGGTCGTCTCGAGCGCACGGGATGCCAAATCGAAACCGCTCGCACGCGCGAGTCGCGTGAAATTCGACCTGTACCTGCCATCCTTGCTTACGAATGAGATTGTCCTTCCTCATCTGCACCTGACGAACGCAGACATCAACCTGCTCCGTACCGCCGACGGAACCTCCAACTGGTCGCCCCCGCCCAAGGCCGGACAACGCCAGCGCTCGGTGACAGTTCGTGCACTGAGTGTCGATGACACCACGATCGCCTTTCACGACGCTCGTCTCGGGATAGACGCCCATCTGCATGGCAAACGTCGCGAAGACGGCGTCTATCGAAACAGGCTGGAACTCTCCGGCCGGTGGCGAAAGACGGAATTCAGCGGCATTGCTGATACGGGAGCAACGATCTCGCTGCGCGACTCGGCGGAATCCTTTCCGATACGGCTCGGAATGAAGATCGGCAGAACGGCCATCCAGGCGGAGGGACGGGTCGCCGATATCACCCGCTTCCAGCACATCGACGCCAACTTCTCCATCAGTGGACCGAGCTTGGCGACGCTCTATCCGACGCTGCAACTCGCGCTTCCGGATACACCGCCGTATCGCGTTTCCGGCCGATTGCTGCGCGACGGCGACCACTTCCGATACCAGGACTTCGTCGGCAAGATCGGCAATTCCGACATCCGTGGCAATGCCGAGTACGAGAAACGTGAGCCCCGCCCCTTCCTCACCGCAACCCTGAGCAGTCGTCGGCTGGATCTCGCCGACCTCGGGCCTGCCGTGGGCGCGGAGGCTGAAGGACATCCGGCGCCGGATCGATCCGTCGGAGGCACCGTTCAGCCGTCTGCCGAGCGAGTCATTCCTGCCAGTAACTTCAACCTGCCGAAGCTCAACGCCATGGATGCCGACGTCCGGCTCAGCGCCACGTCCTTGCGCATCCCAGAGCAGATTCCGCTCGAGAACTTCACTTCCCGCATCGGACTGCGTGCGGGCGTCCTCACACTCGACCCGCTCAGCTTCGGCTTCGCCGGAGGTGAGCTGCAGTCAACGCTCGTCCTCGACGCTCGCAGCGACCCGATTGTGGGGAGTCTGGTGATGAACATGAAGCGCGTGCGGTTGTCGGAGCTCTTTCCGACAGTCGAGCGAATGAAGCAGAGCGGAGGTCGGCTCGGGGCGCAACTGCGTCTGAAGGGGCGCGGAAATTCTGTCGCCGAGCTGCTGGGATCGGCCAACGGCACCATCACGGCGGGAATGGCGGGCGGACGCATCTCCGAATTCGCGGTCTGGATGGTCAATCTGCAGGGTGGAGAGCTGCTTCGTCTGTTGCTGGGTGGCGACCGGCAGACACGGATCCGCTGCGCCGCCTTCGCGATGAATGTGGCGGACGGTGTCGGGACCGTGGAATCCTTCATCTTCGATACCGAGGAGTCTCGAATCGACGGCGCCGGATCCGTTGACTTCCGACAGGAACGGCTGAGCGCCGTTTTGCAACCAGAGCCGAAGAAGGCGGGCATTCTTTCGCTTCGCGGTCCTCTCGCCATCGACGGAACGTTCCGTCACGTGAACTTCCGGCTCGCGCCGGAGTCGATCGCGCGCGGCCTGGGAGCGGTGGCGCTGGGCCTGGTGAATCCGTTCCTTGCACTGCTTCCCCTGATCGAGACAGGCCCGGGCGATGACGTCGATTGCCGTGCGGTTCTCGCGCCGGTTCGCGGTGCAATTCGGCAGGCCGGACCGTGGAGCGCCGACGCGTCGCCTCGGATCCGAAAGCGGCGTGACCATGGCACCTCGGCGCCCATCGTCGACGTGCCCGCCAAGTCCAGGCAGCCCGCAGCACCGATTATCGAAACCGCCCCACCACACCCATCCCCCTGATCCGCCGCGGGGCGCCCGCTTTCACAATTTCGCCGCCATCGTTCCGGCGGACTGCGGGACCGGAGA
>Ga0209391_10000663_pt1 | contig 16823 bp, 12 predicted proteins | sample PPLLak3March2015_FD_187246 | JGI IMG/M metagenome (GOLD analysis project Ga0209391, IMG submission 187246) | Freshwater sediment microbial communities from Prairie Pothole Lake near Jamestown, North Dakota, USA - PPLs Lake P7 Core (1) Depth... | ecosystem: Environmental > Aquatic > Freshwater >... | reverse complement strand
GTTGTTTCGGCGGGAAATATTGAACTGAGAACAAGCCCTTTAAAAATTCTCTTTAAGAATATTTATGTTAGAAAGTTTGAGCTTAAAGATGCCACGGTAACACTTGTTGAAGAAGAAGATGGTCAGTTAAACTTATTTAAAATTTTTCCGCCATCAGATGAGCCTGAAGATACAACATCATCCAGGTTTCCATTCAGTATTGAAGTTGCAGACTTTGCAATGACTAATGTTGATTTTTCTCTGCAGCGATATGATAAAGTTGGCAGCACAGAAAATTATCAAAGTATAACAACTGAAGATTTGCGTATAAGAGATCTAAATGTTTCATTCAGCGCTTTTGCTGATTTAAACAAATATATCTACAGACTTACGATTAATAAAATTTCATTTAATCCAAACTTCAATTATTTCCAACTGCAGCATTTAAGCGGAAGCATTCTGCTTACCCCTCAATTAGCAGGTATAAATAAGCTGCATTTAATTACAAAAGATTCTGATGTTGAACTAAGTGCCGCAATACAAGGTGTAGATTTCTTAGAAGATTTCTCTATGGAAAAACTTGAGACCGCGCCGGTCCGTTTAAGTTTTTCTTCGCCTAAATTAACTGTTGATGACGTTACAACTTACGTTCCTGCATTGAAAATATTTGAAGGAATAATCTCTACAAATTTGGAAGGTTCAGGAACTTTTAATGAATTATTGCTAAAAAAGTTTAATATTGAGTATAATAATACATCTCTTAAAGCAGACGGAGTTCTAAGAAATTTACTGGATGCAGACAGGATGAATTTTGATATAATAGTAACTGATTCTTACATCGATCCATCAGATCCTAATAAATTGTTAAGAGAATTAGAATTGCCTGAGTATATGGAGTTTGGTGTTTTTAAGATTGATACTTTAAATTATAATGGTGGACCATTAGACTTTAAAACTACTTTTGCGATACGAACTGATAAAGGAAATATTAATGGTACTGCTAATATTGATTTGCGTTCCGCAGAAATGATATATGATGTAAAACTGATCACAAAAAATCTTGACATCGGTCCTTTTATATCAATTTCAACGGATATGAATTCTGAGATAAAAATCAGCGGTGTAGGCTTTGATCCGCAAAAGATGAAGTTTGATGTTTCAATGGATGCGATGTCATCCAGGTTTGGAGAAAAATATTTTAATGATATTAAAATAAAGTCTAATGCGGAAAATGGATTGATTACAACAACGTTATCTCTTTCCTCAGATTCAACTTCTTCAGATTTACTTGCAACTATAGATTTTAGTAATCCGGAAGATCCTGTTTACGCTATTAAGGGTACACTGAATGGAATAAACCTTGCACAGATACTAGATAATGAATCACTTGATTCAGAATTTAATCTTTCAATTGATGCAAGCGGTCAAGGTTTTAATCCCGATAGCATGGATTTATTTCTCGTCACCGATATTCAAAACTCAAGATTTTTAGATTTTGATATTGATAGCACAAGATTGATTATGGATATCCGTAGAAATGATGACGGCAAGAAAATTATTAATATTATTTCTGACATCGCTGATCTTACAATTAGCGGTGATTTTTTGATTACCTCGTTAGGAGATGTACTTTCACGTGAAGCAGAAATAATTAGTGAAGCAATAACAAAAAAAATAAATCCCATTCTTGGTAGAGACTCTATCAACAATTCAGGTACGGAATCCCTGATATCGAATAATTTTGGTTCTGTAAAAGATTTTTCACTAGAGTATTTGGTGGATTTTAAACAATCCATGAATTTAAATCTTGGTAAAGATCAACTTGAATTAGACGGATTGATGGATGGATACATGAAATCCTCTAATGATTCATTAACTGTTTCACTTAATTCAAAAATTGATTACTTAAAATACTGGAATAATGAAGACGTAATTTTCCTTGTCAACGCAAATCTAAATTTTCTCTTATCTAATCATCTTGTCTCTGGTTACAGCGGCAATTTATTTGCCAATGTAAAATTTGATGCTGAAAGATTATATGCTGGAGGAAATATTTATAATCTCAAATCTTCTTTAAAATTAGTGGATAACAATTTAACACTCTCTTTTGACGGACAATATGAAGAAAATATTTTTACAACTTTAAGGGCTACTGCTTTATTTGATAATGAGAAACTTAGCATTAGCGTTGATACTCTTAACTTAGGTTACAATAATTTTAATATTAAAAATATAGATGACCTCAAATTCACTTACACAGACGAAACTATAAACTTTGATGATTTTGCATTGAAGATTGGTGATGGAACCTTAACAGCAGTTGGTGCTTTTGGAGTTGACGGGGATAATGAAGTGGTAATTACTTTAGACTCGCTCAGCGGTTATAGAATTATTAAGGATATTCCAGGACAAATTGGTGACAAAGAATTTGACGCAAAAATAAATATGCTTGCAAAGATTAATGGCAATTTTAGTGACCCTAAGTTTTCCATTAATGCAGCAGCTAATAATATCAAATATGGTGATGGTAATTTTGGTTCGCTTGTTTCTGTTTTTAATTACGAGAATAATAATCTTATTACAGACATAAAATTTATTGATTCCACAGGGAAATATGATGACCCCGCTATGTTGATTACAGGATTTATCCCCTTAAACATTACTGCCATTAAGGATTCAGTGGATAATTCAAACAAAGAACTAGAGTTAACTATTCAATCAGATGAGTTTGATTTAAGTTCTCTCAAAAATATTTTGCCGTATGTTCAGTTTCAAGAAGGAAAACTTGAAACCGATATTTATATAACCGGGACAATCTCTAAACCAATTGCTATTGGATATTTTAGCATTAATGATGCAAGATTAAAGATCACACAGAATAATCTTGATTATGATCTTAATGCCAAAATATGGATTGATGATGATGAAATTACTTTTGAAACTATTACTTTTAAAAATGTAATTGGTACAAAACAGGGCGGCATATTAAAAGGTGAAGGATTTGTTAAACTGAATGAATTCAGATTGGACTCAACTTTTATGAAAGTAAATGGTGATCTAAAAGTTCTGGATATGATTTCAAAATCTTCAAGTCCACTAGTTTATGGCGATGTTGTTATTCAGACAAGAGGTGATATTGTTTATTCTGGTAAGGGCAGTAAAGCATATCTTAATTTTCCAATTGCAATAACAGTGGCTGATATTGTTGTACCGTTAAGTAAATCAGCTTTTTCAAGCTCTTCAGGATTTATTTACCAATACCCAGAGGATACAACAGCAATTAATAAACTGATAAGTGAACTGGATAGTTTAATTCAAGCTACACAAAGAAAAGATAGCGTAGAAAATATAAAGGAAAAATCTTTTAAGTTTGATTACACAATTGATATAAGACTTGATACTGAAGCAGAAGTAGTTGTTGTATTGTCCAAAGAACTTGATCAGAATTTAGTCGCAATACTGGATGGAGATTTTTTCTTTGAATCAATAAATGGTAAAACCAGATCAGGTGGTGAACTGAAAGTACTTGAGGGATCGAGTCTAAGCTTCATAAAAACATTTGCAACGTCTGGAAATGTTAGGTTTGATAAAATTGATAACCCTATAGTTGATATCACCTCTACATATACGGATTATTATTATCCTCCAAATTCTTCTAATGGGCAAAACGAACAAGAAGTGGCAGTTAAAATTAAATTAAAAGGACCGCTAAGCGAATTGAACCAAAACTTTATACAGGATGAAAATAATATTGGTGTTTATATGGGACGCCAGAATATTAAAGAGGATAAAAAAGATCAGACTAAAACAGCGACAGATGCTATATACTTTTTGATAATCGGAAAATTTCCCGGTGATGATGATAATCAGAATGATAAAAATGTGGTTGCATCTACAACAACAGCACTTGCTGGATCTCTTATTGGTGAAGTTTTAAATCAATATTTTGATAATTACGTTACAGGTTTTCAATTAAGACAAACGAGTACGGATACAAAATTTAATCTTATCGGTAAAGTTTGGAAAATTAAATATGAAATTGGAGGCTCTACGGAAGTGCTGCAGGATTTGAGTCGTGCAAATGTTAAGATGGAATATCCAATTACCGAAAGACTTCAATTACGATTGGAAAGAAAAGAATCAGAAAATCAATCAACATCATCAATCAATAATCCACTTTTCTTTGAAGGTGGTTTTAAATATAATTTTGAGTTTTAATGAAAAAAGAATTAAAAGCCTTCTTTAACAGAAATCAAGGCAGAGGTTATAAATCCAAAGACATTGCAAATAAACTTGGATTTAATTCTGATCATGAATATGCCTCACTTAAAGCAGCGCTTCATAAATTAGAAGAGGAGTCATTTCTCATCCGAACGGGTAAGAAGTTTCAGCTTAATAAACTTCTAACACAAACCAGCCGATTAAAAGGAAGACTTGAAATAAATCGGAATGGTTTTGGATTTGTAAGTATTAATGATAAGGAACGCGGTGATGTTTTTATTGCTGCCCGAAATATTGGAACTGCATTTGATGGTGACCTGGTTGAGGTGGAATTATTTGCCAAGCAAAAAGGAAAGAACATAGAAGGTCAGATTGTAAATGTCGCTGAGCGAAAACGCAAAGAATATGTGGGCATAATAAAAAAATCAAAATCATTCTTTTTTATTTCGCCTGATGATCCGAAAATTCATAGGGATATTTATATAGATGAAGCTAAACTTAACGGTGCTAAAAACGGAGATAAAGTTGTTGTTGGTAAATTAGTTTGGGATACATCAATGCTTAACCCTGAAGGGGAAGTTATTGAAGCCCTTGGTAAAGCAGGCACACACGATACTGAAATTATTTCTATTGCCCGTGATTTTGATTTGAAATATAAATTCCCTGCCTCGGTTTTGGCAGAAGCTGAAAGCATTAGTAACGGGATATCTAAAGAGGAAATAAAAAAACGAATAGATTATCGAGATAAAAATGTTTTTACAATTGATCCCGAAGATGCAAAAGATTTTGATGATGCTCTTTCGATAGAGAAATTAGAAAATGGAAATTTATCTATCGGAATCCATATAGCCGATGTTTCTCACTATGTAAAAAAAGGTTCCTCGCTTGATATTGAAGCAAGTGAAAGAGGAAACAGTGTTTATTTTGTTGGCAGAGTAATTCCGATGCTGCCGGAAAAATTATCAAATCAAATCTGCTCGCTTGTTCCTTTTGAAGATAGACTTACGTATTCTGTTATTGTTGAAATGACACCGAGGGGAAAAATTATCAATTACTCCATCGATAAAACTATTATTAATAGCAAAAGAAGATTTACTTATGAAGAGGCGCAAAAAGTTATTGAAGATGAAACAGGAGATCTGGCTGAAGATATTTTGTTGTTGAATAAAATAGCTGATCAATATAGAAAAAAGAGAATGCGTGAGGGAAGTTTTAATTTTATATCTCCTGAAGTAAAATTTAATCTTGATGAAAATGGTGTTCCGGTTTCTATATTGATTAAGCAAACAAAACAAAGCAACATGCTTATTGAGGAATTTATGCTGTTGGCTAATAAACTTGTAGCACAACAAATTGCAATTCCCAAATCCGGTTCGGTAAAACCATTTGTTTATCGAATTCATGATTTGCCTGATCAGGAAAAGATTGTAGAATTTTCCCGCTTTGTTAAAACGCTTGGATATTCTTTTGATCCGTATGCTTCCTCAAAATCGATTGGGTTTCAGAATTTGCTCAATCAAGTAAAGGGAAAAGATGAAGAGGCTTTAATAAATGAACTTGCAATTCGATCTATGGCTAAAGCTATATATTCTCAGGATAATATTGGACATTATGGATTAGGATTTAAATATTATTCCCACTTTACATCTCCAATAAGAAGATACAGTGATTTAATTGTTCATAGACTATTATTTAATTACAAAAATCAAATAAGCGGGGAAATTTATTCTCTTGCACAATTAGAAGAAATTTGCGAAAATATATCTGCTTCAGAAAGAAATGCTGTGGAAGCCGAACGATTTAGCGTAAAACAAAAGCAAATAGAATACCTTAGAAATCATCTCGGAAATGAATTTTCGGCAATAATTTCTGGCATTACAAATTTTGGAATTTTTGTTAAAATTACAGATATACTTGCAGAAGGTTTGATAAAGTTAAGAGATTTAGATGATGACTATTATATTCATGATGAAAAAAATTATGCAATAATCGGCAAGCGGACTAAAAAACAGTATCGCTTAGGAGATAAAATCCAGGTAAAACTAATCCGTATTGATGAAGAAAGATCGGAATTAGATTTTATAATACTTGAATCATAGGAAATTAATGAGTGCGGTAAAACTTTTTTTGGCTTTTATGTTGTTTTATTCCATTGCTGTATTTGGGCAATTTGGAAAGAATAAAATGCATATCAAAGATTATGATTGGTATTATATCCAAACTAAACATTTTGATATATACTTTGCGCAGGATGGAGAAACTCTAGCTGAATTTACTGCTAAAGCTGCTGAGGATGCAGTGGCTTCAATTCAAAATACTTTTAATTACCGGTTAAATAGTAGAGTAACATTAATTATTTATAATTCCCAAAATGAATTTCAAGAAACAAACGTTATAGACCAATATTTAAGTGAAGGAATTCAGGGATTTACAGAACTTTTTAAGAACAGAGTTGTAGTTCAATTCACAGGGTCATATAAACAATATCGTCATCTTATTCATCACGAACTTGTTCACGCGGTAATGAATGATATGTTCTATGGCGGATCTATTCAAAATATTATTTCAAATAATATTACCTTGCAATTTCCACTCTGGTTTAGTGAAGGTTTAGCTGAGTATGAAGCCCTTGGTTGGGATGTTGATACAGATATGTTTATTCGTGATGCAGCAGTAAGCGAATATCTTCCTGAAATAAATCGGCTTGGGGGATATTTTGCATATCGAGGCGGGCAATCAGTTTTTTATTATATCTCTAATAAATATGGTAAACAGAAAATTGGTGAGCTGCTAAATAAAATAAAAGGCATCGGCAATGTAGAAGAAGGAATAAAAGCTACTTTAGGAATAGATACTAAAGAACTTGGAGAGCGCTGGAGAAAGGATATCAAAAAAACTTTTTGGCCCGATGTTGCTTTAAGAGATGATCCTGAAGATTTTGCAAAAAGATTGACTGATCCTGAAAAAGATAAAGGTTTCTATAATACCTCACCCACACTCTCCCCTCAAGGAGATAAAATTGCATTTATTTCAAATCGTGATTATTACTGGGGCCTTTATTTAATGGATGCGCTTACTGGAAAAACAATTGAAAGAATTGTTGAAGGTAGTCAAACTCCAGACTTTGAAGAATTGAACATCCTTACTCCAGGTTTAACCTGGTCGCCCGATGGAACAAAAATAGCCCTTTCAGCAAAGCGAAGCGGACTTGATGCTATATATATATTTGATGTTGAGTCTGGAGATAGAGAAATACTTAGTATAAATTTTGAAGCAGTAGAAAGTGTAACATGGTCAAACGATGGGAATTATCTTGCATTTATTGGTCAGAATGCTCGTCAATCAGACATTTATACTTACAACTTTGAAACTAAAGAAATAAAAAATTTAACTAATGATATTTTTAGTGATTTTGATCCTTCTTGGTCACATGATGATAAAGTTATTTATTTTTCTTCTGATAGAGGAGATAAACTAGATGGAAAAATGTTACCGACTGATTTCAGAATAACTCAGCATGATTACACACAAAAAGATATTTATAAATATGTTCTTGAAAGTGAAGTGATAGTTAGAATAACTGATCTTCCATTCAGTGATGAAACCTCACCTAGAGAAGAGACAGGTGGCGAAAATCTTATTCTGATTTCTGATCTTAATGGAATAAATAATATTTATACAAAATCAATTATATCAAATGGTTCCGAAAATTCTATTTTAAATTCTCCATTAAGACCAATCACAAATTCAATAAGCGGTCTGTATCAGTTATCTTTATCAAAGGATACAAAGAAATTAGTTTTCTCTTCGTTATACGAATCAGTATTTAATATATTTATGCTTGATAATCCATTCGAACCAAAAACAGAACTGGATACAATACCGCACACTCTGTTTTTTACAAAACTTGAAGACTTAAGAAACAAAACTCCGGATACTGAAGAAGTTGCAACTGATACAAATCAAGATAATATTTTACTGGATGATGAAGATGAAATTCAAATATTTACCGGCGATGTTGTAGAAATGGATTCGTCTTCTCAGAACGTTAGAAAAGATTTTTCCAATTTTGTTTTTGGCAAGCAGGATTCTTCACAGGAAAAAGTATATGCAAACGATTCACTTTTCATTCCAAAAGATAATTTAGATGATGATGGAAACTATCGTGTAAATAAATATAAAATTACTTTTGGTCCTGATCTTATTTACGCAAATGCAGGATACAGTACTTTTTATGGGTTAGTTGGTTCTACAGTACTTTCTTTCAGTGATGTTCTTGGAGATCATAGATTAGTAGGTGTTACAGGGTTGCAGATTGATTTAAAGAATAGTGATTATGGTCTTGCATATTATTATCTCGGCGGAAAAATTGATTATGGTGTCCAGGGATTTCACACTGCCAGATTTGTAAATCTAGTAAGAGGTAATTTTATTAATCTTTATCGATACAGAAGTTACGGCGCCTATTTTTCAGCAAGTTTACCACTCAATCGTTTTTACAGATTTGAAGGTGGGATTAGCTGGTTAAACGTAAAAGGAGAAAATCTTGATAATATTGCTGTACCTTCAGATGAAGCTTCTTATTTTGTTCCATCAATGGCGTTTGTTCATGATAATGTAATGTGGGGATATACGTCACCCATACAAGGTACGCGCTATAGATTTGATGTTTATGGAAATCCCGGATTTAAAGATAGTAAACTAAGTTTTTACACACTTAGTGGAGACTATAGAACTTATCTGAGATTCTGGACTGATTATTCGTTTGTAGTGAGATTATCAGGAGGATATTCCGGTGGGCCAAATGCTCAAAGATTCTTTTTAGGTGGAATTGAAAATTGGATTAATAGGTCTTTTGCAACCTCAGAAATTCCTATAGAATCAACTAGTGACTATGCTTTTCTTACAGCCGTTTTACCGATGCGTGGTTATAATTACTCAGAGCAAATAGGTACAAAGTATTTCCTAATGAATTACGAACTTAGATTTCCACTGATTCGATATTTAGTTCCAGGTCCATTGCCTATTTTATTTAGTAATATTCTTGGTGTAGCATTTTTAGATATCGGTTCAACCTGGAATAATACGGGTAACTTGCAGTTGTTTAGAAAAGATTTAAATGGAAATATGGTTACTAAAGATTTATTAATGGGTACCGGTGTCGGCGCACGTGTTTACTTCCTTTATTTCCTATTACGATTTGATGTTGCATGGGCTTATTATGGAGATAGATTTGCTGATAAGCCTATCTTCTATTTTTCAATCGGAGCAGATTTTTAGAATTTAAAAAGACTACTAATAAAATTTATTTATCAGTAGTCTTCTTTTTCTCAATCTTACTTTCTTTGGATAGTTTTTCAGATGGTTTAGTTTTTGTGGATTCTTTGGAATCTGAAGGTTTGGAAGAGTTTTTATAATCTGTGTGATAAAATCCAGTTCCTTTAAATATTGTACCTGCCCCTGTACCGATTAATCTTTTAAGTTCGCCATTGCAATCAGTACATTTTTTTATTGGCTCATCTTTCATTGATTGAAAAATCTCAAATTTCTTATTACACTTCAAACATTTATAATCATAAGTAGGCAAAACAAACTCCTAAAATTTAGCTGCAAACATAATGAATAATTACAGAATGTTCTATAAATTTGATTAAAGAAAATTTCGTTACTTAATTAAATGAAATCAAAAAATTGAAAAAGCTAATACTCTCCTTACTGCTAACTTTGCTTCTTTTAACAGGCTGTTTAAACTACGTTCAGAATACCACAATTTATCCGGACGGTTCCGGCAATATGCAAATTAATTATTGGATGAAATTTTCTGACACAAGCAGCGTAGCAACAATACTAACTTTGGAAATATTTAATCCTGATTCCATTAAAAGAGAATTTTCATCTGAATTTATTAAGATAATCGATGTTGTAACATATTCTGATACCATAGACTCCACGGTTCACGCAAATATCGAGTTAAGTTTTAATTTTGTAGATTCGTTAAATACTGCTAATGCTTTTGCTCAGTCAAGATTTTTACTGGAGGATGGAGCATCAGGACAAAAAATATTTTCACAATTTATTCCACCAGTTACTACGGGTTTCGGAATGGATGGTAGTGCTTATGAAGTGACATATAATTATGATATCCGTGGAGAGATTATCACTCACAACGCAACTAATAAGAGTGGAAATAATTTAACCTGGTCATACTCATTATCAGAAATTGGTCGTGGCAAAACAATTTCAGTTACATTTATGCCATTTAAACTTAAAGAAACTCCTTATTGGATATATATTCTTGCAGGTTTAGTCTTATTAATCGTTATTTTCTTCCTATTACGTAAGCGAAAAGATTAAATTTTCTTATCATAATGTAAACAGTAAATTTTATTGACATAACTTACGTCTTTGGTTATATTTAATACCTATTTTTAATTTTAATAGAGCATTACCTGATGTCATCAAGTGATTATATGATTTTTGCCGGAACTTCAAATCTTCCGATGGCAGAAAAAATTGCTGAATCTATTGGGACACAATTAGGATCTCTTGAATTAAAAAGATTTAGTGATGGTGAAATTTGGGTTAAGTACGGAGAAAATATTAGAGGAAGCGAAGTCTTTCTAATTCAGTCCACTAATCCTCCGGCTGAAAATCTTATTGAACTTTTAATTATGATTGATGCTGCCAGAAGAGCATCTGCCAAAAGAATAACAGCCGTTATTCCATATTTTGGATATGCGAGACAAGATAGAAAAGATCAGCCGCGTGTTTCTATTACAGCAAAATTAATGGCTAATCTTATTACAGAAGCGGGTGCTGATAGAGTTATGACGATGGATTTACACGCTTCTCAAATTCAAGGATATTTTGATTTACCAGTTGATCATCTTTATGGATCATCAATTTTTTTGGATCATCTAAGTGATCTTTCAGATAATCTTTCGGTTGTATCTCCTGACGTGGGTGGAATTAAAATAGCCAGAGCTTATGCTAAAATGCTTCACTCCGGATTAATTGTTATAGATAAGAGAAGACCAAAACAAAACCTTACCGAAGTGATGAATATTATTGGCGAAGTTGAAGGAAAAGATATTTTGTTAGTAGATGATTTGATAGATACAGCAGGTACCTTTGTCGGTGCATCTAAAGCACTTAAAGACAGAGGTGCAAAAAAAATCTATGGCGCCGTTACCCATCCGCTGCTTTCTGGTCCTGCATATGATAGATTGAACAGCAGTGATATTGATAAACTTTTTGTTACAGATACAATTAATTATGATGAGTTTGCCTGTGACCGGATAGTTAAGATTTCAGCAGCTCCGTTATTTGGAGAAGCAATTCAAAGAACATTTAAAAACGAATCAATTAGTTCATTATTTAATATAGATAAAGGTTAAAAAGACCCGGAGTTAAAATGGAGAAAGTAGTAATAGAAGCACAGAAGCGAGATAAAATTAATAAACCATCTAGAAGCGCCTTGCGAAAAGAAGGAAAGGTTCCTGCGATATTTTATTCAAAACATCATGATCCTATTCCCGTACAATTTTCTGAAAGAGCAATTCATCCATACGTATTTACTGCTAAGACAAGTTTAATTACTTTGAATGTTGAAGGACGTGAAGAATTTGATTGTATTATAAAGGATGTACAATTTGATCCTGTTTCAGAAAAAATTGTTCATATAGATTTGTTAGGACTTAAAAAGGGAGAAAAAATCCAAATTGATGTCCCTGTTCAGTTAGTAGGTAATGCTATCGGAATCAAAGAAGGTGGAATTTTACAACACACCCTGCACAAAGTTCAAATTGAATGTTTACCTGTTGATATTCCAGAACATTTGGAGATAGATGTTACGAACTTAAAACTTGGTCATGCAATCCATGCTGGTGATCTTAAGTTTGATAATTTTATTTTACTTAATTCTCCTGAAGCTATCATAGCAGCTGTTACTCATCCAAAAATTGAGAAAGAAGAAACACCTGCTGCTGGTGAAACTCCTGAAGCAGTTGAGCCAGAAGTTATTTCTAAGGGTAAACCACAGGATAAAGAAGAATAATTTTAAGTGCGCGTAATTGTTGGAATTGGAAATCCAGGCAGTCGATATAAAAATAACAGACATAATGTTGGATTCCAGTTTCTTGATTTTTTTTGTGCAGAAAAAAAATTGTCTTTTAAAGCTTCAAAATTTGATTATCATTTTTCTGAAGGGGAATTTTCAGGTGCTCCCTTCGTAATGATTAAACCTGATACTTATGTTAATAATAGTGGGTTAGCCGTATTAGATTGCATTAACCATTATAAAGTTGATGTTGAAAATTTGTTGGTTGTTGTTGATGACATTAATCTAATCTGTGCTGATATACGAATAAGAAAATCTGGTGGAGATGGCGGGCATAATGGATTAAGCTCACTTATTTATCATCTCCAAAGTAAAGATTTTTCCAGGTTAAGGATAGGTATTGGCAGTGATTTTAAAGTACGTAACCTTTCTGACTATGTTCTATCTGACTTTGGTAAAAACGATTTAATGGAATTAGAAAAATCCTTTAATCTAAGTATTCAACTTGTTGAAAGTTTTATTTTAAATGGCTACAACAAAATGCTTAGTACCTTCAGCCGATTAAAAAATCTTGATAAATTAAATACAGAACCAGAATAAACTCTAATTGAGGAGAGCACAATGGATTTAATATTTCACATAATTCCACTATTTGGAGTACTTGGCTTACTTTACACTTTTTGGCGATCGCGATGGATATCTAAACAAGATGCCGGAAATGAAAAAATGCAAACTATTGCCGGGCATATTGCGGAAGGTGCAATGGCTTTTCTTAAAGCTGAATACAAAGTTTTAGTATTTTTTGTAATTGTGGTTGCTATTTTATTAGCATATAGCGGAGCCAATTCAGCAGATTCTTCACCTCTTGTCGGATTATCTTTTGTTGTTGGTGCTTTTTGTTCAGCTCTTGCTGGATTTATTGGAATGCGAGTAGCTACAAAAGCAAACGTTAGAACAACACAGGCGGCAAGAACAAGTATCGGCAAGGCATTGGAAATCGCTTTTGCCGGTGGTTCAGTTATGGGATTAGGCGTTGTTGGGTTGGGAGTTTTAGGCCTTGGCGGATTGATGATAATTTATGGTGATATGTATGGAATGTCCACTCAAGAAAATCTTACAAAAGTAATTACAATTATAACTGGTTTTTCGTTTGGTGCATCTTCTATTGCACTTTTTGCACGTGTTGGTGGCGGAATTTATACTAAAGCTGCTGATGTTGGTGCTGATTTGGTTGGCAAAGTTGAGGCTGGAATTCCCGAAGATCATCATCTAAATCCTGCTACTATTGCTGATAATGTTGGTGATAATGTTGGTGATGTTGCCGGTATGGGTGCAGATCTTTTCGAATCATATGTAGGTTCTATCGTTGGTACTATGGTTCTTGGTGCAGCCTTCTTTTTAACTCCGGAATTTGGTTTAAAGTTTAGTGGTCTTGGTGCGGTGCTTTTACCTTTAGTACTTGCGAGTGTTGGAATCGTTGCATCCATAATTGGAACTTTTTTTGTTAAAGTTAAAGAGGGCGGCGATCCACAAAAAGCACTCAACCTTGGTAACATTGTTGCCGGAACTTTAATGATAGCAGCATCATGGTTCTTGATAAAATGGTTATTGCCAGAGAGTTGGTATTTTCAAGATCCATTATATCAATGGGCAGATCCGGTCAAGGGAAATTACTACACCGCAACAGGAATATTTATTGCAACCGTTGTTGGAATAATTTCCGGTGCAATGATAGGGATGATAACAGAATACTACACAGGAAGTGGTAAAGGACCGGTAATCAGCATTACACGTCAATCAGTTACGGGCGCTGCAACTAATATAATTGCTGGGCTAAGTGTTGGTATGATTTCAACCGCATTACCAATAATTGTTTTAGCATTTGCAATAATTACTGCATTTAGTTTTGGTGGTCTTTATGGGATAGCAATTGCCGCTGTTGGCATGCTTTCGATTCTAGGTATTCAACTTGCCGTGGATGCTTATGGGCCTATATCGGATAATGCCGGCGGAATAGCCGAAATGGCTGAACTACCAAAAGAAGTAAGAGCAAGAACTGATAAATTAGATGCTGTTGGAAACACAACTGCAGCAATAGGAAAAGGTTTTGCAATTGGATCTGCAGCTCTTACTGCTTTAGCTTTGTTTGGAGCTTATATGACATCAGCAAAATTGTCATCAATCGATATCTCTAAAGCAGTTGTAATGTCAGGCTTATTGATCGGTGCTATGATTCCATTTTTATTTTCCGCACTAGCAATGCAAGCAGTAGGTAAAGCTGCAATGGCAATGATTGAAGAAGTTAGGCGACAGTTCAACACAATTCCTCAATTAAAGGCTGCACTGGGAGTAATGAAAAAGAACGATGGAATTGAGCATTCAGAATGGTCTAAAGAAGATATGGGTATTTTTGAAGCCGCTGAAGGAAAAGCTGAGTACGGAAAATGTGTTGAGATATCAACTAAATCAGCAATCAAACAAATGGTTTTACCAGGCTTATTAGCTGTTGTTATTCCAATATTAGTCGGTTTTATAGGTGACAAAGAAATGCTTGGTGGTCTAATTGCTGGCGTTACAGTTTCTGGAGTACTTATGGCAATATTTCAGGCAAATGCAGGCGGCGCTTGGGATAATGCTAAGAAGATGTTTGAAGAAGGTGTAGAAGTTAACGGACAGAAATACTATAAGGGCTCAGATGCCCATAAAGCCGCTGTGGTTGGTGATACTGTTGGTGATCCATTTAAGGATACCTCAGGTCCATCACTTAATATTTTGTTAAAATTAATGTCTGTGGTTGCTCTTGTAATTGCACCTTTTATTAGGTAATTTTTCAATGCTTTTTAATAAATATTTTATAAACCCTGCTCTTACATTCTTTTAAGAATAGTAAGGGTCTTTAAGCCCATAGGGAGGTGATACATAAATGAGAACAGGTGTCTACGAGAGTGCCGTTCTGATAAATGCTGCGTTAGATGATCAGCAAATCGATTCAATTCTTACAAGAATCAAAGATCTTATAACTAACAATGGTGGACAAATCCGTGAATTAGATAACTGGGGACGCAAACGTCTTGCATATCCGGTTGATAAAAGTAAGATTGGTTATTATGCCATATTCAGATTTGATGCCCCCAGCGATATTGTTGCAAAGCTTGAAAGAACTTATACTTTAGATGAACAGATTTTACGATTTGTTACACTTAAGCTTAGTAATGATGCTTTAGAACAGCTTGAAAAAAATAAAACCCTATCAGTTATAATTAAAGACGAAGTAATCCCGGATGCTGTTGAGGCAAAAACTCCGGTAACTGAGGCAGAAGCCGAAAGCGAAGACAACGGTAAATAATTACTTAATGATTTAGTTTGGAGGTTCACAAATGGCCGATTTGAAAATGCCGGAAATTAATTATGTAATTGTAGCAGGAAATCTAACTAAGGATCCTATTTTTAGAGAGACTACAAATGGTACCCCAGTTGTTAATTTTTCTATTGCTTCAAACAGAAAATTTAAAGACAGTACAAATCAATGGCAAGAAGATGTTTGTTATGTTGGAATTGTTGCTTGGAATAAACTTGCTGAAAGCTGCCGAGACAGACTTAGAAAAGGATCAGCAGTTTTAGTTGACGGAGAATTGCAAAGCAGAAGCTGGAAATCAGATGACGGACATAACAGAAGTATCGTTGAAATTAAAGCAAGAAGAATCCAGTTTCTTAATAAACGATTGGTTGGATCTGACGGTAATGGTTCTGTTGAAGAAGAAATTAGTGTCGCTGTGGATGAATCAATCGATTACACAGAGGATTCTTTTGATAAGTTTTTATCGGATGAAGAATCAAGTTTAATTAAACAATCAGGTAATGGAAATGAAGAAAGAAGTTAAAACAAAAAAAGTCTGTAGGTTTACACAAAACGGTATCAAGTATATTGATTACAAAGATGTAAAACTTTTACAGAAATTTATAACCGAGCAGGGAAAGATAATTCCTAAAAGAATTACCGGAACCAGCTCAAAGTATCAACGTGAATTAGCTTCGGCTATTAAACGTGCAAGACACATGGCATTGCTTCCTTATGTTTCTGATACAGTTAGATAGTTAAAATAAAGCCGGAGAAAATATGAAAGTAATCTTAAGACAAGACTTTGAAACCTTAGGCAAAATAGGCGAAGTTGTTGATGTTAAGGATGGTTATGCAAGAAACTTTCTTTTTCCAAGAGGTTTAGCTTATGCTGCACTAAAAGGCAATATAAGAGCTCTTGATGATGAAAAGAAAGCGGTTGAAAAACGCAGCTTGCAAGAACTTAAAGCAGCCGAATCACTCGCTGCTGAACTTGAAACAGTATCGGTAACAATACCTGTTCAAGTCGGTGAAGAAGATAAAATCTTTGGAACCGTAACAACACAAATGATTGCTGATGCGCTTAAAGAAAAAGGTCACGATATTGACAAAAGAAAAGTCGAAATTGAAGAACCAATTAAAGCATTAGGTATTTATGGTGTTAATCTTAAAATTCACCAGAATGTTAATGCAAAAATTAAAGTGTGGGTTGTTCGAGAGTAGTCT
>Ga0209391_10000661_pt1 | contig 16830 bp, 14 predicted proteins | sample PPLLak3March2015_FD_187246 | JGI IMG/M metagenome (GOLD analysis project Ga0209391, IMG submission 187246) | Freshwater sediment microbial communities from Prairie Pothole Lake near Jamestown, North Dakota, USA - PPLs Lake P7 Core (1) Depth... | ecosystem: Environmental > Aquatic > Freshwater >... | reverse complement strand
CCGATGATATTGCACATCTCGTGCGAGAAAGTAGGTCATCGCCAGGCACCCCACCCCTCAAACCCCCCGTCACATAACTCCCGACGGGGGGTAAGACGTTTACAGGCAGGTAAAACGGTGGTGCCTCAGCCAGACCCGTCGATGAAGGCCATCAGTTCCCTTGTGAAGCGCTCGCGCTGCAACTGGTGCGGAGAATGGTCAGTGCCCTCGTAGATGCTGAGAATCGCATCGGGAATCTCGCTGGCCACGTAGCGCGCCGTCTCGGTCCGGTAAAAGTTGCTTTGCCCGCCGTAGACCAGCATCGACGGAACGTCGATCGCGCGCAGCACGTCGCGGTAGTCGGCAGAGGTCAGGCTCGCCCAGCAGGCAATCAACGGCGACGGGTCCTGTGCCTTGAGCGCGCTCCGGGTGCGCTCCCAGCCGCTGCTGCCGGCGAGATACTTTTCCCTGGCGCGCTCGTTGAGCCCGAAGGCGGTGAACTTGAGGACACCCTCGGCAAAATCGTCTTCCAGCCAGCGCATCAGTTGTTCGTTCCTGTCCTGCCCGAAGTCGCCGTAAATTCCATGTTTCCAGGTATCGTCCGTGAGCAGCTTCGGCGACTGGTCGATGAAACAGAGCTTGGCCAGCCGCGTCGTGCCGTAGTCCCTGATGTACTGCCAGAGGGTCAGCGCCCCCATCGAGTGGCCGACTGCCACGACACGGTCGAGAAGGTAGTGATCCAGCAGGTTGGCGAAGTCCCTCGACATTCGCTCGGCGGTCGGCGGGTTCGCCGAGTCGATCGCGTGTCCCCCGTGGCCGCGGGCGTCCCAGCGATAGACACGGTGGCGCTTGTTGAGGTCGTGCAAGAACGGAGACCATTCGTGTTGGCTGGACGTCCAGCCGTGCAACATGACGACAGGGGATCCCTCTCCCGATATCCTGACATGGATGCGTGCGCCGTCGTCGGCAAGGAAATGGGACATCGCGTTTCAGTGAACCTGCCAAAGGCGGCAGTATAATCCCGGCCTCGTTATGGCGGGAGGTGGCGATGTTCGACTGGCGGGATTATGGCAACGGGATCGTTGCGTTCGATGCGGGCTATGTGCGTCCCATCCTGGCGGCCATCCACATGGTGGTCGAGAGCGGTCGGGTTGCGTTCATCGACACCGGGAGCAACGACGCCCTGGCCAATGCCCTCGCAGCGCTCGACAGGCTGGGACTCGATGTAGCTGCGGTCGACCATGTCTGCCTTACCCATATCCACCTCGACCACGCGGGCGGCGCGGGCAGCATGATGGCCGCTTTCCCGAATGCCAGGCTGGTCGTGCATCCCCGCGGCGCGCGGCACATGGCCGAACCGTCACGGCTGGTCGCCGGGGTTGCCGGCGTCTATGGGGAAGACTACGTCAGGCGGGTCTATGGCGAAATCATTCCCGTTCCGGCCGAGCGCATCGTCGAGGCTGTGGACGGGCACGTCGTCTCGCTGGCCGGTCGCGAACTGCTCTGTCTCGATACCCCCGGCCACGCCCGGCACCATGTCTGCTACCTCGATCGCCCCACGGGAGGCATCTTCAGTGGCGACATGTTCGGGCTGTCGTACCGTGAGCACGACGTCGGCGGCCGGGCGTTCATCTTTCCGACGACGACGCCGACCCAGTTCGAACCGGTGGCCATGCACGCTTCGATAGACCGCCTCCTGTCGTTCAGGCCTGACGCGATCTACCTGACGCATTACGGCCGGGTGGGAAATGTCGAGCGCCTTGGTGCCGATCTTCACCGCCGGCTCGATGAAATGGTGGCGATGGCGCTGGAGGTCGCAGGCATGACTGGCGAAGCGAGGCATGCGGAACTGAAAAAGGCGCTGACCAGCCACCTTCTTGGCGAACTGAAGGCGCATGGCTGCCCATTGCCGGCAGCCGATGTTCTGGAGATCTGGGCGACCGATCTGGACCTCAACGCCCAGGGGCTCGCGGTCTGGCTTGACAGCCGCTAGCGCCGGCGCCAGAAAAGTACCAGCATCACGCAGGCGATGACGGCCATCAACCCGGTTGCATAGTAGAAGCCGGCGGGCTGCTCGAGCCAGGGCATGGTGTGGAAATTCATGCCGAAAATGCCGGCGATCAGGGTGGCTGGCATGAAGATCGTCGCTACCACGGTCAGCGTCCGGACTTCGAGATTCACCCTCTGGCTGACCGTTGTCAGGTGAATGTCGAGCAGGCCGGTGGCCACTTCGCGCAAATCCTCGAGAGATTCAAGGATATGGACGGTGTGGTCGTAGACGTCGCGCAGATAGATCTGGATGTCTGGCCCGAAGAAATGGGCGTGCTCGCGATCCAGGCTGGCGAGCAGTTCGCGCAGGGGATACAGGTTGCGCCGCAACTGGGAGACACAGCGCCTGAACCGGTGGATGCTTTCGAGGACCGCGGGCCCGGGGCGACCGAGAATCTCGACCTGGAGATCCTCGGCGTGTTCGTCGAGTTGCTCGACGACGGCGAAGTAGCTGTCGACGACGGTGTCGAGCAGCGAATAGGCAAGGACATTGACCGGTGCGCTGCGCAGATTGCCGCGGTCCGTGCGCAGGCGCTGGCGGACGGGCTCGAAGACGGCAGACGGATGCTCCTGGAAGCTGAGCAGGTAGTCGTTGCCGATGATCAGGCTGATCTGGTCCTGCGCGAGGTCGAGCGGTGCATTCGTGATCTCGTAGCGATGCAGGACCACGTAGAGATAGTGGTCGTAGGCGTCCACCTTCTGGCGCTGGTTATTGTTCAGGATGTCTTCGAGCACCAACGGGTGCAACGCGAACGCGGCGCCGATGGCGTTCAGGTCGGCCGCGTCCTGGAGCCCGCAGACATTGCCCCACAGGGCGCCGTTCTGGCGGTGCCAGGAAGTCAGCGCGGCGGCGTCCGGCAGTTCGCTCTCGAGCAGGCCGTCGGGGCCGAAGTCGATGACCGAGATGGCCGGCGGCGCCGTTCTGGCCGCGCCGATGTGGACCAGCGAACCCGGCGGCAGGCCAGCCTTCTGCGAGCGCAGCATCTTCGCTTTTTTCGTCTTCATTCATTCACCAGCAACTGGATGGCATGGGCCGCCGCAGCCATGCCGAAGACCGAGGTGACGCAGACCGACGAGCCGAACCCGGCGCAACTGAGTCCGCCTTTCGTCGCACAAGCCGCCTGCTGCGGGGGGGCGCGCAGCGCTTCGGTCGAGAACACCGCGGGTACGCCAAACTTCTTTCCGGGTCCGCGCGGGAATCCGTGGTCACGCCGCAGCAGCGAGCGGACCCGCGCCAGCAGGGGATCCTGGATGGTGGTCGCGAGGTCGCCAATGCGCACCTGCGTGGGATCAGTTTGTCCCCCGGCGGCACCGGCGACGACGATGGCAGTACCCTGGCGGCGGCAGTGGGCGATCATTGCCACCTTGGCGCGGGCCTGGTCGATCGCGTCGATCACGACGTCGAAGCCAGGTTCGAGGATCTCGGCGACGTTCTCCGGCGTGACGAAATCCTCGACGCAGGTCACTGTGCAGGCGGGATTGATGGCGCGGATGCGTGCGGCCATCGCGTCGACCTTGGCCATGCCGTAGATGTCGCCGAGCGCATGTATCTGGCGATTGGTATTGGATTCCGCCACCATGTCGAGGTCGACCGCGGCAAGCTGCCCGACGCCGGTCCGCGCCAGCGCTTCCAGTGCCCACGAGCCGACGCCGCCGACCCCGATGACGCAAACGCGGGCGCGCGCCAGCCGCGCAGCCGCGGCGGCGCCGTACAGGCGGGCGACGCCGGCGAAGCGGCGATCGTGAGCCGCCTCCATCAGTCGCCGTCCTTCCTTCGGGCTCTTCCCGGCAGGCCGGCAGCGCGGATTCGCAGTGTGTTCATCATCGCCGCAGTGTAGCCGAAAGGGATCGCCGCGCAGAAGAGCGCGAATCTTGATCCGGTTGCCTTGACGGCCTGTCGGCCCGCGCCTAAGATTCCGCGTCCACCCAATCGCAGGTTAAATGTGACGCAGGAACAGCTTAATGCCCTGATCGGGGCCGATATGAAGGCCGTGGACGCGGTGATCCGCAACCGGCTGCATTCCGAAGTCGTGCTTGTCCGTCAGGTCGCCGAGTACATCATCGGCAGCGGCGGCAAGCGCCTGCGTCCGGCGCTCGTCCTGCTGGCGGCCGGCGCGTTGGGTTATCGCGGCAGGTACCACCACGATCTGGCTGCGGTTGTCGAGTTCATCCACACGGCAACGCTGCTCCACGACGATGTGGTCGATGAATCATCACTGCGGCGCGGACGCGACACGGCGAACGCGATCTTCGGCAACGCTGCCAGCGTCCTCGTCGGCGATTTCCTCTATTCACGGGCGTTCCAGATCATGACCGCGGTCGACGACATGCGGATCATGCGGGTGCTGTCCGATGCCACCAACGTGATTGCCGAAGGCGAAGTGCTGCAGTTGATGAACTGCCACGATGCCGATGTCGACGAAGCGCGCTACCTGCAGGTCATCCGCTACAAGACCGCCAAGCTGTTCGAGGCCGCTGCCCAGCTTGGTGCCATCCTCGGCGGGGCGACACCGGAAATCGAGCGGGCGCTGGCCGACTACGGCATGCACCTGGGTACCGCTTTCCAGCTGGTCGACGACGTCCTCGACTATTCCGGGCAGGAGGCCGATACCGGCAAGCATCTGGGTGACGACCTCGCCGAGGGCAAGCCGACCCTGCCGCTGATCTACGTGATGCAGAACGGTTCCCGCGAGCAAGCGGGCTGCGTAAGGCGGGCGATCGAGGAGGGCGGGCGCGACGATTTTCCGGCGGTACTGGCGGCGATCCACGCCACCGGTGCGCTCGCACACGCGCGCCGACAGGCGGAGCGGGAGGCCGGGCGCGCGCGAGCAGCGATCTGCGGCCTCGGGGATACAAATTACCGGGAAGCTCTGCTACAATTGACATTCTTCGCCGTCGAGAGGAACCACTAGCAGCCTCTTGCGAAGCATCGGAGTGTAGCTCAGCCTGGTAGAGCACTGCGTTCGGGACGCAGGGGCCGGAGGTTCGAATCCTCTCACTCCGACCACACCGCTGCTGGGGTTGCGTCGGTAAGCCCGGGATCCACCACGTGAAATACCTGCTGCTCATCGTTCTTGTCGCAGTGATCTTGTGGATCTGGAGCAAGCGCTCGCCGCGGTCCTCCGGGCGCCAGGCGCCGGTTGCCCCCGATCCCGAGAAAATGGTCTCCTGCGCCCACTGCGGGGTCTACCTGCCGCAAAGCGACAGCGTTGCCGATGGCGGCGCGCATTTTTGCAGCGAGGCGCATCGCCAGGCCGGGAAGTCTGCCGGCGGCGCATGACCGACTGGCTTTCGGCGACCTGGGAGGCCAGCTGGCGTCCCTTCAATTATTTCAATCTCTATCGCCTGATCCTTGCCGGCCTGGCGCTGCTCGGCGCTTTCCTGCCCATCGGCTGGGTCGCTTCACTGCACATCATCTACTCGCCCGGGCTATTGTTCGCGGCAGGTATCTACCTCGCCGCGGTCGCCGCTGGCCTGCTCGCCTCGATCCACTGGCAACACCGCTTCAACATGCAGCTCTCGCTGCAGGTGCTTGCCGACATCGTCGCCATCAGCCTCCTGATGCATGCCGGTGGCGGCGTCACCAGCGGCATCGGGACGCTGCTGCTGGTTTCGCTGGCGACCGCCAGCCTGGTCGGGCGCGGTCGGCTGGTGCTGTTCTATGCGGCACTGGCAACTCTGGCGACTCTCGCCGTCCAGACCTACGGGTTGAGCTTTGGCGGCCTCGACGCGGCAAGCATCGTCCAGGCCGGATTGCTGTCGGCCGGCTTTTTTGCTACTGCCATCGTGGCGCGGCTGCTCGGCCAGCGGGTCATGGTCAACGAGGAGTTGGCGCGACAACGCGGGATCACGCTGGAGAATCAGGGGCGGATCAGCCAGCGCGTGATCGAGCGGATGCAGGACGGCGTTCTCGTCATCGATGCGGCCGGTTGCGTGCAACGGCACAACCCGGCCGCAGCGACACTGCTCGGGTCGGCGCTCGCACCTGTGGCCGCGCTGTCCGCCTCCTGCGCGCCGCTGGCGGCCGGACTGGCTGGCTGGCAGGACGCCGGTGCGGGCGCAACCATGGATTTCCGGACGGCGGCGGGCGGCGAAATTCGCGCCCGTTTCGAGGGGACGGCCAGCAGCACCGGCGAGGTCCTGATCTTCCTCGAAGACCTCGGCCGCCTCCAGGAGCGCGCCCGGCAGCTGAAACTGGCCGCCCTCGGGCGGTTGACCGCAAGCATCGCGCACGAGATACGCAATCCGCTCTCGGCCATCGGCCATGCCGGCGAGCTGTTGCGCGAGGAGCGCCGCGGCGCCATGCAGGACCGGCTGCTGAAGATTCTGGCCGACAACGTCGCGCGCCTCGACCGCATCGTTGCCGACATCCTCGAACTCGGGCGGCGCGACCGGATGCAACTCGAGCCGTTGCCGCTGGCCGCGTTCTGCGAGCACTTCCTCGATGGTTTCGCCAGCTCGCAGGAGCTGGCGGCAGAGGTTGTCGTGCTGCAGATCGCCGAGGACCTGACGATCTGTTTTGACCGCAATCACCTGCACCAGATACTCTGGAATCTTGTCGCCAACGCCTTGCGTCACGGCACCGGCGGCCTCGGCAGCGTCTGTCTGCGGGCCAGCCCGGCAGCTGCCACGGGGCAGATCGAGCTGCACGTCATCGACGATGGCGGCGGCGTGCCCGAGGATGCCCGGCGCCAGATTTTCGAGCCCTTCTTCACCACTCATCACCTGGGTACCGGGCTCGGCCTGTTCATCGCCCGCGAACTGTGCGAGGCCAACGGCGCCAGCCTGGAACTGGCCGCTGACACGGATCGCGGCCACTTCATTCTTGTTGGGAGAACCGACCTATGCCTTCTGCCCGAATCGAGCGGCGTCCGCGCGGCGAACTGAACCGCGTGCTGGTCATCGACGACGAGCCGGACATCCGCGAACTGATCGACCTCACCCTGTCCCGCATGGGTCTCGCCGCCTCGTGCGCGGCGAACGTTGCCGAAGCCCGCGCCTGCCTGGCGGAAGGCGAGTATCAGCTGTGCCTGACCGACATGCGGCTCCCCGACGGCGACGGCCTCGATATCGTCCGCCACATCGCCGAGCACCATCCGCAGATGCCGGTTGCCGTGATCACTGCCTTCGGCAGCACCGAGAATGCAGTGGCCGCATTGAAGGCCGGCGCCTTCGACTACCTGGCCAAGCCGGTCGGCCTCGAGCAGTTGCGCGCCCTGGTGAAATCGGCGTTGCGCGTGCCGGATGGCGAGCACGCCGACGATCCGCTCAAGTCGCTGACCGGCGAATCGGCGGCGATGCAGCAGGTGCGGACGATGATCGGCAAGCTGGCGCGCAGCCAGGCGCCGGTCTATGTCTCAGGCGAGTCCGGCAGCGGCAAGGAACTGGCGGCGCGCCTGATCCACATGCACAGCCCGCGCGGCGGCAGCCCGTTCGTGCCGGTGAACTGCGGCGCCATTCCGGAAAACCTGATGGAGAGCGAGTTCTTCGGCTATCGCAAGGGCGCCTTTACCGGCGCCGACAGCGAACGCGATGGGTTCTTCCAGGCAGCCAGCGGCGGCACGCTGTTTCTCGATGAGGTCGCCGACCTGCCGCTGGCGATGCAGGTCAAGCTATTGCGCGCGATCCAGGAGAAAAGGGTGCGCAAGGTCGGGGCGGCGACCGAGGAGCTGGTCGACGTCCGCATCATCTGCGCGACGCACCGGAATCTGCGCGATTGCCTCGACAAGGGTACATTCCGCCAGGACCTCTACTACCGGCTGAATGTCATCGAGCTGCGCATGCCCTCGCTGCGTGAGCGGCCCGACGACATCCCGCTGCTGACCAGCGACTTGCTGAAGCGGATCGGCGGCGACGGCGGCCCGCGCATCACCGCCGCTGCGCTGCAGGCACTGGCGGCCTACCCGTTCCCGGGCAATGTGCGCGAACTCGAAAACATCCTGGAACGGGCGATCGCCCTCTGCTCGGGTGCCGTGATCGACGTCGGGGACTTGCAACTGGCGCCCGACGAAATCGGCGGCGAAAGCCAGGGGCGCGGCAGCGAGACGCTCGACGACTACCTCAACCGGCTCGAGCGCTTGGCAATTCTCGAAGCCCTGCAGAAGACCGAGGGCAACCGGACGGCAGCCGCGCGTGTGCTTGGCGTGACCTTTCGCTCGTTGCGCTATCGCCTGGAACGCCTGGGGATCGACTGATGCGCTGGCAGGGAGACGGCTGGCTCAGGGGCGTGCGCTGGGTGCGCTCGCCCAACCAGGGGGCACGGCCGGCGGGCAGCGCGGTGTCGCTGGTCGTGGTGCATAACATCAGCCTGCCGCCCGACGATTTCTCGGGCAACTGGGTCGAGCGTTTCTTCCTCAACCGGCTCGACGCGGCGGCGCATCCCTATTTTGCGGAAATCGCCGGGCTCCAGGTGTCGTCCCATTTCCTGATTCGCCGTGACGGCCCTGTCATCCAGTTCGTCGCTTGCGACCGCCGCGCCTGGCACGCCGGTCAGTCGGCCTGGCAGGGACGCGATAACTGCAACGATTACTCGGTCGGGATCGAGCTTGAGGGCAGCGACACGCAAGCCTTCGCTGCACCCCAGTATGCGGCACTGTGGCGGCTCGTCGACGCGCTGCGGGCGCGTTATCCGGTCACCGCGATTGCCGGCCACTGCCATGTCGCACCCGGGCGCAAGAGCGATCCCGGTCCGTTTTTCGATTGGGCAGCCGTGGCTGGGCGCTACCCGGCGCTAGGCCCGCTGCCCGAAGTAGCCGGCTAGCCGGTCGACGGCCTCGGCCAGCCGGTCGAGGCCCGTCGTGTAGGCGAAGCGGATGTGCTTTTCCGGCGCATTGCTGCCGAAGTCGAGCCCCGGCGTCGCAGCGACGCCGACCGTTTCCAGCAGGTCGCGGGCGAGGTGAAAGCTGTCGTTGCTCAGCGACGAACAGTCGCAGTAAAGATAGAAGGCCCCCTGCGGCCGGGCGGTGATCGTGAACCCCAGCGAACTCAGGGCCGGGGCGAGAAAATCGCGGCGGCGGCGAAATTCCGCGCGCCGCGCTTCGAGGATTTCCAGCGTTTCCGGCGCGAAAGCCGCGAGCGCCCCGTATTGCGCCGGGGTCGACGGGCACAGGGTCAGGTTCTGGGCGAGTTTCTCGACATCGCGCACGTAAGCCTCGGGAATGACCATCCAGCCCAGTCGCCAGCCGGTCATCTGGAAATACTTGGAAAAGCTCTGGATGATCCAGATGTCGTCGCCGGCTGCGCAGGCCGAGGGCGCATCATCTTCGTATGTCAGGCCATGGTAGATCTCGTCCACCAGGAAATGTCCGCCACGCTGGCGACAGGTCGTCGCCAGGGCCGCGATCTCGGGCAGTGTCAGCAGTGTGCCGGTCGGGTTGGCCGGTGAGGCGACGAGCAGGCCGGCGGTGCGGGCGCTCCAGTAGCGCTCGAGCAGGGTGGGGGTGGGCTGGAAGTTGCTCGCGGCATCGACGGGGATGGCGATGGGCTGCCCTTCGTAAGCCCGGATGATGTGGCGATTGCAGGGGTAGCCGGGGTCGGCGAGCAGCCACTCGCTGCCAGGGTCGGCGAGGCAGGCGAAAGCCAGGTTGAGGGCACCGGAGGCGCCATTGGTGACGGCGATCCGGCTGGCGGGCACGGTAATGCCGTAGCGGCTGCGATAGAAAGCCGCGATCGCCGCGCGTAGTTCCGGCAGACCAAGGGCTTCGCTGTATTTGGTTTTCCCCTGTTTTATCGCGTCGACCGCAGCGTTCGCTATCGGCTCGGGTGTCGGGAAATCCGGTTCGCCGACTTCCATGTGGATGATGTCGCGACCCTCCGCTTCGAGCTGGCGGGCGCGCGTGAACAGCTCGACCACGTGAAATGGCGCGATGCCGGCAAGCCGGCTGGCGGGGCGGTAGGTCATGGCGGTCCTCAAAGAAGAACGGCCGCCCTCGGGCGGCCGTTGCATTATCCCTCAGGCGGGAATCAGGCGGCTTGCTTGAAGATGTCCATTTCGAACAGTTCGCGCTTGAGCACGAGTTCGCGCGGCATCTTGGCGCCCATCGAGTCGAACCACTCCTTGTGGCCGGCCAGTTCGGACTTCCAGGCGTCGGCATCGATGGTGGTCAGCGCCTCGAAGTCGGCCTTGGTGATGTCGAGGCCGGTCCAGTCGACGTCCTCGAAATTCGGCATCCAGCCGAGCACGGTCTCGTTGGCGGTAACCGTGCCCTTGCAGCGCTGGACGATCCACTTCAGGACGCGCATGTTGTCGCCGAAACCGGGCCACATGAACTCGCCCTTTTCGTTCATGCGGAACCAGTTGACACAGAAGATCTTCGGGGTGGCATCGACGGTGTGGCCCATCCTCAGCCAGTGGTTGAAGTAGTCGCCCATGTGGTAGCCGCAGAAGGGCAGCATGGCGAACGGATCGCGCCGGACAACACCCTGCTGCCCGAAAGCGGCGGCGGTGGTTTCGGAGCCGAGGGTGGCGGCCATGTAGACGCCGTAGTTCCAGTTGAATGCCTCGTACACCAGCGGTACCGTGGTGGCGCGCCGGCCGCCGAAGATAAAGGCGGAAATCGGCACGCCGGCGGGATCTTCCCAGGCGGCGTCGACCGACGGGCACTGGCTGGCCGGGGCGGTGAAGCGGGAGTTGGCGTGCGCGGCTTTCTTGCCGGCCTTGCCGTCTGCTGGCGTCCAGTCGTTGCCCTGCCAGTCGATCAGGTGATCCGGGGCTTCCTTGGTCAGGCCTTCCCACCACACGTCGCCGTCGTCGGTCAGCGCGACGTTGGTGAAGATGACGTTTTCCTTGAGGGTGGCCAGCGCGTTGAAGTTGGTCTTCTCGGAGGTGCCGGGGGCGACGCCGAAGAAGCCGGCCTCGGGGTTGATCGCATAGAAGCGGGTGACGCCATCCTTGTCGACGCGCGGCTTGATCCAGGCGATGTCGTCGCCGATGGTGGTGATGTTCCAGCCGCCCAGGGTTTTCGGTGGAATCAGCATGGCGAAGTTGGTCTTGCCGCAGGCCGACGGGAAGGCGGCTGCGACGTAGGTCTTTTCGCCTTCAGGCGATTCGACGCCGAGGATCAGCATGTGTTCGGCCAGCCAGCCCTGGTCACGGGCCATGGTCGAGGCGATGCGCAGCGCGAAGCACTTCTTGCCGAGCAGTGCGTTGCCGCCGTAGCCGGAACCGTAGGACCAGATCTCGCGGGTTTCCGGGTAGTGCACGATGTACTTGGTGGTCGGGTTGCACGGCCACTTGACGTCGGCCTGGCCCGGCTCGAGCGGGGCGCCGACGGTGTGCACGCAGGGGACGAATTCGCCATCTGTCCCGAGGACATCATGAACTGCCTTGCCCATGCGGGTCATCGTACGCATGTTGACGACGACGTAGGCGGAATCAGAAATCTCGACGCCGATGTGGGCGATCGGCGACCCGAGCGGGCCCATGCTGAACGGAATGACGTACATCGTGCGGCCCTTCATGCAGCCCCTGAACAGGCCGTTGAGGGTGTCGCGCATGACGGCGGGCTCTTCCCAGTTGTTGGTCGGGCCGGCGTCTTCCTTCTTGGTGGAGCAGATGTAGGTGCGGTCTTCGACACGCGCCACGTCGGAGGGGTCCGAGAAAGCGAGGAAGGAGTTCGGGCGCTTCGCTTCATTGAGCTTGATGAAGGTGCCGGCTTCGACCATTTCGGCGCACAGGCGGTCATACTCCTCCTGCGTTCCGTCGGCCCAGTGGATGTGGTCGGGCTGGGTCAGTGCGGCAATCCCGGCGACCCATTGCTTGAGGCCTTCGTGCTTGACGTAGTCGGGTGCATTCAGCGGTGCAGTCATGGCGGTGTCTCTCTCCAAGTTACTGAAATAGATAAACTTTGCGCCAGTCGCCGGGAGCTGCCACCAAGACTTCGAGCGCGCGAAGGCCGTCGGCTGGGAAGCGTAGAATTATGCCAGAGGTCGGGGCTGACGTCCATCTTGGCGAGTGCCGCTAAGTACTTTCCCCAAATGGGCAGGGCACCTGACTGTGGTACAATATTGCACAATTCAAAACACTGTTTCACGATACGAAACGGAGGCAGACATGGATCCCAAGCAGTTGCGTGAGGCCGCGCTCTACTATCACCGCCACCCCAGGCCGGGCAAGATCGCGGTGACCCCGATCAAGCAGTTGACCAACCAGTACGACCTGTCATTGGCCTATTCGCCCGGCGTCGCCTTCGCCTGCGAGGAGATCGTCGCCAATCCCGCCGAGGTCAGCACCCTGACCGCCCGCGCCAATCTCGTCGGCGTCATCACCAACGGCACCGCTGTCCTCGGCCTCGGCCCGATCGGCCCGCTCGCCGCCAAACCAGTGATGGAAGGCAAGGGTGTCCTGTTCAAGAAATTCGCCAACATCGACGTCTTCGACCTCGAGATCAGCGAGCGCGACCCCGACCGGCTGATCGACATCATCGCCTCGCTCGAGCCGACCTTCGGCGGCATCAACCTCGAGGACATCAAGGCGCCGGAATGCTTCTACATCGAGAAGAAGCTGCGCGAGCGGATGAAAATCCCGGTCTTCCATGACGACCAGCACGGCACGGCGATCGTCGTCGGCGCGGCGATCCTGAACGGACTGCACCTGATCGACAAGGACCTGACCCAGGTCAAGATCGTCACCTCCGGCGCCGGCGCCGCGGCGCTCGCCTGCCTGGATCTGCTGGTCATGCTTGGCGCGCCGGTCGAAAACATCTGGGTCACCGATCTCAAGGGGCTGGTCCATGAGGGCCGTGTCGAGGAAATGGACGAGATCAAGGCGCGCTACGTCAAGAAGACCGATGCCCGCACGCTCGGCGAGGTCATTGCCGGGGCGGACGTCTTCCTCGGGCTCTCCGCCGGGGGCGTGCTGAAGCCGGAAATGGTCGCCAGAATGGCGAAGAACCCGCTGATCATGGCGCTCGCCAACCCGACCCCGGAAATCCTGCCCGAACTGGTCAAGCAGGTACGCGACGATGCCATCATCTGCACCGGCCGCTCGGACTACCCGAACCAGGTCAATAACGTCCTCTGCTTTCCCTTCATCTTCCGCGGCGCGCTCGACGTCGGCGCGACGACGATTACCGAGGAAATGAAGATGGCGGCGGTCAAGGCGATCGCCGAGCTGGCCCGCGCCGAACAGTCGGACGTCGTCGCCTCGGCCTACGGCGAGAAGGTTTCCGGCTTCGGCCCGGAATACCTGATCCCCAAGCCGTTCGATCCGCGCCTGATCGTCAAGATCGCCCCGGCAGTCGCCCGGGCGGGCATGGACTCGGGCGTCGCCACGCGCCCGATCTACGACTGGGATGCCTACATCCAGGGCCTCAACGAATTCGTCTACCACTCGGGCATGATCATGAAGCCGGTCTTCGCGCAGGCGAAGGTGTCGCCGAAGCGGATCGTCTTCGCCGAGGGCGAGGACGACCGCGTCCTGCGCGCCGTGCAGGTGGTGTGCGACGAGGGCATCGCCAAGCCGCTGCTGATCGGCCGCCCGAGCGAGATTGCCGAGCGGATCGAGGAGGCCGGGCTGCGCATCCGCGAAGGGCAGGACTACGAAGTGATCTACGCCGACGGCTGCGAATTCTTCGACCGTCACTTCGACGAGTTCTGGCAGACCTACCACCGCCTGATGGAGCGCAAGGGCGTGTCGCCCAACTATGCGCGCCGGGAAATCCGCCGCCGTGCGACGCTTTACGCGGCGCTGATGGTCCAGCTCGGCTATGCCGATGGCCTGATCTGCGGCACCTTCGGCCGCCACGAGACGCATCGCCAGTACGTCGAGAATGTCATCGGCACGCAGGCCGGCCTCGACCGCTACTACACGATGAACCTGCTGATGCTGCCGGAGCGCACCGTCTTCATCGCCGACACCTACGTCAATTACGATCCGACCGCCGAGCAACTGGCGGACATGACGCTGCTCGCCGCCGCCGAGATCCGCAACTTCGGCATGCACCCCAAGGTCGCCCTGCTGTCGCATTCGACCTTCGGCACCGAGGAAACACCGACCGCGATCAAGATGCGGGAGGTGCTGCGCATCCTGAACCAGCGCGCACCCAGGCTCGAAGTCGAGGGCGAGATGCACGGCGACGCGGCGCTCGACGAGCAGATCCGCCTGGCCGCGTTTCCCAATTCCCGGCTCAAGGGGCAGGCCAACCTGCTGGTCATGCCGACGCTCGATGCCGCCAACATTTCATTCAACCTGCTCAAGGTGGCGGCCGGCGACAACCTGACGATCGGCCCCATCCTGCTCGGCACGGCGCGTCCCGCGCATATCCTGACGCCGACCGCGACCGTGCGCCGCATCGTCAACATGACCGCGCTGACTGTCGTCGATGCCGCCTGATGCATCGCCTTAACTTGTTGTCCTATCTGCCTATTTTTGTTGATTTTCTTTGATCGCCTGCTAAACTGCTACGAAGATTGCCCGCTCATGGCAGGAGATAGCAAATGAAACAAGGATTTAGGGCTGCATTGCTGCTTGGCGTGCTGTTTGGCCTCGGCCTGAGCGGCCAGGGCAACGCCGCGACCGAAACCAGGAAGACGCAACCGGTGGCCCGCAAGGCTGACCAGAAGCCGGTTGCCGCCACCTCCAAGCAGGCCCGCAAGGCTGACCAGAAGCCGGTTGCCGCCACCTCCAAGCAGGCCCGCAAGGCAGCGCCGACCGCCGGCAAGACGGCGGCGAAGACCGCGAAGGCCGCACCGAAGGCCGCACCGAAGACCGCACCGAAGACCGCACGAAAGGCCTCTGGCCGCAAAGCCTATGCGCTCCACGACGGCGCCCGCAAGCCGCTCCGCCGGGTCAGCATGGCCGACGTCGATCCCGGCCGCCTGGCATTGTTCTCGGCCTCGGCGCTGGTCATCGACCAGGAGTCCGGCCAGTCGCTGCTCGAAAAGCAGTCTGATGTCGTGGTGCCGATCGCCTCCATTTCCAAGCTGATGACGGCCATGGTCGTCCTCGACGCCAGGCTCGATCTCAACGAGGTCATCGCCATCAGCGACGATGATGTCGACGGCCTCAAGGGCACGCGCTCGCGCCTGCCGGTCGGCACGACGATGACCCGCGAAACGGCCATGCTGCTGGCGCTGATGTCGTCGGAAAACCGTGCCGCCAACGCGCTCGGCCGCCATTATCCGGGCGGGATGCCGGCCTTCGTGCGGGCAATGAACCAGAAGGCGCGCGCGCTCGGCATGTCAAATTCGCGCTTCGACGAGCCGACCGGGTTGTCGAGCAACAACGTGTCGACCGCGCAGGACCTCGCCCGCATGGTCGCCGCCTCCGCGCGCTACCCGGAGATCCGCGCCTTCTCGACGACCGCCAGCGCACGTATCGATCTCAATGGCCACATCCGCGACTTCAACAACACCAACGCACTGGTCCGCAGCGACGCCAGCTGGGAGATCGGTGTCTCGAAGACCGGCTACATCTCCGAGGCCGGCCGCTGCCTGGTGATGCAGGCACGCGTCGCCGACAAGCCGGTCGTCATCGTCCTGCTCGACTCGGCCGGCAAGATGACGCGGGTCGGCGATGCCAACCGGATCAAGCGCTGGATGGAAAGCGCGAGCCTGATGGCCGACCGCCCGGTCTGAGCGATCGGCGCGGGAACCTGTCGCCAGGGGCTGCCGTTCGGCAGCCCTATTTTTTTGTGCGGGTGTAGCCGAGCGCGTGCGAGACCGCGTCGGCGGTGCGGCGGACCTGTTCGGCCCAGGCCGGGTCGTGGCGGTCGGCCGGCGCCGAGACCGACAGTGCGGCGACGACGCGGCCCTCATCGTCGTGAATCGGCGCGGCGACGCACTTGAGCCCGGCCTCGGCTTCCTCGTCGTCGTAGGCGATGCCATGCCGGCGGACCTTGTCGAGTTCCCTCTCGAGCGCGGCCAGCGTCGTCAGCGAGTGCGGCGTCTTCCCCGGCAGGCCGGTGCGGCGGGCGTAATCGCGCAACTGTTGCGGCGTGTCGGCGGCGAGGAAGAGCTTGCCGAGCGAGGTCAGATGCAGCGGCGCGCGGCCGCCGACAAGATAGACCACCCGCACCAATGCCCGGCCGGACGAGGTGCGCTCGATGTAGACGATCTCGTCGTCGTGGCGGGCGCCGAGATTGATCGCCTCGCCGATGGTCTCGTGCAGTTCCTGCATGAAGGGCAGCGCCACCTCGCGCAGGCTGATGCGCGACTTGACCAGGTTGCCGAGCTCGAGCAGGCGGATGCCCAGACGGTAGGTGCCTGCATCCTGCCGTTCGACGAAGCGCGCGGCGGTCATCGCCGCCAGGATGCGGTGCGCCGTCGACGGGTGCAGGTCGGTGGCAGCCGCCAGTTGCTTCAGGCTGGCCGGCTCGGGTGAAACAGCCAGCGCGTCGAGCAGCGTCATCATGCGCTCGATGACCTGAATCGACCCGGGAGTCCTGGCGAAAGCGCCGGCGGCGTCGGACAACTGGATTCCTTTATCGGTGCGGTTTGAGTAGCATTAGCCACTTTGTCTTTTTGTGCGCCGCAATATTAGCATGCGCTTGGCCCTCTACGTAACCTGCCTGGTCGACCTGATGCGCCCGTCGGTCGGCTTCGCGGCGCTGCGCCTGCTTTCCGGTCGGGGCTGCGAGGTGGTCGTGCCGCCCGCCCAGACCTGCTGCGGTCAACCTGCCTGGAGTGCCGGAAATCGCCCGCTGGCGGCCGACCTCGCGCGCCGGGCGATCGCCGGGTTGGAGGGCCATGACTACGTGGTCGTCCCTTCGGGCTCCTGCGCCGACCACATCCGCAACGTCTATCCGCAATTGCTTGCCGACGATCCGGCCTGGTCCCGGCGGGCGCAGGCGCTCGCCGGGCGCA
>Ga0209391_10000660_pt1 | contig 16836 bp, 11 predicted proteins | sample PPLLak3March2015_FD_187246 | JGI IMG/M metagenome (GOLD analysis project Ga0209391, IMG submission 187246) | Freshwater sediment microbial communities from Prairie Pothole Lake near Jamestown, North Dakota, USA - PPLs Lake P7 Core (1) Depth... | ecosystem: Environmental > Aquatic > Freshwater >... | reverse complement strand
AGACCTGGCGGGGCGCCGTCGTCACGATCGCCACGACCTCCGCATCCGCCTGGCTGCTGGCGAAGCTGCACGCCTGCTGCTGGACGCTGCCCACGCTGGTCCCGTTCGCCGAGACGCATCCGCTCGCCTGGGGCCTGCTGCTCGGGACCGGTTACATCGTGGGCGAGCTGCCCAACAGCTTTGCCAAGCGTCAGCTCGGGATCGCGCCGGGCGCGTCGGGCCAAGGGTTGGCGGGGCGCGCGTTCTGGATCGTCGATCAGCTCGACAGCCTCGCCGGCATGCTGCTGTTCATCGCGCCGGTATGGCGCCCTTCCCTCGCGCTGCTGGCACTGATCGTGGCGATCATGCTCGTGGCGCATCCCGTCGGTGCCTGGATCATGGTGCTGTTCGGGCTGAAAGACCGCGTAGGTTGACCAGTAAGCGGCGGACATGATCCTCGCCGTGGCGATCTTCCTCGGGCAGGCTTCTTCCTGCTGAACAGCCGCTACCTGATCGACAGCTCGCTGTCCCTCAAGGCGCACCTGGAGAACAGTTTCGTCGCGATCGGCATCGGCGCGGCCGTCATCCTGCAGCTGCTGTTCACGTACTTCCGTCCCCTGCAGTCGCTGTCCGGATCCCGGCATCCTTCAGTCGGCGTGGCTCGGCGCGTCGCCGGCGCCGTCCATGTCGGCGCGCAGCAGGCCGGTGCCGACCGTCACCAGGCGTCGAACCAGGCTGTAGGCGCGGCGCAGGGTCTCCGCGATCTCGCGCTCCGACGCCGTGCGCTCGACGCGCGGGTCGGCTTCCCGCAGCGCACGCTCCAGTCGCCGAAGCTCGGGTTTCGAGTCGAGCACACGGCGTGCCATGTCCGGGTCCCCCGCCTTCACCGCCTCCAGCGCGCGCTGCAGCTCACCGCTCACGGCGGTGGCGAACTCAGCGAGCCGCGCGAGGGAATCAGGGCTTGCAGCGGTGTCTGCCGCGCGCTGGCGCTCGTACAACGGAACCAGTTCATTTTCGACCAGATCACCGAGCGACTCGAGGTAGTCCGCGGCCTCGACGAGGTCCACGACCGCCATGCCGGTGTCGGCCGCCAGTTCCTGCTGCAGCATGGGCTGGACGTAGCGGACGATCTCCGCGTGATGCCGATCGATCAGTTGCTCTCGCGACTGCAGCGGGCCGACCGCGATGTCCTTGCCCTCGAGGATCGCAGACATGGCCAGGTCGAGTTGCTGGCGGACGCGCTGGCCGAGCGCGCCGAGCTCGCGGCGCACCGCATCCATGGCCAGCGGCGGCATCTCGTAGAGCACCGGGTTCAACTCGATCGCGACCTGCTCGGGCTCGCGCGGCTGCGGCCCATCGCCGACGATCCGCACGATCAGCGCTGCCAGCACATTGATGAACGGCAGCAGCAGCAGCACGGTCGCGACGTTGATGATGGTGTGCGCGTTGGCCACCTGTCGCGGCACCTCGAAGGCGAGCTGTTCGGCGAGTGCAAGGCCGTCCGCGCTCGGCGAGACCGCGCGCGTGATCCTCTCCAGGACGCCGATCAGCGGCAGCCAGATGACGACGATCAGGACCTTGAAGCTGACGTGCCCGATCGCGGTATGCAGCGCGGAGCGCGGCTGGCCGATGGTGGCCAGCAGTGCGGTGATGGTCGTGCCGATGTTCGCGCCGAAGACCAGGGCGATGCCTGCCTGCAGCGGAATCAGCCCTTGCGAGGCGAGCGCGATGATCACGCCGAGCGTCGCGGACGAGGACTGCACCACGGCGGTGAAGACCGCGCCGATCAGGATCCCGTACAGCGGGTTGCTCATGGAGGCCATCAGGTCCACGAACGGCTGGTAGCTGCGCAGCGGCGCCATGAAGTCCGACATCATCGCGAGGCCGACGAACAGCACGCCGAGCCCGAGCATCATGCTGCCGACGAGGCTGGCGATCCGGTGCGACTTCCACATCGACAGGCCGAAACCGGCCGCGATCAGCAGGAACGCGAAATAACTGATGTCGAAGGCGATGATCTGCGCGGTCAGGGTGCTGCCGACGGCCCCGCCCATGCTGACCGCGATGGCCTGCCCGAGCGTCAGGATGCCGGCCGAGACGAAACCGATCGCGATGACGGTCGTAACCGAGGACGACTGGACCACGGCGGTGGCGATCGCGCCGGTCAGCAGCGCGGAGAACCTGTTGCCGGCCAGCCGCGCCATGATCTCCTTCAGGCGCGAGCCGGCCATGGCCCGCAGCGAACTGGACATCATGGTCATGCCGTGCAGGAACAGCGCCAGGCCGCCCGCGAGGCCGATCAGCATGGGGAGCAGAGACAGCGATTCGTCGTACGTCAACGCGGCTCCTGGGCAGTCGCGGCATGGGGGATCCTGCCGATTCGGCGCCACCGGGATCGACGCCCGCTCAGCGGTCGAAGGCATCCGGCACCATGACGAAACGCGAGCGGGCGCATGATAGCGTCAGTCATCGGCAGGTGCCGGACGTGGGTCACGCCGGTGACTTGCGCATGCGACCGGCATAGAGACGCGCCGGTCGGCTCGACCACCGCCATCCCGGAGCCCGACATGACGACCCGTCCCATCGACCGCCGCACGGCCGTGAAACTGATGGCCACTGCAGCCGCTGTCGCCATCGCGCCTGCCGCGGTGACGGCCGTGACTCCCGCAACGATGGCCACTCGCAAGGTGCCCGGTTCGGGCGAGGCGATTCCCGTGATCGGCATGGGCTCCTCGAACACCTTCGACGTCGGCACCGCGGCCGCGGAGCGCGCGCCGCTCGGCGAGGTGCTGCGCGGCCTCGTCGCCGGCGGCGGCACGGTGATCGACACCTCGCCGATGTACGGCCAGGCCGAGACCGTGATCGGCGATCTCGCCCATGAGCTCGCGCTGCAGCCTCGACTGTGGCTCGCCACCAAGGTGTGGACCCGCGGCCGCGAAGCAGGCGCGGCGCAGATCGGGCAGTCGTACGCGCGGCTGCGCACCGAGCACCTCGAACTGCTGCAGATCCACAACCTGCTCGACTGGCGCGAGCACGTGCCGACGATCCGCGCGCTGCAGGAATCGGGCAAGCTGCGCTACGCAGGCGTCACGCACTACCGCGCCGACGCCCACGCCGAGCTCGAGCGCGTGCTCGTCGCCGAGCGCTTCGACTGGCTGCAGGTGAACTACTCGCTCGCCGAGCCGGAGGCGGCGGCACGGCTGCTGCCGCTCTGTCGCGACAAGGGCATCGCCGTGATGGTCAACCGTCCGTTCGCGGACGGCGCGCTGTTCGACCGCGTGCGCGGCAAGCCGTTGCCGCCGTGGACGGCCGACCTGGGCATCACGAGCTGGGGACAGTTCTTCCTGCGCTGGATCGCCTCGCACCCGGCGGTGACCTGCATCATTCCCGCGACCTCGAAGCCCCGGCACATGGCGGACAACCTCGCCGCCGGCCGCGCGCCGCTGCCGGACGAGGCGCAGCGCAAGCGGATGACGGAGTTCTGGGCAACCCTTTAGCGCGGCGGAGTCCCTTCCGCGATCCCCGGGAAGCGGCCTGGCCGTCGACGACGGCCCTGCGCGCCGGAGACGCGGCTTCAAATCTGCTTGCAAGAGATCTCCATATATGGGACATTTTATCCCACATATGGCACTCGAGCCCGAAAGACCCGTCCTGACCGCCTGCCGCCGCTGGCTCCGGCCCGTGGCGAGATGGCTGCTTCGGTCCGGGGTCACCTGGAAGGAGTTCGCCGAGCTGTCGCGCAGCGTGTTCGTGGTGACCGCTTCGGAGGAGTTCGGGATTCGCGGCCGCCCGACCAATGTCTCGCGGGTGGCGCTGCTCACGGGACTCTCGCGCCGCGACGTTCGACGTGTGCAGGGCGAAGCCACTGCGTCGCCCTCGCCTGCTGCCGAGGAGTCGCTGAACCACGCGAGCCGCGTCTTGACCGGCTGGCATCTCGACTCCGACTTCCTCGCGACGGATGGACGGCCGCGCGTGCTGCCCGCCGACGGCCCGGACGCTTCGTTCGCGCAGTTGCTGCGCCGTTACGCCGGCGACATCCCGGCGACCGCGCTGGTCAAGGAACTCGTCAAGTCGGGCTCCGTCGAGCGCCTCGAGGACGGTTCGTACCGGGCACTGCGCCGCTACTACATGCCGCGCGCGATGGACGGCCGGGCCGTCGAGCGCTCCGGCAGCGTGCTCGCGGACCTCGCCACGACCATCGAGCACAACCTCTCGCGCGAGCCGCGCGAGCCCTCGCGCTTCGAGGGCCGCGCCCAGAACCGTCGCATCGACCCGCGCCACCTGCCCGCGTTCCGCGCATTCGTGGAGCGCGAGTCGCAATCGATGCTCGAACGCGTGGACGACTGGCTCAGCACTCACGAGGCGCCGGCCGGGGAAGCGGGCCTGCGCCTCGGCATCGGCGTGTACGCGATACACGACACGACTCCTGGAGAAACTGGATGAACACTCGAACCCTGACCCCCTGGTTGCCCGTACTGCTCGCCCTTTCCCTGCCGGGATGCGGAGGCGGTAGCGGTGGCGGCAGCGACAACCAGGTCAGCGGCATCGATCGCGGCGGCAAGACGATCGCCCAGGGCGCGATCACCGGCTTCGGCAGCGTGATCGTGAACGGGGTGCGCTACTCCACCGCCGGCGCCGCGATCACGGTCGACGACCAGCCGGGCATCGAGAGCGACCTGCGCGTGGGCCAGGTCGTCAGGGTCGAGGGCAGCGTGGATGCCGGCGGCACGACCGGCACGGCGACCCGGATCTCCTACGACGACGACGTCGAAGGCCCGATCCAGTCGATCGACCTCGACGCGGGCACACTGGTCGTGCTCGGCCAGACGGTCAGAGTGGGTGCGTCCACCTCCTTCGACGATCGCATCTCGCCCCGCTCGCTCGCGGGCCTCGCGGTCGGCGGGCGCATCGAGGTGAGCGGGCTCACCACCGCCGGCGGCGTGATCGAGGCGACGCGCATCGAACCGAAGCCCGCGTCGTCGGCCGTCGAACTCAAGGGCACGGCAACCTCCGTGGACACGGTCGCGCGCCGGCTGCGCATCGGCGAGCAGCAGGTCGACTACTCCGCCGCCCAGCTCGCCAACTTCCCGAGCGGCCAGCCCGCGAACGGCGACCTCGTCGAAGTGAAGGGCAGCGTCAACGGTTCCGGCGTGCTCGTCGCCGCCCGGCTCGAACGACGCAACGCATCCCTGGCCGGAACGACCGACGACTCCGCGGAGATCGAGGGACTGGTGACGCGCTTCGTCTCCGCCGCCGACTTCGACGTCTCCGGCCAGCGCGTGACGACGACCGCGAGCACGGTGTACGAGAACGGCACCGCGGCCAGCCTCGCGCTCGACGCCAACGTCGAGATCGAGGGCGGCTTCGACGCGACGGGCCGGGTGGTCGCGCGCAAGGTGCAGTTCCGCCAGCAAAGCAACATCGAGCTGGCCGGCACCGTCGAGGCCGTCAATGCGTCGGCCGGGACACTCGTGGTGCTGGGCGTCACGGTGCGCACCAACTCGCTCACCCGTTACGAGGACCAGAGCTCCGCGGACCTGGAGCGCTTCAGCCTCGCGGACCTGCGCGTCGGGGACTACGTCGAGCTGCGCGCCTACCGCGATGCGGGCGGTCTCGTGGCCACGCTGCTCGAGCGCGACGACCTCGAGTCGGGCGTCGAGCTGGAGGGCCCGGCGACGTCCGTCGCGGCGCCGAACTTCGTCGTGGGCGGCGTGTCGGTGACCACCGACTCGCGCACCGAATTCAGGAACAACGACGGCGGGTCGATCACGGCCGCCGCCTTCTTCGCCGCGGCTCCGGGCCGCGACGTGAAGGTGCGCGGCACGATGGTCGGCAACGTCGTCCTGGCCGAACGGGCCGAGCTCGAGGACTGACCGGGAATCCGGGGTATGGCGGACGCGCTTCGCGTCCGAACCGATCAGTGCCGGGCTTCAATTGAGGTGTGAGATGAAACTGATTCAAAGCAGATACGTACTGGCGGCAGCGGTCTCGCTGCTCGTCGCCGCCTGCGGCGGCGGCGGGGGCGGGGACGGCGCCTCGGCGGGTGTTCCGCCCCCTGCCACGCCGCCGACGGGCGGCGCGCAGAAGACGGTGTTCGTCACGGGCGCGATCACCGGCTTCGGCAGCGTGATCGTCAACGGCGTGCGCTACGACACGACCGGGACCGACGTGCGCATCGACGACCGGCCCGGCACGACCGACGAACTGCGCGTCGGCCAGGTGATCCGGCTCGAGGCGCAGGTGGATGACCGCGGCCAGGCGCGGGCGATCCGCATCGAGGAGCGGCACCTGCTGCAGGGCACCGTGCAATCCGTCGATGCGGCGACCGGGACCGTGAGGGTGGCAGGGCAGCTCGTGCGCGTCGACGACGAGACGTCGTTCGACGACTCGATTGCCGGCGGCTCGCTGGCCGGCATCGCCGTGGGCCAGCGCATCGAGGTGCACGGATTCTCAGGCTCGGACGGACGCGCACGCGCGACCCGCATCGACCGGGCCGAACCGGGCGAGGTCGAAGTGGAGGTCACGGGCCTCGTGACGAACCTCGACACCGCATCGATGCGCTTCCGCGTTGGCAGTCTCGTGGTCGATCACTCGGCCGCGACGCTCGAGCACTTCGGATCCGCGGGACTTCGGGAGGGGGACCTTGTCGAGGTGAAGGGTCGCGACTTCCTTGCCGACGGCACGCTGCGCGCCACGCGCATCGAGAAGGAAGACGGCGGCGCCGGCGGCACGGCAGGCGTGGAAGCCGAGGTCGAGGGCCTGGTGACGCGCTTCGTCGGGGCGAACGATTTCAGCGTCGCCGGGCAGGCCGTGACTACGACCGCGAGCACGGTCTTCCTGAACGGCACCGCGGCCGACCTCGCGCTCGACCGCAAGGTCGAGGTCGAGGGCCGCCTGGACGCCACGCGGGTGCTCGTCGCGTCGAAAGTGGTCTTCAAGCGCGCGACCTCCGTCGCGCTGTCGGCGCCGGTCGAATCGGTCGACGTGGCTGCAGGCACGGTGCGAGCGCTCGGCATCACCGTCGTCGTGGACGCGTCTACCCGGCGCGAGGACAAGGAGAGCGACGACCCGTTCTTCTCGCTCGACGACCTGCGTGTCGGCGACTGGATCGAGGTGAAGGGCTATCCGGACCCGGCCAGCGCCGGACGGATGATCGCGACGCGCCTCGAGCGTGACGAACCGGAGGACGAGGTCGAGTTGCGCGGCCCGGCGGACGGACTGCAGGCGCCCGGCTTCCGCATCCTCGGAGTCGCCATCGAGACCACGCCGACCACGGAGTTCGAGGACGAGGACACGAGCATCGATGCCGCGTCGTTCTTCACCCGCGCCTCGGGCCAGACGGTCGAGGTGGATGGACGCTGGAACGGCACGACGCTGATCGCCGACGAGGCCGAAATCGAACGACACGCGGGCACGGCGCCCCCGCCTGCCCCGCCGCCGCCCGTGACGCCCCCGCCGGTCACGCCGCCCCCGCCCGTGACGCCTCCGCCGGTGACTCCGCCCCCGCCCGTGACGCCCCCGGGGCCGGACGGTGCGGCGCTGTACGCGGCGAACTGCGCGTCATGCCACGGCCCGATCAACGCCATCCGCCGCATGTCGGCCTCGAACCGCGAGGCGGCCGACTTCAGGCGCGCGATCAATGCCAATCGAGGCGGGATGGGTTTCCTCGCCTCCCTGACCGACGCACAGCTGCAGGCGATCGCAGCCGCCATCGCGGCCGCGAATCCATAGGACTTCACGAACCCCGGACCTCCCCCGGTCCGACTCGGGCGGGTGGCGCAGGCCTCCCGCCCTTTTTTTTCAGTCGCGCTTCAACGAGAGATCGCGCGAGGACAGCCGGCCGAGCGGACTGGCCTCGACGCCGGTCACACCCGGCTTCACGAGGCGCTTGGAAACGCGGAAGAAGACCGGCACGACGGCGACGTCCTCGAGCAAGGTGGCCTCGGCGCCGGCAAGCAATGCCATCCGTAGCCCAGGTGCGGCGGCTGCGCGCGACTGCGCGAGCAGCCGGTCGTAGCGCTCGCTGCGATAGCCAAGCGTGTTCTGCGGTCCGGACGACTCGAACACGCCGGCGAAGGCTTCCGGATCCACGAAGTCGGCCGACCAACCGAGCCGGACGAGGTCGCACTCGCCGGGCGAGCGGCGCGTGTCGAGATACACGCCCCACTCGAGTTCCACGATGCGGGTTTCGAGGTCGAGTGCGGTCCGCCAGAGGTCCGCGAGTGCGACGGCCGTGCGATGGTGGTTCGCGCTCGCATCCGTGCACAGCGTCAGCGTCGCGGGCGCCTGGCCGCGGGAGCGCGACGCGGCCCACAGCTGGCGCGCAGTGTCGACGGCCTGCTCGTAGGGCATATCCCGCCAGTCGAAGCGCGCCGGCACGTACCCCGGGATCCCCGCGGGAATCCAGCCGTAGGCAGGGATCTCACCGGCACCGGTCACCTGGCGGGTGATGCGCCCGCGATCGACGGCCATCGCCAGCGCCGTGCGCGCGCCCCGGTCGGTCAACCGCTCCATGTTGACCGCATAGGCGTAGACGCCGAGGTACGGCGCGATGTGCAGCTCGCCGGGCAACTCTTCCCGCAGCGAGGCGACGTGCGTGTTCGGCACCTCGCTGGTGATGTCGAGTTCGCCGGTGCGGTAGAGCTTCAGCTCGGTGCCGAGGTCCTGCAGCGTGAGGTAGGCCACCTGGTCGAGCACGACGCCGGCCGCGTCCCAGTAGTAGGGATTGCGCTCGAGGAGCAGGCGCTCGCCGATCGCGCGTTCGCGCAATCTGAACGGACCGCTGACCGGCGCCGCGTCGTCGAACAGGCCGGGTGCGTATCGCGGGGCCGCCGCCGGCAGCGCGAGCAGCGCCGGAAGCTGCGGCAGCGGACGCGCGAGGGTGAGGCGCAGGTGTCGTGCATCGAGGGCCTCGACGACCCGCACCGACTCGAACAGCCCCGCGTAGGGCGCCCGGGAATCCGGTTGACCGAGGGCGAGCAGCCCGGCGGCGAAGTGTTCCGCATCGAGCGGCTCACCATCGGACCACTTGAGCCCGTCGCGCAGGAGAAACAGGTAGCTGAGCCCGTCCCCGGTCACTTCCCACGACTCGGCGGCTCCCGGGCGAACCGAGCCGTCAGGACCCGTCCGCGTCAGCCCCTCGTGCAGCTCGGCCGCGATCGCGAGCGCCGCGTTGTCCTCGGCGAGGCTCGGGTCGAGCGTGTCCGGCTCGGCGCCGAGTCCGCGACGCAGCTGCAGCGGCTCGCGGGGATCCGCTTCGACCACGGGTTCGTCGCGGCCGCTGCAGCCGGCCGACGCAGCGACGAAGACACAGGCCATCCATGCCGCCCGCACCGAGGACGGGTGCCCGTGCATGGCGTGCCAGCCGTCAGCCCGTCACCCGCCGCCACAGCGCGCGACCCACCAGCCGCGCCTTGGTCGGCAGGTCGAAGCGCTCGAGGTTGGTCTTGACGATGCCCTCGGTGAAGCGCGTGCGCTTCGAGTAGTCGATGCGCACGTCCACCAGCACGGGGCGGCGGGTCGAGGCCTCGAAGAACGCCTCCTCGAGCGCGCGCTCGATGCCGGCGTCGTCGTCGATGCGCAGGAAGACCGCCCCGGTCGCCTGCGCCACGCCCGCCACGTCGAGCGGCCCGAGCACCGTGCAGGTCTTGCGGTTGTAGGGAATCTGCTGTGCCTGCGAGATCTGCGCGAGCTCGCCGTCGCTGAACACGAACACGATCACGCCGAGGCGCAGCGCGGTGGCCGTGGCGAGCTCGAGCCCCGTCATGCGGAACGCGCCGTCGCCCACGATGCCGACGACCTCCGACTGCGGCCGCGCGAGCTTGGCGCCGATCGTGGCCGGCACGCAGTAGCCCATGCAGTTGAAGTCGGTGGGCGAGATGAATCCGCGCGGGCGGTGGATCGGCATCAGCTCGGCCGCGAGGAAGGTGTGGTTGCCATCGTCCACGACCACGGTCGCGTCGCTCTCGAGGTGCTCGCGCAGTGCCGCGAAGAACCGCGCCGGGTTGACCCGTCCCTTCGAGTCGTGGGCATGCCACTCGTCGCGATAGGCCGCCTTGTCCTTCGCGATCTGTGCCGCGACGGCCGTGCGTCGCGCGGCGCCCTGCTCTACCGCGGGCAGCGCCTCCAGCAGCCGTGCGAGCACCGCCGCGGCGTCGCCCTCGAGCGCGACCCGGGCCGGGTAGTTGGCATGGAACACCGCCGGGTTGATGTCCACGTGGATGAGATCCGCGGGCGGCTCGTAGCCGTAGCTGCCGGTGGCGATCTCGCCGAAGCGATTGCCGACGGCGAGCAGGCAGTCGCAGTCGCGCAGCGCATTCTCGGCCGCGGGCACGGCGGCGCGGCCGACGCAGAAGCCCGCGTGCAGCGGATGGTTGCCCGGGAAGGCGCTCAGGCCCTGCAGGGTCGTGGTCACCGGCGCGCCGAGACGGTCGGCGAGCGCCGCAATCTCGCGGGTCGCGTCCACGGCGCCCCAGCCCACGAACAGCGCCGGCCGCTTCGCCGCGGCCAGCAGGCGCGCGGCCTGCTCGAGGTCCGCCGGCGTGCAGCGCGCCTCGCGCTCCACCGGCCCGGCGTAGCCCGGCGCGGAGCCCGCCTCGCCCGCGATGAGCTGCAGGTTGACCGGGATCTCGACGAACACCGGCCCGGGCTCGCCGCTGGTGGCCACCCGCACCGCCTCGTAGATCGTGGGGATGACGTCGGCGTGCCTCTCGACGAGCCACGTGCCCTTGGTGATGGGTTTCAGGAGCGCGTGCTGGTCCACGTCGTGCAGCTGGTAGCGGCGGCCGGTGTCGCGACGGATGCCGCCCGCGATCACCAGCATCGGGATGCCGTCGAGGAAAGCCTCGGCGATGCCGCTCGCCGCGTGAGTGACACCCGCGGCCGGCACGATCACCAGCGTGCCGAGGCTCGTCCCCGAGCGACTCACGGCATCGGCCATGAACGCCGCGCCGCCCTCGTGCCCGACCAGCACCGGCGTGATGCTCGCCGAGGACGCCAGCTCGTCGTAGATCTCGGTGTTGTGTACGCCCGGGATGCCGAACGTGTAGCGCACGCCGACGTTCTCGAGCGCTTCGCGCAGCAGGGAGGCGGCGGTCCGGCTCATGGCGGGGTCCGTGCATTGAATACGTACTCGATCGTAGCGCATTCGGGGGGACCCTTACGCTGCCGGATTCGCCTTGCTCACTCCCGGGAGCCGCCCGCGTACACTCGCGAGCGTAGGTCGCGGGAGCAATCCAGATGGACGAGGTACGCATCGCAGTCGTCGGCGCGGGCATCGCGGGCCTCGCCTGCGCGCGGGAGCTCGCCCGTGCCGACGTCGCGGTGACGGTCTTCGAGAAGGCGCGAGGACTCGGAGGCCGGCTCGCGACCCGTCGCGAAGGATCGCTGGTCTTCGACCACGGCGCCCAGTACATCACGGCGCGCAGTCCGGCCTTCATGCGCTTCCTGGAGGTCGCAGTCCACTCGGGCGCCGTATCGGCCTGGAAGCCGCGAATCCGCGAGGATGACCGGCGCTGGGATGCGCCCATCGACGACTGGTACGTCGGCTCGCCTGGCATGAGCGCCGCGGTGCGCCCGCTGGCACGCCACGTCGAGGTCCTGACGGCCGTCGGCGTGCAAGAGCTGCTCGTCGGCCTGCGCGGCTGGGAGCTCATGACCGACGCCGGTACGGCGCCGCGCGTCTTCGACGCCGTGGCGGTCGCCGTGCCCGCGCCGCAGGCGCTCACCCTGCTCGCCCCGCACGGCCGCAGCTTCCAGCGCATCAACGAGGCGCGCATGGCGCCGTGCTGGACCGCGATGATGAGCTTCGATGCGCCGGTGGATGCGGGGGCGGAAGTGCGGCGCTGGACCACCGGCCCGCTCGCGTGGGCGGCCTGCGACTCGAGCAAGCCGGCCCGTCCGGACGGGCCGCGGTGCTGGGTGGTGCACGCCTCGCGGGCATGGTCGCGCGAGCACCTCGAGGACGACGCGCAGGACGTCGCACAGTGGCTGTGGCAGGAATTCCAAGCGGCCGTGGGCGGGCTGCCCGCGCCGGCGACCCTGCGCGCGCACCGCTGGCGTCACGCCTTCGTCGAGCAGCCGCTCGGCTCGCCGTGCATCGTGGACGAGGAGAGTGTCGTCGGCGCCTGCGGCGACTGGTGTGTGGCGCCGCGGGTCGAGGCGGCCTTCGACAGCGGCCGGGCGCTCGCGCACTCGCTGCTCTCGATCGTCGGTCGCGCCACCCCTTCGCTGCTGCGCTGACCCGCTCAGGGCGCGGGCGGCGGCGGCTCCGGCGGTGTGGGCCGCAGCAGTCGCAGCCGGGCACCGTCGGCGGCCGTGAGCTCGTAGAGACTCCACAGGGCGAGCGCGAGCGCGAACGGAACCACCTCGTAGATCACCCGGTAGATCAGCACCGCCGCGAGCAGCTGCTCGGGCGGCACGTGTGGCAGCAACAGCAGCAGCATGGACTCGAGCACGCCGAGTCCCGCGGGCACGTGGCTCAGCACGCCGACGAGGATGCTGGCGAGATACACCGCCAGGAAGGGCAGGAACGCGATTCCTGCGGACGACGGCAGCAGCAGGTACAGCACCGACGCCACCAGGCACACGTCGACAACCCCGACCACGATCTGCAGCAGCGTCAGGCGCAGCGTCGGGAGGCGCACGGACCAGCCGCCGAGGCGGATCGGCGCCTCGCGCTTGTAGACGAAGAACAGGTAGGCCGCATCCTTGGCGAGGCCGATGCAGCCGAGCACGAACAGCCACCGTGCCGGGATCCGGAACAGCGGCTCGAGCTGCTCGGAGGCGAACACGAGCGCGAGGTCGAAAAGCAGACCGAACGCGAGCACGTACGGCAGGCCGCAGAGCAGCACCGCCGCGCCGACCTCGGTGGCGCTGAACCCGGCGGGCGCATACATGCGGTAGCGGATTGCGCTGCCGCTCAGCACGGCCTGGCCGAGCCCGTGGCCGAGCGGGAAGGCGATCAGGGCGGTGATGACCGGCTTGGCGCGACCGATGCAGTGCTTGACGTAGCGCACCACCACCACCTCGTAGGCGGCGAGCGTCGCGAAGGCAACCGCGGCACACGCAGCGGCGAGCAGCAGTCGCTCGCTCGGCAGCGCCCGGATGTTGGTCAGCACGTCGGCGAGGCTGATCCGCTGGAAGGTGCGGTAGAGCACGTACAACGCCAGCGTGGCGATGGCGACGCTGGCCGCGATGCCGAGGTAGGTCTTCAGCCGGTTGCGGCGGGGATCAGGCATCTTGAGGATTCTAGGCGGCGACGCACCCGACGACGGGAATCAAGAATGATTCTCATCGGAATCCTCGCAGTCGCATCGCTTCGAAACCTTGCGGTGTGATTGCTGTCCAACAGTCGACCACCGCGTAGAATCTCGGTGTCGCTTTATCCCCAACGGCAGGCAGGAGAGTTGTCCATGTCCGAGAGAAAGATTCCCCGTCGTGACGTCCTGAAGGGTGCCCTCATCGGCGTGGCTGCCGTGCCGGCGACCGCGTTGTTCGGCCGCGCCGAAGCGGCGGCGAAGGGCCGGGTCGACCCGAACGAGCCGCAGGCCAAGAGCCTCGGTTACGTCGAGGACGCCTCCAAGGTCGATCCGAAGGCCAACCCGAACTTCAAGCCGGGCCAGAACTGCGCGAACTGCCTGCAGGTGCCGGCCGGCAAGGAGAAGGGCGACTGGATCCCGTGCAACATCTTCGCGGGTCGCGAAGTCTCGGCCAAGGGCTGGTGCAAGGTCTACGTGAAGCGCCCGTAAGCGCGTTCTCGAGTCCGGTCCGGACGCGGCGCGACGGGGTGACCAGTCGCGCCGCTTTTTTTGCTGAGCAGCGACGGAGATCGACGCCATGTCCCCCGATGGACCGAGGAACTTCCTGGGCCCGCTGCCGCCGCCGCTCGCGCCCGTCGGCCGGCTCGCGCTCAACCTGCGCTGGGTGTGGAACCACGCGGCGGACCGCCTGTGGGAGGCACTGAACGCGGAAGTCTGGCACCAGACGCGCAACCCGATCCTGGTATTGCAGAACACGCCGCGCAGCCGCCTCGATGTACTCGCGCGCGATGCGGAGTTCGTCGAGCGCGTGCGCCATCTCGACCGCAGCGAGGCCGAGTACCTGACCCGCCCGAGCTGGTTCCAGGACAACTTCACCCTGGACCCGCCGCCGGTGATCGCGTACCTCAGCATGGAATACGGACTTAGCGATGCGCTGCCCTTGTACTCCGGCGGGCTCGGCGTGCTCGCCGGCGATCACCTCAAGACCGCGAGCGACCTCGGCGTGCCGCTGGTCGCGGTGGGCCTGTTCTACCGCGAGGGCTACTTCCGCCAGATGCTCGACGCGTCGGGCTCGCAGATCGAGATCTACGCCGTCAACTCGCGCGAGTCGCTGCCGGTGCAGCAGGTGACGGACGCCGAGGGCATGCCGCTGCGAGTCAGCATCGCGCTGCCGGGTCGCGACCTGCGCGTTCGGATCTGGCGGGCCGACGTCGGACGCGTCCGCCTGTATCTGCTCGACAGCGACCACCCGTTCAACTCGCCGTTCGACCGCGGCATCACCGCCAAGCTCTACTCCGGCGACGGCGAGGCGCGGCTCATGCAGGAGATCGTGCTCGGCGTGGGCGGCTGGCGCGCCCTCGAGGCCCTCGGCCACGAGGTGGACGTCTGCCACCTCAACGAAGGGCACGCGGCGCTCGCGACCATCGAGCGCGCCCGCAGCTTCGCCGAGTCGCGCGGCTGCGACTTCTTCACCGCGCTGTGGGCGACGCGCGGCGGCAACGTGTTCACGACGCACACGCCGGTGGCGGCGGCCTTCGACACCTTCCCGCTCGCGCTGGTGCAGAAGTACGGCATCGGCTACGCGCGCAGCTGCGGCATCCGGCCCGAGCAGCTCATCGGCCTGGGGCGAAGGAATCCCGGCGACGTCGACGAGCCGTTCAACATGGCCTACCTGGCGGCCCGGACCTGCGCGCGCGTGAACGGCGTGAGCGAGCTGCACGGCCGCGTCAGCCGCGGCATCTTCGCGCCGCTGTTCCCGCGCTGGCCCGAGGCGGAGGTGCCCGTCACGCACGTCACCAACGCGGTGCACGTCCCTTCCTGGGACTCACCCTGGGCGGACCGGCTGTGGACCGAGGCCTGCGGCAAGGAGCGTTGGCTCGGTACCGCGGAGCGACTGCACGAGGCCGTCGGCCAGCTCTCCGATGCGCAGCTCTGGGACTTCCGCGGCATGGAGCGACGCGACCTCGTGGACTACGCGCGTCGCCGCCTGCAGCGGCAACTGAGCCAGCGCGGCGGACGCGACGAATCGGCAGCGCTGGCGCACGAGGCCCTCGACCCCAACGTGCTCACGCTCGGCTTCGCGCGGCGCTTCACCGAGTACAAGCGCCCGACGATGCTGCTCGCGCAGCCGGAGCGCCTCGCCCGCCTGCTGACGAGTCCGGAGCGGCCGGTGCAGCTCATCATCGCGGGCAAGGCCCATCCGCGGGACGAGCTCGGGCGTTCGTTCGTGCGCCAGTGGGCCGAGTTCGTGCGCCGCCCCGACGTCCGCTCGCGCGCAGTGTTCCTGGAGGACTACGACATGGCGCTCGCCGAGAATCTCGTGCAGGGCGTCGACGTGTGGATCAACACGCCGCGCCGACCGTGGGAGGCGAGCGGCACGAGCGGCATGAAGGTGCTGGTGAACGGCGGCCTCAACCTCTCCGAGCTCGACGGCTGGTGGGCCGAGGCGTACGCGCCGGACGTGGGCTGGGCGCTCGGCGACGGCCGCGAGCACTTCGAGCCGGGCTGGGACGAAGCCGAGACCGAGCAGCTCTTCGCACTGCTCGAGCGCGAGGTCGTGCCGGCGTTCTACGACCGTGACACCGAGGGCATCCCGCGCGGCTGGGTGGCGCGCATCCGCGCGAGCCTCTCGCGCCTGACGCCGCGCTTCAGCAGCAACCGCATGCTCGCGGACTACCTCGAGCGACTCTACCTGCCGGCCGCCGGCGACTTCCGTCGCCGCACCGCCGACAACCTGCAGCTGGCGCGCGAGCTGAAGTCGTGGCTCGGCGAGCTCAGGCGCCACTGGGACGCCGTGCACTGGGGCAACCTCGACGTCGAGTCGGTGGACGGGCGGCACGAGTTCCGGGTCCAGGTGTATCTCGGGGAGATCGACCCGGACGCCGTCCGCGTCGAGCTCTACGCGAACCCACGACCCGGCGCGGCACCCGAGCGCCACCTCATGCGGCGCGACCAGGCGCTGGCAGGCGCCGCGCGAGGCTACCGCTACGTGGCCGAGGTGCCCGCAGGCCGCCCGCCCGGCGAGTACACGCCCCGCATCGTGCCCTGGCACCCGGCGGCGAACGTCCCCGCCGAGGCCCACGGCATCCGCTGGTTCGCCGGCTGACGACCCTCCCTGGGGCCGCCCCCCTTGAAACCGGCCCCACCGCTCGCATCTAAGGCGGCACGTGGGTACCGCAGGGGCGGTCCCGAACCGGAGGAAACGCACATGCGAGTCATCAAGTGGGAACCGTTCCGTGACGTGGACGACGTGTTCGATCGTTTCATCGCCGAGTCGCTGCGCCGCTGGCCGCGAGCACCGGCCGAGAGCCGCGCCGCGGCCGAGTGGGCGCCGGCGGCCGACGTGAGCGAGACCGACGGCGAGTACCTGATCAAGGCCGACCTGCCCGCGGTGCGCAAGGAAGACGTGAGCATCACCGTGCATGACGGCGTGCTGACGCTGTCGGGCGAGCGCCGCCAGGAGAAGCACACGGAGAACGAGAAGGTGCACCGGGTCGAGCGGACCTACGGCAGCTTCGCGCGTCGCTTCGCGCTGCCTGAGAACGCCGACGAGCAGGCCATCCGCGCCGAGAGCCGCGACGGCGTGATCCTGATCCAC
>Ga0209391_10000659_pt1 | contig 16838 bp, 16 predicted proteins | sample PPLLak3March2015_FD_187246 | JGI IMG/M metagenome (GOLD analysis project Ga0209391, IMG submission 187246) | Freshwater sediment microbial communities from Prairie Pothole Lake near Jamestown, North Dakota, USA - PPLs Lake P7 Core (1) Depth... | ecosystem: Environmental > Aquatic > Freshwater >... | reverse complement strand
GGGCGGCGGGGGCGGCGGGGGCGGCGGGGGCGGCGGGGGCGGCAGCAGATAGCATCACCCATGGCCGGCCCGGTCCTTCATGCCGTTGCGTTGAGCCGGTTCCCTTCAGCCGTCGATGACAGTAGCGCCCTTCCCCGTTCGACGCCGCAGCCGGAGCATCACCGCAGTCCCCGCGCCGAGCAGCAACCAGAAGACCAATGTCAGGCCCAGGAACACCGCGAGTGTGTTTCCCTGGCAAACAGCGCCGAGGATCGGGCGCGACGGATCGCATCCGAATGCCAGGACCGCAAAGGCGAGGCCGGGGCCGAGGTGAAGAATGGCCAGGCCGTAGAGCAACGCACGGAGCATCTGTCGCAGCCTGCCTCTAGGCCGAGCGTCCGCGACTAGCGCCGCAGTGCCAGCGCCACGCGGCGCACGAAGCCCGCCGAGTGCGCGCCGTCGAGCCAGCGCGCGACGACCACCGCCTCGCTGTCCGGGTCGATCCACACCGTGTGGCCGCCCGCGCCGAACATGAACCAGCTCGAGCGCGAAGCATCGGCGAAGAGCCGCCCGTCGCGATTGAGCCACGTGAGCCAGCCGTAGAACGGCGCCACCGCGCACGGTTCGCGCATGCGCTGCACCCAGTCGCGTGAAACGATCTGCTCGCCCGCGTGCCCGCCGCCATCCAGCAGCAACTGGCCGATGCGCGCCTGGTCGCGCGCGCTGATCCGCACGCCGCCGCCCCAGTGCGTGCCACCGGGAACCGACTGGATGCGCCGGCCGTCGATCTCGACCCAGGCATCGTCATAGCCTTCCCAGCAGAAGTCGCCCCCGCCACCGATCGGCCGCAGCACGGTTGCCAGGAACACCTCAGGCAGCGGCTGCCTGAAGAGGTGAAGCAGCGCCAGCGAGAACTGGTTGATGCGCACGTCGTTGTATTCCCAGTAGGTGCCCGGCGCGTGCAACGGGCGCAGCTGTCCCTTCTCGCCGGCGGGGGGCTTCGGATCATGCGACACGCACCGGTAGTGCTCCACCTGGTCCGGCATGCCGAGGCACTCGCCCTGCCATTCGCTGGTCTGCGTGAGCAGGTGTTCCCAGGTGATCGCGCGGTTGTGCGCCGAATCGAAGCCGATGCCCGGCAGCCGGTCGCTCACCCGCTCGCCCGGCTCGAGCAGCCCGCGCGCATGCGCGATCCCGGCGAGCAGCGCGAGGTAGGTCTTCGCCACGCTGAAGGTCTGGTCCGCGCGATCGGGTTCGCCCCAGGCGGCGACTTCCTCGCCGCGCACGCGGATGACGCCAGAGACGCCGCCGCGCGGATGCACCGGTCCGCGCAGGCGGTTGAACGGCGCCGGGTCGTCGTGGTGAACGCCCCAGCGGGCCGGGTCGGCCGCCGGATCGCGCGGCCACGGAATCTCGTGCGACTGCGCGAAGGCGATGGCGTCGTCGAACTGATCCATGTCGCGCATGATAGCCAGCGCGACCATCGAACGCCGCGGCGAGAGCCGCTTCCTGCCGGAAGCCCGGCCCCGCCGACACGAGCGCAAGACAGCCGGGGCGCAACACCGGCCGAACGGACCGCAGCCGCTACCTGCGGCTGCTCAGGATCACGCCGACGAGCACGAGAGCCGCGCCCAGGACGTGATAGGCCGCGAGCTCTTCGCCGAGGAACGTGATGGCCAGCACGGCACCGAAGAGCGGCATGAGGTGGATGAATACACTGGCCCGGTTCGGACCGATCGACGCCACGCCCCGCACCCACAGCGCGTGGGCGATCGCCGAAGAGAACACGGCCACGAAGCCGATGGCCAGCCAGGCCGAGAACTCGGTCGGCAGGCCGGCTCCGCGCACGGCCTCCCAGCCGAACAGCGGCAGCATCCACAGCGTTCCGGCGCCGACCGACGCCGTGTGCAGCGCCAGGGGCGGCACTTGCTCCGGTCGCCTTCTCAGCAGCACCGAGTAGACGGTCCACAGCGCGACAGCGATCAGCATCCACAGGTCGCCGGAGTTGAAGCGCAGGGACACCAGCGCCTCCGCGTCTCCATGCAGGATCAGCACCACGGCGCCGCCGAGGGATGTGATCAGGCCCAGTCCCTGGACGCGCGAGATGCGCTCCCCGAGGGCCAGCCAGGAGAGCGCGACGATCGCCAGCGGCGCGAGCGACGTCAGCAGGATCGTGTTCAGCGCCGTGGTCTGCGTGAGCGCGAGGTAGCACAGGGTCTGGAAGGCCGCGATGCCGGTGAGCCCGAGCAAGGCGATCAGCCGCCAGTTGCGCAGCAGCACCGATCGGTGCCGGCGAAGGTCGACCAGCGTGACCGGCAGCAGCACCACGAGCGCAAGCGCCCAGCGCAGGAAGTTCATCGTCGCCGGCGTGACCGCCTCGTGGATCGCGCGTCCGATCACGAAGTTGCTCGACCACAGCAACGCGGTCACGGTCAGGGCGACATAAGTCGGATCCAGCAGCGTCCTGGTGGTGGCGGCAGTGCCTGTCTGCATGACTCGCTCCTCGTCGCCCGTTCCGCCACCCTGGAGTGCGCTCCATGGCACGGGGGCGAACCGGGGCGTGACGAGTTGCAGACTAGAGAGCCGCCGTAATGCACTGATTTCTGTCGGAGCGCCGATGGTTTCGATCTTGTAACCAAGGGCGCGCCGGCCGCTACCTCCTCACCTGGATCATCACCGAGCTCGGCACGCTGTTGAGCTGCCCGTCGCTGACGACGAGCAGGACCACGTAGTTGCCCCGCACGTCGGGGACGAACGTCGGCAGCGCCGTCGTGGCGCCCTGCACTGTCGCCGTGCTCTTCTTCGGCCGCGACTTGAACGACCACTTGTAGGTGAGCGGCGTTCCGTTCGGGTCGTAGCTCTTCGACCCGTCGAGCTGCACCGTCTGGCCCACCGCGACGTTGCGCTGCCGCGGCCCTGCCACCGCCACCGGTGCCACGTTGACGCCCGCTGCGCCGGCCGTCACGACGACCCGGTCGGGCGCGCTCGCCAGCTGGCCGTCGTTGACGACAAGCTCGACCACATAGATTCCGGCGACGTCGGGCGTAAGGCCCGGGTTGGCGCTGGTCGGAGCGACGAGCACTGCCGTGCTGCCCGCCGGGCGGCTGACGATGGCCCACGCGTAGGCCAGCACATCGCCGTTCGCGTCGCTGCTCTGCGCGCCGTCCAGGATCACCGCCCTGCCCGCGACCGTCGACACATCGTCGCCCGCATTCGCCACGGGCGCCACGTTCCCGGACGCGGCGGTCACGGTGACGGACGATGGCGCGCTGAAGGCCTTGCCGTCGCCGACGACGAGGCTGATCACGTACACACCCGGCACGTCGGCCACGAACGTCGGCGCCGGGTCGTCGTTGTCGGGACTGCCGTAAACCAGTTGCGCCTGGCTGCCCGCCGGCCTTGAGGCGATGCTCCAGCTGTAGCTCAGCAGGTCGCCGTCGGCGTCGGTGCTGCCGCTGCCGTCGAGTTCCACGGTCGCGCCGACCAGGGCGCTCTGGTCCCGTCCGGCGTGCGCGACAGGCGCGCTGTTCGCCGCGCTCGCCGTGACGACGACCCGGTCGGCGACGCTCGCGATCGCGCCGTCGCTGACCACCAGGGCAACGGTGTAGGCGCCGCCCTTGTCGGCGACGAAGAACGGGCGCGGGGACGACGGGTCGGTGATCGTCGCAGCGCTGCCGGCCGGCCCGCCTTCGAGGGCCCAGGCGTAGGAGATCAGGTCGCCGTCGGGATCCGCGCTGGCGCTGCCGTCGAGCGTGACGGTCGTCCCCGTGGGCACGTTCTGGTCCGGCCCGGCGTTCGCCGCCGGTGCGCGGTTGTCGCCGGCGCCCACCACGGTGAGCGTCATGCGGTCCGGTGCGCTGTCCGCGGCACCGTCATTGACGACCAGGCTCACGATGTAGTCCCCGGCCACGTCGGGCACGAAGCGCGCGACCGGCTGGCCGGCATCGACCAGGGCTGCCGCGCTGCCGTTCGGCCGCGTCTCGATCGACCAGGCATAGGCCAGGCGATCGCCGTTGATGTCGGAACTGCGCGAGCCATCGAGCACGGCCGTCTCGGCGACGCGCAGCGAGCGGTCGGCCCCGGCGTCCGCCAGCGGCACGGTGTTGGCCGCGCGCACGGTCACCGACGCCGGGTTGCTGTCCTGCTTGCCGTCGTTGGCAACGAGCGTGACGACGTAGTCGCCGAGTACGTCGGCGGTCAGGTCCACGGCGGTTCCCGACGTCGCGCTCAGTTCAGCCGCGCTGCCCGCGGGCCGCGATGAGAGGGACCAGCGATAGGTCAGCGCATCACCGTTCGCGTCCGTGCTGCCGCTGCCGTCGATGATCGTCGAACGCTTCACCGGAATCTCCGCCCCGCTCGTCGAGCGGACAACCGCCACGGGCCGTGCGTTGGCCGTCGGGACCGTGAGCCCGGTGCCCGGGCTGCCGCCGCCGGTGGTGGTCCCGTCGCCGCCGCCGCACCCGGCCAGCGCCAGCACACACAGGTAGAGCGCTGCCAGGGCGTGACCCGGACGCAGAGCGAATGATCGAACCATGGACTGCCTCCCGCATTCTTGGGAGGCAAAGTCTGTTACTACGTACGTTTCCGCATTCCGATTTGGTGAGCGGTCTTCCCGGCCGAATTTGCCCACACCGAGCCGGCCATCCCGCCGGAAGCGGCATCAATTCGACGCAGGACCGGTTGCTACGCTGCCGTTCCCTCGCTTCGGCACAATCCGAAGACAACGGCGGAGCGCAGCGGCGCGGCGCCGCGACCCAACCCAGGAGATGCGATGAGGTCACTGATGCGACTGCAGGGCAAGGTGGCCATCGTCACCGGCGCCGCGAGCGGCTTCGGCGAAGGCATCGCGCGGCTGTACGCGGACGAAGGCGCGAAGGTGGCGGTGGCCGACATCAACGCCGCCGGGGCGCAGGCCGTGGCGGCTTCGATCGGCGCGAACGCGATCGCCGTCGCATGCGACGTCACGCAGCGCCCCGACATCGACGCGCTCGTCCAGGCGACGCGCGACGCGTTCGGCGGGCGCATCGACGTCGTCGTGAACAACGCCGGCTGGACGCACAGGAACCGCCCCCTGCTGGAGGTCGACGAAGCGACCTTCGACAAGGTCTACGCCGTCAACGTGAAGAGCATCTTCCACATGGTCCACGCGATCGTGCCGCTGATGCGCCAGCAGAAGGGCGGCGTCATCCTCAACGTCGGCTCCACCGCCGGCATCCGCCCCCGCCCCGGCCTCACCTGGTACAACAGTTCCAAGGGCGCGGTGAACCTGATGAGCAAGTCGCTCGCAGCCGAACTCGGCCCGGACAACATCCGCGTCAACGCGATCTGCCCGGTCATCGGCGTGACCGGCTTGCTCGAGGAGTTCATGGGCATGCCGGACACGCCGGACAACCGCAGGAAGTTCCTCGCGACGATCCCGCTCGGCCGGATGTCCACGCCGATCGACGTGGCGCGCGCCGCGCTCTACCTGGCCAGCGACGAGGCGGAGTTCATCACCGGCGTCGAATTCCCGGTCGACGGCGGCCGCACCGTCTGACGGCGAAGCGCTGCTGACGCGGCCGCTTCCTCGACTCAGCCCGGTGCGGACTGCGCGTCCGCCACGAGCAGGTCGACGAGGTCGCGCGCGAAGCCCGGCAGCGCGTCGAGCTTCCTGACGCAGATCTGCATGGCCCGCACCGACCACTCGTCGCGCAGCGGAACGATGCGGATCGCCAGCGTCTGCGCATGCCGTCGCGCGGCGGACTCCGGCAGCACGCCCACGCCGACGCTGGCCTCGATCATGCGGCAGGCCGCCTCGAAGCTGCCGACCTGGATCCGCACGCGCAAGGTGCGATGCAGGCCGTCGCAGACCCGGCGCAGGAAACCGTGGATCGCGCTGGATTCGTGCAGCCCGATGAAGTCGAGGTCCAGTGTCTCGGCGAAGTCGATCGCGGCGGCCGCCGCAAGCGCGTGGCCTTCCGGCACCGCGAGGACCAGGCGATCCTTGCGGTACGGAATGACCTCCAGGTTCTCCGTGCGCACGGTGCCGGCGACGATCCCGATGTCCGTCTGCCCTTCGGTCACGGCGCGGACGATGTCGTTGCTCAGGCGCTCGCGCAGGTCGACGTTGACGTCGGGATGGCTCAACAGGTAGGCGCGCAGCACCGGAGGCAGGAACTCGCCGAGCGCGGTCGTGTTGGCGAACACGCGCAGGTGGCCCTTGATGCCCTTGGCATACTCCTGCATGTCGCTGGTCAGGTGCTCCAGCTGGGCCAGCACCAGCCGCGCGTGGTGCACGAACGCCTGCCCCGGCGGGGTCAGCGTGACCCCCTGGCTGGTGCGGTAGAGCAGCTTGGCGCCGAGGCTTTCCTCGAGGTTCTTGATGCGCGTGCTGGCCGCGGGCAGCGACAGGAACGACGCTTCCGCACCCCGGGTGAGGCTGTTGGCCTCCGCGACGCGCACCATCAGGCGCAGATCCGCTAGATCGAAGTGCATGTCCTTCCTGATCGACGCGCGAACGAGCGTGCTCCGCGGCACATTTTGCCCCAACGAACCGCTACGCTAGGCGCGCCACCCTTGGAAGGAGACCGACGATGGGCAAGATGATCGACCTGAAGGCCGCCGACGGCCACGCATTGAAGGCCTACCTGGCGGAGCCGGCCCAGCGGCCGCGCGGCGCCGTCGTCGTCGTGCAGGAGATCTTCGGCGTCAACAGCCACATCCGTTCGGTCGCCGACGGCTACGCCGCGGACGGCTATCTCGTCATTGCGCCGGCGATGTTCGACCGCGCGCAGCGCGGCTACGAGAGCGGCTACACGCAGGCGGAGATCCAGGCCGGCATCGCGCTGATGCAGAAGGTCTCGTGGGACCAGGCGATGCGGGATGCCAGCGCCGCGATGGAAGCGGTGTCGCACGCGGGCAAGGTCGGCATCGTCGGCTACTGCTGGGGCGGCGCCGTCGCGTGGCTCGCCGCCGCGCGCATCCCGGGGCTGGCCGCGGCCGTGCCCTACTACGGCGGCGCGATCCCGTCGCTGAACGGCGAACGGCCCAAGTGCCCCACGATGCTGCACTTCGGCGAGACCGACGCGTCGATCCCGATCAACCAGGCGCGTGCGGTCGCGAAATCGCACCCGGACGTGACGACGCACTTCTACGCGGCGGGTCACGGCTTCAACTGCGACCAGCGCGCTTCGTACAACGCGGCCGCGGCGACGCTCGCCCGCGAACGCACGCTGGCGTTCTTCCGCAAGCACGTCGGCTAGGCGGAAGCTACCGCCGCGCCTCACCGCGCCGCGATGTAGATCGCGATGCCGATCGTGACCAGCCGCTCGATCACCTCGGCCTGCCCCTGCACGTCCATTGCCTCTTTCAGCAGGTGCAGCCCCTGCCGCGTCGAGCGCGACACGGCCACGTTGATGAATCCGTCCGCCTTGGCGACCTTTCTCGACTTCTTCGCAGCGCGTGCGCCTGCCATGATGTCCACTCCCCGTGTTTGACCTTCAAGCCGCGAGCAGACGCTCGACCTCTGCGCGTTCCTCCAGCATCCAGGAAACAAGTTCCTTGATCCGGTCCGGCATCATGCGACTGCGGATCGCCGCGATGCCGATCGATCCGACCGGCACGCCGCGCACGTCGCGCACCGCCACGGCGATCGCGCGCACGCCGGTGGCAACCTGCCCGTCCGAGACCGAATAGCCGAGACGCCGCGCCTGGTCGGCGCCGCGCTGGATGACCTCCGGCGACGTCAGCGGATAGTCCTTCAGCCGCGCGGCGATGGTGTCGATCGCGCGACGGGCCTCATCGGGCGGCATCGATCCGAGCACCGCAAGCCCGCCGGCGCCGACCCCAAGCGGCCGGCGCGTGCCAACCTCGATCGTCAGCGCCTTGATCGGAAACGAACCCGTCTCGCGGCCGACGCACACGGTGTCGAGGCCGTCGCACGCCATCAGGAACACCGTGTCGCCCGACCGTTGCGCAAGGCGCTGCGCGGCGGGCGACGCCACGCGGCCGAAGTCCAGCCGCCGCTGCGGCACCGACCATGCGAGCACCGCCAGCCGCGCGCCGAGGCGGTAGCGCTTCGTCGTTTCGTCCTGGTCGACGAAGCCGTGCGACACCAGCGACATCAGCAGCCGGTGTGCCGTCGGCTTCGACAGCCGCAGCTTGCCTTGCACGTCGACCAGCCGCAGGCCGCCGGGCCCGCTCACGCTCAGCAGCTGCAACACGGCCACCGCGCGGTCCACGGTCTGCAGTCCCATCCTTCCCTTCCCTCCTCGGTTTGCCTCAGCCCCGGCGGTCGAGCAGGCGCTTGACCTTGGACGACAGCGAGGTCCCGGTGTAACGATCGAGCTCACCCTTGCCAACCGGTGTGACAGCCACCCTGACCCCGAGCACTTCCTTCAGGCGGCTCTCGAAGTCCGCGCGGAACGCCGCGCGATCGACGGCGTCGAGCACCTCGACCCACACGTCCATCTCGTCGACCCTCGCCTCGCCGACCCGGTCCACGAAGCAGAAGTACTCGCCATTGGAGCGCGCATCCGTCACCAGCGTGGCGCCGATCGCCTCCGGGAACACGTTGACGCCGCGCAGCTTCACCATGTTGTCGTTGCGACCGAAGATCGCCCGCAGGCGCCGCTGCGTGTTGCCGCACGGACAATCGGACGTGTGCCACGCCGAGATGTCGTTGACGTTGAAGCGGATCTGCGGCGCGCCGTGCTTGTAGAGCGTGGTGATGTAGATCGTGCCCTTCTCGCCGTCCGGCACGATGCGCCCGGTCTCGGGGTCGGCGATCTCCAGGAAGAACGCGTCCTCCATCACGTGGAGGCCGGACTGGTGACGGCACTCGGCAGCCAGCATGCCGCTCTCGTGCGTGCCGTACATGTCGAACGCGGGCGCGCCCCACAGGTCCTCGAGCGGCTTGCGGTCTTCCGACCCGAGGTGCGTCCCGAGCAGGCGGATCTTCAGCGAGTGCGGGTCGATGCCGAGCTCGTCGCGCGCCACCAGCGCCATGTGCCGCAGGTACGCCGGGAAGCCGAGGATCACGTTGACGCCCCACGCCTTGATGATCTCGACCTGGCGCCGCGTGGGCGTGTTGGCGCCGCTGCCGGTCATCACCGGCACCGCGCCCGTGTAGCGCCAAAGCGCCTCGCGCGGCGCCATGCCGCCATTGCCGAGGCCGAGCGAGTACGTCACGAGCACGAGGTCGCCCGGGCGGACGCCGTGCAGCGCGAAGCGCCGGCCGCCGAGGATGGCCATGGTCTCGCGGTCCTGCGGCGCGTAGAGCATCGGACGCGGCAGCCCCGTGGTGCCGCCGCTCGTCTGCAGCACGAGCGGCAGGCCGTCGCCCGGCGCGATGCCCATGAAGTCGCCGAACGGCGGATGGCGCTCGAGGCTCTCGCGGATGTGACCGACGTCGTACGGCGGCAGCTTCGGCAGGTCGTCGAGCCCGCGGATGTCGCCCGGCCCGATGCCGGCCGCGCCCCAGTGGCGCTGGAAGAACGGGATCTCCCAGCCGCGCTTCACGGTCGCGAGGAAGCGCTTGTCCTGCAGCGCGCGCAGCTCGTCGCGCGACAGCCGCGCGGTCGTGCGGAAGTAATCGGGCGGCGGCGGATAGTCCCGCGTCAGTTGTTCGAGGTCGAGCGAACGCCAGTACCACGGCACGTGGGCCGGGTAGCCGTCTGCGGTCTCGATGGGCTCGTACTGCTTCACAGCACCCCCGCGCGGCGACCGCCGTCGACGTGGAAGACGCAGCCGGTCATGTACGCCGCCCACGGCGACGCCAGGAACGCGACCAGCCCGGCGATCTCGTCGGGCGAGCCGATGCGCTGCATCGGCACGGCGCGCGCCATCTCGGCCAGCTTCGCGTCGTCCAGCGCGCCCGGGTGGCCCCCGCCGAACACGGTCCCGAGGCGCGGCGTGTCGATGCGGCCCGGGCAGATCGTGTGGACGGTGACGCCGTCCGCGGCCACTTCGAGCGACAAGGTCTTCGCGTAGCCGATGACTCCGGCCCAGGTGGCGACCGACAGGCCGAACTGCGCCACCGGCTGCAGCGCCGACAGCGCCGCGATGTTGACGATGCGTCCCCAGCCGTTGGCGCGCATGCCGGGCAGCACGCCGCGCGCCAGCCGCACCACGCTCATCAGGTTCTGCTCGACCGCGCGCGACCATGCGGCATCGTCGAACGAGTCCAGCCGTCCGAGCGGCGGCGCACCGTCGTTGTTGACGAGCACGTCGACGCGGCCGAAGCGGCCGAGCGACGCTTCCACGATGCGCGCGCAGTCGTCGGCGCGCCGGATGTCGGCCGCGATCGCGCAGGTTTCGCTGCCGGTTTCATCGGCGATCTGCCGCGCGGCCGCGTCGAGCGGCTCTCGCTTGCGGGCGACCATCGCGATCCTCGCACCTTCCGCAGCGAGCAGGCGCGCGATCGCGTAGCCGATGCCCTGGCTCGCGCCGCCCACCAGCGCCGTCCGTCCCTTGAGCGCCAGGTCCACTCAGCGCGCTCCCGCGGACGAAGCGAGCCCGAACAGCCGCTCGGCGTTGCGGTGGAACACGCGCGCGAGCACGTCGTCGTCGTAGCCCAGCGAGTTCCAGTCGTCGACCAGCCGCTCGTAGCGGAACAGCGGGTAGTCGGCGCCGAACATCACCCGGTCCTTCAGCCGCGTCCGTATCTCGCGCTTCAGCGCGTCGGTCAGGTACTTCGGCGACCAGCCGTGCAGTTCGCTCCACACGTTCGGCTTGTGCAGCAGGATCGAGATCATCTCGTCCTGCCACGGCCAGGCGGGCCGGCCCGCGATGATGGTCAGGTGCGGCTGGTCGGCCGCGAGGTAGTCGACGTAGCGCGGATGGCACAGGTCGAGCTTCAGCCCGCCGCCGCCGGGCAGTCCAGCGCCGGCGCCGGTGTGTCCGACCAGCACGAGCGCCGGGCGCTGGTAGTGCTTCAGGACTTCGTAGAACGGCCCGTAGATCGAGTGATCGGCGGTGTAACCCATGCCGGACGCCGACACGCAATAGCCGATGAATCCCTTCGATGCCCGGATGCAATGCTCCAGTTCGGCGGCGCCGGCCTCGCCGAGCTTCGGATCGATCTGCAGCCAGTGGCCGAGGATGGCGTCGGGAAACTCCGCCTGCACCGCGAGCGCATAGTCGTGCAGCGGCACCACTTCGTCGAGCGGGAGATTCTTGGTGAAGCCGAAGTCGAGGATCGCGCGGACCCCGTTGGCGCGCAGGTAGCGCACCATCTCGACCTCGGTGTCGTATTTCGGCTCCGAGCGCCACGTCTTCGACTGCTGCGCGAGCGCGGCGTCGGTGCGCAGCACGTAGCCGCGCTTCGTGCCCCAGTGCGAGTGCACGTCGACGATGCGCATCGCTACTCGGCCTTGATGTTCGCCGACTTGATGATCCGGCCCCAGCGGTCGACCTCGGTCGCCAGGAAGTCCTCGGACGCCTTGACCGGGCCGCCGACGAAGGCCACGCCCTGCGCGGACAGGCGCTGCGCGAGCTCGGGATCGGCGATCGCCTTGTTGACCGCCGCGTTGACCTTCTGCACGACGTCCTTCGGCATCGACTTCGGCGCGAACATCATGTACCACGCGCTGATCTCGAAGCCCGGCACGCCGGCCTCGATCATCGTCGGCAGGTCGGGCGCCAGCGGCGAGCGCTTCGCGCCCGTCGTCGCCAGGCCCTTGAGCTTGCCGGACTTCACGTGCGGGATCGACGTCGTGATCGTGTCGAACATGATCGCGACGTGGCCGCCGAGCAGGTCGTTCAGCGCCGGCGCGTTGCCCTTGTACGGGACATGCGTCAGGTCCACGCCGGTGAGGTGCTTGAACAGTTCGCCGGACAGGTGCGCGCCTGCCCCGGCCCCGCCGGACGCGTACGAGTACTTGCCCGGGTTCGCCTTGAACAGCGCGATCAGCTCCTTGACGCTGCTTGCCGGGAAGCCGGGCTGCGTGACCAGGATCAGCGGGATGTAGCCGACGTGGATGACCGGCGTGAGTTCCTTCTCGAGGTCGTACGGCAGCTTGCTGACCAGGAACTTGTTGGTCGCGAGCACCGAATAGCCCATCAGCAGCGTGTGGCCGTCGGTCGACTTGGCGACGAAGTCGGTGCCGATCGCCGCGCTCGCGCCCGGCCTGTTCTCCACGACCACTGTCTGGTTCCACTGCTCCTGCAGCTTCTGCGCGATGGCGCGCGAAAGCAGGTCGACGCCGCCGCCAGCCGGCACGGGGGCGATGATCCTCACGGGTTGCGTCGGCCAGGTCTGTGCCTGCGCGAGACTGCCCGCCAGAAGTGCGATTGCGCCCGCCAGCAGGCGCAATCGTTTCAACATCGGGATCGACTCGGTCATGGCCCTGCCTCCTGCAGCGAAGTGAGTTCCGATATTTGAACTTTACTTGTCGAGCCCGTAGTTTGCTATCCGCACTTTTGCTTCGTCAAAGACGCCCCGCCGACAGGGTCCGCATAACGTACCTATCGCGCTCCACGAAGCCTTCGATTTCGACTTCCGGGCCGGATCGGAGGCCGACGCGAGCCGAAGCGCAGCGCCCGTCGCGGCGCTTCGCGGAGCGCTCGTTTCGGCCTCGGGGCAGCAGCACCCGCGGCAGGCGGCCGCCGGCTCGTCTTGACCGGACCGGGATGGTCGATGGGCCCGGTGGGCTAATCTGGGGCCGTGTCCCCTTGCTTCCTTCCCTGAATGAACCCCAAGACCGTGGCCACGCTGCGCCGCACCGGCGTCGCGCTGGCGGTGATCCTCGTCATCGCGCTGGCGGTGTTCTGGTTCACGCGACCCAAGCCGATCGCGGTCGTCGTCACCGAGGTCCGGCGCGGCACGGTGGAGTCGTCGATCGCCAACACCCGTGCCGGCACCATCGAGAGCTGCCAGCGCACCAAGCTGTCGACCATCATCGGCGGCCGCATCGAGGTCCTCGCGGTGAAGGAAGGCGACCGCGTGAAGAAGGGCCAGCTGCTGATGCAGATCTGGCACGACGACATCAAGGCGCAGGAACGGCTGGCCCGGGCCGCGCTCGAGACCTCGCGCCGGCGGGTGGTCGAGGCCTGCACGCTCGCCGACAGCGCCGAGCGTGAAGTGAAGCGGCAGATGGAACTGCACAAGCAGGGCTTCATCTCCGCCAACGCGATCGACACGGCGCGCGCCGCCGCCGACGCCCGCGCGGCGTCGTGCGCGACCGCCAAGGCCGACGTCGCCCAGGCCAGCGCCAGCGTGAACGTCGCGCAGGTGCAGCAGGGCCGCACGACCCTGGTCGCGCCGTTCGACGGCACGGTCGCGAAGATCGTCGGCGAGGTCGGCGAGTACTCGACGCCGTCGCCGCCGGGCGTGCCGACGCCGCCCGCGATCGACCTGATCGACGAGTCCTGCGTCTACGTCAACGCGCCGATGGACGAGATCGACGCGCCGAAGATCCGCGAGGGCCAGTTCGTCCGCATCACGCTTGATGCGCTGCCCGGCAAGTCCTTCGGCGGCAAGGTGCGGCGGATCGCCCCGTACGTCGCCGCCGTCGAGAAGCAGGCGCGCACCGTGGACGTCGAGGCGACGTTCGACAATCCCGCCGAAGCCGGCCGGCTGCTGGTCGGCTACAGCGCAGACATCGAGATCGTGCTCGACACGCGGAACGACGTCCTGCGCGTACCGGCGTCGGCGCTGCTCGAAGGCGGGCGCGTCCTCGTGGTCGACGCCGACAACACGCTCGTCGAACGCAAGCTGAAGACCGGCTTGTCCAACTGGGAATACACCGAGGTGGTCGAGGGACTGGCCGCGGGCGACCGGGTCGTCACCTCGCTCGACCGCGCCGGCATGAAGGCGGGCGCCCGCGTCACCGTCGAGACCAAGCCCGCGAAGTAGACGTCACGCAAGCGGCGCGACGATGAACTCCCCTCCGACCGCGCTGATCGAACTCGCCGGCATCGAGCGCGTGTTCCGACTCGGCGACAGCGAGGTGCACGCGCTGCACGAACTCGACCTGCGCATCGACGCCGGCGAGTACGTCGCCGTGATGGGCCCGTCGGGTTCGGGCAAGTCGACGCTGCTCAACCTGCTCGGCCTGCTCGACCGCCCGACCGCGGGCACCTACCACCTCGAAGGACGCGACATCACGACGCTGTCGCCGCACGAGCAGGCGCAGGTGCGCAGCCAGCGGATCGGCTTCGTGTTCCAGAGCTTCCACCTGGTGCCGCGGCTCACCGCCGCCGAGAACATCGCGCTGCCGATGATGCTCGCGGGCGTCGCGCCCGCGGAGCGTGCGAAGCGCGTGACGCAGGCGCTCGACGACTACGGCCTCACGGACCGGTCGCACCATCGCCCCGACCAGCTTTCGGGCGGGCAGCGCCAGCGCGTCGCGATCGCGCGGGCGACAATCATGCAGCCCGCGATGATCCTGGCCGACGAACCCACCGGCAACCTGGACCGTGCCACCGGAGAGGAAGTCATCCGGCTGCTCGAGAAACTGAACGCGCGCGGCGTGACGCTGATCGTCGTCACGCACGACGCCGCAGTCGGCAGGCGCGCGCGCCGCCGGCTCGACATGGAGGACGGGATGATCCGCGCCGACACGCGGGTCGCCGCCGCCTGATGCGACCCATCGACAACACGCGCTTCGCACTCGGCGCCGCCACCGGCAACCGGCTGCGCACGGTGCTGCTGATGCTCGCGATGTCGATCGGCGTGGCGGCCGTCGTGGTGCTGACCGCGCTCGGCGACGGCGCGCGGCGCTACGTCGTCAACGAGTTCTCCTCGCTCGGCACCAACCTCGTGATCGTCCTGCCCGGGCGCACGCAGACCGGCGGCTTCTCGCCGCAGAACGTGATCACCGGCACGCCGCGCGACCTGACGATCGAGGATGCGCTGGCGCTGCGGCGCGCGACCGCCGCCCGGCTGGTCGCACCGATCGTGGTCGGCACCTCCGAGATCAGCGGCGCCGGGCGCCTGCGCGAGTCGATCGTCGTCGGCACCGTCGCCGACTACTACGCGGTGCGCAACTTCAGGATGGCGCAGGGCCGCTTCCTGCCGGAGGAGGACTGGACCCGCGGCTCGCCGGTGATCGTCCTCGGCGCCAAGGTGCGCGAGGACGTGTTCGGCAGCGCTCCGGCGCTCGGGCAGTTCGTGCGCATCGGCGACCGGCGCTTCCGCGTGATCGGCGTGCTCGGCTCGAGCGGCATGGGTCTCGGGATGAACACCGACGAGCTTTCATTCGTGCCGATCGCCACCGCGCAGCAGATGTTCAACACCAACACCCTGTTCCGCATCCTGGTCGAGGCGCGCAACCGCGAGGCGATCCCGGCCGCGAAGGAGCAGGTGCGCGAGATCATCAAGGCGCGCCACGGCGGCGAGGAGGACGTCACGACCATCACGCAGGACGCGGTGCTCGCGACCTTCGACCGGCTGTTGGGCACGCTCACGCTCGGCGTGGCGGGCATCGCGGCGATCAGCCTGGCGGTGGCCGGCATCCTCGTGATGAACGTGATGCTGGTGTCGGTGTCGCAGCGCACCTCGGAGATCGGCCTGCTGAAGGCACTCGGCGCGACCGAGGCGGCCGTGCGTAATGCGTTCCTGACCGAGGCGGCGATGCTGTCGTTCGCCGGCGCGCTGCTCGGCTACGGGCTGGGCCAGCTCGGTGCCTGGATCATCCGCTTGCTCTACCCGACGCTGCCCGCCTACGCACCGCAGTGGGCAGTGGTCGCCGCGATCGGCACGGCGCTGGTGACCGGCCTGCTGTTCGGCTTCCTGCCTGCGCGGCGCGCCGCGGCCCTCGACCCCGTGCTGGCGCTGGCGAAGCGATGATCCTGCGCGACGGCGTCTTCCTCGCGATGCGCGCCATCACCGCGCATCGCATGCGCAGCGGCCTGACGCTGCTCGGCATCGCGGTCGGCATCGCGGCGGTCATCCTGCTGACGTCGATCGGCGAAGGCGTCCACCGCTTCGTGCTGGCCGAGTTCTCCCAGTTCGGCACCAACATCATCGGCGTGGCGCCGGGCCGCACGAAGACCGGCGGGGCCGCGCCCTCCGGCCTGCCGACCGCCGTACGGCCGCTGACGTTCGACGACGCGCGCGCGCTGCAGCGGCTGCCGAACGTCACGGCGATCGGTCCGATCGTCTTCGGCAACGCGGAGATCGAAGGCAACGGCCGCACGCGCCGCACGACGGTCTACGGCGTCAACGAGGACGCTCTGCAGGTCTTCAACATGCGCGTGGCCGCGGGCCAGTTCCTGCCGCCGGACGAGTGGGAAGGCGCGCGCGCCTTCGTCGTGCTCGGAGCCACGCTGAAGAACGAGCTGTTCGGCTCCGGCAACGCGCTCGGCGCGAAGCTGCGCGCCGGAGGCCTGCAGTTTCGCGTGGTGGGCGTGCTGGCGTCCAAGGGCGAGTTCCTCGGCATCGACCTCGACGACACGGCCTTCATCCCGACCGCGCGCGCGATGGAGCTCTTCAACAAGGAGGGCCTGGCCGAGATCCACATCTCGTACGCGGAGGGCGCGGACGCGAGCAAGGTGGCCGATGCCGCGCGCGCCGTCCTCACCGCCCGCCACGGCCGCGAGGACTTCACGCTGACGACGCAGGAGGACATGCTGCGCACGCTCGGCAACATCCTCGACATCCTGACGATGGCGGTGGGCGCGCTTGGCAGCATCTCGCTGCTCGTGGGCGGCGTCGGCATCGTCACGATCATGACGATCGCCGTGGCGGAGCGCACCAGCGAGGTCGGGCTGATGCTTGCGCTCGGCGCGCGGCGCGGCACGATCCTGGGCCTGTTCCTCGGCGAGGCGGTGGTCCTGGCCGCGCTGGGGGGCGTGGCCGGGCTCGTGCTCGGCGTCGGCCTCGCGCAGCTGATCCACCTCGTGATTCCGGCACTGCCGGTGCACACGCCCGTGCTCTA
>Ga0209391_10000658_pt1 | contig 16844 bp, 8 predicted proteins | sample PPLLak3March2015_FD_187246 | JGI IMG/M metagenome (GOLD analysis project Ga0209391, IMG submission 187246) | Freshwater sediment microbial communities from Prairie Pothole Lake near Jamestown, North Dakota, USA - PPLs Lake P7 Core (1) Depth... | ecosystem: Environmental > Aquatic > Freshwater >... | reverse complement strand
AGGCCAGCCGGGCAAAGGTCGGGGCTGCGGTGCCATCGGCCCAGGGATAGGCCTTGGGCTCGTCCAGCTTGACCAAGGCCACAAAGGCCGGTTCTTCGGCGGGCACGAAGCCGACAAAGGAATGGACGGTAGCGGTGGGGTGATAGCCGCCTTCGATGGCCACCTGAGCCGTGCCGGTCTTGCCGGCTACCGTGTAGCCAGGGACGCGGGCGTTGGGTGAGCCATCTTCGACCACGCTGATCATCATATCGGCCACGGCTGCGGCTGCGGCGGGCCGGATCACCCGGCGCACTGGCGTCGTGTCGGGCTGCGCCAGCCGCCCACGAAAGACCATCGTATCGACCACGTGGGGACGAACCAGCAGACCGCCGTTGGCAATGACACAGGTGGCCGTGGCCATCTGCAAGGGGGTCACGGCCAGGCCCTGCCCAAAGGCGTTGGTGGCCAGATCCGAGCGGCTCCACAGCTTGTCGCCGGGCGCCTTGACCGCACCCGGGCCCTCGTTGGCCAGGTCGATCTCAGTGAGCTGGCCAAAGCCGAAGCGTTGGATGTACTGGTAAAAGCGGGCTTCTTCCAGCTCCAGGGCGACCTTGGCCGTAGGAATATTCAAGGAAAGCACCAGCGCCTGGCGGATAGTGACCGGTCCGTAGCTGCGCTTGATGGAGTTGAAGATCTGACGATCGCCGACCTCGATGGAGAGCGTGTCGGTCAGCACCGTGTCCGGCGTGATGATGCCCGCGTCGATGCCGGCCGCCATGGTGATGATCTTGAACACAGAGCCAGGCTCGTATTGCTTGCTGATGGCGGGATCGGCCAGCACCTGGGTGTTGGTGGCGCCGTACTGGTTGGGATCATAGGCGGGCAGGCTGGCCATCGCCAGGAGGGCGCCTGTGCGCGGGTCCATAACGATAATGGTGCCTGACTTGGCCTGGTACTGGCCGATGGCCTCGCTGAGCACGCGTTCGGTGATGTACTGCACGCGGCGGTCGATGGTTAACACCAGGTCCTGGCCTACGTGTGAAGGCAGAGTCTCGCGCCAACCCTCGGGCAGTTGCTGGTAGAAAGCCTGGTTCTCCGGGTAGGAGCTGAAGAATGACGACGACATGCTGCGCAGGTAACCGTCGTAGCGTTCCTCGATGCCGTAATAGGCGCGTGGTTCGCCGTTGACGAAGCCTAAAAGGTGCGCTGCCAGGGATCCTTGCGGATAAAAGCGTACCGGCAGCGCCTTGGCTCCGATGTCTAGCCGCTTCCAACTGGTGATGGTCTCGCCTGCCGCCTGTGATCCTTGCCGCGTCAGCATCACGATTCCCGGTTCATGCGCCTGGAGTGTGCTAACCAGCTCGTCGGCCGTCAGGTTCAGAGTCGGACCCAGCAACTCGACCAGATCGGCGGCCAGTTCCAGCTCGCTTCCCTTGGGCGTCAGGCGCGGCTCGATCCAAACCTCCCAGCGAAACGTATCGAAGGCCAGCGGCACGCCGTTGATGTCGGTGATGGCGCCGCGGTCTTGACCGCGGGTGAGGCCGCTGGCCTGAGCCACTGAGCCTGTGCTCGATGCAGGCATAAAATCATTGCGCTGCACCACCTGCCAGCGCACCAGTTGCGCCACTAACAACACCAGCCCTAGCAGAAGCGCCAGGGCCACCAGGAGAATGCGAGCGCGGGGAGTGGATGATCTGGAAGTCACAGGATTGCTCGGCTAATCGCTTCTGAAGCGTTGAATGATGGTTTCGACAGCCTGGCTTACATTCCAGCGCAGGTCACGCAGCCGCTCCTGCAAACGATCGCGCTGCAGCCACTCGGTTAACGTGGCCGGCATGTCCTGGAGTGCGGCGTCTGCCTGACTGGCGGCGGGCTGCACAGCCGGCGCTGGGTTCTGGTCTGGCATATTGAGGTAGATTGCCCTGGTGGTTGGCCCCATGCCCAGCGCTTTGGCCCTGACCTCCAGCGTCGTCAGGTTTGACGCGCGCGCAATCTCTTGCATCAGGGCTGCGTTTGTGCGCTCCAACGCCGCCTTCTGCGTTTGCAGATCGGCGATACGCACCCGGGCGGCGTCGATCTGGCTGTTGGGCAGGACGTACAGGTAGAGCACGAACGTCATGAGGGCAATGCCCAGCACGATGAACACAGCCTGTATTGCCTGCGGCGAGAGCGCAACGCGACCCGCGAGCCTGCGCGCCGAGGGCCGGTTTTGGGGTTTGGGGAGAGCGGTGCCTTCCAGCATGGCGAAAAGTCCTGTCCTGAGCGTGTACTACAAGCGCTCCGCCACGCGCAGCTTGGCGCTGCGGCTGCGGGGGTTGCGGGCGATTTCCTCGGGCGAAGCCTCGACCGGTTTGCGAGATACCAGGCGCAGGATGGCCTTATGGCCGCATTGGCACACCAGTACTTCGGTGGGGCAAAGGCAGTCTTGCGCCTCGCGCTGCATGAACTGCTTGACGATGCGATCTTCCAGTGAGTGGAAAGAAATCACCGCCAGCCGGCCGCCTGGTCGCAGCAGCGCCACGGCCTGTGGTAATACATCGGTCAGTGCGCCTAGCTCGTCGTTGACGGCGATGCGCAGCGCTTGAAAGGTGCGCGTGGCCGGATGCAAGTGGCCGCGCCGGCCCACGGACCGTTCAATGACCCGCGCAAGTTGGCTTGTGCTGTCGAGCGGTCTGGCATGGACGATGGACCGCGCGATGCGCCGTGACAGGCGCTCTTCGCCATAGGTGTAGATCAGATTCGCCAGATCGTTTTCCGGCAGGGCATTGACCAGGTGGGCAGCGCTGGTCTCCTGCGCCGGATCAAAGCGCATGTCGAGCGGGCCATCAGCCATCAAGGCGAAGCCGCGCGCCTCCAACTCCAGTTGGTCGCTGCTTAACCCCAGGTCTAGCAGAATGCCGTCCACCGGGTCAAAGCCAGCCTGCCGCGCCGTTGCCGCCAGAAAGCGGAAGTTGGTCTGAACGACCAGGGAACGCTCGCCAAAGGGCTGCAGGCGCTGGCGGACTCGCATCACCGCATGTGGGTCTGCATCCAGACTCAGAACTCTGCCGCCGCTGTCGGTCGATGCGGCGGCGCTGGAGGTCGCCAGCAGTGCCCAGGAGTGGCCGCCGCCACCAGCCGTGCCGTCGATATAACAGCCGTCAGGCCGCGGCGTCAGGAAGTTGAGCACCTCTTGCTCCAGGACAGGCACGTGAACAGTGTCTGAGGGCGTTGCCGGGACAGCCTGGTCCGGTCGATGGAGAACCGTCCCGGAAAGATCGGTGGACATGGCTGTTGTCACCCTACACGTTGAGGCTGGCGAAGAAGTCTGCGTCGTCCAGCTCGGCTTGAAGCATCTGGTCCTGTTCGCGCCAGCTATCAGGGTTCCACAGCTCGACGTAGTTGTCCATGCCTGCGATCAAGACCTTGTCGGTGATGCCTGCTACGTCGCGCAGCCACTGGGGGACCACGACGCGCCGCTGGCGGTCAGGTTCGGCGGCGTGGGCCTGGGGCAACAGCCAGCGCCTAAGCTTCCTGGCGCGCGAGTCAGTCAGCGACAGCTCGCGCAGGCGATCACCCAGCCGTCCAAACTCGTCGCGCGGAAAGAGGTAAAGACAGCCTTCCATGCCGCGCGTCAGCACGACGCCGCCCGCCAGTTCCGCACCGTATTCCGAGGGCAAGGTCAGTCGCCCTTTGTTGTCTAACGTGTGTTCGTACTGGCCTATCAACATGATCACACCTGGCGTTAACCGGAGACCGGGCGTCCCACCTGGTCACGAAAAGCAGAACATGCGTTCGATTAAATGTCCCACTTCATGGGTTTCAAAGGGTCAATTGTAGGAGCAATGCCCCACTTTGACCCACTTTGACCCACTTTGGTCATCATATCATTAATCCATTGATTTGACAAGATGTTTTGAGCGAAATTGGCGGCATTTGCGTCGAATTTTAAGGTTATGGTAATCTTGCTGTCAGATGAAATAGGCGGGGCGCCGCAATCGAGAATTGGGCGAGCGAATACTTGACATGATTGCCATCGCGTGGTAGTATCGACTGTTGCGGTGCGGACAGGATCAAACCCAGAGCACGCAACCGAAACAATAGGGCCCTTCACCCCGTCTGATTGCCCCCTTAGCTCCTGAAGCCCATGTCCACTGACTGGTCGTGCGGCTCAGGTCAGTTATTGTCCGGGCTTTCGGCGCGTGAGTCGGCCTCTGTAATCATCGCCATCAGGCGCCAGATGCACGGTAGCAGCCAGGACATCGTCGTTGAGTTCACTGCAGGCATGGCCTGGCTTTTTGTTCTAATGGGTTAGGCACACCTAACTACGTCTGGCTGGGTAGTCGGTCCCAGCACAGGATCACGGAGGTACGACATTGACTTCCAATTTCCAGATTCAGCGCAAGAGCTATGCCCGCATTCCCAATGTGTTGCCATTGCCGCGGCTGACGGAGATCCAGCTCAACTCGTTTGAGTGGTTCAAGGGCGAGGGGCTACGTGAGCTCTTCGACGAGATTTCGCCGATTGTTAGTTTTAATCGCAATTTAGAGTTGCACTTCGGCGAGTTCTGGTTCGGTGAGCCTAAGTACTCGGAGCAGGAATGCCGCGAGCGCGATATCACCTTTGCGGCCCCGATGTGGGTGCGCGCCCAGTTGCGCAATCACGACACGGGCGAGATTTCTGAGTCCGATGTCTTCACCGGCGACTTTCCCCTCATGACCGAGGCGGGCACCTTCATTATTAATGGCGCCGAGCGGGTTGTGGTAAGCCAGTTGATCCGCTCTCCTGGCGTATATTTCACGGTCGATGAGGATCGGACGACTGGCCGCGAGCTGTGCATGGCTAAGCTGATCCCCAGCCGCGGCGCCTGGCTAGAGTTTGAGACATCGCGTCGCGACTTGATCTCTGTGAAGGTGGACCGCAAGCGCAAGCTGCCCGTGACCACGCTGCTGCGGGCTATCGGCTACAGCGATGACGACGAGATCTTCGCTTTGTTCCAGCACGTGGACACCATGCCCGATCACCCGTACCTGGCTGCGACCATCGAAAAAGAGCCGATGAACACGCGCTCGCGGGATGATGCGCTGCTGGAGTTCTACAAGAAGCTGCGCCCCGGCGATCCTCCTACCCTGGATAACGCCGAGAAGTTCATGCATAACCTGTTGTTCGAACCTCGGCGCTACGATTTGGGCAAGGTGGGCCGCTACAAGCTCAACCGGCGGCTGGGCCTGCATGTTCCTATCGCACAGCGAACCCTGACGAACGAAGATCTGATCCAGGTCATTGCGACCATGATCCGCATCAACAACGGCGTGGACTCGGCTGACGACATCGATCATCTGGGCAACCGCCGCATCAAGACTGTCGGCGAGCTGATCCAGAATCAACTGCGCATCGGCCTGTTGCGTATGGAGCGGGTGGTGCGGGAGCGCATGTCGATCCGCGACCCGGAGCAGGTGACGCCTCTGTCGCTGATCAATATTCGGCCGGTGGTCGCGGCTACGCGCGAGTTCTTCGGCGGCAGCCAGCTCAGCCAGTTCATGGACCAGACCAATCCGTTGGCTGAGCTGACGCACAAGCGCCGCCTGAGCGCCTTGGGCCCTGGCGGTCTGCGCCGCGAGCGCGCCGGCTTTGATGTGCGCGACGTGCATCACAGCCACTACGGCCGCATCTGCCCCATCGAGACGCCGGAAGGTCCCAACATCGGCCTGATCGGCTCGCTGGCCTCCTACGGCCGCGTCAATGAGTATGGCTTCATTGAGACCCCCTATCGCAAGGTGATCCACGAGGCTGACCTACTGTCGCCCGAGATGATTGGCGCCACGCTGGCTGAGCCGATCATCGAACCGACCACGCGCGAGACCGTCGTACCAACCGGTACGATTCTTGACGCGGACATCGTGCAGTTGGTCGATCAGACTTTGCCTGAAGGCGCCCCCCGCACCTTCAAGATTCTGCCGCGGGCCATCGAGGGCGTGTCTTTCCTGACGGCAGATGAAGAAGACAGGCACTCGATTGCACAGGCCAGCGCCAATCTGGACGCAACAGGCCATTTCCGCGAGGCACGCGTGTCAGCCCGACGCAGCCAGGACTTCTTGTTCGAGACTCCTGCGCACATCGACTACATGGACGTGTCGCCGCAGCAGATCGTCAGCGTTTCTGCCTCGCTGATCCCCTTCCTGGAGCATGACGATGCCAACCGCGCGCTGATGGGCTCCAACATGCAGCGACAGGCTGTGCCGTTGGTGAAGCCGGAAGCGCCCATCGTCGGCACCGGCATGGAGTCCCGCGCGGCGCGCGACAGCGGTCAGGTGGTGTTGGCCGAGAAGGCCGGTGAGGTGTTGAGCGCTACCGGCGCAGAGATCGTTGTGCTGGAGCAGGACGGCACGCGCCGCACTTACCCGTTGCGCAAGTTCAATCGCTCCAACCAATCCACCTGTATCGACCAGCGCCCGGCAGTGTTCAAGGGCGATATCGTCCAGGTCGATGATGTGCTGGCCGACTCCAGCTCTACTGAGCGTGGCGAGTTGGCCTTGGGTCAGAATGTGGTCGTGGCTTTCCTGAGCTGGGAGGGCGGCAACTACGAAGACGCAATTTTGATCTCGGAGCGGCTGGTGCAGGAGGATCGCTTCAGCTCAATCCACATCGAAAAGCACGAGACCGAGGCTCGCGACACGAAGTTAGGCCCCGAAGAGATCACGCGCGACATTCCCAACGTAGGCGAAGACGCGCTCAAGGATCTGGACGAGGAAGGCATCATCCGCATCGGCGCCGAGGTTGGTCCTGGCGACATCCTGGTGGGCAAGATCACGCCCAAGGGTGAGACCGAGCTAACCCCTGAGGAGAAGCTGCTGCGGGCCATCTTCGGCGAAAAGGCGCGCGAGGTCAAGGACTCCAGCCTGCGTCTGCCCCACGGCGAGAAGGGCAAGGTCGTCGATATCAAGGTGTTCAACCGCGATGACCATCGCGATCTGCCCTCGGGTGTGGAGAAGATGGTGCGGGTCATGGTGGCGCAGCGCCGCAAGATCACCGAGGGTGATAAAATGGCCGGCCGCCACGGCAACAAGGGCGTCATCTCCCGCGTCGTGCCTGTGCAGGATATGCCCTTCCTGGATGACGGTACCCCAGTGGATATGATCCTCAACCCGCTGGGCGTGCCAGGCCGTATGAACATCGGCCAGGTGCTGGAAGTGCATCTGGGGTGGGCTGCCAAGGAGCTTGGCTTCTACGCTGAGACCCCGGTGTTTGACGGCGCGCGCGAGGACGAGATCGAGGCCGAGCTGGCCCGAGCCTGGCTGATGGGCCGGGCGTGGGAGAAGGCGACCAAGCGCGCGTGGATTTGGGCCGAAGAGAGCATCATGGACCCGGAGACGATCGTCCACGACGACGAGTTGCGTTCGCTCTATCTGACCGAATGGCTGGGCGAGCGTGGCTATGACTCCGAGCGCGTTTACTACGATCAGTCCTATGCTCGTCTTGCGCTGTTGCGAGAATGGCTGCGGGAAGAGCCGCAGCGTTACGATCCTGATGGCATCATCGTCTCGGAGCAAGACTACACCGCGTTGTCGTTGGCCGAACGGCAGCGCATCAACGAAAACGCGCGCCGTGCCTGCCTGCGCGAGTGGCTCAAGCAGGTGGTGCGTGACGAGATGCGTCTGGCCACCTACGAGCCCGACGAGGCTGAGGAGACGGCGGAAAAGGACGCCACGGGCGTGGGTATGCCTCCCGTGCGGGCCGGTTACCGCGGGGTCGAGGACACCGCGCTGGATCGCCAGGCAATCTACGATGCGATGGATCGCATCTCGGCCCTGAGCCATCAGGAGATCGAGCGAGAGGCAGTGCACAAGGCCATAAGCAGGGACATGGCCCTGCCCACCACCGGCAAGATGACCCTGCATGACGGCATGGGGGGTGAGGCCTATGACCGGCCCGTGACCGTGGGCGTGATGAACATGCTCAAGCTGGCTCACTTGGTCGAGGACAAGGTGCATGCACGCTCGACCGGGCCCTATTCTTTGGTCACACAGCAGCCGCTGGGCGGCAAGGCTCAGTTCGGCGGCCAGCGCTTTGGTGAGATGGAGGTCTGGGCCCTGGAGGCCTATGGCGCCGCCTACACCTTGCAGGAGATGTTGACCGTCAAGTCCGATGACGTGACCGGCCGTGTCAAGACCTACGAGGCGATCGTCAAGGGCGAGACCATCTCGGCGCCCGGCGTGCCAGAGTCCTTCCGCGTTTTGGTCAAGGAGCTGCAGTCCCTCGGGCTGTCGGTCGAAGTGATCAACGAAAAGGATGAGATCATCCAGTTCGGCAGGGATGACAGCGACGAGCAGTTGCCCAAGTTGGGTTTCAGCATCAGCGTTCCCGGCCCGATGGCTGGCAGATAAGGTGTCACGTGCCAAGTGCCATGTATCAAGTGTCAAGTCACACCTGATACATGACACATGACACGTTTCACTTGACACTCCCTGAGAGAGGTGTACCGTGGAAGTAAACGATTTTGATGCCATCAGGATTTCCCTGGCTTCGCCGCAGCATATCCACGAGTGGAGCTATGGCGAAGTTCTCAAGCCGGAGACGATCAACTATCGGACGCTGCGACCTGAGCGGGACGGCCTGTTCTGTGAGCGCATATTCGGTCCAACCAAGGACTGGGAGTGCTACTGCGGCAAGTACAAGCGCGTGCGCTACAAGGGTATCATCTGCGACAAGTGTGGCGTCGAGGTAGCTCCCAGCCGCGTGCGCCGCGAACGCATGGGCCACATCGAACTAGCCAGCCCCGTCAGCCACATCTGGTACGTCAAAGGCGTGCCGAGCCGCCTGGGCCTGATGCTGGATATCTCGCCGCGCAATCTGGAACGGGTGCTTTACTTCGCCCAATATGTCATCACTGAGGTGGACGAAGATGCGCGCAGCCGCACCATTCAGCGCCACGAGCGTGACCTGACCGCGCGCCTCTCGAAGCTGGACGGCGAGTTCGACACGCGCATTCTTGAGTGTGAGGAGCGCCGCGACAAGGTTCTGCAGCGCTTGGATCATGAGATGGAAGATGGCATGGCACGGTTCGCCGCCCAGCTTGAGCAGCAGTCCAATGCGCTGATCAACGAAGCGCAGAACCTGACCACGCGTCTGGAGAATCGCATCGGCAAGGCCACGGAAGAGGACATTCGACTGTCCTGGTCCGAGGCGCCGCTGCTGGCTAAGGGTGAAATTGTCCAGCGTAGCCTGCTGGACCGACTCAACGAGCTGGTGCAGGAGCAACTTAGCGAAGTCGATTCGCTGTTGGCCGATGAGCGCCGCCGCCTGACCGACCTGGTCAGCAGCAAGCGCGATCACGAACGCCAGAACGCTGAACAAGAGATCATGGTGATCCAGGAGGAGCGGGACGGCAAGGCGGATCGGCTGCGCCAGGAGATGGAAGACGAGCTGATGGAGCTCAAGTCGCTCCGTGAGCGGCAACTTCTGTCGGAGAATCACTACCGCGAGCTGTCCGAGCGCTGGGGCAACGTCTTCGAGGCCGACATGGGCGCCGAGGCGATCCGCAAGATCGTCGCAGGTATGGACCTGGACCAGATGGCCAAGGAGATGCGCCACGAGATCAAGAGCACGCGCTCTAAGCAGCGCCGCAAGAAGGCCGCCAAGCAGTTGCGCGTGGTCGAGTCCTTCCGCAAGTCGGGCAACCGGCCGGAGTGGATGATCCTGACCGTGCTGCCGGTGATCCCGCCAGACCTGCGCCCAATGGTGCAGCTTGACGGCGGCCGCTTTGCCACCTCCGATCTGAACGACCTGTATCGTCGCGTGATCAACCGCAACAACCGCTTGCGCCGGCTGCTGGAGTTGGGCGCCCCGGACGTAATCGTGCGCAACGAGAAGCGCATGCTCCAGGAAGCGGTGGACAGCTTGATCGACAACGGTCGGCGTGGCCGCGCCGTCAGTCGCAGCGGTAAGCGCAAGCTCAAGTCGCTGTCCGATATGCTCAAGGGCAAGCAGGGCCGCTTCCGCCGCAACCTGCTGGGCAAGCGCGTGGACTACTCCGGCCGTTCGGTAATCGTTATCGGCCCCACACTCAAGCTCAGCCAGTGTGGCCTGCCCAAGAAGATGGCTCTGGAGTTGTTCAAGCCCTTCGTGATGCGCCGCCTGGTGGAACACAACCACGCGCACAACATCAAGAGCGCCAAGCGCATGGTCGATCGCATCGACCCGGCGGTGTGGGACGTGCTGGATGATATCATCCGCGAGCGGCCTGTGCTGCTGAACCGTGCGCCGACGCTGCATCGCCTGGGTATTCAGGCTTTTGAGGTTGTGCTGATCGAGGGCAATGCTATCCAGCTTCACCCGCTGGTGTGCGCTGCCTTCAACGCCGACTTCGACGGTGACCAGATGGCCGTGCATGTGCCGCTGAGCGACATGGCGGTGCGCGAAGCGCGCGAGCTGATGCTGTCCAGCCGCAACCTGCTCAAGCCCTCCAGCGGCGAACCGATTGTCGGTCCCTCCAAGGATATGGTCTTGGGCGTGTACTACATGACCACGGTTCAGCCCGGCGCCAAGGGTGAGGGCAAGATCTTTACCGGTTTTGACGAAGTGCTGATGGCCTACAGCTTGCGCTACGTCGATATCCGGGCGATGATCAAGACCCGCTTCACTTCTCCTTTGGACGATGTCAGTCTGGAGGTGATCGATCTGAGCGAGCGTGTGCTGGAGGCGCTGCAAGCCGCCGGCATTACCAGCATTGGCCACGTCCTGGACCGGCTGGCGCGCAAGAATGACCGCAAGTTTATCGATGAGGTCAAGGACTTCGGCGCCAAGGGTCTCGAAGAACTCAAGCGCCAACTGCGAGTGCACGGCTATTCGGCCAACCGCTGGCCGGCCAATCGTCTGATCGAGACCACGCCTGGCCGGGTGATCTTCAACCTGGGCCTGCCTGCCGAGTTGCAGTTTGTCAACGAGGTGATGGAGAAGAAGGCGGTCAACAATCTGGTCGGCGAGTGCTACGAGCTGTTGGGCCAGGAAGCCACGGCTGATATGGTGGACGTCATCAAGGGGATGGGCTTCCGCTATGCCACCCAGAGCGGTTTCACCATCGCCGTCAGCGATATCCAGGTGCCTGAAATCAAGGCCGAAATCCTTGAGCGCACCACCAAAGAGGTGGAGCAGGCAGAGCGCCAGTATCGCCGTGGTTTGATCACCGAGGACGAGCAGTACAACCGGGTGGTCGAGCTTTGGACCCGCGCCACCGATGATATCACGCAGGCCGTGCGCGAGCAGTTGGATCCGCTGGAAGGCATCGGCGCGATGGCGACCAGCGGCGCGACCAAGGGCGGCGTGACCCCGATCCGCCAGTTGGCTGGCATGCGCGGCTTGATGGCCGATCCTTCGGGACGCATCATCGCACTGCCTATCCGCTCGAACTTCCGCGAGGGCCTGACTTCGTTGGAGTACTTCCTGAGCACGCACGGTGCGCGCAAGGGTCTGGCCGACACGGCCCTGCGCACGGCCGACGCGGGCTACCTGACCCGCCGTCTGGTGGACGTAGCCCAGGACGTGATCATCACCGACGAGGACTGCGGCACTTTGGCTGGCGTCTGGATCACTGACGAGGCCAGCCGCGCCATCGGCGAGAAGTTCGGCGAGCGTCTGGTCGGCAGGCTGACGGCGGCGCCGATCACCGATCCCCGAACGGGTGAGGTGCTGATCGAGCGTGATCGTTTGATCGAGGACAGTGACGTCGATCTCATCGTCGAGGCAGGCGTGAAGCAGGCGCTGATGCGTTCGCCGCTGCGCTGCGAGACCCGGGTTGGTCTGTGCCGCAAGTGTTACGGGCGTGACCTGGCGCGCGGCACGATGGTGCAGCCAGGCGAGGCCGTGGGCATCATCGCAGCGCAGTCTATCGGCGAGCCAGGCACCCAGCTGACGCTGCGCACCTTCCATACGGGTGGTGTGGCCGGAGGTGAGGACATCACGCAGGGTCTGCCGCGCGTCGAGGAGCTGTTCGAGGCGCGCACGCCTAAGGGCGAGGCGGTTATCAGCGAGATCGACGGCGTGGTGGATGTCTACTGGGCTGGCGAGCAGCGTATGATCAAAGTGACCAACAGCCGCATCATCCGCCGCCAGCACGAAATCCCAGCCGACGCCGTGTTGATCGTCAACGATGGCGACCGGGTTCAGGAAGACACGATCCTGGCGCGCTTGGGCGACGATCGGCTGGTCATGGCTGGCACCGATGGCAACGTGTTCATCGATCGGCAGGACGACGGCGCGATCACAGCGATTGTGCGGCGCGAGGAAACTGATCAATGGGAGCAGGCCATTCCGCCTTCAGCCCGCCTCCGCGTCGATCGCGGCGACAAAGTTGAGGCTGGCACGCAGTTGACCGAGGGATCCAAGAACCCGCGTGAGGTGTTGCGCATCCAGGGACCCGAGGCCTGCCAGATGTATATGATGGAAGAGGTGCAGCGGGTTTACCGCTCCCAGGGCGTTGGGATTCACGACAAGCACATCGAAGTGATCATCCGCCAGATGCTGCGCAAGCTTCAGATCCGTAGCGCGGGCGACGGCGAGTACTTGCCCGGTGAGTTGGTGGATCGCTTCGAGTTCGAGCAGGCCAACGAGGATATCACGGCGCGCGGCGGCCAGCCGGCCCGGGCTGATACGGTGCTGCTGGGCGTCACAAAAGCGTCGCTGAACACCGAGAGTTTCCTAGCTGCGGCCTCCTTCCAGGAGACGACGCGCGTGCTGACTGATGCCGCCGTGCGAGGCAAGGTCGACCATCTGCGTGGTCTGAAGGAGAACGTCATCATCGGCAAGCTGATCCCCGTGGGGACCGGTTTCGGGATGCGCAAGATGCGCCACCCGGTCGGTGAAGCCATGGACGAATACGACGACGAGTACGATCTGGACGGTGAAGAGCCAGGCGAGTACGACGACGAGCTGCTTAACTCGCGCGATATGGAGTTTGCTGACTCCTTCGGCCTGCTGGGCCAGTTGCCCACGCTGGACGATTACTCGGACATGGACTACGACGACGAATAGCCAGCAGGTTGTGATTTGACCCTGCGCAGGTCTTGTGTTAGAATGACCCAGCGTAGGCCGGATCCGCAATAACGGTCCGGCCTACGCGTGCGATTTCTAGCAAGAGACTTTTCATCTGAGACGAAGGCGTCGAGGCGCCTGAGATATAGTAAGTATCAGGGAGATTAAGTTGCCTACTATCAATCAACTTGTTCGTCATGGCCGCACGCCCAAGCCTAACAAAGAGAAGGCGCCGGCCCTGCAGTTCACACGCAATACGTTGCGGTCCCGAACCATCCGCATGCCCAAGGGGTCTCCCCAGAAGCGCGGCGTCTGCACCCAGGTTCGCACGACTACACCTAAGAAGCCCAACTCGGCGCTGCGCAAGATCGCGCGCGTGCGTCTGACCAACGGTATCGAGGTTACGGCCTATATTCCTGGAGAAGGCCATCGCTTGCAGGAACACTCGGTGGTGTTGGTGCGCGGTGGTCGTGTCAAGGACCTGCCTGGCGTGCGCTATCACATCGTGCGTGGCGCTCTCGACAGCACCGGCGTTGACAAGCGTCGTCGTGGTCGTTCCAAATATGGCGCTAAGCGACCGAAGCCCGGCGCTGCACCCGTGGCAAAGAAAAAGTAGCAGGAGAGAAAGCCCATGCGACGCAATCAGGCTCCGATCCGCGCAATTGCGCCTGATCCGAAATACAACAACGCCCAACTGGCAAAGTTCATCAATCGGATTATGTACGACGGCAAGAAGAGCACCGCCCAAGCCGTGGTTTACGGCTCTTTGGATATCATCGCCGAGCGCACAGGCAAGCCAGCGATCGAGGTGTTTGAGCATGCCATCCAAAATGCTTCGCCCATGGTCGAGGTAAAGCCCCGCCGCGTTGGCGGCGCCACCTACCAGGTTCCCATGGAAGTGGAGCCTGCCCGCCGGCAGGCGCTGGCGCATCGCTGGCTCATCGCGAACGCCCGCAAGCGCTCCGGCAAATCCATGGCCCAGAAGCTGGCCGCCGAGTTGCTGGATGCTGCCAACAACACCGGCAATACCATCAAGAAGAAGGAAGATACGCACAAGATGGCCGAAGCCAACCGTGCGTTTGCTCACTATCGCTTCGGAACCCGTTAGGACCGCTGGCGAAGTTTCCACATTGACTTGTGGTTTCGACGGACGGCTGGAAACACCCAGCCGTCTGTCTTTGTCTAAGAGACAACTTCAAGCGTTCGACATCTGAGTATGACAAACAGAGCTGACTATGGCAGATAACGACTACCTGCGTTTTATTCGCAACATCGGCATTATCGCCCACATCGACGCGGGCAAAACCACGACGACCGAGCGCATCCTCTTCTACTCTGGCACGACTTATCGCCTCGGCAACGTAGACGAAGGCACAACGGTCACGGACTGGATGGAGCAGGAGCGCGAGCGCGGCATCACCATCACGGCTGCCGCCATCACCAGCTCTTGGCGCGAATACCAGATCAACCTGATCGACACGCCTGGACACATCGACTTCACAGCCGAGGTGCAACGCAGTCTGCGCGTGCTGGACGGCGGCGTGGTGGTCTTTGACGCAGTCGCGGGCGTAGAGCCGCAGTCAGAAACCGTTTGGCGCCAAGCTGATCGCTACAACGTGCCGCGCATCTGTTTCGTCAACAAGATGGATCGCATGGGCGCGAACTTCTGGCGCACCGTGGGCATGATCGTCGAGCGGTTGAACGGCCACCCCATTCCGATCCAGCTCCCCATCGGCGTCGAGGATACGTTCCGCGGCGTCGTGGACCTGATCGAGCAGAAGGCATGGCTCTTCACTGATCAACTGGGCGCGAAGCCTGAGAGTACCGATGTGCCGGCTGATATGATGGAGTTGGTGCATGAGCATCGAGAGCGGCTGGTTGAGGCTATTGCCGAGACCGATGATGACCTGCTGCACAAGTACCTGGAGGGTGAACCGATCAGCAACGAGGAACTGCGGGTTGCTCTGCGTGCGGCCACCATCAGTTCGAAACTGGTGCCGGTGCTGTGTGGCACTGCGTTGCGCAACAAGGGCGTGCAACCGTTGCTGGATGCCATCGTCGAGTATTTGCCGTCGCCTCTGGATATTCCGGCCATGGTCGGCGCCAACCCCTATACAGGCAAGGAAGAAGAGCGAACCGCCGACCCGAATGGCCCGCTGGCTGCGCTGTGCTTCAAGATCGTCACTGATCCCTATATGGGCAGGTTAGCCTATGTGCGCATCTATTCCGGCACTCTGGTCAACGGCAGCACCTATCAGAACGCCAACAAGGAAAAGAAGGAGCGCATCGGCCAACTGGTGCGCATGCGCGCCAACCAGCGCGAGGAGATGACCAAGGTGGGCGCGGGCGACATCGCTGCCGTGCTTGGCCTGAAGCATACCTTCACCGGCGAGACCATCAGCGACGCCAGCGCGCCGATCATTCTGGAGACCATTTCCTTCCCGGAACCGGTCATATCAATCGCCATCGAGCCCAGAACAAAGGCAGATCAAGACAAGCTCAGCCAGTCCTTGCAACGGTTGGCCGAGGAAGACCCCACCTTCCGCGTGCGTTACGACAACGAGACGGGCCAGACCTTGATCCAGGGCATGGGCGAGCTGCATCTGGATGTGCTAATCGACCGCATGATGCGGGAATTTGGTGTGCGCGCCAATGTAGGCCGGCCCCAGGTCTCGTATCGCGAGACGATTACCCGCACCGTAGAACATGAGGCGCGCTTCGTGCGCCAGAGCGGCGGCCGCGGCCAGTTTGGCGTGGTCGAGCTGCGGCTGGAACCCATGCCCCAGGGTGAGGGTTTTGTTTTCGAGAACAAGACCATCGGCGGCGTGATTCCCAAAGAGTATATTCCGGCGGTTGAGCAAGGTGTGCGCGAAGCCATGGAGGCAGGCGGCAGCTCAGGCTATCCGCTGGTCGACGTCAAGGCGCAATTGATCGACGGTAAGTATCACGAGGTAGACTCCTCGGAGTTGGCATTCAAGATCGCCGGATCCATGGCATTGCGCGAGGGCGTACAGCGTGCGGGCCCGGTTATCCTGGAGCCGATGATGAAGGTCGAAATCGTAGTGCCCGACAACTTCGCGGGCGATGTCATTGGCGATGCCAGCTCACGGCGCGGCCGCATCGAAGGCATGGAGCCCCACTCACAGGGCTTGCAGGCGATTCACGCCAGCATTCCCCTGGCAGAGATGTTCGGCTACGCCACCACCTTGCGGTCGAATACCCAAGGGCGCGGCACGTTCAGCATGGAGTTCGACCACTACGAGCCGGTCAGCCCTGAAGTCGCTAAACGAGTGCGCGGTGAGGCATAAAGACACGTCTACCAACTGGTCACGCTTGGGCTGGTGTCTGGACCGGGTCAAGCCGCGTAGCTAGCGGACGCGTCTGAGGCAGACTGAACCTGGCAGGCCAAAAAGACGCGTTGGAAATTTGGAGCGTCTTGCATTCTATGTTATACTCTTCGAGTTGCCGCCGGAATGTATGAGCCTATCCCGGATGGCATTGGGTGCCCCGTCTGTGCTAAAAACACAGATCCGATGGGCGCCTGCGCAGAGTGAAGTACTCGGGAATGACCCGAAGTACCACGTGCGTGTGGCTGCTTCGGGTTCTTCGTTGTCTAAGAACTGGTACACTCAACGGAAACTAGCGTCGAAAAACGCACTATCGCGGCCAGCGCAACGATTCTTGAGCTGGCAGTGGAAACAAAGAGGAGAGCATTCGCATGGCAAAGCAAGTATTCCAGCGAACCAAGCCACACGTTAACGTTGGCACCATTGGCCACATCGATCACGGCAAGACAACTCTGACAGCAGCCATCACGAAGGTGTTGGGGCTGAAGGGTTGGGCTGACTTTCGGGCATTCG
>Ga0209391_10000657_pt1 | contig 16845 bp, 13 predicted proteins | sample PPLLak3March2015_FD_187246 | JGI IMG/M metagenome (GOLD analysis project Ga0209391, IMG submission 187246) | Freshwater sediment microbial communities from Prairie Pothole Lake near Jamestown, North Dakota, USA - PPLs Lake P7 Core (1) Depth... | ecosystem: Environmental > Aquatic > Freshwater >... | reverse complement strand
CAACACCTCTTCCCAATAGTCCGAGAGCTCGTTGAGCGCGTCGAAATCGAGCCCCGGATCGCGTTCGGTCTTGGCGAGCGCGGCGGAGACGGAGTTGAGGTTCGGCTGCGAGGTGGAGCCGGACATCGAGGCGATGGCGAGGTCCACGATGTCCACGCCGGCATTGCAGGCGGCGAGCACGGAGGCAGCGTTGAGGCCGGAGGTGTCGTGAGTGTGGAAATGGATGGGGATGCCGATTTCCTGCTTGAGCGCGGTGACGAGCTTGCGTGCGGCGAGCGGTTTGCACAGGCCGGCCATGTCCTTGATGGCGAGGATGTGAGCGCCCATCTTCTCGACCTCCTTGGCCTTGTTGATATAATACTGCAGCGAGTATTTGTCGCGCTTCTCGTCGTTGATGTCGCCGGTGTAGCAGATGGCGGCTTCGCAAAGCACCTTGCCGTGATCGCGCGCGGCCTCCATGGCCACCTGCATGTTGGGCAGGTAGTTGAGCGAGTCGAAGATCCGGAAAATGTCCATGCCGGAGTCCGCCGCGTGTTTCACGAAACCGGCGACGACGTTGTCCGGGTAATTCGAGTAGCCGACCGCGTTTGAGCCGCGGAAGAGCATCTGGAAGCAGAGGTTGGGGATCTTTTCGCGCAGACGGCGCAGGCGCTCCCACGGGCACTCGCTGAGGAAGCGCATCGCGGTGTCGAAGGTGGCGCCGCCCCACATTTCCAGCGAGAAAAGCTGGGGCACGCGGTGCGAAACGGCCTCCGCCACGCGCAGCATGTCGTAGGTGCGCATGCGGGTGGCGATGAGCGACTGGTGGGCATCCCGCAAGGTGGTGTCCGTGACGAGCAGGCGCTTTTCATCGAGGATCCACTTGGCGAACTTGTCCGGGCCGAGTTCCAACAAAACATCACGACTGCCCTTCGGAACCTCCGCATGGTGCTCGATGATCAGCGAGTCCGGCACGTGCGCCTTCGGCAGCGCGGCGGCGGGTTTCCAGCCTTTGGCGGTGGAGTTGCCGTTGAGCGTGATGTCGGACAGGTAGGCCAGCGTGCGTGTGGCGCGGTCACGGCGCGGGCGGAAATGAAACAACTCGGTCTTGGTGTCGATGAGCTTGGTATGCGCCTGGCCGGCGCGGAAAGTTTCGTCGGCGATGACGTTTTCGAGGAAGGGGATGTTGGTTTTCACGCCGCGGATGCGGAACTCGCGCAGCGCGCGGTCCATGCGCTGGCAGGCCATCGGGAAATCGCGGCCCATGGCGGTGATCTTCACCAGCATCGAGTCGTAATACGGCGTCACCACCGAGCCGGCATCGCCCGAGGCGGCGTCGAGCCGGATGCCGAAACCGGCGGCCGAGCGGTAGTTGAGGATGCGGCCGTAATCCGGCGAGAAATTCTTGAGCGGGTCTTCCGTGGTGACGCGGCACTGGATGGCGAAGCCATTGCAGGGAATCTCCTTCTGTGCCGGTATCGCGACCTCTGCACCGTGCAGCGGCTCGCCCTGCGCGATGAGGATTTGCGAGCGCACCAGATCGATGCCCGTCACGCATTCGGTCACGGTGTGCTCCACCTGGATGCGTGGGTTCATCTCGATGAAGAACCAGTCGTTCTGATCCATGTCATAGAGAAACTCCACAGTGCCCGCGTTGTTGTAGCCGATGCCCTTGGCCAGCGCGACGGCCGCATCGCAGAGCTCCTTGCGCACCTTCGGATCGAGATGCATCGCCGGGGCGACCTCCACCACTTTCTGATAGCGGCGCTGCACCGAACAATCGCGCTCGTGGAGGTGCACCACATTGCCGTGCTGGTCTCCGAGGATCTGCACCTCGATGTGCTTGGCGCGGGAAATGTAGCGCTCGAGGAAAACCGCCGGGTTTCCGAATGCATTGAGCGCCTCGTTCTGTGCCTCGGCCAGCAAACCGGGAAGCTGCGAGGGTTTCTCCACCACCCGCATGCCGCGCCCACCACCGCCGAAGGCCGCCTTGATGATGAGCGGAAAACCGATCTCATGCGCCACGGTGAGCGCCTCATCCGGATCGGTGAGCGGCTCCTCCGTGCCGGGCAGCGTCGGCACCTTGAACTTGTGGGCCAGCGTGCGCGCCGCGGTCTTGTCGCCCATGTTTTCCAACAAGTCCGGCGAGGGGCCGATGAAGATGATCCCCTCCCGCGCGCAGGCACGGGCAAACGCGGCGTTTTCCGAAAGGAAACCATAGCCCGGGTGGATCATCGTCACGCCCTTCTGCTTCGCCAGCGCGACGATGCCCTCGACATCCAGATAAGCGCCCACCGGGCCCTTCGAGGCATCGAGCTGATAGGCCTCGTCCGCCTTGAAGCGGTGGATCGAAAAACGGTCCTCCTCGGCAAAGATCGAGACCGTGCGCAAGCCGAGCTCATTGGCGGCGCGGAAAATGCGGATCGCGATTTCGCCGCGATTCGCGGCCATCAATTTACCGGGGCGGGTGGCGATTTCAGACATATCGGGACGGAGCCTTACGCGGCCGAGCCCCGCGTGGGAAGAGAAATCCAGCGGCAAACCAGCCCCTTCCCCTCACCCCGGATACTCGCCGGAGATGTAGCCCTGGAGTTGCTGGATGGTGTGGCGTTGGGATTGCATCACCCAGTTGACCAGGTCGCCCATGGAAATCAGGCCCGTCAGGCGGCCATCATCCACCACCGGAAGATGCCGGATCCGGCGGGTGGTCATCAGCTGCATGCAGGTCTCGATGCTGTCACCGGAAGTCACGGTGATCGCCGGGCGGGAAAGAATGTCGCTCACCCGCGTGTCCCGCGAGGTGCGGCCTTGAAGGACCACCTTGCGGCTGTAGTCGCGCTCGGAAAGCACGCCGACCACTTCATCGCCGTCCACAGCCACGAGGGCACCGATGTTTTTCTCACCCATCAGGCCGATGGCATCGTAAACAGTGGTTTCAGGTGAGGTCGTCCAGACTACGCCGCCTTTGTTTTGCAGGATGTCCCGCACGGTTCCGTGAATTTCCATGATCTTGGTTTTCTAGGAGTTTTCTGAAAACTGATGAATCCTGCCGGGCACGTCAAGATTCCAGCAAACTTGATTTCAACGCCCCTTCTTCCTTGCCGGCCGGGGGCGGGGCGTGGCTTGATCCCCGCCATGAAAGCCTACCACGATCTCATGCGCGACGTGCTGGAAAACGGGGAACACCGCGCCGACCGCACCGGCACGGGCACGGTTTCGGTCTTCGGCCGGCAGACCCGCCATGACCTGCGCCAGGGCTTTCCCTGCGTGACCACCAAGAAACTCCACCTGCGCTCGATCATCCATGAGCTGCTCTGGTTCCTGCGCGGGGAAACCAACACCCGCTACCTCAAGGAAAACGGCGTGACCATCTGGGACGAGTGGGCCGATGAAGAAGGCGAGCTCGGCCCGGTCTATGGCAAACAATGGCGCGCCTGGCCCACGCCCGAGGGCCGCACCATCGACCAGATCCACCTGCTCATCGACGGGTTGTTGGGAAACCCGCACTCGCGCCGGCACATCGTTTCCGCATGGAATGTCGGCCAGATCCACCAGATGGCGCTGCCGCCGTGCCACCTGTTGTTCCAGTTCTACGTCCACGACGCGCCGGAAGGCGGCCGCCCCGGGCTCTCGTGCCAGCTCTACCAGCGCAGCGCGGACCTTTTCCTCGGCGTGCCTTTCAACATCGCCTCCTACGCGCTTCTCACGGAAATGGTGGCCCACGTCTGCGGTTATGAGCCGCGCGATTTCGTCCACACCTTCGGCGACGTCCATCTCTACACCAACCACCTCGAGCAGGCCGCCCTCCAGCTTTCCCGCGAGCCGCGGCCTTTGCCGAAACTCTGGCTCAACCCGCAGGTCCGCAGCATCGATGCCTTCACCATCGATGACATCCGCCTTGAGAATTACGATCCGCACCCGCATATCAAGGCACCCGTGGCGGTGTGATCCGCCAACCCGGCGATGGCGGATTTACAAAAAATTCGCGGCGTTTCCACAAGAACGCCCGGGCAAACGATGTATCGTGGGATCATGTCTCCCGATTCATTCAAAAACGCCGCCGCAACCGCGCTACTGACCTGCATCGCCCTGCCAGCACCCTGCATGGCCGCTGAGGAAACGCCTGAAAAACCAACGCGCTTTGCCGTGCGCGATTTCGGAGCCATTCCGGATGACGCGCAGCCGGATGGCGAGGCCATCCGCAAGTGCATCGCCGCGGCCCAGGCATCCGGCAAGCCGACCGAGGTGGTCTTCGAGGCCGGAATCTATCATGTGGAACCCGGCCCCGCCGCGAGTGGCGAACTTTTCGGCCTGCCCGTCAAGGGAGCCAAAAACCTCTCCCTGCGCGGCGCGTAGCAAGGCACACCCTTGTTTTCACCAATCCCTCGGCGGGCGGCATCCTGTTTCACATGCAGCCGGTAGCGCGAATCCGCGGAGATCCGCAGGCGGGCGTCGCGCGGACGGACCTTCAGGTAAAACCGCCCTTGGAAATCCGCCACCGCATTCACTGGTGAGGACTCGCCCGGCAGCCAGATCCAGCGGGCGGCATTTGAAAAAGGAGCATCGCCGGCAGCCTGCTGCGGAATTTTGTGCCTGACGGGTTTCATCGTGCCGCAGTTCTTGAGACCTGTCCCGCATGAGACAAGCGCAAACATGGCCCGGAATCGACGCCCGGCGGCGGATTTCCCCGAAAATGTCCGACTCTAGGATTGCCAAAACCGATTCGCGGACTAGAGATGCGCCCCCCGGCGCGCAATCGGCACCGGCAAACCGCAGCACATCCCAGGCATGAAGGACCTCACCAAATACCGCAACATCGGCATTTTCGCCCACGTCGATGCGGGCAAGACCACGACCACCGAGCGCATTCTCAAACTCACCGGCAAGATCCACAAAATCGGCGAAGTGCATGACGGTGCCTCCACCATGGACTTCATGGAGCAGGAAGCCGAGCGCGGCATCACCATCCAGTCCGCCGCCACCACTTGCTTTTGGAAAGGCCACCAGTTCAACGTGATCGACACCCCCGGCCACGTGGACTTCACCATCGAGGTTTACCGCTCGCTCAAGGTGCTGGACGGCGGCGTCGGCGTGTTCTGCGCCTCCGGCGGCGTGGAACCCCAATCCGAAACCAACTGGCGCTACGCCGATGATTCGGGCGTTTCCCGCGTCATTTATGTCAACAAAATGGACCGCATCGGCGCGAACTTCTACCGCGTCGTGGACCAGGTGAAAACCATCCTCGGTGCCAAGCCGCTGGTCATGGTCCTGCCGATCGGCGAGGAAACCGCATTCTCCGGCGTGGTCGATCTGCTCACCCGCCAAGCCTATACTTGGGATGACTCCGGCAAGCCGGAAAACTTCACCATCGGCGAAATCCCCGCCGACATGCTGGACAAGGTCGAGCAATACCGCGCCGAGCTGATCGAAAGCGCCGTCGAGCAGGAAGATGACGCCATGGAGAAATACCTCGATGGCGAGGAACCCGATCTCGATACCATCAAGCGCTGCATCCGCAAGGGCACCATCAAGCTCGCGTTCTTCCCGACCTACTGCGGCTCGTCCTTCAAAAACAAGGGCATCCAGAACGTGCTCGACGCCGTCGTCGATTACCTGCCGAACCCCACCGAAGTGAATCCCCAGCCGGAAGTGGACCTTGAAGGCAACCCCACCGGCGAATTCGCCATCGTGGATGCCACCAAGCCGTTCCGCGGCCTGGCATTCAAAATCATGGATGATAAATACGGCGCGCTCACCTTCACCCGCATCTACTCCGGTGTGATCAAGAAGGGCATGACCGTGCTCAACACCTTCACTGGCAAGACCGAGCGCATCAGCCGCATGGTCGAAATGCACGCCGACGACCGCATCGAAATCGACTCCGCCCAAGCCGGTGACATCGTCGCCCTGGTCGGCATGAAAAACGTGCAGACCGGTCACACACTCTGCGACGAAGACAAGCCGGCCACGCTCGAGCCGATGGTTTTCCCCGATCCCGTCATCTCCATCGCCGTAGCTCCCAAGGACAAGGCCAACGCCGAGAAACTCGGCACCGCCATCGGCAAGATGGTCCAGGAAGACCCCTCGTTCCGCGTCGAGACCGACGAGGAAACCAACGAGATGATCCTCAAGGGCATGGGCGAGCTCCACCTCGACATCAAGATCGACATCCTCAAGCGCACCCACAAGGTGGAGGTCAACGTCGGCGCGCCGCAGGTCGCCTACCGCGAAACCATCACCAAGGCGATTACCGACAGCTACACCCACAAGAAACAATCCGGTGGTTCCGGTCAGTTCGCCAAAATCGACTACACCATCGAGCCACTCGAAGCCGGTTCCGGTTTCGTGTTCGAATCCGCCGTCGTCGGCGGCAACGTGCCCAAGGAATTCATCCCGGCTGTGGAAAAAGGTTTCAAGACCTCCATCCACAAGGGACCGCTCGCCGGCTATCCCTGCCTCGATTTCAAGGTCACACTCAAGGACGGTGGTTTCCACGCTGTGGACTCCTCGTCCATCGCCTTCGAAATCGCCGCCAAAGCCGCCTACCGCCAATCCATGCAGAAGTGTGCGCCGCAGGTGCTCGAGCCGATCATGAAGATCGACGTCTTCACCCCCGACGCCCAAGTCGGTGACGTCATCGGCGACCTCAACCGCCGCCGCGGCATGATCAAGGAGCAGATGACCACCCACGGTGGCGTCCGCGTCAAGGCCGATGCCCCGCTGAGCGCAATGTTCGGCTACATTGGCGACCTCCGCACCATGACCTCTGGCCGTGGCCAGTTCTCCATGGAGTTCAGCCACTACGCGCCCTGCCCGAAAAACGTCGCCGAGGAAGTCATCGCCAAGGCCAAGGAGCGCGAGGAAGCGCTGCGCAAGTAAGGGCGATCACCAGCCACCGGGTCTTTATTCAAAAACCCCGCGTTCCACATCCGGAACGCGGGGTTTTCTTTGGGATTGGGGAAAAATCCGTTCGCAAGCCGGTCTCACCAGACCTTGCAGGCACCGCCGGCCATGACCATCGGGCGGGGCTCGGGTTTGAAACGTGCCGGCACCGCCGCAGTGGAAAGCGGGCGATACACCGCCGGGCTCGGCGTGGGGACCACGCGTTTCGGCGGCCTGCCGCTGAAGTCGGAGCTGTCCCTGAGCGCGGCATCAAAGAGTTTCTGAAGGGTGGCTTGGTCAGTCATGGTGCCAAAGCATGCCCGGAATGCGGCGCATTGTGCATCACGTGATCAAGTGGATCCCCCCTACGCGATCACGTGGGGGGAGAGGCTCACCTGCGCGCGTAGCGGAACCCCGGAAAGGCTCTGACAAGTCGGCGCATTTCGAGTTTCATCAGCGTGGCCGTCACCACATGCGCGGGCAGGCCGCTGCGCTCGATGATGCGGTCCACCGGTGATTCGTCGGTGGTCACTGCGGCGAAGACGGCGGCTTCCTCTTCCGGCAGTTCGGGAGTTTCCGCAGCGGGCTCGGCAACGGATGGCTTGCGGGCGAAGGGCAACTCGCCGAGGTCGTCGAGAATGTGGCTGGCATCGGCCACCAGCGTGGCGCCATCGCGGATGAGTTGGTTGCAACCGGCGGAAGTCGGCTTGTCGATCGGGCCTGGCACGGCGAATACCGGCTTGCCGTATTCCGAGGCGAGGTTGGCGGTGATCAGCGAGCCGGACCACGCCGGGCACTCCACGACTAACAGCGCCCGCGACCATGCGGCGACGATGCGGTTGCGCATCGGAAAGGTCTGCTTGTCCGGCGCGGTGTGCAGCGGGAACTCGGAAACCACCGCGCCGTTTCCGGCGGCGATCTTCTCGGCAAGCGCGAGGTTTTCCGGCGGATAGAGTTTTCCCAAACCGGAACCGATCACCGCGATGGTGCGCCCGTTCGCGGCGACGGCCGCCTCGTGCGCCGCCGTATCGATGCCGCGCGCCAGGCCGGAGATGATGGTGAATCCCGCCTGCGCGAGTTGATAGGAAAGTTTCTTCGTCGCCTGTGTGCCGTAATGCGTGGCGCGCCGCGAGCCGACGACGCCGATGGCATGGCGGTCGCGTGGTTCGATTTTTCCCCAGACATAAAGCAGCAGCGGCGGATCATAAGCATCCCGCAACGGCGCGGGATAACCCTCATCGTCCTGCGTCACGATGGCGATGCCGCGTTCCGCCGCCTCGCGGATTTCCGAGGCTGGATCGGCGTGTTCCTGCCAACCATGGAGGATTTTCGCGGTTTCCTCCCCCACCCCGTCGACGCGCATCAGGCGGTCCTTCGCCGCGCCGAGAATCGTGGCCGGATCACCGAAGGCCTCCAGCAAGCGCCGCACCCGCACCGGGCCGATCTTCGGCAGCATGTTGAGCGCGACAAGGGCTTCGATCGGGGTCATCGGCAGGGAGATTGCAGGCTCATTGCCGGAAGGTCAAAGGCAGAAGATGGACCGCGCTGCCGGATGAAACATCGTCCTGAGTTCACGCTTCAGCGTGTCTTTTCAAGAGTGCACGCTGAACTCCGGAGCATCGAATGATGTTCGGCGCGGCATTCTGATATCGAAAACAAAAACGGCGGGAAGAGACTCCTCCCGCCGTTTGATTGATCGTGATTCCTCTGTTGAATCAGCTCACAGCGCGCGAAGCGCTGCTTTCACGGCGTCGAAGTTCGGAAGATCCTTCGGATGATCCTGCACTTCGGCATACTGCACGACGCCGGCCTTATCGATGACGAAGGCGGAGCGCTTGGCCACGCCGCCCATGATCAGGTTCACGGCGGGCAGGAATTGCTCGTAAGCCACACCGTAGGCCTTGGCGACCTCGTGCTCGTAGTCGCTGAGCAGCGGGATGGTGATGCCTTCCTTCTCGGCCCAGGCGGCTTGAGCGAAGGGGTTGTCGCCGGAAATGCCGAGCACCTTGGCGTCGAGAGCCTCGTAGTCCTTGATGCCGGCGGAAATGTCACAGAACTCAGTGGTGCAAACGCCGGTGAAGGCCATCGGCACGAAGAGCAGCACGATGTTGGATTTTCCGATGAGGTCGCTCAGTTTCACGAGCTGCGGACCCTCGGCGGTTTTGGTGACGAGGGTGAAATCAGGGGCTTGGTCGCCTACTTTGATGGACATGGTGGTTTATGGGGTTGTTGTGGTGGGGGCGGCAGACTAGAACACAGCTCCCGGCCATGTCATATGAATTTTCAGAATTTGGCCGCCACCTCGGCGGCGGCAGTGGAATCGGCGAGTTGATGGACGATCTGGGCCATGCGCTGGCGAGCTGCGGACCGGATCTGAAAATGCTCGGCGGCGGCCAACCGGCGCGGATTCCTGAAATGGAGGCCGTCTGGCGCAGGCGGCTGGAGGAACTCCTGGAGGAAGCGGGCGGTCTTGAGCGCGCGCTGACGATTTACGACCCGCCACAGGGGAATCCGCGTTTTCTGGCAGCCATCGCCGGTCTTTTCCGCCAGACCTTCGGTTGGGAAATCGGACCGGAAAACATCGCCGTCACCGCAGGCGGGCAGACCGCGTTTTTCATGCTCTTCAACCTGCTCGCCGGCCGCATGCCGGATGGTTCGCGCAAGAAAATCCTCCTTCCGCTGGTGCCGGAATACATCGGCTACTCGGACCAGGGCATCGACGGCTGCCTGTTTCACGCGGTGCCGCCGCTGATCGAAAAAACCGGACCGCATGAATTCAAATACCGCGTCGATTTCGACCGCTTGGAAATCACCCCGGACATCGCCGCGATCTGCGCATCGCGTCCGACCAATCCCTCCGGCAACGTGCTCACCGACGGGGAGATCGCGCGTCTATCAGATCTCGCGGAGCGCCACGGCATCCCGCTGATTATCGACAATGCCTACGGCGCGCCGTTTCCCGGCATCATTTTCGAAGACGCCACGCCGTTCTGGCGGCCGCATTGCATTCTCACCTACAGTCTGTCAAAAATCGGCCTGCCGGGCACGCGCACGGGCATCGTGATCGGCCCGCCGGAAATCATCCGCGCGCTCGGCTCGATGAGTGCCATCGTCGGCCTTTCCAACACGAACATCGGCCAGCAAATCATGCTGCCAATCATCGAGTCCGGCGAGGTGCTGCGCCTCAGCCGCGAAGTGGTGCGGCCGTTCTATCAGGAGAAACGCGACCTCGCGCTCAAGGCAGCCGCCGGGGCATTCGGTGAGGACATCGAGTGGGCGGTCCACCGCAGCGAGGGCTCCATTTTCCTCTGGTTCTGGTTTCCCGGCCTGCGCGTCAGCTCCAAGGAACTGTATCAACGCCTGAAACAACGCGGTGTGCTGGTGATCCCCGGCGGGTATTTCTTCTACGGACTGGACACCCCCGGATGGAGGCACCGGGACGAGTGCATCCGCGTGTCTTACGCCATGGACGAGGCGGCGGTCCGCGACGGCCTGCGCATCATCGCGGAGGAAGTGCGCAAGCTCACGGAATGAGCCCGCATGATGCGGAGTGGCGCGCCGGCTTGCGCTCCGCGGGGAGTTCCCATCTTCCGCTTGCCACGGGCGGGATGCCACCTACCTTTGCCGGGAAATCACACATGAAAATCTGGCTCGACGGCAAATTGGTGGACGAATCCGAAGCGAAGATCTCGGTCTTTGACCATGGTCTTCTCTATGGCGATGGCGTGTTTGAAGGCATCCGTTTTTACAACGGCCGCATCTTCCGGCTGGAGGAGCACATCCGCCGGCTCTTCGATTCCTCCCGCGCGATCATCCTCAACCTGCCATGGACGCAGGAGGAGGTTTGTAAGTTCACTTGCGAAACGGTGGCCGCCAACGGCCTGACCGACGGCTACATCCGACTGGTGGTCACCCGCGGTGCGGGCGAGCTGGGGCTCAACCCCTACAACTGCCCGCGCCCCTCGATGTTCATCATCGCCTCAACCATCCAGCTTTATCCGCAAGAGCACTACAAAAACGGCCTGTCCATCATCACCTGCGCCACCCGCCGCCCGGCACCCGCCGCATTGATGCCGCAGGTGAAATCACTCAACTACCTCAACAACATCATGGCCAAGGTGGAGGCCATCCAGGCCAACGCGCTGGAAGCGGTGATGCTCAACGAGCAGGGCTACGTGGCCGAGTGCACCGGCGACAACCTGTTTCTCATGAAAAACGGCACGCTGCTCACCCCGCTCATCAGCGATGGCGCGCTGGACGGCATCACCCGCTCCGTGATCATCGAGCTCGCCGGAAAACTCGGCGTCCCGGTGGTGGAGAAATCGCTCACGCGGTATGACATCTTCACCGCGGACGAGTGTTTCCTCACCGGCACTGCGGCGGAGGTCATCCCGGTGGTGGCGCTCGACCGCCGCACCATCGGCAGCGGCAAGCCCGGCCCCTTCACCGCGCGCTTCCTCGATGCCTTCCATGAGCTGGCCATGAGCACCGGCACGCCGATCCAGTGATGAGTTTCCAATCATGAAATGTGACTTCTGCGACCAAAAGGCCACCGTCTTCCTGACCCAGCTCATCGAGGGGCAGATGAAGAAGGTGTGCCTTTGTGACGCGTGCGCCAAGGAGCGCGGAGTCACCGATCCCACGGGATTTTCGCTCACGGATCTCCTGCTGGGCGGCCTGCCCGGCGGCGGCAAGGGCAGCGTCACTCCGGTCAAGACACCCATCGCCGCGGGCGGCGGCCGCAAGTGCCCGAGCTGCGGCTTCACCCTCGATGACCTGCGCCGGGTGCGGCGCTTCGGTTGCAGCGATTGCTACGCCACCTTTGCCGAGGAAGTCGGCCACATGGTGCGCGGCATGCACAAGGGCACCTCGCACATCGGCAAGGTGCCGGAGGGCCTGATGGCCATGCAGGTGCTCCACCAGCGCCTTGAGGAACTCCGCGCCCGCCTCGACCAGGCCATCTCCTCCGAGAGTTACGAAGAGGCCGCCGGCATCCGCGATGAAATCCGCAACATCGAACTCAGCGCGAAAGCATGAATTTTCTTTTCTTGTGTCTTGTGTCTTCAAGTCTTGAGTCTCCGCCATGATGCGCTTCTCCACACTCATCAAGAACCCCGCCGACTGGATGACCGGCGGGCAGGGTGAGCATGGCGCCGTGCTCACCTCGCGCATCCGGCTGGCTCGCAACCTGCGCCGCCATCCGTTTCCCGGCTGGGCGAAACGCGCCGAACGCGCCGCCGCCCTGGAACTCATCCGGCCGGCGGTGGAGGCCCTGCCGGCGATGAAGGACGCGTTTTCCCAGGAACTCGGCTCGCTCAGCCCGGTGCAGAAGCAGGTGCTGGTGGAGCGCCACCTCATTTCCCGCGAGCACGCCGCCCGCGGCGACGGCTCGGCCGCGGTGATCGAACGCCGCCAGACCTTCAGCCTGATGATCAACGAGGAGGACCACCTCCGGATGCAGGCCATCCGGCCCGGCCTGCAGCTCAGCGCCGCGTTCAACGCGCTCTCGGAACTGGACTCGGAGTTGGAGAAATCGCTCGAGTTCGCCTTCGACCCCACACTCGGCTACCTCACCACCTGCCCCACCAATCTCGGCACCGGCCTGCGCGCCTCCGCCATGCTCCACCTCCCGGCACTGGTCCTCAGCGACCAAATCGGCCAGGTGCTCCAGGCGGTCAACAAGATCGGCCTCGCCGTGCGCGGGCTTTACGGCGAAGGCACCGAGTCGCTCGGAAATCTCTACCAGATTTCCAACCAGTCCACCCTCGGCGAGAGCGAGGAAACCATCATCCGCCGCCTGGAGCGCGTGATCGCGGAAGTGGCCGTCCACGAGCACAATGCGCGGGAAAAACTCGTCGAGGACGATCCCGGGATGGTGGCGGACCGCATCGGCCGCGCCTACGGCATCCTGCGCCACGCCCACCTCATCGAGTCCAAGGAGGCGCTAAACCTGCTCTCCCTGCTGCGTTTCGGCGGCATTCTCGGGCTTTTCCCGAAGGAAACGGTGATGCTTTGCGACACGCTGCTGATGGACATCCAGCCCGCGCACCTCCAGCTTCACTCCGGCCGCAAGCTCTCGCCGGAGGAACGCGACGCCATCCGCGCGGAAATCGTGCGCTGCCGTTTGCATTCCCTCGATTCCCCTGATAACCGTTCTGTATCTCACAAGACCAACCCCCTTCCCGATCCCCTTAACCCCGGCGACGCATGAACAACTTCACCCCACGCGCCCAACAAGTCCTCGCCCTTGCCCGCAAGGAAGCGGACCGCTTCAACCATTCCTACGTCGGCACCGAGCACCTGCTGCTCGGCCTCATCAAGCTCGGCCAGGGAGTGGCCGTCAACGTGCTCGAACGCATGGGCCTCGAGCTTGAGGCGGTGCGCATGGAAGTGGAGAAGGAGGTCGGCTCCGGTCCGCCGCAGAAAGCCTCCGGAAACATCCCCTATACGCCGCGAGTGAAAAAAGTCCTCGCGCTGGCCAACAAGGAGGCCAAGGCCCTCAACCATTCCTATGTCGGCACCGAGCACCTGCTGCTCGGCCTGCTGCGCGAGGGCGAGGGTGTCGCCGCCCGCGTGCTCAAGCGCCTCGACGTGGACATCCAGCGCACCCGCAACGAAATCCTCGCGGAAATCGATCCGAATTTCTCGCCCGACGAACAGGACGAGGACGACGAGGATGACGAGTTGGAGGACGGCCCGTTCGAGGACGAATCCCCGCAGCAGTCCGGCGGCGGACAGGGCGGGGAAGGCAAGACCAAGACACCGGCGCTCAAGGCCTTCGGCCGCGACCTCACCAAGGTGGCCAAGGAAGGCGGCCTCGATCCGGTGATCGGCCGCGAGTCGGAGATCGAGCGCGTCATCCAGATCCTCTGCCGCCGCACCAAGAACAACCCGGTGCTCATCGGCGAGGCCGGCGTCGGCAAGACCGCCATCGTCGAGGGGCTAGCCCAGGAAATCGCCCACGGCAACGTCCCGGAAATCCTCCGCGACAAGCGCGTCGTCACGCTCGATCTCGCCCTCATGGTGGCCGGCACCAAATACCGCGGCCAGTTCGAGGAACGCATCAAGGCGGTGATGGACGAGATCCGCAAGGTCAAGAATGTCATCCTCTTCATCGACGAACTGCACACCATCGTCGGCGCCGGTTCCGCCGAAGGAGCGATGGACGCTTCCAACATCATCAAGCCCGCGCTCAGCCGCGCCGAACTCCAGTGCGTCGGCGCCACCACGCTCAACGAATACCGCAAATACATCGAGAAGGATTCCGCCCTTGAGCGCCGTTTTCAACAAGTGAAGGTGGACGAGCCGTCCGTGGACGATGCCATCAAGATCCTGCAAGGGCTTCAGGAAAAATATGAAAGCCACCACAAGGCGAAGTTCACGCCCGAGGCCATCGAGGCCGCGGTGAAGCTCACCGCGCGTTATCTCACGGCCCGTTTCCTGCCGGACAAGGCGATCGACGTGCTCGACGAGGCCGGCGCGCGCGCACGCATCGGCACGATGACCCGCCCGCCGGCCATCAAGGAGCTGGAGGCGCGCATCGACCAGATCAACCGCGACAAGCTCGCGGCCATCGCCGAGCAGAATTTCGAAACCGCCGCCGCCTTGCGTGATGACGAGAAGAACGCCAAGAGGGAGCTTGAGGAAACCCTCAAGACCTGGCGCTCCACCTCCGAGGAAACCATCGTCACCGTCACCGATGACGACATCATGGCCGTCGTTTCCAAGTGGACCGGAGTGCCGCTCCGCCGCATGGAGGAGAAGGAAACCGAAAAACTCCTCAAGATGGAGGACGAGCTCAAGGGTCGTGTGATCGGCCAGGACGAGGCGGTCATCGCCATTTCCAAGGCGCTCCGCCGCTCGCGCGCGGACCTCAAGGACCCGCGCCGTCCGATCGGCTCGTTCCTGTTCCTCGGCCCCACCGGCGTGGGCAAGACCTACCTCGCCCGCAACCTCGCCGAATTCATGTTTGGCGATGCGGATGCGCTCATCCAGATCGACATGTCGGAATACATGGAGAAATTCACCGCCAGCCGCTTGATCGGCTCGCCTCCGGGATATGTCGGTTATGAAGAAGGCGGTCAGCTTTCCGAAGCCGTTAGACGCCGGCCGTATTCGGTGGTGCTGTTTGACGAAGTCGAAAAAGCCCACCCGGATGTGATGAACCTGCTACTCCAGATCCTGGAGGAAGGCACCGTCACAGATTCGCTCGGCCGCAAGATCGATTTCCGCAACACGATCATCATCATGACCTCCAACGTCGGTGCCTCCTCGATCAAACGCCAGACCACGCTCGGTTTCGGCGCGATGGCGGAAGACCAGGCCGACCACGAAGGCATGAAGGACAAGATCATGGAGGAGTCGAAACGCTACTTCAAACCGGAGTTCCTCAACCGCCTCGATGACCTTGTGGTTTTCCACATGCTCGAAAAGAAGGACCTCAACCAGATCGTCGATCTCGAAGTCAGCAAGCTCGTCAAGCGCCTGCACGAAAAGGAAGTCGCCCTCACGCTCACTCAGGCAGCGCGCGATTTTCTCTCGGAAAAAGGCTTCGACCCCGCCTATGGCGCACGGCCGATGCGCCGCGCCGTCGAGCGCTTCCTCGAAGACCCGCTCGCCGAATCGCTGCTGCGTGGCGACGTGAAGCCCGGCGATGCCGTCAACGTGGTCAAGAAGTCCGACGCGGAGGAGCTCGACTTCGTCTCCACCCGGCCCGAGCCACAACAGGAAGCCAGCGTTTGATCCCGGCTACTTGGCGGCCTGCCAGGAGGCTTCCATTTGCTCTGGCGTGGCTGCGTCCAGATCGAGCCCCTGCTGTCTGAGCGCGCGCTCCATGGCGGCGAAGCGTTGCTCGAATTTCGCATTCGCAGCGGCCATCAGGACTTCCGGATCGAGCTTGCGGAAGCGGGCGAGATTGACGGCGGAGAACAAAACATCGCCGAGCTCATCCTCGATCTGCCGGGTTTCGCCACACTCGATGGCGGCTTCAAGCTCGCCGAGTTCTTCACGGATCTTCGCCAGCACGCCGCTTTCATCCGGCCAGTCGAAGCCGACTTTCGAGGCTTTTTTCTGGAGTTTGGCGGCACGCAGCAGCGCGGGCAGGCCCTTGCCGATGCCATGCAGGTAAGGGCGCTCCTCGTGGCCTTTTTCCGCGCGCTTGATCTCATCCCATTGCCTGAGCACGGCATCGGAATCCGCGGCAGCGCTCTGCGCGAAGACATGCGGGTGGCGGCGGACGAGCTTGTCGCTGATCTCGCGGGCGACGTCGTCCAGATTGAAGCGGCCGGCCTCCTCGGCGAGTTCGCTATGGAAAATCACCTGCAGCAGCAGGTCTCCGAGCTCCTCCTTGAGATGGTCGTGATCGCCGCGCTGGATGGTGTCCACCGTTTCATAGGCCTCCTCGATCAGGTTGGGAATGAGCGACTCGTGGGTTTGCTCGGCGTCCCACGGGCAGCCGCCGGGGGCACGCAGGCGGTGCATGATGGCGCGCAGGCGGGCAAGCTGCGCTGCGGCAGGCGGGAAATCGATCATTTCGGCATCGGTCATGAGTCGGAGTTTTTGCGTTGGGAGGCCTTGTGGAGGATGTCGCGCTCTTCGGCGGTGAGGCTTTGGAAGCCCTCGCGGGAAATTTTTTCGAGAATGAGATCCACGGCCGAGTCCTGCTCCAGCTCCAGCCGCGTGCGCGGGCGGAGCTTGGACACGAAGGGCCTGCTGCGCGAGCGGCGGATTTCCACACCCGCATCACGGCCCAGAAGCTGCGGCCAGCGGACGAGGATGAAGCCGAGGATGGCTCCGCCGAGGTGGCCGGCCTCGCCGCCTTCGTTGCCGCCGAGACTGAGCAGGATCGCGCCGGTGGAAATGGCCAGCAGCGCGATGGCGAGCTGGCGCATGGAGAGCTCGATGGGCGGGAACAGCAGGGCCACCCGAAGATCCGGCGCGATGACGGCGACGCCGATGAAGATGCCGTAAATGCCGGCCGACGCG
>Ga0209391_10000655_pt1 | contig 16865 bp, 14 predicted proteins | sample PPLLak3March2015_FD_187246 | JGI IMG/M metagenome (GOLD analysis project Ga0209391, IMG submission 187246) | Freshwater sediment microbial communities from Prairie Pothole Lake near Jamestown, North Dakota, USA - PPLs Lake P7 Core (1) Depth... | ecosystem: Environmental > Aquatic > Freshwater >... | reverse complement strand
CCTCGCTCTTTATTCGTCGCTGCACCTTTTTAAGGGGCTTAAAGAAGCGGCTGCAGCTATTCCTTTTGGTGCGTTCCTTTGCTATATTACCATAGAAAGCCAATCTGTTTTACCGGCTATACTCCTACATTCTATACAAGCCATTTCCTGTGAAATTGCTTGCATATACAGAAATAAAGAAATGTCTTTTTCATTTAATAAAAACAAAGCATCATGAACTATTTTATTACAGGCATTACCGGATTTATAGGTTCGAACCTCGCCAGTTATCTGTTGGCTGAAGGTCACCAGGTAAATGCCATATTCCGAAATTTTGCAGATACCAAAGCATTCAGTCATCCTAACCTGCATTTATTCGTTGGAGACCTCCATGATAAAGCGATTCTCCTTAAGGCCATGAAGGATTGTCAACAGGGATTCCATCTTGCAGCATTTGCAAAGCCATGGGCAAAAGATCCCAATACATTTTACAGGATTAATGTTGAGGGTACGATCAATGTTTTCGAATCAGCGCAAATGATGGGGCTTGAAAAAATCGTTTTTACCTCATCCGCTGCGACTGTATCACCATCAAATGGCAATATACCCAGCCATGAATCCACCTTAAGAAGAGAACCTTATTTTAATGAATACGAAACAACTAAAAGCGAAGCCGAGCTTATTGCAGTTGAATATACAAAGAAAGGTCTGCCGGTTGTCATCGTAAATCCAAGTCGGGTATATGGTCCGGGACCAATGAATGCAAGCAATTCCATAACCAAGATGATAAGAGGATATTGCAACGGCCAATGGCGGTTTATACCGGGCAATGGAGAAAAGATAGGGAATTATGTTTTCATCGATGATGTGGTAAACGGTCATATTTTGGCAGCAGAAAAGGGCAGAGCAGGTGAAAGGTATATCCTCGGTGGTGAAAACCTTAGTTTCGACGGTTTCTTCGCTGCATTGGAAAACGTAACCGGAATACACAGGAACATGGTTCACCTGCCATTATTTGTGATGTTTGCAGCTGCAAATTTGATGGAATTGCAAAATCCGGTAACAGGAATTCCGCCTGCCATCACTGCACCCTGGGTAAAAAAATACCTTCGTCACTGGTGCCTGTCGAGCACTAAAGCTGAACGCGAACTGGGATATACCATCACATCATTCGAAGAAGGGGTAAGGAAAACGATCAATTGGTTGATGGAAACCTCTTTACTTGAAATGAATAAAAAAATGCCGAATTATGACCTCAGGCTTGCAACTCATTGATGGCCATTATTTCATAAACGAGACTTAAAATCAAATGTCATGAAAACCATAAATTTCAAAGCCAACCATAGCCGGGAAATACAATCATTCATTTACCGGTTCGAAGAAAAAATAAATAAAGTCTCTGTAAAATGGATTGTATCAATTAACCAATTTAGAATTAAATCTTTGCATAAAAGCAATTTGGCGGCTATCTTATTCTTTACAGGGCTAATCATTTTATGCGAAAGTTGTGCCTTTACCTGGATCGGGCGCTCGGTTGGAGGAGATATAGGAAGACCACGTTTTAATGATTATTCTGATACCAGAATTATTAAGGTTTCTACCGAAAGAATAAATTATGGTGGCAAAAACCATGTCGAAGTGCATAAAACTGACAGCTCGGTTTTAACCGGAATTTTCAGGGGTTTTACCACTGTTCCTTCTGAAAAGTATAATCCGAATTACAATCAGTTCGCTGTTGATTCTTTATCCTGCTTTGCGAATCTTCAACTTTCGGATGAATTATTGTTAGCCAGTGTCAGCAATAATTCGCGTTTTAGCATTAAGGAAAACCTCGAAGGTTTTTATCCATATAGAATCGGATTCAAAAAAAGGAATAGCTCTTTTGAATTATCCCCTGACCAGATGATTGGCCTGAACAATTCTAAAACAACAGAAAATGAACTGGAAGAATTAGGCAATTTAGTTGAGTCGAATAGGATACCACTTCAAAACGGTGTTATTATGCTAAATGATCAACATCAAAAATTGATAATTCCTATTCAAGAAATTGCTTATGCCCGATGTCAGCGGGGTGAGCGAAACGGAAAGCTTATTGGCGCAGCTATAGGAGCTATTTTTGATATTGCTGCAATGGTTTTGAAAAGTAAGGATAATATAACTGAAATCAAATCAATGATCAATTTTTAGCTTTAATAATGCATCTTCTTCCCGGTAAGTGTTAAATGGGTTGGAATAATTTAAGGTTGTTTATAAATCCCGAATGTTGCTATTTCAGGGTTATCCCTCGATGAAAAAATTTTCAATCGTACTTTGTCGCTCTTAACCTCATTAAACTTCATCAATCGCTTGTACCCGATGGTTGTTCCCTTTATAATTTCCTCCCAGCCATCGTTTTGCCATATCTCAATCACAAACTCTTCCACCCTTTGACCATTTCTAAAATTCTCCTGTAGCATCAGGCAATCGAAAGTTTTTTCACTATCAAAGTCAAATTCTAAAATTCCTGTCGTTACCCCTGGTTTCGTTGTCCAGAAAGTTTTGTTGTCATCATCCAGCACCGTCAAAGGGTTAGACGAGGGATTTTCAGGATTTGCTTTGATGATTGCATTTTTAGCAAGATTGACCGAAAATGTTGAATCAAGAATATTTCTCATCCCTTGCAGGCTTCTTACATCATTTTCGTGGATCTGTCCGCGTTTATCCGGTGGAAGGTTCAGCAGCAAAACAGAATTCCTGCCAACTGAGTTGAAATAAATATCCACAAGCTTTTCGGGTCTCTTAACTAGAGAATCCTGGTCTTCGTGGTAAAACCATCCCGGCCGGATCGAAACATCCACTTCAGAAGGATACCAGATCAGTCCCCCTGCATCTTTTATTTTTTCCCGGCTTCCCAAGTCTGCTTCCATCATATCACCCGGTGGTGTAAATATGCCGTCAGTTATTGATTGCTGGGAGTTTTGTGCATTCTGATCGAGGAAAGTGTTGGTTAATGGAACCACGCTCCATTCCGTCTCTCTGCCATAACCCGATTCTGTGCCTACCCATCGTATATCAGGACCCATAACTGCAATCACAGCATCTGGGCTCAATTCTCGAATAACGCTATAATATCCCTGCCAGTCATAAACCTGTCTTTTACCGTTTGGTCCTTCCCCACAAGCGCCATCAAACCATACTTCTGATATTTCTCCATAATTTGTAAGCAGCTCATGAAGCTGGTTTTTAAAATGTTCATTGTATTCCGGTGTTCCGTAAATCGGCGAGCTGATATCCCAGGGCGAAAGATAGATGCCGAATTTCAGTCCGTATTCTTTGCAGGCAGTTGCTACCTCTGCAATTACATCACCCTTGCCATTTTTCCATGGACTGTTTTTAACAGAATAATTTGTGTAATTTGTCGGCCAGAGACAAAAACCGTCATGATGTTTAGCCACCATGACCACCAGCTTTGCTCCAGCTATTTTTGCTGTACGAATCCATTGTCCGGCATCAAGGTAAGTCGGATTAAAATTCAAAGGGTCAGTATTTTTTAATCCCCATTCCCGGTTTGTAAACGTATTCATTCCAAAATGAAAAAAGCAGGTGAACTCCAGTTCCTGCCAGGCCACTTGTCTTGGAGAAGGGCAAACATGTGCAGCTTTTTTCGCAATCGAATCCATCGATTCACCAGGTTTGATTTCCACGAAATTTGTGCCTGTGGAGTTTTTTGTTTGTGAGTGAGTCAGGCTCAGGATCAGAAAAAATCCAATGAATAAATAATATTTCAGCATCTGTATTTTATTGCAATTATAAGGATCAAATATACTATACTTGCCGAAAAATCTGAGATTTGAAAAAAATAGTTTTACTCGCCGGTTGTGGAATACTTCTTTGGGGTTGCAATTCTGTTCCTAAAACCCCCGAAGAAATAGCCAAAGAAATCCACGAAAAAGTCCTCACTGTTGATACCCATACCGATACCCCCTGGGCGTTGCTGCGTGGCGATTTCGATCTGAATGAACGACATGATTTTAAAAAAGATCATAGCCGTGTAGATTTTCCGCGAATGAAAGAAGGAGGCATGGATGCAATATTTATGGCCGCATTTGTCGGGCAAAGCAACCGCAATGAAGAAGGAAATAATAAGGCAAAAGAAACGATTACGACTATAATCGACTCTATCCATTCCCATCTTGCATCGAGATATAACATTGCAGGCATTGCTCTTACCCCAGAAGATGCCTACCGGCTTGAAAAGGAAGGTAAAAGGATTGTTTTTATCGGAATTGAAAATGGATATGCAATCGGGAACAACCTGGCAAATATTCAGGAATTTTATACGAAAGGCGCCCGGTACATTACCCTTTGCCATACAAAGAACAACGATATCTGCGATTCATCGACTGATACTATTGAACATGGTGGATTAAGCAGTTTCGGAGAAGAAGTAGTGAAAGAAATGAACCGCATAGGGATGATGATTGATATTTCTCATATGTCAGATTCCAGTTTCTATGATGTTATAAACTTGACAAAAGCACCTTTAATTGCCTCTCATTCCTGTGCAAAAGCTATCTGTGACAATCCCCGCAATCTTTCGGATGATATGCTGAAAAAGCTGGAACAAAACGGGGGCGTTGTCCAGATGTGCATCCTGAGCGATTACGTTAAAATGCCGGAAAATTATGCTCAGCGGGATAGTGCTTATGATGCAATACGAATAAAATACAGAAATTTTGAAAACCTGACACCGGAGGAAGATAAGGCTGCTGAAAACGAATGGCATTCGGTTGATTCTCTTTTTCCCCGGCAGTTGGCAGCGGTTTCGGATATGGTTAATCACATTGATCACATGGTAAAAATTGCGGGTATTGATCATGTCGGAATTGGGACAGATTTCGATGGTGGCGGTGGTTTGGCCGATTGTCAGGATGTGAGTCAAATGGGAAACATAACCCTGGAACTTGTCAGACGCGGTTATTCGGAAAAAGATATCCGTAAAATCTGGGGTGGAAACATCATGCGGGTGATGCGGAAAGTGCAGGAAAAAAACCTGCTTTCTGGTTTATAGCGCATAGGATACCATAATTTTGCGAATCCCATTAAGATAAATCCCTTAATCAAAGATTGACCCTGATGCGCAAATGATCCATTCGGATCATCCGTTTAGCAGCATCAAAAAAACAAATGCTTTGTTTTAAAGTCTCACAAAAATTTCATCCGGCCATTTGTTTATAGTCAGAATATCCTTTTTCGGATAATTAAAGATTTTAATTCCAAAAGCGGATAGCTGAAAAACAACTCTTGAGCTCAACTCTTCAATTATATAAAGAGGCTCCCGGCGGATTTTTGCATTTTCAATAAATACCCTGGTTCTTCCGTCCTTAAACTGGTTGCCGAAGACAATTCGTTTTTTCGACATTAAGCTTCTGTAAGTTCCATTCATAAGTTTATGTATTTAAGTTTTCCAAGTATAGAGAGCAAAAACATGAATGCCAATTACTTTGCCAAACTTTTACAAATAGGAACAATAATTTTCTGCTTTTAAATGAGATTTAGATTAATAATTTTGGAAAAGAAAAAGCCGGCTCTTAACCGGCTTACTTGCTCCCCAACCTGGACTTGAACCAGGGACCTACTGATTAACAGTCAGTCGCTCTAACCAACTGAGCTATTGGGGATCACATCCCTTACGTCAATCTGGGATTCCCAAAAATGGGAGTGCAAAAATAGTTGTTTATTCTAAATAAGCAATACTTTTGCCGAAAAAATAATAGCATGGCAAGAGTTCTCGGAATGGGTAATGCACTGGTTGACATCATGACCAACCTTGAAGATGATGCTATCCTGGAGCAGTTTAACCTGCCAAAAGGTAGCATGCAGTTGGTAGATCATGATTACAGTAACATGGTAAATGAGGGAACCAATCATTTAAAAAAGCAGATCGCCTCAGGTGGCTCAGCTGCCAATGCCATTCATGGACTTGCGAGGTTGGGTATTAAGACCGGTTTTATTGGTAAAGTTGGAAATGATGATTTTGGCCGTTTTTTTAAAACTGATATGGAAAGCATTGGAATTAATCCTCTGTTGCTATCTGGTAATTCAGCAACAGGTAAAGCCATTGCTCTCATCAGCCCTGATTCGGAAAGGACATTTGCCACTTACCTTGGCTCTGCAGTTGAGTTAACGGCAGAGGATATCCTGGCGGAAAATTTTGCGAACTATGATTTTTTCCATATTGAGGGGTACCTTGTTCAAAACCATGCTTTGATTGAAAGAGCAGTCAAGGTTGCGAAACAAAATGGATTAAAGATTACCCTCGACATGGCAAGTTACAATGTGGTAGAAGAGAACTTGGATTTTCTGCATATGATTCTTAGGGATTATGTAGACATTGTATTCGCCAATGAGGAAGAAGCAAAAGCATTTACAGGCAAGGAACCGATGGAGGCAGTCCATGATTTCGGAAATCTTTGTGAAATTGCTGTGGTTAAAATTGGTAAAAACGGCTCGATAATAAAAAGCAGAGGCATAAGTTACCTTATTTCCCCACTTAAGGCAAAAAGCATCGATACTACGGGAGCCGGAGATTTATATGCCGCTGGTTTTATTTATGGTTTTATCAACGGCTATTCATTGGATAAATGCGGGTCAATGGGTTCACTGCTGGCTGCAAAAACCATAGAAGTAATAGGTCCTAAAATGAATGAAAACAAATGGAGTGAAGTCAGACAACTTTTAAAAGATATTTAATTTGCGTTTCCTCCCGGCGAAGTGAATAAAAGGGAATTTTTACAACCGTTTGTTTAATAGTTATTTATATTTTTATACATTTGCCACCTCTTTTTTAAAACATTAATTAATCACATAAGTATCTAAGGAAATGAAGGTTTATCAAACGAAAGAAATCAGGAATATTGCACTCGTTGGTGGTGCTAAATCGGGGAAAACAACCCTGGCTGAAGGAATGCTTTTTGAATCGGGGCGCATAAACAGGCGAGGCACGATTGATGATAAAAATACGGTTTCGGATTATCGGCCGATTGAGTTGGAGCGCCAAAACTCTGTTTTTTCATCCCTGCTTTATACAGAATTCAATGGTAAAAAAATTAATATTATCGACACTCCGGGATTTGATGATTTTGTGGGTGAAGTAGTTTCAGCCCTAAAAGTCGCCGACACCGCTGTAATTCTTTTAAATGCTCAAAATGGAGTGGAGGTCGGAACTGAAATCGCCTGGCGAAATACCAGCAAGAACAGTACTCCTGTAATTTTTGCCATCAACCATCTGGAACATGAAAATTCAAATTTCGATGAAACCATCAGGCAGATGAAGACCCAGTTTGGTGGAAGCCTGGCTATGTGCCAGTATCCCGTCAATCCGGGTCACGGATTTAACTCGGTGATTGATTTGCTCAAAATGAAAATGTATAAGTTTCCTGAAAACAGTGGAAAACCTGAGATTCTCGACATACCTACAGATGAGAAAGGAAAAGCTGAAGAAATGCAAGCGGCAATGATTGAAGATCTTGCTTCAAGCGACGAATCATTGATGGAAAAATTCTTCGAAAATGGAACCCTTACCGAAGAAGAAATCCAGAAGGCTCTGAAAATCGGATTAAGAAAAAGAGGTCTGTTTCCGGTATTATGCATAAATGCGAAACATAATATGGGCGTAAACCGATTGATGGAATTTATTGAACACAACGTTCCGGCTCCTGACGAAATGCCCCCTGTAAAAACCACTAAAGGAAAAGAGCTTAAATGCAATCCAAAGGAACCTGCCATAGCATTTATTTTTAAAACTACTATTGAACCTCACTTTGGGGAAGTTTCATTTTTTAAGGTTTATAATGGAGAAATCAGTGAAGGAGCTGACCTGATCAATTCCACAACAGATGCTAAGGAAAGACTTGGGCAATTGTTTGCAGTTTATGGTAAGAATCGTGAGAAAATTGAAAAAGTCGTTTCCGGAGACATTGCAGCTACTGTAAAACTTAAAAACTCTCCTACCAATACTTCATTAAATGCTTCGAAGGGCAGTGATGATATTGTTGAACCTATCGTATTCCCTGAACCAAAATACAGAGTTGCTGTTAAAGGGCAGAACCAGGCGGACGACGAAAAGTTGTCTTCCGTTCTTAGCGCCATGCACAAAGTTGACCAGACACTGATGGTTCAATATTCAAAAGAATTAAAACAATTGATTTTGGGCGGACAGGGTGAACTTCATCTGAACGTTACCAAATGGCAGATTGAACATCTCGATAAAATTCCAATCGTTTTTATTGCTCCCAAAATTCCCTACAGGGAAACCATCACCAAATCAGCTAAAGCTACCTATCGTCACAAGAAACAATCAGGAGGCGCCGGCCAGTTTGGCGAGGTTCACATGATGATTGAGCCTTACAAGGAAGGTATGTCGTGGACAACCGAATTTCCGGTGAGAGGTAGCGAAGAGATCAAGCTTGATTGGGGTGGAAAGCTTATTATGAATAACAGCATCGTTGGTGGCGCTATTGATGCCCGCTTTTTACCTGCCATTCTAAAAGGAGTTATGGAGAAAATAGAAGAAGGCCCATTGACAGGATCGTATGCCCGCGATATTGTATTTTATGTTTATGATGGTAAAATGCATCCGGTTGATTCCAATGAAATCTCGTTTAAGCTGGCCGGACGTAATGCTTTCCGCGAAGCTTTTAAAAATGCCGGACCGCAGATTCTGGAACCAATTTATGATGTTGAGGTGCTTGTACCCGAAGATAAGATGGGTGATGTGATGACTGACCTGCAGGGAAGAAGAGCCATCATCATGGGTATGGACCGTGAAGGAAATTACCAGAAGATTCTGGCAAAAGTTCCGCTTGCTGAAATGAATAAATATGCAACTGCACTGAGCTCAATAACCAGTGGTCGTGCAATGTACTCAATGAAGTTTGCCGAATACTCTAATGTTTCGCCTGATATCCAGGTGCAACTTTTGAAGGCTTACGAGGAATCGCAGCAGGACGAAGAATAGAAATTCTTTTTATATATTGATCAGAAACCCGGTATTGACCGGGTTTTTTGTTTTATAGGCTGCGAATACACCAATGCTATTTACTTTCTTTTTGCACATATTCGCGCATTCACGGCTATTTATCTTTAGAAAAATTTGCGGATAAGGTATAGGATCAAACTTATAAGAACACTAATAATGATCATAGTTGTTACCGGAAAATAAAAGCGGAAATTCTCTTTTTCTATTTTGATATCGCCTGGCAGGCGTCCCAGCCAGCTGAATTTATTTCCAAAAAAATAGAAGACAAGCCCGACAATTAAAAGCAAAATACCTGCAATTATTAGATATCTTGCAATTTGCTGCATAGTCTAATTATTGCTAAAACAATCAGAAGGGCAAGTCATTCACCGGCCCTTGTTCCGGTTCAAATGCTTGTTCCCGTTCAGGCGGTATGTATTCTGGAGCAGGTGGTGCAGAACCAGTGGAGGCAGCTTTCATCACACGCCATGCCTTAATATCTGTGAACCATTTACCATTAAACTCTCTGCTTTCGATATTGATTCCAACGGTCACATTTTCATTTGTTCCGAAAGATTTTAAATCGACTTTATCTCCCCAAACAGCTATGCATACTTTTTTAGGATATTGTTCCTGTGTTTCAAGAATGAAATTTTGCTTTTTCCAGGGACCATTTTTTCCCTGGCCTGTTTCCTCGGGGAGGATGCTGATGATTTTTCCTGCTATATCCATTTTTATAATTTTGATTTTTTACGATTCAGCTCGAATTTCAAACCACAAAATTATTCGTTTTCAAGTTCAAGAAAATAATTCATAAATAATTTAATCCGGATGAGCTATTAATGAGGGGTCTTCCTTTGGTTCAATACTGGTTATTTTGACATTTCTAAAATCCTTAGCATAAGTCCTGGCATCAGCTTTGAACTTTACAGGAATATAATGTTCCCCATACCCAGACGCAATTCCGCGTTTATCGATTTTTTCAACCAGTACTTTTTGTATTTTGCCAATAAACGAGCTCCGATATTTTCTTTTGTTATCTTCAGCGATGTCACGGATGATAAGGCTTCTTTCAGTTTTTATTTTTTCCTGAACCTGACCCATCATTCGTTCAGCCCTTGTCCCTTTCCGGATGGAATATTTGAATGTATGGACATGGCTAAATCCAATTTCTTTAACAACTTTACAGGTTTCTTTGAATTCTGTTTCTGTTTCACACGGAAATCCAACCATGATGTCAGTAGTAAAATTGAAATCAGGTATGCGTTTACGGATTTTATCTATCATCATTCTGAAATCATCCACAGTATATTGTCTTCTCATAGCCAGCAGGATTTTATCAGATCCGCTTTGAAGGCACATGTGGAGATGAGGGGTAAGTTTGGGATGTAAAAAAAGATCAAATAATTTTTCGTCAAATCCTTCCGGTTCGATACTTGAAATTCTAACCCTGAAATCACCGGGAATCTCAAGAACCTTTTCAACCAAAGATTCAAAATTCAATCCATCCCATTCGTATCTTCCAATGTTAACCCCTGTAAATACGATTTCCTTGTAACCGAAATCAAGAGCCTGACGGATATTCGTTTCAATATCTTTATATGGCCTGCTTTCCGCTCTTCCTCTAACATGAGGCACGATGCAAAAAGTGCAGAAATTGTCACAACCATCCTGAATCTTGATCATGCTCCGCGTTCGAATGCTTTTTTCGGCCGCGCCAAAGCCAAAACGATCTGATTTCAATTGATCAGGGGAGATAATTTCACCTTTAAAATGACTATCGAGAAGGTTAAAAATCGAACCTTTCCGGTCGTTTTCGATGGTATAGGTTATTCTGTCGTTTGCTTCAAGATATTCTTTATGGTTATTGGCCATACAACCGGTAACAACAAGAACAGCTTCTGGATTCCGCCTGTAAGCCTGGTTATAGGTTTGCCGCGATTTATGATCGCTCATGTTGGTTACGGTGCAGGTATTGACGACATAGGCATCCGCATCCTCCGAAAAATCGACAATTGTATAACCGGCATTGATGAAATCCGTTGTCACCGAATCGGTTTCGTATTGATTCAGGCGGCAACCGAGAGTTTTAAATGCGATCTTTTTATTCACAAAAGTTAAAAAATTTGTTGTCAACGATTCTACTTGGATTCATCAGACAACGTCTGATGGATTTATCAACGATAACAGATAATGCTTTTTCAAGCGGCAAAACTAAACAAAGTCGGGCAATGAAAGATAAGATATAGTTCGTTCCTGATTGAATGGGACCTGGATTGTACCCGAATCCCCATATCCCTTTTATCTGTTTTAAGAATCAATAATATTTCATACATTTTTGCAATTGAATTGCAGATTTGTATAAATGTTAATAAAACCAATTGTTTTTGAAATGCTTGGTTTTTAAGACCGGACATTATCAGATTTTATGTTTTCTTTCATGTCAAAGGATAAAAATACCTCTTTTACATCAAGCAAATAAACATTAATTTAACATTTTGCACATCCGATTGTGCATTATTTTTTATTTTTGCACAAATTAATATGCAATGATTAATCTTCTTGAAAATTCAGATCGTTTGGTTCAAAAAGTTCCTTTGAGGTTTAAACGCTATTTAATATCAAAAATAAATTTTGATAACAGGTTAGTCGGGATAAAAGGGGCGCGGGGTACTGGAAAAACCACCATGTTACTGCAATGGCTTAACGGAGTAGGCAAGCCTTCGTCGGAAGCTGTCTACTTTACCCTGGATGATTTATTTTTCCTTTCTAATTCTTTGGTTGATACAGCTCAACAGTTTTATCATCAGGGAGGGAAAATACTTGTGCTTGACGAAGTACATAAATATCCGCAGTGGGCTCGTGAAATCAAAGTTTTGTACGACCGATACAGTGATTTGAAGATTATTTTCACGGGTTCATCCATTATAGATATTTCAAGGCAGGAGGGAGATTTGAGCCGCCGTGCTATGATGTATGAACTATATGGTCTTTCATACCGTGAATACCTGCTGCTGAATGAAATTGCTAACGCACCGGTATTGAATCTCGACCAGATTACTCAGGATAAGAAAAATATCCGCAGTTTATTCGATGAGCAATTCAGACCGCTGGCTCATTTAGAAAATTACCTGCGGTTTGGATTTTATCCCTTCTATGGTGAAGATAAGGATGGCTATTACCAGCGTTTGCGGCAACTTGCAAGGATGATTGTTGAATTTGACATGGCTGAGATAAAAGGTTTTGATATCCGCAATGCAAAAAAAATGCTGCAGCTTCTTTACATCATTGCACAACAGGTACCTTTTAAACCAAATTTGATAAAGCTTGCTGAGAAAACAGGAATCCATCGAAACTCCCTGAGCAATTATCTTTACTTTCTGGAAGAGGCGCGGTTGATAAGCTTGTTATACCCTTCCGGAAGCAGTGTGGCTACCCTCCAAAAACCAGAAAAAATTTTCATGAACAACACTAACCTGATGTATGCACTCGCAGGCAATACAACTCAAACAGGATCAATCCGTGAAACTTTTGTCAATAATCAGCTTAATGCAGTTAGCCAGGTAAAGCAACCTAAATCTGCCGATTTTGAAACGGATGGCCACATGATTTTTGAGGTGGGTGGATCCAGTAAAGGATTAAAGCAAATTTCCGGATTGACAAATGCATTCCTTATTAAGGATTTAGTAGAATATCCGGTAAGCAATACTATTCCGCTATGGATGATCGGGATGCTTTATTAGACCCTAAGATTGATAGCTTTTTTAAACGTTCATTACCCCCGCCACCGAAAAATCCGTCGAAGATGTAATTTTTATATCCACCATCTTACCAATCAGCGAAGTATCTGTCGAAGGAATCCTCACATTGATCCGGCCTTCGGTCAATCCGGAAAGGAAATCGCCTTTGCGTTCCAATCCCCTGATTATAACCCTGTAGGTTTTACCAATCATCTGCCGGTTATGTTCTGCTGATGTTTTTTCCAGATCGTTGGTTAACTGATGAAAGCGGCTTTTTTTAACCTCGCGTGGAATGTCATCGACCCATCTTGAGCTGACAGCTCCGGGCCGCTGGGAATATTGAGCAATATAAGCCATATTGTAATTGAAATCGTACATGGCTTTGCGCGTGTTCTCGAACTGTTCGTCTGTTTCGCCTGTAAATCCGACAATGATATCGGTAAACAATGTAGCATCCGGGATCAGCCGCCGGATTGTTTTGACAATTTCACCGTATTTTTCGACATTATATTTCCGGTTCATCCTGATAAGAACTTTATCATCACCCGATTGGAGAGGAAGGTGGATTTGCTTTGCCAGACAAGAATATTCAGCAATCACTTCGATGACTTCATCGGTCATGTCACGCGGATGAGGCGAAGTAAAATATACCCAGAACTCCTTGCCCGAAGCTTTTCCCAATTCACCTATTTTCCCAAGTAGTTCAGGAAAACTGATTTCATCGCCTTTTTTATCCAGACCATAGGAATTTACATTCTGACCCAATAAGGTGATTGACTTGTAATCCCGTTCGATCAGGCTTTGAACTTCATTTATAATTTCTTCCGACGGCCTCGAAACCTCCCGACCCCGGGTGTAGGGAACTGCGCAGAAAGTGCAAAATTTATCACACCCATTCTGTATGGGAACAAAAGCTTCGAACGATGATTCATATAAGGGATTGATATGCCAGAATTCAGGAATATGTTCGTTTAATTTCAGGGACGCCGATTTCTCTTTTAATTCTTTTACATGGGGGTTTTCATAATATGCTCTGGCATTATTTTGCGTTTTCAAACTCAAAGGTGTCACAACTCCATACTGGCTGATCAATTCAGGTAATTCATGAAGCTCGCTCATCGGAAAGACCATGTCAAACAGTTTCAAAAAGCGATCCTTATCTGAAGGGAGAATGCAGCCGGTGACAAATGTCAGAAGATTCTTTTTGTTTTTAAGCTTATTCCATTTCGATATCCTTGAATATACCTTGTCAATCGCTTTTTGCCTTACCGAACACGCAAGGATTCCAAGCAAACTCGCTTCATCTTCATGATCGGTCCACTCATATCCCATCTGCTCGATCACTGGCTTTGTGCGCTCCGTGTCCGACATGTTCATCTGGCAGCCGAGGGTGATGATGTGGTACTTCAATTTGTTTAAGGTTTAATGTTTAAAGTTCAAGGTTTTAGAGTAAGTAAATAACATTAAACTTTGAACTAAAAGTAAACTTCCGCATGCAGATTCCCTGACGGAACTCCCTGTTCTTTAAGGATATCGAATGCATCATAGATCATATTAACATTGCCGCAAAGGTAACACAAAGTATCATGGCTGACAGGATTTTGCCGGAGGTAATCGGTTACCCTTCCATGGAAATCACCTTTTTTATCTTTCGAAAGACAAGAGATGTAACGACCTGCAGGATATTGATCTTTTTCATAGGTCTCTTTTCGTTTACGAACACCATGTATCAACGTATAGTTTAAACCGGGATACGATCTAACCATGCTATGAAATGGCGCAATACCTGTCCCGCTTGCAATAAACAAAAACTTCTGTTTCAGAATATCTTCATCTTTGATAGTGAAAAACCCGAAGGGACCATCTAGCTCAAGCTTATCTCCCGGTTTTAATTTTTTCAGTTTTTTTGAAACCAACCCATCATCCACTTCTTTGACAAGAATTTCGAGGTAATCGTCGCCTTCGGCACTGTAAATCGAATAGTCCCTTTTTTCAGCATCTCCGGCCAGGCCAAGGTTCAGATTCTGGCCTGCTTTGAAGATGATTTCTTTCCGGTCCATCCTTAATATATAGGTGGAATTGGTGAGGAGACGAACTCCCTGAACATTAAAAAGTGTTTTGATTAATGGTTCCATTAATTTCAAAATTGATTTTTTATTTTCAAAAACAATCAGACAAGGTAAACCTTATCTTTAGTGTATTGTTCAACCAACAAGGTTTGAAAAAATTTTGATGAAAGAAATTTGCCTGGTTCAGATATGAAACTTTTAATCCAGATTAAAGGAGTCCATTAGTTGAGGTATGGTGCATTGCCACCCGAGTGTGTCCTTGATCTTTAACCTGAGAGCGCTAGCTGATTGTGGCTCGCCATGGACAATGAAAACTTGTTTTGGTTTATCTTTAATTGCCGATAACCAACTGATGATTTCATCCTGACCGGCATGTGACGACATGGTGTGAATATGTTCGACAGAGACTTTTACTTTATAATAATTCCCATGTATTTTGATTTCCGTTCCTCCCTCACTCAATGTTCTTCCCCTCGTTCCGGCTGCCTGAAATCCCGGAATAATGATGGTTGCATTCGGATTTTCAAGCTGGTTTTCAAGATAGGTGAGAATGCGTCCACCATTCATCATACCGCTTCCTGCAATAATAATTTTGGGGTGTTTGTTTTTAGCAAGGTGCCGGGTTTCTTCAATGGAAGTAACCATCCTTGTGCTTTTGAAAACTTCGGTGAAAACATCTGTACCGATTTTCAGGCATTCTGGATATTTCAGGAAAAGCTTACTGACATCAATTCCCATCGGGCTGTCGAGATAAACCGGTATATCAGGGATTTTATTCTCCTGTTTCAATTTCCAGATCAGGTACATGAAATCCTGTGCCCGGTCAACCGTAAAACTGGGAACAAGCAACGGACCATGATTTTGGAGACTTCTTTGGATGATCCTTAGTAGGATTTCTTCAGTCGAATCTGTGGGATGGTTTTTATCACCATAAGTAGATTCAACAATAACAAAGTCGGCTCTGTCAGGTTTTTCAGGAGTTTGCAGCATAGGATCCCCCGAGCGGCCAAGGTCTCCTGAAAATAAAATCCGGCGATTGGCTATGTCCAGTTCAATAAAAGCTGCTCCCGGAATATGAGCATTTCCTCTAAACCGAAATCTGATTCCATTTTCCAAATTAATAAATTCATCCAGCGGACAGGCATTAATCAATAGTAAGGTGTTTTCAACATCCTTTAATTCATATAAAGGCAAAGCGGGAGTATGTTTCGTGTACCCAAACAAGTTTGCGTTTTCAGCTTCTTCTTCCTGGATTTTGGCGCTGTCTTTCAATACAATTTCTGCAAGGTCAGCAGTCGGTTCGGTACAATAAACCGTACCTTTAAATCCCTGCTTTACCAGCCTTGGTAGATATCCTATGTGATCCAAATGGGCATGAGTGAGCAATACACAATCCACATCAGAAGCGGGAATTGGAAAGTCTTTCCAGTTAAGCTCGCGCAAATGTTTCAGACCTTGAAAAAGGCCACAGTCAATAAGAATTTTTTTTCCTTCAGTTTCAAGCAGAAACTTTGAACCGGTAACGGTGCCAGCTGCACCGAGGAATTTTATGGAGAAAGGATTAACGGAGTTCATGTAAATTACATTTTAATCATTATGCGAAGGTAATTAAAACCATTCCTTAATTAATAAGGGATGATTGAATAATTCCAAAGTCTAATTCTTCGGATGTTAATCATACAGATTTAAATACTCATACCCATTCCCCGTCCATTTCATAAACCTTTCAAAATCTGCAAAAGCTACAACCAGCGAAGCGGTATTGATGCAGGGATGAAAACTGATTTTCTCTGCTTGCTTCAGGTTTTTATCAAAGAAAACATAAACATGGTTGGCTTTGTCGTTGATAAGTCCAAATGGAGTGACCGATCCAGGTGTCAATCCAAGATGCTTCATGAGTCTTTCGGGTGAGGCAAAAGTTAATTTACCCTGCTTTAGTCTTTTCTCCAGGTTGTGAATATCGAGGGCTTGCTTGTGTTCAAGAATTACAAGGTAATGTTGGTTTCCTTTATGGTTACGAAAGAAGATATTCTTGCAGTGAGTGGCTTTAAGGTCTTCCCAGTATTTTATTGCTTCTTC
>Ga0209391_10000654_pt1 | contig 16870 bp, 16 predicted proteins | sample PPLLak3March2015_FD_187246 | JGI IMG/M metagenome (GOLD analysis project Ga0209391, IMG submission 187246) | Freshwater sediment microbial communities from Prairie Pothole Lake near Jamestown, North Dakota, USA - PPLs Lake P7 Core (1) Depth... | ecosystem: Environmental > Aquatic > Freshwater >... | reverse complement strand
ATGAAATCCGCTTGGACATGGGCACTCTTCGTACAGGGTCGAGTGGGGACTTGTCACGCGCCGCTGAGTACCTGTTGGACGCTGCCTGTCAAGGCCGCACCCAGCACTCATCGTGAACCGCATGGCCTGCAAGAAGCGATAGGGCCGTTGCAGTAAGACCGGCTTGACGTTCCTCAATTGAGTCGTCGACTGCCTCGCAAACGTCCTTCAGGCCGCGGCTCAGGCCCGCGGTTCGGGCGGTGCTGCCACATGCGGCGACACACTCGGCAGGCGCCACATCCACGAGGCGACTGCGGCGCACAGCAGCGCCGGCAGCCAGCCGAAGCGCGCCGGCATCACCCACCACGCCCAGGCCGAGCCAATAGCCATCATCACTGTCGCCAGTTGCTTGGCACGCAGCGGGATGGCGCGGTTCGCGCGCCAGTCGCGCACCATCGGCCCGAAGCGCGGGTGGTTCAGCAGCCAGGCCTCGCAGCGCAGGCTTCCGCGCGAGAAGCAGAAGGCTGCCAGCAGCACGAAGGGTGTGGTCGGAAGCAGCGGCACGAAGATGCCGACGATGCCCGTCAGCAAGCTCAGGGCGCCGGCCAGCAGCCAAAGCACGCGCTGCCAGTGCGGTCGCTCGCTGGGCACAATGGCGGTCGGGCGGGTCATGGCGGGCATGTTGCCATGCCGCGCGGTCGGCGCCGTCCGACAACTCGAAACGATGGAGACCCAAATGCCCGTGATCACCCACATCGAAGACCTGCGCGTGCTGGCCGAAAAGCGCGTGCCGCGCATGTTCTACGACTATGCCGATTCGGGCTCGTGGACCGAGGGCACCTACCGCGCCAACGAGGCCGACTTCCACAAGATCAAGCTGCGCCAGCGCGTCGCGGTGAACATGGAAAGCCGCAGCACCGCGGTGAAGATGGTGGGCTGCGACGCGAAGATGCCGGTGGCCATTGCCCCGGTGGGCCTGACCGGCATGCAGCATGCCGACGGCGAGATCCTGGCGGCTCGCGCGGCCAAGGAATTCGGCATCCCCTTCACGCTGTCGACGATGAGCATCTGCTCGATCGAGGACATCGCCGCCGCGACCCGCTCGCCCTTCTGGTTCCAGCTGTATATGATGCGCGACCGCGACGCCATGGCGCGCATGATCGAGCGCTGCAAGGTGGCGCAGTGCAGCGCGCTGTTCCTGACGCTGGACCTGCAGGTCATCGGCCAGCGTCACAAGGACCTGAAGAACGGCCTGACGGCGCCACCGCGTCCCACGCTGCGCAACATCCTGAACCTGTTGACCAAGCCGCGCTGGTGCCTGGGCATGGCCGGCACCAAGCGGCACACCTTCGGCAACCTGGTGGGCCATGTCAAGGGCGTCAGCGACATGAGCTCGCTGGCCGCCTGGACCAACGAGCAGTTCGACCCGCGCCTGTCCTGGCCTGACGTGGAATGGGTCAAGAAGCAATGGGGCGGCAAGCTGGTGCTCAAGGGCATCATGGACGTCGAGGACGCGAGGCTGGCTGCGGCCAGCGGCGCCGATGCCATCGTCGTCAGCAACCACGGCGGACGCCAGCTGGATGGAGCACCGTCGAGCATCGAGGCGCTGCCCGCGATCGTCGAAGCGGTCGGCTCGCAGCTCGAGGTATGGATGGATGGCGGCATCCGCTCGGGCCAGGACGTGCTCAAGGCCTGGGCGCTGGGCGCGCGCGGCACGTTGATCGGGCGGGCCATGGCCTACGGCCTGGGCGCCATGGGCGAGACGGGCGTGCTGAAGGCGCTGCAGATCATCCACAAGGAACTGGATGTGACCATGGCCTTCTGCGGCCACACGCAACTGGTGAACGTGGATCGTTCGATCCTGCTGCCCGGGACTTTCCCGCACTGACGCGCTGCACTGCAGCGTCCGATAGAGCGCGCCACCCAATCGGGTGGGCCTGCAGCATGCGCAGACGTGCTATGGTGTTATTTAAGCAAAGCATCTGCTTTGTTTAATGAGGGAGCTTCGCATCCATGGCCAGACGACACCCGCATGACGGCAAACCGAGCATGTTCAGTTCGATGCTGGAGGTACGAGCGCTTTTCGAGATTGCATCGCTGCCCTATTCGTTGCCCATGCTGATGCACGCGCCGCACGGCGACGGCCACCCGGTGCTGCTGCTGCCCGGCTTCATGGGCAGCGAAGGTTCGCTGATCGCGCTCGAGCTCTACCTGCGCAACCGCGGCTATGCCGTGCAGACCTGGGGCCTGGGGCGCAACGTGGGTTTCCGACCGGGGCATGCATCGGCCATCGAACAGAAGATCCGCTACATGCACCACGAAAGCGGACGCAAGGTCAGCCTGGTCGGCTGGAGCCTCGGCGGCGTGTTCGCCTTGTACGGTGCCCACCAAGCGCAGGAGTGCGTGCGCAACGTCGTCACGCTGGGCAGCCCGGTCACCGTCGACGCTTCGGGCAGTGCCGTGCCCCCACTGCTGAAGGCGCTGTACAGGCTGATTGCGCACCCGATGGGGCCGGCGGCGCATTCAATGCAGCCGCGCGCGAAGACCATGCGCGAACGCAAGCTGCTGCCGGTGCCGGTGAGCTGCCTCTATTCGCTGAGCGACGGCGTGGTGCCGCCACAAGAGGCGACGATGGAAGGCGACCCCTCGCGCCACGAGAACGTGCGCGTCTGGGGCAGCCACACGGGCCTGGGCTTCAACCCGCTGGTGCTGCAGATCGTGGCCGACCGCCTCGCACAACCCGAAGACCAGTGGCGGCCTTACCAGCCTTCCGGCGTTTCGGGGTGGTTGAACCGGGCGCTGACGCACGAGGCCGTGCCGATCTAGGCGCAACCCGCGCGCGTTGCGTCGGCTTCGCCTCGCGCGTCAGTGCCAGGTATTCCTGGAAGCTGTCGCGCAGTTGTTGCGTGAAGCCCTCCGGGTCGGGCAGCAGTTCCCGACAGGAGGTCGGCGAGATGATGATGCGCCCGTCGTAGCTGGTCACCGCGAACACCAGACCCATGCCGTCGGAGATCGGCATGATCGCCGAAAAGTAGGTCATGCGCGCGCCGTTCAGGTACAGAGGCACATGCGGGCCCGCGACGTTGGTGATGGTGCAGTTGGCTGCCGGTGCGCGTCGGGCCGCGCCCAGGCCCAGCAGGCCCTGCATCTTGCCGCTCATCGCCAGCGTGGCGGCCGCAGCGTGCTGGCCTATGCCACCCGAGGCGTCGTCCGCCTTGCCGTAGGTGTGCGAGAACGCTGCAGTACGCGCCTGGATCTCGGTGAGCCGCTGCACCGGATCGGCAATCTCCGTGCCCAGTTGCACCCTCAGCCAGGACAACGGCGGGGTGATGCCCGCGGGCGCCGGGCCCGGCATCTGCACCGGCGTGATGGCGGTCAGGCTGGACTCCGGCAACTCGCCCAGGGCCTGCAGGTGACTGCGCAAGGCGCCGCCGCACACAGCCAGCACGACATCGTTGACCGTGGCACCGTCGACCAACTGGCGTATCGCCTCGAATTCCTCGACCAGGAAGCGGCGCGTGTCGAAGACACGGTGGGCCGAGACGACCGAGTTGAAGCGCGTGGTCACCAGTTGTTCCGGCCGCAGCAGCAGGTCGCTGGCAAAGGTGTAGGCGGCGCTGGCGCTGTCAGCAACCTTCCGCGCCAATGGCGTGCGCAACTGCAACGGCGACAGCAGCGAATTCAACCAACTGCGGTAGAGCAAGCTCAGCGTGCCGGGGCTGCGCTGCGGGAACCAGGGGCGCGGCGGCGGCGCCGGGCTGACCTGTGGCGTGAGGTCGTGCAGCAGCATCGCGATGCGGCTACCGCCTTCGGCATCGACCGCCGCATGATGGATCTTGGTCAGCAGCGCGAAGCTGCCCGCCGGCAGTTCGAGCAGGCTGTCCAGCCCCTCGACGACATAGATCTCCCACAGCGGGCGGTTCAGGTCCAGCGGCCGGGCGTGGATGCGCGAGGCCTGGATGCAGAACTGGCGCCAGTCGCCCGGCTTGGGCAGCGCGATGTGGCGCACGTGGTACTCGAGGTCGAAGTTCGGGTCGTCGACCCAGTAGGGATGGTCCAGATCCAGCGGCACGCGCTGCAGCTTGCTGCGAAAGATCGGCAGCCCGCTGAGGCGGCTGTCGATGTGCGCCAGGATGCTCTTGAAGCGCACCTTGCCGCCAGGCGCGGTGCTCTGGTCGTAGATCTGGACCAGGGTGACGTTCGAATTCGAATGGCTGGTATCCGAATACAGGAAACTGGCGTCATGGGCACTGAGTTGTCTCATGGCTGTTGTCGTGTTATTGGCGTGGGCGAAGCATGGCACAGCCAGACGCGCACGCGCGGTGCGGCGTGGCGCGCCGTTGACAAAACGCAGTTGCCTGCGGCCTGCGACGCACGGCGGCAGTCACCTGCGCGACAACCGGACCGTGGGCCCTGCTGCGCCCTGCCCCAGCGTGCGCCTGTCGCCGATCAAGGCCTGCGCCCTCGCCCGTCGCGAAAATGACGACTGGAGCGATCGATGGGGGCAGCCATGAAGAACGTGATCGGTATCAGTCTGGGGGCAAGGCAGCAAGACTTCGAAATCCGCACGCGGTTGCTCGGCCAGACCTTGCGCGTACGCCGCCTCGGCACCGACGGCGACCTGATCGAAGCGCGGCGGCTGCTGAGCCATTGGGACTCGCACGCCGATGCCATCGGGCTCGGGCTGGCCAAGGACAGCGGGGGCTTGGTCGTTGGTGGGGGCGACAAGCAGCGTGCGGCCCGGCTGCGCGCGCTGGTCAAGCATGCGCCCTTCAGCAACGGCATCAGACTGGCCGACATCGTCCTGGAATGGGCGGTGCGCCATGCGCAGTCCACGCTCGGCCACTACTTCGACAACGCCCGGGTGCTGTTCTTCTCCGGGCTGTCCCACCAGAAGCTGGCACTGTCGATGGCCGAGTACACGTCCAACATGCACTTCGCCGACCCGGTGCTGCAACTCGGCTCGCCGAAGCTGCTGACATCGCTGGACGCGCTGGGTCTGTACGCCAGCGGCATGCACTACGTGGCCGATTGGGTGCCCCGGCGTCTGGTTAGCGGCCCGCTTCTCGAGCAGTGGGCGCACTACGTGCTGCGTCGCGCGGTGCGCCATGCCACGGTCGTGGTCGCGCCGGTGCACGAACTCGACGGCCTCGGCCTGGAGGAACTGGCCGGCAAGACCATCGTCACCCATACCGTCAACGACGCGCGGCTGGCTGCCTTCAAGGAAAAGGGCGTGCACCTGGTCATCGACGGCTCGCCGATGGTGCAGGGCCATGCCATCGATCCGGCGCTTTTCGACGCGATGCTGCTGGCCGCCTCGGGCCGGCACGGCGGCGATCTTCACGACGACGACTACCTGGAGATACTCGGCGCCGAAGGCATGCAGCCGCGCCTGCTGTACCCGAATGGCTTCAAGCGCGTGAACCGCTTCGCCTTCGTGATCCACCCGCTGTCGCAGGAGTACTTCAAGAAGGTCAAGCCGGTGGAGGTGCTGTCGCGCGTGTCGCCGCCGCTGCTGATGGATTCGCTGGAGAAGGTGATGGCCTTCGCGCCGCCCTTCGTCTATTCCCGTGTCGAGGGCATACGCTCGCCGACCGGCGCCGAGGCCGAGGGCTGGCTGATCGCAGTGGGCGGCACACCCAAGGAGATCATGAACCACAGCCCCGAGTTCACCTACCGGCGGCTGCTGGCCGCGGCGGACATGGCGCGCAAGCTGGGCGCCCAGATCATGGGCCTGGGCGCGTTCACCAAGGTCGTCGGCGATGCGGGCGTGACGGTGGCGCGCCAGGCGCCGCTGCCGATCACCACCGGCAACAGCTACAGCGCCAGCGGAGCGTTGTGGGCGGCGCACGATGCGCTGCTGCGCATGCGGCTGCTGCCGATGCCCCGCGGCAAGGGACGCGTGAAGTTCAAGGCCATGGTAGTCGGCGCCACTGGTGCGATCGGCTCGGCCTGTGCGCGGCTGCTGGTGCGCGCCGCGGAGGAGGTCTACCTGGTGTCGCCGGAAACCGCCAAGCTGCTGGCACTGAAGGCCGCGATCGAACAGGAGAGCCCCGGTGCCAAGGTGGTTCTCGCCGCCACCACCGACCGCGACCTGCCGCAGATGGACATGGTCGTGACGGCCACGTCGGGCGCGGGCAAGAAGGTGCTCGACATCATGAAGGTCAAGCCCGGCTGCGTCATCACCGACGTGGCACGCCCGCTGGACCTGCCGCCCAGCGAGGTGGCCAAACGGCCCGATGTGCTGGTGATCGAATCGGGCGAAATCCAGCTCCCTGGCGAGGTGCGCATGAAGAACATCGGCCTGCCGCGTGGCGTGGCCTATGCCTGCCTGGCCGAGACCATCGTTCTGGCGCTCGAGGGCCGCTTCGAGAACTTCACCGTCGGCCGGCAGATCGAGTGGCCGAAGGTGCGGGAGATCTACAAACTCGGGCTGAAGCACGGCATGAAGCTGGCCGCGATCTCCGGTGTGCACGGCGAGTTCAGCGACGAGGATATCGAGCGCGTGCGCCAACTTGCCCTGGCCGCACGGGCCGCGCCCAAGCCCCAGAAGGCGGCCCGGCGGCAGGTGGTCAAGGCGTAGGCGGACGGCCTAGCGTGTCGGGCTTGTGATCGGTGCCGCCCGGGTCCTAGAGTTGGCGCGCCTCGAACGTATTGCACTGGGCCATGCTGCCGCTGCTCAGGCCCGTCTTGAACCAGTTCATGCGCTGCGCGCTGCTGCCGTGGGTGAAGGATTCGGGCACCACGATGCCCTGCGACTGGCGCTGCAGCGTGTCGTCGCCGATGCGCGCCGCGGCGTTGAGCCCTTCTTCGATGTCGCCGGGCTCGAGCCAGGCCTTGGCCTTCTGCGAATGGTGGGCCCACACGCCGGCCAGGCAGTCGGCCTGCAACTCCAGGCGCACCGACAGCGCGTTCATCTGCTCCTCGCTCACCCGCCCGCGCATGCCGTCCACCTTCGCGGTGATGCCCAGTTGCCGCTGCACATGGTGGCCGACCTCGTGCGACACGACATACGCCTGTGCGAAGTCGCCCGGCGCGCCGAGGCGTCTGGCCAGCGTGTCGAAGAAGCCCAGGTCGATGTAGACCTTCTGGTCGGCCGGGCAGTAGAACGGGCCCATCGCCGACTGGCCCTGGCCGCAGGCGGTGCGCGTGGCACCGCGGAACAGCACCAGCCCCGGCGGCTGGTAGGCCCCGCCGGCGGCGCGGAACTGTGCGGTCCAGACATCCTCGGTGCTGGCCAGCACGGTGGAGACGAAGCTTGCGATCTTGTCGTTGGCCGCGGGTGCCTGCGCCGGTGCCTGCTGCGCGCTGGGCGCAATCGAAACCCCGCCGCCGCCGCCCAGTGCGCCCAGCAGGCTCAGTGGGTTAATACCCAGCAGCCAGCCGCCGATCAGCGCGATGATGATCGTGCCGATGCCGATGCCGCGCCCGCCGATGCGCGGGCCCATGCCGCCACCGCCGTACCCGCCGCGGCCGCGCCGGTCCTCGACGTTGTCGCTCTGTCGATTGCCTTCCCACTTCATGCCGTTCCTCCGACCTTGGTTGTCGGGCTCCAGTGCACCCCCGGCGGGTGCCTCAAGCCTTGGGTAGTGTCACACCGCGCTGGCCCTGGTACTTGCCGCCACGGTCCTTGTAGCTGGTTTCGCAGACTTCGTCACTCTCGAAGAACAGCACCTGCGCGCAGCCCTCGCCGGCGTAGATGCGCGCGGGCAAGGGCGTGGTGTTGCTGAACTCCAGCGTCACGAAGCCTTCCCACTCGGGCTCAAAGGGCGTGACGTTGACGATGATGCCGCAGCGCGCGTAGGTGCTCTTGCCCAGGCAGATGGTGAGCACGTTACGTGGGATGCGGAAATACTCCATCGTGCGCGCCAGCGCGAAGCTGTTCGGCGGGATGGTGCAGACGTCGGACTCGATGTCGACGAAACTGCGCTCATCGAAGTGCTTCGGGTCCACCACCGTGCTGTAGATGTTGGTGAAGACCTTGAACTCGCGCGCGCAGCGGATGTCGTATCCGTAGCTGCTGGTGCCGTAGCTGACGATCTTGCTGCCGTCGGGCGCCTGCCGGACCTGGCCGGGTTCGAAGGGGTCGATCATGCCGGCGCCCTCGGCCATGCGTCGGATCCACTTGTCGCTCTTGATGCTCATTCGCCAATTCTGGCACGCGCACCCATGCCTTCCGGGCATCCGCCGTCGGCAACCGCTATGCTTGCGTTACTACAAAGACGCTCGAATCGGAGCACCTCGATGACCCGCAGCCTCTTCCTGCCCGCAAACGAACTGATGGTGCAATACGCCCGCTACCACCGCGACCGGCGCAACATCGCGACGCATATGGTCGGGGTGCCGATGATCGTTTTCGGCATCGGCGTGCTGATGGCACGCGCCCATCTCGGCCCGGCCGATCCGGGCCTGACGCTGGCATGGCTGGTCTGGGGGCTGGCGACCGTCTGGTACATGAGCCGTGGCCACCTGCTGCTGGGGCTGGCAGTGAGCCTGGCGAATGCGGTGCTGATCGCGTTGGCGCACCTGGTGTCCGGGGGCAGCACGTCGCAATGGCTGGGCTGGGGCCTGGGATTCTTCGTCATCGGCTGGATCATCCAGTTCCTCGGGCACTACTACGAAGGCAAGAAGCCGGCCTTCGCCGACGACCTGGTGGGGCTGCTGGTCGGGCCGATGTTCGTCACCGCCGAGGCGCTGTTCGCGATGGGCATCGCACGGCCGCTGCTGGACGAGGTCGAGCGCCGCGCCGGCCCGACCGTGCTGCGCGACTTGGCACATCCGGTCGCCTGACATCGTCGTCCGCTGCGCAGCGCAGTCCGTGAAGCCTGCGCCGGGTCCGGTGCTCATCATGGGCGCCGGCAGCATCGGCTGCTATGTGGGCGGCTGCCTGCTGGCCAGCGGCGTGCCGGTGCATCTGGTGGGGCGAACCCGCATCCTGCACCTTCTGGCTCGGCACGGATTGACCCTGACGGACCTGAGCGGCACCAGGCGCCAGGTGGCCGCATTCGGACTGCGCCTGCACGACGCACCGCCCGAGGGTCTGGCGCCTGCGCTGGTCTTGCTGTGCGTGAAGAGTGGTGCCACCGCCGCCAGCATGGCTCAGCTCGCGCTATGCCTGCCGGCAGGCACGCCGGTGCTGTCGCTGCAGAACGGCGTGTCCAACGCGGGCATCGCACAGCAGCACGCGCCACTGCTGCGCGTGCTGCCCGGCATGGTGCCGTTCAACGTGGCCGAGTTGCCGGAGGGTCGCTTCCATCGCGGCACCGAAGGCGATCTCGCCGCACAGGACGACTTGTTGCTTCGGCCCTGGCTGCCACACTTCCAGGCGGCCGGCCTGCCGCTTCGCCTGCATGCCGACCTGCGTGCGGTGCAATGGGGTAAGCTGCTGCTGAACCTGAACAACCCGATCAACGCGCTGTCGGGCCTGCCGCTGCGCGCGCAGTTGCTGAACCGCGATTTCCGCCATTGCACCGCCGCGTTGATCGAAGAAGCGCTCGCCGTGCTGAAGGCAGCCGGCATCGAGCCACAACGCATCACGCCGGTGGCGCCTCGGCTGCTGCCGACGATGCTGCGCCTGCCCACGCCTGTGTTCCGCCTGCTGGCCTCTCGCATGCTGCGCATCGACGCGCAAGCCCGCTCGAGCATGGCAGATGACCTGCGCCTGGGCCGTCGCACCGAGATCGACGCGCTTTGCGGCGAGCTGTGCCGGCTGGCTCAGGGTCTGGGCCGGACGGCGCCGCTGAACGCTCGCACGGCAACGTTGATCGGCACGCACACCGCTGGGGCCACGCTTGCCGACGGCGCGGCGCTGCGCCGCGCGCTCGGCGTCTGATCAGCCGACCACCAGGCGCACCGCGGCGCGTTGCGGCTCGGGCTCGGAATCGAAGCGCTCGAATCCGGTGTAGCAGAGGAAATGGCGGTTGGCGGCGCGGCCGAACAACGTCATGCCGAGCTTGTGCGCCATCTCGTGCCCCATGGCCGTGACACCGTTGCGCGAGACGATGATCGGCACGCCGATCTGCGCGGCCTTCATGACCATCTCGCTGGTCAGCCTGCCGGTGGTGTAGAACGCCTTGTCGCCGCCGGCGATGCCGTGCAAGGCCATCCAGCCACTGATGGTGTCGATGGCGTTGTGCCGACCGACGTCCTCGACGAACATCAGCATCTCGGCACCGCGGAACAGCGCGCAGCCATGCACCGAGCCGGCCTTGCGGTGGATGCTGTCCTGCTGGCGCATGGTCTCGAGCATGCGATGCAGCGTGCTCTGGCGGATGCGCGCCACCGACGCGTCGGGCAGCGTCAGTGCGTCGATCTGCGTCATCATGTCGCCGTACACCGTGCCCTGGCCGCAGCCGGTGGTGACGACGCGGCGCGCGGTGCGCGCTTCCAGATCAGCCAGCCCGCCATGCGTGTGCACGGCAGCAGCGGCCACCTCCCAATCGACCGTGATCGACGCCACCTGGTCCACGCGCTCGATCAGCCGCTGGTTGCGCAGGTAACCCAGCACCAGCAGCTCGGGCATCGCGCCGAGGGTCATCAGGGTGACCAGTTCCCGCTTGTCGACGAACACGGTCAGCGGCCGTTCGCACGGGATCAGGATCGTGCGCCGCTCGCCATACTCGTCGAGGATGCGGATTTCGCGCAGCAATTCGCCGCGTGCCTGCGTCAGCCGCGGCGCACCCGGCAGCAGCGGCCACGACCGCGCCGCCAACGGCTCGATGTCGCCGGTCGCCGACATCGGCAGCTACTTCTTCGGAGCGGCGGCCGCGGCCGTGGCCGCAGGAACCGCCGGGGCCGCAGCGGTCGCTGCGGAGGCCGGTGCCGGCGGCGGGTAGACGAAGGGGCCTGGGTCGACGCACGGCGGCGTGGCCACCGGCGGCTTGGCCTCGGTGCCGGCCTTCTTGGCCGCGGCGTAGTAGTCAGCCGCCACCTTGTCCATGCTCTTGCACAGCTGGTAGGCGTCCACCTTGCCGTTGTGTGCGGTCTTGGCGGCCGCCTCTGCGGCCTTGGCCTTGGCCTCGTCGCTCGGCGGCGGCAGCTTGGCGGACACTTGCGCCGCACCCAGCAGCATTGTCAGCACCAGGCTTGCGGTCAGGAAGGGCTTCATGCTCGGACTCCGCTGTGGCGATGGATCAGATCTGCGCCCGCGGCGCGGCACCCACCTCGGGCACGCTCACGCCGGAGCGAATCGCGGGCACGCGGCCGGCCTTGATGTCGTCGTACCAGTATCCGTGGTGCTCCTTGGCCCACGCCTCGTCGACGTAGCCGGTGCGCATCGCCTGCAATGAACCCTTGACCCCGATCGTGCCCATGTAGATGTGGCCGACGAACATGGCCATCATAAGGAACGAGGCCACGGCGTGGATCATGTGCGCAATCTGCATCTCGCCGCGCGTGTACGCCATGCCAGGCACCAGTTTGTCGAGCACCAGGCCGGAGGCCACGACGGTCAGGCCGAGCACGATCACGCCACCCCAGAAGACGACCTTCTCGCCGGCATTGAAGCGGCCCGACGGCAACAGGTCGCCCCCCAGCATGCCACCGGCCCGCGACAGCCAGGCGAAGTCGCCGGCGCGCGGCAGGTTGTCGCGAACATAGCCGATGATGAACACCAGCAACGCCACCGTGAACACCGGCCCGACGAAGTTGTGCAATGTCTTCAGCGCATAGCTCAGCCAGCCAAACAATGTCGCCCCCAGCACGGGCAGCAGCACGAACTTGCCCAGCGCCATCACCAGTCCGGAGACGGCGAGGACCACGAAGCTGATCGCCACCGTCCAGTGGGCGGCCCGCTCGAAGTAGGTGAAGCGCTCGATCAGCCGGCCGGTGTCGCCCTCGTGTCCGCCGATACCGCCGGTGCGCCAGTGGTACAGGCCCACCGCCAGCGCGGCAATCAGCAGCAGCGCGCCACCGTAGGGCAGGATCCACTGGTTGCGCACCTGGCGCCACGCCTCGCCGGCCGTGGTGTAGCGCGAGCCAGGGTACTGGGTGAACGATTGCACCAGCGTGCCCATCTCCGGGCCGGGCAGGTTGGTGGTGCCGGCCTGAGCGCCCGAATCGCGCACCGCCCGCCAGAAAGGTGCGTTGTTGCCAGGCTGGGTCTTCGCACGGACGGCATTGCTGTCGTCGGCCTTAGGCTCGGCCGGCGCGACAAGACCGCTCGGCGCGGCCGCGCTCGCGGCCTGGGCCGCCACCGTCGCCGGCAGGGCCAGCGTCAGCGCCAGCACCGTGGCTTGCATCAGGCATCGCAGGAAACTTCGCATGGCTGTTCCTCCGCGGATGCGTGGGTCAACGGCTGCCGCCCAGGCGCACATACTCGTTCTGGGCCTGGGCCCTCGCCTGCATGTGGGCCTGCCAACTGCGCTGGTCACCGACCGTCCAGTCCGACACGGTGAATGCCGTGGCCGGGCCTTGCCAGCTCGCCGCGCTGCCCGTGATCTGGCGTCCAGCCAACTCTTGCGGCTTTTCGCCACACGCGGCCAGACCCAAGGTCAGCGCGGACAGCACCAGTACCCAATGGATTCGCTTCACTTGGTGCCCTCCGGTTTCGCCGGCTTGGCCGTGGCGCCGCCCGCCGGCTTACCGTAGGCGGTGCCCCAACCCCAGACCTCGCTGCCCTTGTTGCGCACGACGACGCGGCTGCGGAAGATGTCGGCGACCACGTCGCCATCGCCACCGAGCAAGGCCTTGGTCGAGCAGACCTCGGCGCACAACGGCAACTTGCCCTCGGATAGGCGGTTGCGGCCGTACTTCTCGAACTCGGCCTGGCTGCCATTGGCCTCGGGACCACCGGCGCAGAAGGTGCACTTGTCCATCTTGCCACGCAGGCCGAAGGTGCCGTTGCTCGGGAACTGCGGTGCGCCGAAGGGGCAGGCATAGCTGCAGTAGCCGCAGCCGATGCACACGTCCTTGTCGTGCAGCACCACCCCGTCGTCGGTGCGATAGAAGCAGTCCACCGGGCACACCGCCATGCACGGCGCGTCGGAGCAGTGCATGCAGGCCACCGAGATGCTCTTCTCGCCGGGCACGCCGTCGTTGAGCGTGACGACGCGGCGCCGGTTCACGCCCCAGGGCACGTCGTTCTCGGCCTTGCAGGCGGTGACGCAACCGTTGCACTCGATGCAGCGCTCGGAGTCGCAGATGAACTTCATTCGTGCCATCGCGTTCCCCTCAGGCTGCCCGCTCGACCTGACACACCGTGGTCTTGGTCTCTTGCATCATCGTCACGCTGTCGTAGCCGTAGGTCGTGCCGGTGTTGACCGCCTCGCCGAGGATGATCGGCGCCGCCCCCGCAGGATAGAAACTGCGCATGTCCGCCCCCTGCCAGTGGCCGGCAAAGTGATAGGGCATGAAGGTCGTGCCCTTGTCCACCCGCTCCGTCACCTGCGCCTTGACCTTGATGCGCGCTCCGGTGGGCATGGTCACCCAGACGTCCTCGCCGTGGCGGATGCCCCGGTCGTTGGCTGCGGCCGGGTTGATCTCGATGAACATGTGCTGCTGCAGTTCGGCAAGGAAGCGGTTGGAGCGTGTCTCGTCGCCGCCGCCTTCGTACTCGACGAGCCGCCCGCTGGTCAGGATCAACGGGAACTTCTGTCCCACGTCCTTGTTCTTCTCCTGAACCGACTTGAACAGCGTCGGCAGGCGCCAGAAGGTCTTGCGGTCGTCGTGCGTCGGGTACTTGGCCACCAGCTCCGGCCGTGTCGAGAACAGCGGCTCGCGGTGCTGGGGGATCGGATCCGGGAAGTTCCAGACCACCGCGCGCGCCCGGGCGTTGCCGAAGGGGTGGACGCCATGCACCTGCATCGCCACCCGGATGATGCCGCCCGACGGATCGGTCTTCCAGTTCTTGCCTTCGGCCGCCTTCTGCTCGGCCTCGGTCAGGTCGCCCCACCAGCCCAGCTTCTTCAACAGCAGGTGGTCGAACTCCGGGTAGCCGGTGGTCAGGTCGGCGCCCTTGGAGTGCGAGCCGTCGGCCGCGAGCAGCGACTTGCCGTCGCGTTCCACGCCGAAGTTGGCGCGGAAGTTGCCGCCGCCTTCCATGACATGCTTGGACGTGTCGTACAGGATGTGCGTGCCGGGGTGTTTCAGCTCGGGCGTGCCGAAGCAGGGCCACGGCAGGCCGAAGTACTCGCCGTCCAGCTTGTAGCCGGTCTCCTTGTCGATGCCGCCCTTGGCGCGCAGTGTCTTTGCGTCGAAGACATGCATGTTGCGCATGTGCGCCTTCAGCCGCTCCGGGCTCTGGCCGGTGTAGCCGATGGTCCAGACCGACCGGTTGATTTCGCGCAGGATGTCCTCGGGTGCCGGTTCGTCCAGGCCCTTGACCTTTTGCATCTTGTAGTTCTTGACCAGCTGTTCGCCGAAGCCCAGCTTCAGCGCCAGTTGGTACATGATCATGTGGTCGCTGCGCGATTCGTACAGCGGGTCCATGACCTTCTCGCGCCACTGGATCGACCGGTTGGACGCCGTCACCGAGCCGCTGGTCTCGAATTGCGTGCACGCCGGCAGCAGGTAGACCGCCCGCTTCGGGTTCAGGTCCTCGGCCTTGCCCGGCATGGCTGCCATCGCCGCCGTGGCCGAAGGAAACGGATCGACCACGACCAGCAGGTCGAGCTTGTCCATCGCCTTCTTCAGGTCCAGGCCGCGGGTCTGCGAGTTCGGCGCGTGGCCCCAATAGAACATGCCGCGAAGATTGCTCGGCTGGTCGATGACATCGTTGTTCTCAAGAACAGCGTCGAACCAGCGCGAGATGGTCAGCCCCGGCTTGCTCATCATGCCTGGCGCGTACTGCTTCTTGATCCACTCGAAGTCCACGCCCCACACGGCCGCATAGTGCTTGAAGGCCCCTTCCGCGATGCCGTAGTAGCCCGGCAGGGAATCCGGGTTCGGTCCCACGTCGGTGATGCCCTGCACGTTGTCGTGGCCGCGGAAGATGTTGGCCCCGCCGCCGGACTTGCCGATGTTGCCCAGCGCCAGCTGCAGCAGGCACGACGCGCGCACCATGGCGTTGCCAATCGTGTGCTGCGTGTGGCCCACGCACCAGACCAGCGTGCTTGGCCGGTTCTCGGCCATCGTCTTGGCCACCTGGTAGCACTGCTCCTCGGTGACGCCGGAGGCCTCGAACACCTTGTCCGGCGTCCACTTGGCCATCACCTCGTCGCGCACCTTGTCCATCGCCCAGACGCGGTCCTCGATGTACTTCTTGTCTTCCCAGCCGTTGTTGAAGACGTGGTACAGCACGCCGTACAGGAACGGGATGTCCGCTCCAGAACGCATGCGCACGTACTGGTCCGCCTTAGCAGCCGTGCGGGTGAACCGGGGGTCCACCACGATCATCTTGCAGCCGTTTTCCTTGGCATGCAGCATGTGCAGCAAAGACACCGGATGCGCCTCGGCCGCATTGCTGCCGATGTACATCGCCGCCTTGGCGTTCTGCATGTCGTTGTACGAGTTGGTCATCGCACCGTAGCCCCACGTATTCGCCACACCGGCGACAGTCGTGGAGTGGCATATTCGTGCCTGGTGGTCGCAGTTGTTACTGCCCCAGAGGGACATCCACTTTCTGAGCAGGTACCCCTGCTCGTTGTTGCTCTTGCATGAACCGACGATGAAGATGCTGTCGGGGCCGCTGTCCTTGCGCAGCTCGAGCATGCGGGCGCTGATCTCGGTCAGCGCCACGTCCCAGCTGATGCGCTCGTACTTGCCGTTCACCAGCTTCATCGGGTACTTCAGCCGGAATTCGCCGTGCGCATGGTCGCGCACCGCCGCACCCTTGGCGCAATGCGCGCCAAGGTTGATCGGTGAGTCGAACACCGGCTCCTGACGCACCCAGACGCCGTTCTCGACCACCGCATCGATGGCACAGCCCACCGAGCAGTGCGTGCACACGGTGCGCTTGACCTCGATCTTGGAGCCGCCGGCCTTGGCCGCACCGGCGGGGTCGGCCGCCTCGGCCTTGCGCACCAGCATCAGCTGCGAGGCGGCCAGGCCCACCCCCACTCCCAAGCCGGAGCGGCGCAGGAACTTGCGCCGGTCCATCGTCGGTGTCGCGCGCGATAGGCCTCGCGCCAGGCTGTCGACGAGCCCACGGGACGACGATGTCGTCCCGTCGCCCGCCGACTTGCGTGTCAGCAACATGGTGCCTCCTGTTGGACCACGGGATCTGTCAAGGGATCGGAATGCCGCGGCACGTGTCAGACCCGCGCGCTGGCGTAGTACTGCTTGACGTGTTCGGTGAGCTGGTAGCCGCCAGGCTCGGCGACAGGCGCAGTCGGGGCTGCACCCGCCTGGACCGCCGGTTTGGGCGCCGAGGGCAGCAACACCGCGGCAGCGGCCGCGGCGCCCGCCGTCGCCGCGCCGCCGAGCCAGGTGCGGCGCGCGAGATTTTGCTTGGGTTCGGTCATGGACACGCTCCTGCAATCGATGTCGGCAAGCGCCAGAAGTCCTGGCTGCCGAGGCGATACTACCCTTGGCTGCGCCGCGTGCCGGTATTCCGGCGCCTATGGTTTTCCCCACATAGGTCGCAAGATGCGGGGAAGTGCCGGTTTGCTCGACCGCTTCCGCATGCCACCGTCTTCGTCCTTTCCAGACCACCCCTATCGCGTCATGGTGTCGCCTTGATCATCGGAACCGCAGGCCATATCGACCACGGCAAGACCTCGCTGGTCAAGGCGCTGACGGGCGTCGATGCCGACCGCCTGAAGGAGGAAAAGGAGCGCGGCATCACCGTCGACCTGGGCTTCGCCTACAAGCCCCTGCCGGATGGTGAGGTGCTGGGCTTCGTCGACGTGCCCGGTCACGAGAAACTGGTGCGCAACATGCTCGCCGGTGCCACCGGCATCGACCATGTGATGCTGGTGGTCGCCGCCGACGACGGCCCGATGCCGCAGACGCG
>Ga0209391_10000653_pt1 | contig 16873 bp, 12 predicted proteins | sample PPLLak3March2015_FD_187246 | JGI IMG/M metagenome (GOLD analysis project Ga0209391, IMG submission 187246) | Freshwater sediment microbial communities from Prairie Pothole Lake near Jamestown, North Dakota, USA - PPLs Lake P7 Core (1) Depth... | ecosystem: Environmental > Aquatic > Freshwater >... | reverse complement strand
GATGATCGGCACGCTCTTCAGCTTGCCCTGGTTCTCGGCGTAGTACGCGTAGCCGAAGTAGCCGATCGCGTTGACGTCGCGCTGCACGCCCTGGACGAGCACGTTGTCGTCTTCCGACGCCGTGTAATCCCCTCGCGAGGACTTGGCCTTGCCGACGATGGCCTCGGTGAAGTAATCGAAGGTTCCGGAATCGGCACCGGCACCGAACAGCGTGATCGGGGCATTGGGCCACGACGGGTCGACCTGGTTCCACCGGGTGATCTTGCCCTGCGCGCCAGGCTCCCACATCTTCTTCAGCTGCTCGACGGTAATGCCCTTGTCGAGGAACGTGTTCTTCGGGTTGACGACGACCGTCAGCGCGTCGAAGGCGACCGGCAGCTCGAAGTAGGTGATGCCGAGCTTCGCGCACTCGTCCATCTCGGACTTGAGGATCGGGCGCGAGGCGCCGCTGATGTCGGTTTCGCCGCGGCAGAACTTCTTGAAGCCGCCCCCGGTGCCGGAAATGCCGACCGTGACCTTGATCGCGTTCTTCTCGGCCTTCTGGAACTCCTCGGCAACCGCCTCGGTCACCGGGTAGACGGTCGACGAACCGTCCACCTTGACCAGCACGCCTTGGGCGAAGGCGGCCGACGACAGGGCCGACGCGAGTGCGGCGGCGAGAATGGGTTTGCTGAATCGCATGGGGTCCCCCGTGGTGCGCAAGTGACAGAAGTCGCAAGCTTAGGCGTGATGTATGACAGGTCGATGACGCCACCGTGACGCAATGTGACATTCACCCGGCGTCTGCGAAATCGTTACGAATCAAGCAGTTCGCGAATGCTGCGTCGCCACCCGGCGCGTCCTCGGCACGCGCCGGGCGGGTGAGACCACGATCGTCTCCGTCCATCGTGCACAATCCCCAAGAGCGCCACGATCCCGCACGCAATCCCGCCATGCCTACGCCGAACATGATTGCGCGCCCGTTCCTTCACGCCCTCGGGATACTCGTCGCCGTGACGCTCGGCGGCTGCGCCGCGTTCTCGGGCAGCGTGCTCAAGGAGACGCGTGGCACGCTGAACGAGACCGCCGCGCAGACCAACGCCGAGCAGATGCTGCGCAACATCGTGCGGCTGCGCTACGGCGACACCCCCTACTTCCTCGAGGTGAGCAGCGTCTCGACCAGCGCCACGGTGAGCGCGAGCGTGGCCGCGAGTGCACTGGGCGCGTCCGGCCTCGACCCGACGCTGGGGGCGAGCGCGGGGATGGCGCTGTCGCAGACGCCATCGTTCGTGTTCCAGCCGCTCGCCGGCGAGAAATTCGCGAAGCAGCTCCTGCGACCGCTCGACCTGCGCACGCTGGCGCTGCTGCGGACGGCGGGATTCGGCCTGCGCGAGATCCTGCTCGTATTCGCCGACGCGATCAACGGCGTGCCCAACGCGCCGGCTGCAACGCTCTATGCGCCGCGGGAGATCCCGGACTGGACTTCATTCCGCCGGGTCGCCGACCTGGTCGAGCGTCTCGAGGCACGGGGCTTTCTGCAGCTCGGCGTCGACTCGACCGGCGCTCCACCGACGCCGGGCAGCGATCTCGTGCTGTCGGTCTCGATCGACCGGGCCGCGGTCGGGACTGCCGAGTTCGAGGAGTTCGCGCGGATTCTCGGCCTCGATCCGCAGGCCCTCACCTACCGCGTGGTGGCGGCAGCGGGTGGCGGTGGGGGCCGCAACATCGCGTTGCGGCCGCGATCGATCCTCGCGGCGATGCGATTCCTGTCCAAGGGCGTGGCCGTGCCCGCTGCCGACGTCGCGGCAGGACAAGTGCCGGTACTGGGCGGCGAGGCGGGAGCGCCATTCGACTGGAGCCGGATGCTGGGGGGCGTCATCCACATCGGCTCCCGCGACGACGCTCCCGGCGACGCCTACGTGCGCGTGCGCGCCCACGAACGCTGGTTCTACATCGACGCCCGCGACATCGCCTCCAAGCAGACGTTCGCGCTGCTCGAGACGGCCTACGCGCTGCAGGCGGGCGACGTGCCGCCGGTGACCACGATCCTCACGCTGCCGATCGCGCGCTAGCCCCCGCGAGTGCCGGACCGCGCTAGGAGAGCACGGCAGCAGCCGGCACGTACGCATAACCGAGCGCCTGCGCCACCGGCTCGCACGTCACCTTGCCGAAGGCGATGTTGAGGCCGTTGCGCAGGTGCGGGTCGTCGGCGAGCGCACGCTCCCACCCCTTCCCGGCCAGCGCGAGCACGAACGGCAGCGTCGCGTTGTTGAGCGCAAACGTCGAGGTGCGCGGCACGCCGCCGGGCATGTTGGCCACGCAGTAGTGCGTGACCCCGTCGACCACGTAGACCGGGTCCGCGTGCGTCGTCGGACGCGAGGTCTCGAAGCAGCCGCCCTGGTCGATCGCGACGTCGACCACGACCGAGCCCGGCTTCATCCGCGACACCAGTTCGCGCGATACGAGCTTGGGCGCCGATGCGCCGGGGATCAGCACGCCGCCGACGACGAGGTCGGCGGCGGTAACGTGGCGCTCGATCGCGTCCTGCGTCGAAAACACCGTGTTGAGAGGGCGGCCGAACTGCGCCCACAGCCGGCGCAGCACGTCGACGCTGCGGTCGAGCACCCAGACATCCGCGCCCATGCCGAGCGCGATGTCGATCGCATGCGTGCCGACCACGCCGCCGCCCAGCACCACGACCTTGGCCGGATCGACGCCGGGCACGCCGCCGATCAGCACGCCGAGACCCCCGTGCGGCTTCTCGAGATAGTAGGCGCCGGCCTGTACCGCCATGCGTCCCGCCACCTCGGACATCGGCGCGAGCAGCGGCAGCCCGCCCGCAGACGACGTGACCGTCTCGTAGGCGATGCACACGGCTTCGCTCTTCACGAGTTCGCGCGCCTGCTCGGGATCGGGCGCGAGGTGCAGGTAGGTGAAGAGCACCTGGCCGGGCCGCAGCATCGCGCGCTCGGCCGCCTGCGGCTCCTTCACCTTGACGATCATCTCGGCGGCCGCGAACACGTCGGCGGCGGCGCCGACCACCTTCGCCCCCGCCTTCACGTAGGCGGCATCGTCCATGCCGATGCCCTGCCCCGCGTCGTGCTCGACGATCACCTCGTGGCCGTGGGCCACGACCTCGCGCACGGACTCCGTAGTGAGGCCGACACGGTTCTCGAGGACCTTGATTTCCTTCGGCACGCCGATCTTCACGCTCGCTCCCGATTCGATTGGGGACAGCGCGAAAGGTAGCCGAAGCGGGTCAGGCCCGCCAGAGGATGCGCACGTGCCGTACGCCGGCGTCGCGCGCGGCCGCCTGTCGTCAACGCAACGTCACTCCCGGGCCACCTCGCGGGTGTCGAGCACCTGCGCGAGCTCGATGAAGTCCGGGTGGATCGCCTCGCGCACCGAGACGATCCCGAGCGGCCGGCCGTCCTCGACGACGGGCACGTGGCGGAAGCGCCCCTCGTACATGAGCCGCAACGCCTCCTCGAACGGCTTGTCGGGGTGGATCGTCTGCGGATCGCGGGTCATCACCTGGCCGACCGGCGTCGTGCGCGGATCGCGGGCGCCGGCGAGGACGCGAAACAGTGCGTCGCGCTCCGTGAAGATGCCGACCAGGCGCGCCCCATCGGCCACGAGCGCGGCACCGGTGCGCACCTCGTGCATGCGCCTCGCCACCTCGGCAACGGCGAGACTCTCGGCGACGATCAGCGGGCGCTGCCCCGCGACCATCGAGCGCAGCGAACGGATGGCCATACTGTCTATCTCCCAGCGGCAGGCCCGGGTGGCCTCTCGCCGTCATTTGGCGCCCGCGCGCGCGCGCCCGTCAAGGCATTGCCGGCCAGGCGCCGCGAGCGATGCCGGTTCCGCTGCCCCGGGTGTACGATCCCCCCGTCCCCGCGCGCCAGGCGACGCAAACGTCGCCGCGCCTTCCCCGGAGCATTCCGATGGGCCATGCCGAAATCAAGCTCGACAGCGACCGCGCCACGCGCGTGATCTCGATGGACGAGTACTGGATGCCGTTCACGCCGAACCGCGACTTCCGGCACGAGCCGAAAATGGTGGTGCGGGCCGAGGGCATGTTCGTCTGGAACGAGCGCGGCGAGAGGCTGATCGACGCATCCTCAGGCCTGTTCTGCGTCAACGCGGGCCACTGCCGCCGCGAGATTGCCGACGCCGTGTCCGCGCAACTGCGCGAGCTCGATTTCATCGCCCCCTTCACGCGCGGGCACCCGAAGCAGTTTGAGCTCGCGACACGCGTCGCGGCGCTGACGCCGGGTGACCTCAATCGCATCTTCTTCGTCAACTCGGGCTCCGAGGCGATCGACACCGCGATGAAGGTGGCTCTCGCCTACTGGCACGCGAAGGGCCAGGGCGGGCGCACGATGTTCATCTCGCGCGAGCGTGCCTATCACGGCGTCAACTTCGGCGGTACCTCGCTCGCAGGCCTCGTCAACAACCGACGCAAGTTCGGGCTCGCGCTCCCCGGCATCGCCCACATGCGGCACACGCACCTGCCCGGGAACCGCCTCGTGCCCGGCCAGGGCGCCCACGGCGCCGAGCTCGCCGAGGACCTCGCGCGCTTCGTCAACCTCTACGGCGCCGAGAACATCGCCGCCTGCTTCGTCGAGCCGATCGCGGGCTCGACCGGCTGCCTCGTGCCGCCGCAGGGCTACCTCGAGCGCCTGCGCGAGATCTGCGACCAGCACGGCATCCTGCTCGTGTTCGACGAGGTGATCACGGGCTTCGGCCGCACCGGCGCCGCCTTTGGCGCGCAGAGCTTCGGCGTCACGCCGGACCTGATGACGATGGCTAAGGGCCTCACCAACGGCGCGCAGCCGATGGGGGCCGTGGCGGTCTCGCGGCGCGTCCACGACGCGATCGTCGACGCCGCCGCTGACGGCGCGATCGAGTTCTTCCACGGCTACACCTACTCGGGCCACCCGGCGGCGTGCGCGGCCGGCATCGCCACGCTCGACATCTACCGCGACGAAGGCCTGTTCGAGCGCGCCCACGCACTGTCGCCCTACTTCCTCGAGGGACTGTTCTCGCTGCGGGATGTTCCGATCGTTGCGGATCTGCGCGGCTACGGCATGATGGGCGCGATCGAGGTGCATCCGCACGGCACCCCCGGGAAGCGCGGCCACCAGTTCCAGAAGCGGCTGTTCGACAATGGCCTGCACCTCAAGGCGACCGGCGACGCGGCGATCGTCGCGCCGCCGCTGATCGCCGAACGGGGGCACGTGGACACCATCATCGATGTCCTGCGACGCACGTTGCAATCGCTCTAGGACGTGCTACATGCCCTGTCGGCCGGTCGGGGCCGCCGGGGAGCGGCCGTGCGTACCCGCCCGCCGCCCTTCCATCGGGTTCGATTGACACTGCAGGGTGCCCTTGCGAGCCTTGGGGGTGATGATGCCCCGTCCGCACCTGTCGAAGCTCGCCGAGCGCGCCCGGTCCGAGCCCGCGCTGCCCGCCGCCGTCGTGTTCCCGGTCGACCGCGACAGCCTGCAGCTTGCGCTGTCGGGCGCGTTCGCCGGGTACGTTGCGCCGACGCTGTTCGGCCCGGAGCAACGCATCCGCGACGCCGCGATCCGCGCCGGCCTGGATATCTCGCGCCTGCCGCTCGTCGACACGCCGGACGAGCCCCGCGCGGCCAGCCAGCGCGCGGTGCTCGCTGCGCGGGATGGCGCGACGAGCGCGCTGATCCGTGGCAGCCTGTCGGTCGAGGACCTGCTCGCACCGGTGGTGGCCGCCGATTCGGGCCTGCGCACCGGGCGACGCCTGTCCCACGCGACGTTCCTCGACCTGCCGGGCGTGCCTCGCCCGCTGCTGGTCGCGGACGCGATGCTGAACGTCGCGCCCAACCTGGCCGCCAAGCGCGACATCGTCGCCTGCACGGTCCTGCTCGCGCAGGCGCTCGGCATTGCCGCGCCGAACGTGGCGCTGCTCGCGGCGAAGGGCACGGTCGCGCCGGCCTTCCCCTCGACCAGCGAGGCGGCGGCACTGAAGTCGATGGCGATCCAGGGGGCCTTCCCGGGCGCTGTCGTCGACGGCCCGATGACCCCGGACGTCGCGCTGTCGGCGGAGGCCGCGCGCGCGCACGGCACCAAGTCCGCGGTGGCCGGGCACGCCGACGTGCTGGTCGCCCCGTCGATGGAAGCCGCGACGATGGTACTGCGCACGCTGACGGGCCTCGCCGGCGGACTGGCCGCCGGCATCGTCCTCGGCGCGCGCGTGCCGATCGTGCTGCCGCAGCAGCACGACGCGATGGACGCGCGCATCGCCTCGTGCGTTCTCGCCAGACTCGTGGCCATCGCCGGGGCAAACGCGCCCCGCGCTGGCCCGTCGACGCCCGCCCCGCGCGCCGCCGAGTCCGGTACGCCGGTCGCAGCGTAGCCGCTACGACTTCCGCACCGCGCGCACGCGCGGTACCGACGGCACCGCGGCGATCACCTTCGCGCCCGCCACGCAGTCGACGAAATAGCGGCGGCGCCCGCTGATCTCCTCCTCGACCAGCCCGTGGATGTCGGTGTCGAAGCCGGGGAAGCGTTCGTTGAAATCCCGCGCGAACTGCAGGTACTTGACGATCTGGCGGTTGAAGCGCTCGCCGGGGATGAGCAGCGGGATGCCCGGCGGGTAGGGCGTGAGGAGCGCGCTGGTGACGCGACCTTCGAGGTCGTCGATCTCCACCCGCTCGATCTCGCGGTGTGCCATGCGCGCGAAGGCGTCGGCCGGCTTCATCGCCGGCTCGAGGTTCGAGACGTACATCTCCGTGGTCAGGCGCCCGATGTCGTTGGCCTTGTAAATGCCGTGGATCGAGTCGGACAGCTCGCGCAGGCCGATCTTCTCGTAGCGCGGATGGGCCTGCACGAATTCCGGCAGCACCTTCCACAGCGGGTTGTTGGCGTCGTAGTCGGCCTTGAACTGCTGCAGCGCCGTCAGCATCGTGTTCCAGCGGCCCTTGGTGATGCCGATCGTGAACATGATGAAGAACGAGTAAAGCCCGGTCTTCTCGACGATCACGCCGTGCTCCGCGAGGTACTTGGTGACGATCGACGCCGGGATGCCGTGCTCGGCGAACTCGCCGGCGACGTCGAGGCCGGGGGTGAGCACCGTCGCCTTGATCGGATCGAGCATGTTGAAGCCGGGGGCGATCTCGCCGAAGCCGTGCCACTTGTCGTTCGTGCCGAGCATCCAGTCCTCGCGGCTGCCGATGCCTTCCTCCGCAAGGCGGTCCGGCCCCCAGACCTTGAACCACCACGAGTCGCCGAACTCCTCGTCGACCTTGCGCATCGCGCGCCGGAAGTCGAGCGCCTCCATGATCGACTCCTCGACGAGCGCCGGCCCGCCGGGGGACTCCATCATCGCCGCCGCGACGTCGCACGAGGCGATGATCGCGTACTGCGGCGACGTCGAGCTGTGCATCAGGTACGCCTCGTTGAACCGGTGCCGGTCGAGCTGCCGGTTCTCGCTGTACTGGACCAGGATCTGCGAGGCCTGCGACAGCCCGGCGAGCAGCTTGTGCGTTGACTGCGTCGAGAACACCAGCGCGTCGCGGCTGCGCGGGCGGTCCTTGCCGATGGCGTGCATGCCGCGGTAGAACTCGTGGAACGTCGCGTGCGGCAGCCAGGCCTCGTCGAAGTGCAGCGTGTCGATGTGGCTGCCGAGCATCTCCTTGATCGCGTCGACGTTGTAGAGGATGCCGTCGTAGGTGCTCTGCGTGATCGTGAGGATGCGCGGCTTCGACTTCACGTCCTTCGCGAACGGGTGCGCGCGGATCTTGCGCTCGATGTTCTCCCAGCGGAACTCGCTCTGCGGGATCGGCCCGATGATGCCGACGTGGTTGCGCGTCGGCGTCAGGAACACCGGGATCGCGCCCGTCATCGTGATCGCGTGCAGGATCGACTTGTGGCAGTTGCGGTCGACGACGACGACGTCCCCCGGCGCGACCGTCGCGTGCCAGACCATCTTGTTCGACGACGACGTGCCGTTGGTGACGAAGAACAGCTCGTCGGCGTTGAAGATGCGCGCGGCGTTGCGCTCGGAGGCCGCGACCGGCCCGGAGTGGTCGAGGAGCTGGCCGAGCTCGTCCACCGAGTTGCACACGTCGGCGCGCAGCATGTTCTCGCCGAAGAACTGGTGGAACATCTGCCCGACCGGGCTCTTCAGGAAGGCGACGCCGCCGGAGTGGCCGGGGCAGTGCCACGAGTAGCTGCCGTCGTTGGCGTAGTGCACGAGCGCGCGGAAGAACGGCGGGGCGAGGCCGCCGAGGTACGCGCGGGCCTCCCGGCCGATGTAGCGCGCGACGAACTCGGGCGTGTCCTCGTTCATGTGGATGAAGCCGTTCAGCTGGCGCAGGATGTCGTTCGGGATGTGGCGCGAGGTGCGCGTCTCGCCGTGCAGGAACACCGGGATCTCGGCGTTGCGGAAGCGGATCTCCTCGACGAACGCGCGCAGGTTGGCGAGCGCCGCCCGCGCCTCCTCGGGCGTGCGGAACTCCTCGTCGTCGATCGACAGCACGAAGGCGCTCGCGCGGCTCTGCTGCTGGGCGAAGCTCGTCAGGTCGCCGTAGCTCGTGACGCCGAGCACCTCGAGCCCCTCGGCCTCGATCGCGCGGGCGAGCGCGCGGATGCCGAGGCCGCTCGCGTTCTCGGAGCGGAAATCCTCGTCGATGATGATGACCGGAAAGCGGAACTTCATCGGCAACTCCCGCGGCGGACGCCGCACTGCGTTTCGTGAGCGCCGGGACGGCGGCGCCGCCCGGCAGAATCGTGGCAATTCTGCGCCGGCGCGGCGGCGGACGCGAGGCCCGCGATGCCGCGCGGCGGGCCTGCGGCCCCGTGGCTTGGCGCCGGCGCAACAGTCGCCGCTTCCCGGCCGGGCGGTCGGCGGCGGGGGCGGCGAGCGCACTCCCCGGCGGTGGCGGCCGCGCGGACCTACATTCTCGGCAGGGTGACGCCCTGCTGGCCCTGGTACTTGCCGCCCCGGTCCTTGTAGGAGGTCTCGCAGACCTCGTCGGACTCGAAGAAGATCACCTGCGCCACGCCCTCGTTGGCGTAGATCTTCGCCGGCAGTGGGGTCGTGTTCGAGAACTCGAGCGTCACGTAGCCCTCCCACTCGGGCTCGAACGGGGTCACGTTGACGATGATGCCGCAGCGGGCGTAGGTGCTCTTGCCGAGGCAGATCGTGAGCACGTTCCTCGGGATGCGGAAGTACTCCACCGTGCGCGCGAGGGCGAACGAGTTCGGCGGGATGATGCAGACGTCGCCCGTGAAGTCGACGAACGAGCCGGCGTCGAAGGCCTTCGGGTCGACGATCGTCGAGTTGATGTTGGTGAAGATCTTGAATTCGCTGCTGCAGCGGATGTCGTAGCCGTAGCTCGACGTGCCGTAGGAGACGATGCGCCGGCCGTTCACCTCGCGCACCTGGCCGGGCTCGAACGGCTCGATCATGCGGTGCTCGGCCGCCATGCGGCGGATCCACTTGTCCGACTTGATCACCTCGGTCTCCCCTCCCGCGGCGCCGGTGTCACGTGTTCTGGATGACGATGCTCGGGAACTTGGCGCTGAAGTCTTCGGCCTTGCGCGCCACCGCGACCGCCGTCTTGCGCGCGATCTCGCGGTACATCTCGGCGACCTTGCCGTCCGGGTCCGCGACCACCGTCGGGCGTCCGGAGTCGGCCTGCTCGCGGATGCGGATGTCGAGCGGCAGGCTGCCGAGGAACGGCACGTCGTAGTCCTTGCACATCGTCTCGGCGCCGCCGGTGCCGAAGATGTGCTCGGCATGGCCGCACTTGCTGCAGACGTGGATGCTCATGTTCTCGACGATGCCGACGATCGGCACGCCGACCTTGTCGAACATCTTGAGCCCCTTGCGCGCGTCGATCAGCGCGATGTCCTGGGGCGTCGTCACGATCACCGCGCCCGTCACCGGCACCTTCTGCGACAGCGTGAGCTGGATGTCGCCCGTGCCGGGCGGCATGTCGACGATCAGGTAGTCGAGGTCGCGCCAGCGGGTGTCCTTGAGCAGCTGCTCAAGGGCCTGCGTCACCATCGGTCCACGCCAGACCATCGGGGTGTCGACGTCGATCAGGAAGCCGATCGACATCGCCTGGATGCCGTAGGCCTCCATCGGCTCGATCGTCTTGCCGTCGACGGACTCCGGACGGCCGCTGATGCCGAGCATCGTCGGCTGCGAGGGGCCGTAGATGTCGGCGTCGAGAATGCCGACCTTCGCCCCCTCCGCGGCGAGCGCGAGCGCGAGATTCACGGCGGTGGTCGACTTGCCGACGCCGCCCTTGCCGCTCGCGATCGCGACGATGTTCTTGACGCCCGGCACGAGCTTGACGCCGCGCTGCACGGCGTGCGCGGTGATCTTCTGCGTGACGTTGACGGTGATGCGACCAACGCCGGGAATCGCGGCGATCGCGTCCGTGGCCCGCTTGCGCATGGCCGCGTGCTGGCTCTTCGCGGGATAGCCGAGCTGGATGTCCACGGTGACGTCGCCGCCGTCGACCCTGATCGCGCGAACCAGCTTGCCGGCGACGAGGTCCTTGCCGAGGTTGGGGTCGACGACCGTGGCGAGCCGGGCCGAGACGTCGCCTTCGGTAATGGCCATGGGATGCTCCGGGAAATCGGTGGGGCGCCGGCGGCGCGCCAAAGCTGCGCATTCTACCCGCTTCCCCCGGCACGGCCACGGTAGCAAAACCCCGCTTTGCTAGAATGGATTCCCTACCCGCCCGCAGGATCCGCCCGATGATTTCGCAGCACCGGAAACTGTTCGTCACCACGGCGCTGCCGTACGCGAACGGCCCGTTCCACATCGGGCACGTCATGGAGTACATCCAGGCCGACATCTGGGTGCGCTTCCAGCGGCTGCAGGGGCACGAGGTGCACTTCGTCTGCGCCGACGACGCGCACGGCGCGCCGATCATGCTGAAAGCGGAGAGCGAGGGGGTGACGCCGCAGGCGCTGGTCGCCCGGATCGCCGCGACGCGCCCGAAGCACCTCGACGGCTTCCACGTCAGCTTCGACCACTGGCACTCGACGGACTCGCCCGAAAACGTCGCGCTGTCGCAGGACGTCTACCGCAAGCTCAACGCGGCGGGCCTGATTGACGTGCGCACGATCGAGCAGTACTTCGATCCCGTCAAGGCGATGTTCCTGCCGGACCGCTACATCAAGGGCGAGTGCCCGAAGTGCGGGGCAAAGGACCAGTATGGCGACGCCTGCGAGAACTGCAGCTCCGTCTACGCGCCCACCGACTTGAAGCACCCCTACTCGACGCTGTCGGGCGCGGTGCCGGTGCTGAAATCGTCCGAGCATTACTTCTTCCGGCTGTCCGACCCGGCGTGCGTTGCCTTCCTGCGCGAGTGGGCGCTCGGCGGGCGCCTGCAGGCCGAGGTCGCGAACAAGGCACGCGAGTGGCTCGACGCCGATGGCGGCAAGGGGCTCGTCGACTGGGACATCTCGCGCGACGCGCCGTACTTCGGAATACGGATACCGGACCTGCCACCCGGGGCGCCGGCCAAGTTCTTCTACGTGTGGCTCGACGCGCCGATCGGCTACCTCGCGAGCCTGAAGGCGCACCTCGACCGCCGCGGCGTCGACTTCGCCGCCTTCCTCGCCGATCCCGCGCTCGAGCAGGTGCACTTCATCGGCAAGGACATCATCTACCACCACACGCTGTTCTGGCCGGCGATGCTCAAGTTCGCCGGCGCGCCTTACAAGGTGCCGGACCGCGTGCACGTGCACGGCTTCATCACCTTCTCCGGCGAGAAGATGTCGAAGTCGCGCGGCACCGGCGTCAGTCCCGACGTCTACCTCGACCTCGGGCTCGATCCCGAGTGGCTGCGCTACTACCTCGCGGCGAAGCTCAACTCGCGCGTCGAGGACCTCGACTTCAATCCCGACGACTTCCTCGCGCGGGTCAACAGCGACCTGATCGGCAAGTACGTGAACATCGCGAGCCGCGCCGCGCCGTTCCTCACGCGCCACTTCGAGGGCAGGCTCGGCACGCCCGCCGAGTCCGCAAGCGACCGCGCGAACCGGCTCACGATCGCGCAGACCGATGCGGAGCTTGCCCGCGCGAACTACGAGGTGCGGGAATTCGGGCGCGTGCTGCGCGACGCGATGCGCATCGCCGACCGCCTGAACGAGGCGTTCGACGCCGCGGAGCCGTGGGTGCTCGCGAAGGACCCGTCGGCGCGCGACCGGCTCCAGACCGTCTGCTCGCAGGCGCTGCACGGCTTCCAGCTCCTCACCGTGATGCTCGCGCCGGTGCTGCCGCGCATCGCGAGCCGTGTCGCGCGGGAGCTCTTCGGCCTCGACCGCGAGCTCGCGTGGAGCGATGCGTGGCGCGACCCGCAGGCCGTGCGTCCGTTCAAGCACCTGATGCAGCGCATCGACCCGAAGCAGATCGACGCCCTGCTCGAGGGCCCCAAGGCGACGCTCGCCTCCGCGCCCGGCAAAGCGCTGACCGCGCACTCGGGGGGTAGCGCGAAGCCCGTGGTCACAGCCAACCCGCCACCATCCGCATCGGCCCCCGTGGTCGCGGGCGCGAGCGGCGTGGCAGGGACGCCGGCGACGATCGGCATCGACGACTTCACCAGGGTGGACCTGCGCATCGCGCGGATCGTCGCGGCCGATGCCGTCGAGGGCGCCGACAAGCTGGTGCGGCTCACGCTGGATGTCGGCGAGGGCCGCCACCGCACCGTGTTCGCAGGCATCAAGGCCGCGTACCGGCCCGAGGACCTCGTCGGCCGGCTGACGCCGATGGTGGCGAATCTCGCACCGCGCAAGATGAAATTTGGCGTCTCCGAGGGGATGGTGCTCGCTGCCAGCGGCGATGGCCCGGGCGTGTTTCTGCTCGCGCCGGACGCGGGTGCGACGCCCGGCATGCGCGTCAAATGACCCGTACGCGGCGGACCGCGCGACAGGCGCAGGCCGTGACGAGGTGAACGCGGCGCTGCCCTCGTTCCCGCTTTACGCTGTCCTCGGCGCGATAGCCGCGTGGCTCGCGATCGGCACCGTGGGCCTCGCCGCGCCCCGGCAGCTCCGCTTCGTCAGCCGCGTGCTGTTCCCGCTGGGCTCGGCCATCGGTCTCGGCCTCGCGATCGTCGCCTTCCTCGCGCTCGGCGACGCTCCCTCGACGCTCGTCCTGCCGCTCGGCCTGCCGGACCTGCCGTTCCACGTGCGGCTCGATCCCCTGTCGGCGTTCTTCCTGCTGATCCTCGGATCCGCGGGAGCGGCGATCTCGCTGTTCTCGGTCGGCTACTTCCGCTCGAGCGAGGGCACGGCGCCGGGGCTCATCTGCTTCCTGTACCACGCGTTCCTCGCGGCGATGGCGGCGGTGCTGGTGGCCGACGACGCCTACCTGTTCATGGTCGCGTGGGAGACGATGGCCCTGTCGTCCTACTTTCTCGTCACCACCGAGCACCGCATCCCGGAGATCCGGCGGGCGGGCTTCCTCTACCTGCTGATCGCGCACGTCGGCGCGATCGGCATCCTGCTCTGCTTCGGCGTGCTGCAGGGCGGAACCGGCGACTACTCGTTCGACGGCATGCGCTCGGCGACACTGCACGGCGCGTGGCCGAGCGCGGCCTTCCTGCTGGCGCTGTTCGGGTTCGGCGCGAAGGCCGGACTCCTGCCCCTGCACGTTTGGCTCCCGGAGGCCCATCCCGCGGCGCCCTCGCCGGTTTCGGCACTGATGAGCGGCGTGATGCTGAAGACCGCGATCTACGGCCTGCTTCGCGTCACCTTCGACCTGCTCGGCAATCCGCTCTGGTGGTGGGGTGTCGTCGCGCTCTCGCTCGGTCTCATCACCGCGCTCTTCGGCGTCATCTTCGCGGCGGTCCAGACCGACATGAAGCGACTGCTCGCGTACTCGTCGATCGAGAACATCGGCATCATCGTCGCCGGCATCGGGCTCGCGGTGCTGTTCTCGGCCTACGGGAAGGGCCTGCTGTCGGCGATCGCCATGATCGCGGTGCTCTACCACGTGCTCAACCACGCGTTCTTCAAGAGCCTGCTGTTCCTCGCCACGGGCTCGGTGCTGCACTCGACCCGCGAGCGCAGCCTCGGCAAGCTCGGCGGCCTGATCCACCGCATGCCCTGGGTGGCGTGGCTCGCGCTGGTCGGCACCCTGGCGAGCGCCGGACTGCCGCCGTTGAACGGCTTCGTGTCGGAGTGGCTGCTGCTGCAGGCATTCCTGTTCACGCCCAGCCTGCCGCAGTCGTTCGTCAACATGCTGGTGCCGCTCGCCGCCGGGGCGCTCGTGCTCGCCGCCGCGCTGGCCGCCTACGTCATGGTCAAGTTCTACGGCGTCATCTTCCTCGGGCAGCCGCGTGAACCCAATCTCGCCAACGCGCACGATGCCGGCCGCTTCGAGCGCGTCGCGCTCTCCTACCTCGCGGCGGGCTGCGTCCTGCTGGGCGTCTTCCCCACGGCGGTGATCGAACTGCTCGATCCCGTCAGCCGGATGCTGGTCGGCGCGAGCGCCGTTCCCGCCGGCGGCGGCAGCTGGCTCGTGCTCGCCCCGATCAGCGAGGATCGCGCCAGCTACAGCCCGATGGTCGTGCTCCTCGCGATCGTCGTCGTCGTGCTCGTCACGGTCTATGTCGTGCATCGCCTGTACCACGGTCGCGTCCGTCGCGCGCCACCGTGGGACTGCGGCTTCCCGCTGCAAACCTCTCGCATGCAGGACACGGCCGAGGGCTTCGGGCAGCCCATCCGGCAGGTGTTCGAGCCGTTCTTCCGCATGGAACGCGAGCTGCCGTCGCCATTCGACACCGCGCCCCGCTACTCGGTGCGGATCGCGGATCGCTTCTGGCACGCGCTGTACCTGCCCGTCGCGAAGGCAGCGGACGCGCTGGCCCGGCTCGTCGGATTCATCCAGCAGGGACGGATCTCGGTGTACCTCACCTACAGCTTCGTCACGCTGCTGGCGCTGCTGGCCTTCGTCCGATGACGCTCGCCGGCCTCCTGTCGCAGGTGCTGCAGGTCGCGCTCGCATTGGCGCTCGCTCCGCTCCTGGTCGGCTGGATCAACCAGTGCCGCGCGTGGCTGCAGAACCGCAGCGCCCCGTCGATGTTCCTGCCCTACCGCACGATCCGCAAGCTGTTCATGAAGGACGCGGTGGTCGCCGAGAACGCGTCGCCGATCTTCCGCACGATGCCGTACGTCGTGTTCGGCGCGATGTGCTGCGCGGCGGCGATCGTCCCGTCGCTGGCGACCGACCTGCCGTTCGCGCGCGCCGCCGACGCGATCGCGCTGGTCGGCCTGTTCGCGCTCGCCCGCGTCTTCATCTCCCTGGCGGCGATGGACATCGGCACGTCGTTCGGCTCGCTCGGCGCGCGGCGGGAGATGTTCATCGGCTTCCTCGCCGAACCCGCGCTGCTCATGGTGCTCTTCACGGCGTCGCTCATCTCGGGCTCGACGTCGCTGCCGACGATCGTGGAGACCCTCGCGCACCGCGAGTTCGCGATCTATCCGAGCCTGGCGCTCGCCGGCGTCGCGTTCGCGATGGTGTCGCTCGCCGAGAATGCGCGCATCCCGGTCGACAATCCCGCGACCCACCTCGAGCTCACCATGATCCACGAGGCGATGGTGCTCGAGTACTCGGCACGCCACCTCGCGCTGATCGAGTGGGCGTCGGCGCTGAAGCTGTTCAACTACTCCTGCATCGGCCTTGCGATCTTCATGCCGGTCGGCATCGCCGAGGGCAGCACGAACTGGCTCGCCATCATGGCCGCGGTGCCGATCCTCGTCGCCAAGCTCATGGTCGGCGGCTTCGCGCTCGCCCTGATCGAGACGCTGTCGGCGAAGATGCGGATCTTCCGCGCCCCCGAGTTCCTCGGCACGGCGTTCCTGCTCGCCGTGCTGGCGATGCTCGTGAACCTCCTGCTCGGCAGCTAGCCGCCGCGTGACCACCGTCCCCCTCTACGCGCAGTTCATCAACCTGCTGGCGGCGATCCTGCTGCTGCTGTCGTTCGCGATGCTCTCGCAGCGACGCGTGCTCTCGCTGATCGACCTCTTCGCCGCGCAGGGACTGGCGCTCGCCGCGTCCACCGCGATCGTCGCCTACGGCACCGGACAGACACATCTCTACGCCTCTGCCGGGCTGACGCTGGTCCTGAAGGTGTTCCTGCTGCCCTGGATCCTCTACCGCCTGATGCGGCGCCTGGACGTCCGCTGGGACGTCGAGGGACTGATCAACATCCCGTCGACGATGCTGATCGGCATCGTGCTCGTCGTGTTCTCCTTCAACCTGGCGTTACCGATCTCGCAACTCGCCAGCACGATCACGCGCTCGACGCTCGGCATCGCGATGGCCTGCGTGATGCTCTCGTTCCTGATGATGATCACGCGGCGCAAGGCCATTCCCCAGGTGATCGGCTTCCTGTCGATGGAGAACGGGCTGTTCTTCGCCGCCACCAGCGCCACCTACGGCATGCCGATGGTCGTCGAGCTCGGCATCGCGCTCGACGTGCTGGTGGGGATGCTGATCCTCGGCGTGTTCTTCTTCCAGATCCGCGAGCAGTTCGACAGCCTCGACCTCAAGCACCTCGAGAAGTTGAAGGAGGACGCGTGAGTCCTCGCACGGTGTGCGGTCACAAGGAGGACGCGTGAGCACGGCGGGCGAAGCCCAGGACGACCGTGCGCGGCGGGCGAAGCCCAGACCCGAAGGGCCCGTCGCCGCGCACGGGCGCAGCGACCGACGCGCAACCGATCAATTCGCGATGTCCGTCCAGGGAGGTCGCCGAAGGGCCCGTCGCCGCGCGAGCGCGCCCGGCCGACGCGCGAGTCGTCGCATCGCGCATCGGCGCAAGGAGGCCGGCGTGAGTCCTCGCACGGTGTGCGGTCACAAGGAGGACGCGTGAGCACGACGGGCG
>Ga0209391_10000651_pt1 | contig 16894 bp, 17 predicted proteins | sample PPLLak3March2015_FD_187246 | JGI IMG/M metagenome (GOLD analysis project Ga0209391, IMG submission 187246) | Freshwater sediment microbial communities from Prairie Pothole Lake near Jamestown, North Dakota, USA - PPLs Lake P7 Core (1) Depth... | ecosystem: Environmental > Aquatic > Freshwater >... | reverse complement strand
GTGTAGCCGCCCGGCCACGGCTCGATGCAGGTGTCGAGGTAGAGCGCGCCCTTCTCCCAGCACAGCTGGATCAGCGCGATGCTCGATACGTCGACCGAGAGGTTCAGCAGGAAATCGCCACGACCCACGATCGGATCGAGCACGTTCTTGTGGTTCTCGCGGGTGAGCGGGTGCTTTATGAAGCGCACGCCATACTCGGCGGCGACCTTCTCGCCCGCCTCTTCGGCAGTGACGATCGTGATCTGGTCGGGCTGGATGCCGACGTGCCGCAGGATCAGCGGCAGCACGCCCTGGCCGATGCTGCCGAAGCCGACGAAGATCAGGCGCCCGGGAAAGGCGACGTGGATCGGGTAATTGCTCATGATTGCTCGCGACTGCACGTCATGGATTGAAACGATGATCGTCGGGGTAGTTTACCCATATTCGTCGTCGGGTCACCCCTCGCGATCGTCGTGCCGCAGCGCGTAGCGGTCAGCCGCGCAGCGCGCCTTCGCGCCAGTGCGGCGGCACCGTGCGGTCGTAGCCGGGCAGCGCCTCGACCCGGCGAATCCAGCGCGCGATCGCGGGGTACGTGGTCTCCATCGGCAGGAAACGCGAGCGCAATTCGCCGGCCTCGCGCTTCTCCATGGCGCGCAGCAGCAGCATGATGCCCGGGAAAACGACCATGTCCGCGGCGGACACCTGCTCGCCGACCAGCCAGTCGGACGAACTGAGCCGCCCCTCGATCGTGCGGGCCTCGCCCGCGACGATGTGCATCGCGCGGGTGACCTCCTCGGCGCGCTCGTCCATGTTCTCGAAGAACACGGCATAGACGATCTGCATCAGGTGGCTTTCGGCGTAGGCCTGGTATTCGCAGATCACCCGCATGATCGTGCCCGCTTCCTCGGGCGTGCGGCCGAAGATCGGCGGCTCGGGATGCCGGCGGTCGAGATAGAGCAGGCAGGCGAGCGACTCGAAGACGATGAATTCGCCGTCCTTCAGCACCGGTACGCGGCCGCGCGGGTTCATGCGCAGCATCTGCGGCGACTTGTGCTCCTGCATCGAAAACTGCAGCAGGTGCGACTCGTAGGCCAGCCGCTTGTACTCGAGCGCCAGTTGCACCCGCCACGAGTAGGGGCTTCCGCTGCCCCAGTAGAGTTCGAGCGACATGCAGTATCCTCTTGCCATCTGCGCATCCGCAAAGGCGCGGCCGCGCGATTGTACTGATGCGACCCGCACCGCGGTACTTTCATGGCCAGGAGTGTCGAACCATGAGCAGCACGCACACGTTGATCCAGGCCGAGGCGCTCGCGGAACGGCTCGGGGATTCCCGGTTGCGGATCTTCGACTGCCGCTTCGACCTCGCACGCCCGGAGTCGGGACGCGAGCGCTACCTCGACGAGCATCTGCCCGGCGCCGTCTATGCGGACCTCAACCGCGACCTGTCGGCGCCAGCGACCGCGACGTCGGGCCGTCACCCGCTGCCATCACCCACGACCTTCGAAGCACGACTGCGCGCGTGGGGAGTCAATGCCGGGTCGTTCGTCGTCGCCTACGATGACGGGAACGGCGCACATGCGGCCCGGCTATGGTGGATGCTGCGCTGGCTCGGTCACGACGAGGTCATGGTGCTCGACGGCGGCATGCGCCGCTGGCTCGCGCTCGGCCTGCCACTTGACGATGCCGTGCCGGTGCCCGCCAGCGGAGACTTCGTCGCGCGGCTGCGCCCGGAGCGCACTGCGGACGCAGCGACGGTTCTGGTGGCGGCCCGCGACGCGACCGCGCGCGTGATCGACGTGCGGGCGCCCGAGCGCTATCGGGGCGAGGTCGAACCGATCGACGCGGTCGCGGGGCACGTCCCCGGCGCGCGCAACCACCCGTTCACTGCGAGCCTCGACGCCCAGGGGCGCTTCCTGCCGCCCGACGAACTGCACCGCCAGCTGTCGGCGAGTCTCGACGGCGTGCCCGCCCACCGGACGATCGCGATGTGCGGTTCGGGCGTCACCGCCTGTCACCTGCTGCTTGCGCTCGAGCATGCCGGACTCAGTGGCGCGCGCCTCTACCCCGGCTCCTGGAGCGAGTGGTCGAGCGACCCGGCCCGCCCGGTCCGCACCGGCGAATCGGCCTGAGCGGCGGCCGCCGAAGGCGAACTTTTCCCGGCGGCTTCTGCTATCGTTCGCGCCACTTTTTGCCCCCCCGGCCCGGAGCCGACGAGAGTGCACAACCCCGCGCGCAAGCCCGCCGCAGGCGGCCCCTGGAAGATCGAGGACTCGCTCGACCTGTATGGCGTGAACGCCTGGGGCAATGGCTATTTCGGCATCAACGCGGAGGGCCACGTCGTGGTGCGCCCGGACCAGACGGCCGACCACGAGATCGACCTGCACGAGGTGATCCGCGGGCTCGAGGCACGCGATTTGACGACGCCGGTCGTGGTGCGCTTCTCCGACATCCTGCGCCATCGCCTGAAACGCCTGCACGACGCGTTCGCGAGCGCAATCGCCGAGAACGACTATCGCAACAGCTACAGCGCGGTCTTTCCGATCAAGGTCAACCAGCAGCGCCTCGTGGTCGAGGAGGTCTACGGCTACGGCCGCGAATTCGGCTTCGGGCTCGAGGTGGGCTCCAAGCCGGAACTGCTCGCGGTCATGGCGATGACCGAGGGCGAGTCCGAGCGGATGATCGTCTGCAATGGCTTCAAGGACGACAGCTACATCGAGGCGGTGATCCTCGCGACCAAGCTCGGTCGCACGATCATCCCGGTAGTCGAGAACTTCGACGAGCTTGGCCTGATCCTCAAGCACGCCCGCGCCTACGAAGTGCGCCCGCGCATCGGCGTGCGCGTCAAGCTCGCGAGCGAGGGCGCCGGCCGCTGGCGCGAGTCGTCGGGCGAGAAGTCGAAGTTCGGCCTGTTCGTCACCGAGATCCTCGAGCTGTTCCGCGTGCTCCGCGAGGCAGGGATGGAGGACTGCCTGCAGCTCGTGCACTGCCATCCGGGCAGCCAGCTGCAGGACATCCGCCGCGTCAAGGACGCCGTGAACGAGCTCGCGCACGTCTATGCGGAGCTCAAGCTGATGGGCGCGGGGCTGCGCTACATCGACGTCGGCGGTGGCCTCGGCGTCGACTACGACGGCAGCCGCACCAACTACGCGTCGTCGATGAACTACACGCTCGCGGAATACGCGAGCGACGTCGTCTACCGGATCGCGAGCGTCTGCAACGCGCGCGGCATCGACCATCCCGTGATCGTCAGCGAGTCGGGGCGGGCCATCGCCGCCCACCACAGCCTGCTCGTGTTCAACACGCTCGGCAGCTCCGCACTCGATCGCTTCACGGTCAGCGAACAGGACTCGCGGGAACTCGCCGGCGACGCGGAAGTGCCGCAACCGGTGCGCGACCTGCGCGACGCGTACCGCTCGGTCACCGAGCGGCGGCTCGTCGAGTGCTACCACGATGCGCAGCAGGCGCGCGAGCAGGCGCTGCAGATGTTCAACCTCGGTTATCTGAGCCTCGAGCACCGCGGCCTGGTCGAACGGCTGTACTGGGCCACCTGCGCGAAGATCCGCGACTTCTGCCGGCGGCTCGAGACCGTGCCGGAGGAACTGCAGGGCCTCGAGGCCATCCTGAGCGACATCTACTTCTGCAACTTCTCGGTGTTCCAGTCGCTGCCCGACAGCTGGGCGATCGACCAGCTGTTCCCGCTGATGCCGATCCACCGCCTCGATGAGCAACCGGTCCGCAACGCGGTTCTGGCGGACATCACCTGCGACTCCGACGGCAAGATCGACCGCTTCGTGAGCCTGCGCGAGACCAAGCGCACGCTCGAGTTGCACGAACTGCGCGCAGGCGAGCCCTATTACCTCGCCGCGTTCATGGTCGGCGCCTACCAGGAAACGCTCGGCGACCTGCACAACCTGTTCGGCGACACGCACGTCGTGCACATCAAGCTGCACGAAGAGGGCGGCTGGTGGATCGAGGAGACGGTCAAGGGCGACACCGCGGCCGAGGTGCTGCGCTACATGCGCTACGACGTGGACCGTCTGCTGCCGCAGCTCGCTCGCGACTGCGAGCGCGCCGTGCGCGAGGGCCGTCTGTCGCTGTCCGAGAGCCAGGCACTGCGGCGCTTCTACGACGGGGAGCTCAACGGGTACACGTACCTCGAGCCGACGTGAGTCGCTTCGCCGCCTTGTTTGCTCGGTTGGACGCTGCATTACTGTCCGTAGCTGCTGCGTCCCGGGCGGGCGCAGGGGTCGGATTCGCCGGGTCGCCGTGAACCCTTCCATGGGGGCTCCCGGCGCGGCGTCCATGCCGCGCAGGGCCCGTCGAACCCGACCCCTGCGCCCGCCCGGGACGCAGCACCGACTGCAGGTGACAGCGTCACCGACGCAAGCGCGGCAGCGTCAATGGCGCCGCCTTACTCGCGGCGCAGCGGTGAGCACGGCGGAGCGAATTCAGCCGTGCGTGCGCGAGGTGTGCCGGAGGGCAGGAACGGGCCGTCGCGCGACAGGACGTCGCGCGCGGAGCCCCCAGGGATGGGTTCACGGCGTCCCGTCCGTGCCCTCCGGCACACCTCGCGCACGCACGGCGCCACAATGAGCGGAGCAAAAAGTGGACCTGAAAACGACGATGGCGATTTTCGCGACGGTGTTCCTCGCCGAACTGGGCGACAAGACGCAACTGGCGACGGTGCTGTTCGCGTCGAACCGCCAGAACAGCGCGCTGTTCGTGTTCTTCGCCGCCGCGGCGGCCCTGGTCGCCTCGACGGCGATTGCGGTCGTTGCCGGCAGCACGCTGTCCCACTATGTGAACACCAGGCACCTCTCGATCATTGCGGGCGCCGGGTTCATCGTCATCGGCGCATGGACGCTGTGGGGTGCGCTGCGCGGCGGGTGAGCGTACCCGCGGCCCACGACGAAACGTCACGCAGGCGTCACGCATCCGTAACGTCGCTGGTGTCGAATGCAGACACCAGCCACACCGGACGCCGCGCCGTGCTCGAAGAACAGCTCGACCCCCGACCCCAACCCGACCAGTTTGCCCGCATCATCGCGGCACGCGCGATCGAAGCCGGCAGCGGCACGGATCGCGCGGCGTGGTTCCGCGGCTGGAACGATAGCGAAGGCGACTGGACGAACCTGCGCAACATCGAGCACTGGATCGATCGAGCACACGGCTGACAGTTGCCCACCGCCGCAGTCGGGACATAATCCCCTCGATCGACACGGATCAGGGGGAGACACTCCATGGGTATGAGGTTCACGCGCGCTATCGCGCTCGCCGCCGCACTGGCGGCATCGGTCGCAGCGTCCGCGGCGAAGGGCGCGACGCTCGACATCGGCACGCCGGAAGGCGCCATCGCGGCGTTCCGCAAGGTGCAGTGTTCCACCGAAGACAGCCGGCCCACCGTCTACTACTGGACAGGTGAGACCTACAGCCGCGTCCCGGGCGAGCCCGACCGCCTGCTGTTCCGCTTCGAGGGCATGAACGCGCGACAGTGCGTGACCGTGATGGACCCGATCCGCGGCCAGGGCTTCCGGCAGGTCTCGCGCGAGATCCTGTTCTACCAGGATCCGGCGACCGGGAAGATCATCGACGAGTGGCAGAATCCCTGGAGCGGCGAGACTGCCCAGGTCCTCCACATCGCCAACGATCCCGTCAACTTCCGCGCGCCGATTTTCCCGCTCAAGGCGGACGGCAAGCCGTTCGAAACGGACCTGCAGGTGATGGGCGATCACTGGTGGGGCACGACCACCGTGCCGCTCTTCTACCGCAACCCGCTCGGCGGGGATTTCCAGGACTACGTCGGCGGCACCTACCACGCCGTCGAGATGTTCAACTTCTTCGGGCGCATGTCCGACCTGACTGATCCGAAGACGCACTCCGCCGACGTCAATGTCGCCTGGGCGCGCATCTCCGACTGGCTGCCATGGATGAAGATGAGGGGCCGCGCGGGAAACCTTTATTTCAACGGCGCGGGTCGCAAGCTCGACAGCTACGCGGAATTACCCGCCGGCATGCGCGCGGCGATCGAGGCGCGTGGTCCGATCTACAAGGAGCCGCCGCCGGTCGACGACCAGCGCCCGAACGAGACGAGCTGGACTTACTTCAAGAAGCACGTGGAGGCGGCTCGCAAGCAGTAACCGGGAAGGGCGCGCGACCCTTTGCGCCAGCGCCCCCCTGTCCCGTTTTTTGCGCTGCATCAATGATTTAGGTTGCAGCACGCCATCGGTGTAGGTACTCTTGACTTTGGCGTTTTTTTCGGTTCCGTCGATGACGACCCTGTACGTTGGCAATCTGCCTTTCAGCGCCTCTGAAGACGAGATCCGCGGCCTGTTCGGCGAGCACGGCGCCGTGGACTCGGTGAAGATCATCACCGACCGCGACACGGGGCGACCCCGCGGCTTCGCATTCGTCGACATGCCGGCGGACGCCGCCCAGAAGGCCACCGCCGCGATGAATGGCTTCGAGATGAACGGTCGCGCGCTGCGCGTCAACGAAGCGCGCGAGCGGCCGCCACGCTCTCCCCGGGGCGGGGCTTCCGGGGGCGGCGGGGATCGCTGGTAGCCTCGACCGGACCAGCCAGGCGACCCCGAGCGAGCGATTTTTCCTTGATGGACATGAGCTTGTGCTAAGCTGCGCCGAGATCGTTGCCCGTCCGTGTCTTGCAGGGCGCCTCTCGGCGCCTGGTTTGTTAAGCCGAAACGTCTTCGATCAGGTGACAGGGATCGCCCGTGCACTGGCCTTGGAAAGGCCAGCGATGACTGGGCGTATCGGCTATTGATTGTCCTGTCGTTGTGTGTTGTTTTTTTCTTAGGATGTTCGAATGACCAAGATTTACGTGGGCAACCTGCCTTTCACGGCCACCGAGAGCGAAGTGCGTGACCTCTTCGCGCAGCATGGCACCGTCGAGTCCGTCGCCCTGCCGTCCGATCGTGAAACCGGTCGGCCGCGCGGCTTCGGCTTCGTCGAGATGCCGCAGGCTGATGCACAGCGCGCCATGCAGGCGCTCAACGGCTTCAACATGGGCGGTCGCCCGCTGCGCGTCAATGAAGCGCAGGATCGTCCCCGCACCGGCGGCGGCGGCGGCGGCGGTCGTCCCGGCGGCGGTGGCCGTCCGGGCGGCGGCTTCGGCGGCGGCGGCGGCGGTGGCGGCGGCTACGGTGGTGGCGGCGGCGGCGGCGGTCAGCGTCGCTGGTAATCGCCCCGGGCGCTGCGGCGCCTGAGCCGATCGAGACCAGGAAGGCCCGGGGCAACCCGGGCCTTCTTTTTTGTGCGCCCGTTCCGGCGTCGCGCAACCGTTACGTCGACTGGCTCCGCGCGCTCACCACAGATTTCGCAGCTGCGACGCAATGTCGATTCGCGGGCCTGCTGCAGCCGCGGCCTGGTTCGCCGTCTCTGGTTGCGCAGGCCACGCCGCCCGCTCGAAGCGTTCGAGCAGCGCTTCGGTCATGAAACGGCTGCGTGCCCCGTGGACGTAGCGGTCGCCGGTCGGCGACTGCTGCGTCACGTAGAAGCGAACCGGCGCGAGCAGGTGCAGCTCCTGCTTCGCGCGCGTCATCGCGACGTACAGCAACCGACGCTCTTCTTCGATCAGCTCGGGTCGGCCGGCCGAGAATTCGGAAGGGAAACTGCCATCCGTGACGTTCAGCACGTGCACCGCTTCCCACTCTTGCCCTTTCGCCGAGTGCACCGTCGACAGCACCAGGTAGTCCTCGTCGAGCAGCGGATCACCGGCGAGGTCGCCGCTCGCCTGCGGCGGGTCGAGCGTCAGCTCGGTGACGAACGACTCGCGCGTCGCGTACTGCGCCGAGAGCCGCTCGAGCTGCTCGAGGTCGCCGCGACGCACTGGCGCCATCTCGTAGAGTCGCTCGAGTTGCGGCTCGTACCAGGCCCGCACACGCGCCACCTGCCCTTCCCAGGCTGCGGATTCGGCCGCAATGGTCGCCATCATCGCGACGAACCCGGGCCAATGCTCGCGCGTCGCGGTGGGTACCGGATGATCCGCCAGCGCGTGCCAGCGGAAACCAGAGGCCTCGAACGCGTCGCAGGCTCGCTCGGAGTACGCCGGGCCCATGCCCGGCATCAGTTGCAGCACGCGGAACCCGGCAATCCGGTTGCGCGGATTGTCGGCCCAGCGCAGCACCGCGAGCAGGTCCTTGACGTGTGCGGCTTCGAGGAACTTGAGCCCGCCGTACTTGACGTAGGGGATGTTGCGACGCATCAGCTCGAGCTCGAGCACGTCGCTGTGATCGGCGTTGCGGAACAGCACGGCCTGTCGCCGCAGGTCGATGCCGCGCTCGCGACACTCGAGCACCCGCTCGACGACGTAGCCGGCCTGCGCCTGGTCGTCCTGCACCGTCACGTAGCGCGGTTTCGCGCCGCCCTCGCGAGTGCTGCGCAGGAACTTGCGGAACTGCCGACCGCCGTCGGCCATCAGCGCGTTGGCTGCATCGAGCACCGGCTGCGTCGAGCGGTAGTTCTCCTCGAGCGTGACGACGTGCGCCGGCGGTGAGAAGCGCTCCGGAAACTCGAGGATGTTCTCGACCGTGGCACCTCGGAACGAATAGATCGACTGCGCGTCGTCGCCCACGACCGTGACACCGATCCCGTCGGGCTTCAAGCGCAGCAGGATCTCCGCCTGCAGCCGGTTCGTGTCCTGGTACTCGTCCACCAGCACCTGGTCGAACTGCGCGCCGATCTCGCGGGCCAGCGCCGGGTCGCCCATCATTACGTGCCAGTAGAGCAGCAGGTCGTCGTAGTCGAGCGCCTGCTGCGCGAGCTTTTCCTCGACGTAAGCGCGATAGAGTTCGGTGAGCTGCTGCTCCCAGTCCAGGCACCACGGATACGCGGTCTCGAGCGTGTGCCGCAACGGCTGCTGGCTGTTGATCCGGTGCGAGTAGATGCCGAGGCAGGTGTCCTTGCGCGGAAACCGCTTCTCGGTCTTCGAATATCCGAGCCGGTGGCGCACGACGTCCATCAGATCCGCCGCGTCGCCCCGGTCGAGCACGCTGAACGACGGCTCGAGGCCGAGGCGTTGCGCATGCTGGCGGATCAGCCGGTTACCGATCGCGTGGAAGGTGCCGGACCAGGGCAGCCGCAGCGCGGACGGCAAAGCCGCGCCGGGCTTTGCAGCGGCCAGCGCCTGCGCGACGACGCGTTGCGCGCGGCGCGTCATCTCGAGTGCCGCGCGGCGCGTGAACGTGAGCAGCAGCAGCCGCTCGGGCGGGACGCCCCGCAGCAGGAAGTAAGCGACGCGATGCGCCAGCGTGTTGGTCTTGCCGGTACCAGCGCCGGCAATGACCAGCAAGGCCGAGGCGCGAACGCCATTGCCCGCCACCTCGCCGTGCGTGGCCGCTTCGCGCTGCGCGGTGTTGAGCCCCGCGAATGCCGCATCGATCGTCATGGGTCTCGCGACTATAGGGCCTGACTGTATGGATATCCAGCCAGACAGTCCGGCTCGCGCTAGCGGTAAGATGCGCGCGCCTGCCAACCACGGAGTGCGCGCGGTCTTATGGACGAATTCAGTTTTTCGGGATTCCTGTGGCGACTGGTGTTCTCGGTGGCGCTGGTGCTGCTGACGTTCAACCCGACCGGTCACTCCTACTATCACTGGCTGCTGGACGGGTTCCCGTCGATCACGCCGGGCGAGGCCGTGGCCGGTGTCGTGCTGCTTGGAGCCTGGATCTTCTTCGTGCGATCGACGTTCGCGGCGATGGGTGCGCTCGGCGTCGGGCTGCTGCTCGCGCTGTTCGCCGCGATCGTCTGGTGGGTCACGAGCCGCGGCTGGTTGGACCTGGGCGACCGCTACGCGGTGGCCTGGGTCGTGCTCGGCGTGCTCGGCGTCGTGCTCGGCGTCGGGATGTCGTGGTCGCACATCCGCCGGCGGGTGTCGGGCCAGGCGTCGGTGGACCGAGTCGATACCTGAGTGATCGGTGCCGGTAGTGATCGGTGATCGGTGCCGGTGGTCGGATCCGTCGGATTTGGCAATGCCAAATCCGACGGATCCGACCACCGGCACCTCTTACCGAACCATCTTCATCAGCTTCGCCTTGAAGTCGTTGTACGGCGGATAGCGCATCGGCGCGTCGAGCCTGAAGCTGCGCTTCATGACCGGCTTCATGTGGCTGAACGTTTCGAAGCCGTACCAGCCGGTGTAACGGCCCATGCCGCTGTTGCCAATGCCGCCGAACGGCAATTCCGGCGACACCATGAAGATCACCGCGTCGTTGATGCAGACGCTGCCGGCGCTCAGCTTCGCGAGCACGGCCTCCTCCAGCGTCTTGCTCTTCGTGAACAGGTAGAGCGCGAGCGGCTTCGGCCGGTCCGCGACGTGCTTGATCGCGTGGTGCATCTCGTCGACGGTGATCACCGGCAGCACCGGCCCGAAGATCTCCTCGGTCATCAGCGCCGAGGCCGGCGCCGGATCGAGCACGATGGTCGGTGCAACGTAGCGGTTCACCACGTCGACGCGCCCGCCCGTGTGGATCTTCTCGCCTTCGAGCAGTTGCTGGAAGCGGGCAGCGTGGCGCTCAGTGGCGATCCGGCAGAAATCCGGGCTCTGCGACGGGTCGTCGCCATAGAACTGCTTGATCTTGGCCGCGAGCAGGTCGACGAACTGCGCCGACACTTCGCGATGCACGAGCACGTGATCCGGGGCCACACAGGTCTGGCCGGCATTGATGAACTTGCCCCAGGCGATCCGCGACGCGGCGACTTCGAGGTCTGCGCTCTTGTCGACCAGGCACGGACTCTTGCCGCCGAGTTCGAGCGTGACCGGCGTCAGGTGTTTCGCGGCCGCGGTCATGACGATGCGCGCCACGCGCTCGTTGCCCGTGTAGAGGATGTGATCGAAGCGCTGCTCGAGCAGTTCCGTCGTCTCCGGAACGCCGCCTTCGACCACTGCAAATGCGTCGCCGTCGAGGTACCGGGGCAGGATGCTGGCAATTGCGGCGGAAACATTCGCAGTGACTTCGGACGGCTTCATCGCGACACAATTGCCGCCAGCAATCGCGCCGACCAGCGGTGCCAACACCATCGACAACGGGTAGTTCCACGGCGCGATGATCAGCGCCACGCCCTTCGACTCGGGCTGGACGTAGCTGCGCCCGGGCTGGAGCATCATCGGCGTGCGCACGCGTCGCGGTCGCATCCAGTCCTCGAGGTGCTTGCTGGCGTACTTCGCCTCCGCCTCGACGAAGCTCATCTCGGTCAGCACGGCCTCGAACAGGCACTTGCCGAGGTCGAGGCGCAGCGCCTCGGCGAAGTCGGCCTCGTGCTGGCGCATCATCCGCCCGAGTTCGAAGAGCTGTGCCTGTCGCCACTCGATCGGGCGCGTCTTGCCGCTGTCAAAGGTCTGGCGCAGACGCGCCACCGTCGAAGGAATCGAAGAGATCGTCACGAAGAGTCTCCAGAAGTCCCCGCTCCCCAGGGAGCCAGTCTGGCACGCTATCACAGCCCGCGCCGGATTGGCGCACTGCAACAGCGAACCGGCGAACGAGGTGTTCCATGATCGAAAACATCCGCAATGTCTTCACGGGTCGCGTCCTCACGCTCAACCTGGAGCAGGTCCGGTTGCCGAACGGACAGGTCGCGGAACTCGAGATCGCCCACCATCCAGGCGGGGCCGCCGTGGTCGCAGTCGATGCCGAGGGGCGGGTGTGCCTGCTCCGCCAGTTTCGTCATGCGGCCGGCGGCTGGCTCACCGAGCTCCCGGCTGGCAAGCTCGACGGCGGCGAGCCGCCGCTCGAGTGCGCGCGCCGCGAGCTGGCCGAGGAGGCTGGCGTCAGCGCCCGGCGCTGGGAGAAGCTGGGCGAGTTCTTCAGTTCGCCCGGCGTGCTGACCGAGGTGATCCACCTGTTCCTGGCGCAGGATCTCGAGCCGGCCGATGCGTCGCCCGAGGATCACGAGGTGCTGGAAGCGACCTGGGTCCCGCTGCGGGACGCCGTGGACCTGGCCGCAAGCGGACGGCTGCAGGATGCCAAGACCCTGATCGGACTGCTCTGGGCCCGCGAACGGGAAATTGCGTGACCTGGATCGCGTTCCAGGCGTGCATGGATTCTGTAACATATCGACACGGATCCAGACAGTCCGTGGAGAGAACCATGACGGAGAAGCCGCGCGGCAGGGCTCCGGCACCGCCGAGCAAGGACAACGATCCCGGCCACCTGGGTGTGGACGATCGGGGCAACGTCACCTGGGAATGGGCCAGCGAAGGCGACCTGCTCGCCGATGACACGCTCGGCGCGGCGGAACGTGTGCGAGCGCTCGTCAACCCGGCCCTGAAGGTCCAGGATGATCCGGATGATCCGCTGAACCCGGTGCGCAGCAATCCAAAAGGATTGAAGAGCGGCTACAACCCGTACAACAGCGGCGCGCTCGGCAAGCAGAGCTTCAAGAAGAAGAAGAATCTGAAGGAGCTCTCCAAGTGGATCGAGCTGCGCAAGAAGTTGGCGGAGAAGAAAGAGGAGTAGGCGCCGCGGCTCAGCGCCACTGCGCCGCGTGACGCAGCTTGGCGTGCCGTCCGAGTCGGTAGAACGCCCGGAGCTCGGCCAGCATCGCCTCTGGTCGAGCTTGCCGCCGTCTCAGGAAGCGCTCCTCCAGCCGGCGGCAGAAGCGCGCCGCAAAACGATGCGCCTCCTCGTAACGTCCACGCTCGACCGCCGACAAGGTCGGCAGGAAGACCACCCGCTCGAACAGTCGCTCGAACAGCTCGGCCGGGAACCGTCCGGCGCGTTGCTCGAGCATCAGCCGCAACGCGCTCGCGTACTTGTCCACCTCGGCCTGCAACTCGAGCTCGAGGAGCGATACGGTCCGCTCGCGGCCCGCGCTCCAGACGAAATAGTGGAAGTGGCTGACGCCCTCGAGAGCCGTGCAGTAATCCGCGAGGTTCCGCTCCGACAGCGAGCGCAGCGGGCAATGCTCGCCCAGCCGCTCGAGGACGGCCCGGTCCACGTAAAGCGAAAGCTCGACGCCCCCCTCGTCCTCGGCCACGAGCAATTGCTCGTCCGTACCGGGCGACGGCGGTAAACCGGCCAGCGCGGCGGCATGCGCCGCATCAGTGATCAGGAAATCGTAGACGTCGTGGTCCGCCGGCGCGTCGTACAGGCCGGCGAGCAGGTTCTGCAGCTCGCGCAGCAACATGCCGGTCAATTCGGCGCGCGGCCGACGGGCACGATGGCCGGGCTCACGCCGAGTTCCCGCAACAGGCCGTGCGCGCGCGGACTGCCGGTCTTGAGCCAGACCTCGTAGAGCCGCAGCACGTCGCGATCGCTGTGGCGCCAGGACATCTCGCTGACGTCGTTCAGCGCGTCCACGAGGCGGTGGAACTTCGCGGCAAGCTCCGAGAACACGCCGGCCAGCGCGCGGCCGCGCGTGCCCGACCCGCACGTGTCGGCGAGCGTGCCGTAGGCGCGACCGCCCATCGCGATGTGATAGTCCACGTCCACCAGCCGGCGGGCGAAACCGTGCGCGAGGAAACCCGCCACGAACAGCGAGACGTCGCCGAGGCGCTGCAGCGTCCGGCTGCGCTGCTCGGTGGACGGCGCATCCGCGGCCTCGGCGAGCATCAGCGCCAGCGGCTTGAGGCGCGGCCCCTCGCGGGTCTGCTCGAACAGCGCCTCGGAGCGCGCGAACATCGTGAGCAGGCTCACGACATAGTGCTCGGTGTGGTCGTCCACGCCGACATGCTGGCGCGCGAGCGCGTCATGCACGGCATCGCGGAAGAACTCCTGCAGGTTGCGGACATCGATGGCGGGGACTTCGTGCGCGTCGGGGGCCATGCGTCGAAGCTACCGAAGTTCGCCCTCGGCAATCAAGACCCGATCTGAGACCGGCCGCACAGCCCGACGCTATTCGAGCAGCTCCGCAAGTTCGAGCAGCGTCCGCACGGTGAGCGGCGGCGGCGAGGCCGCCAAGGACCAGCGTCCGCCCGATCGATTGAGCCAGACCGGCGTGACTCCGGCACGGCGGGCCCCCTCGACGTCCGCGACCGCATCGTCGCCGACGTGCAACGCTCGCGCGGCGTCGAGCCCGGCCTGCTCGAGCAACAACGCGAAGATCCGCGGGTCGGGCTTCAGCATGCCGGCATCGCGCGCCGCGAGCGCGCGTTCGAAATAGCGCGCAATCCCGATGGCCGCGAGGTCCGCGTTGCCGTTGCTGACTGCGAACAGCCGGAACCGGCCGTGCAGGCGCTCGAGGGCCGGCCGGGCGTCGTCGTAGAGCACCACCTCGTTACGCACGCGGTAGAAGACCGCGAACGCCTCCTCGGCCATCGCTTCCGGATAGCCCGAGTCACGGGCGTGATGCCGCAGCGACTCGAGCCGCAGCCAGGTGAAATCGTGCCGCATGGCCGGGTGCTCGATCGCCATGCGCGCCCGGACGTCGCGCATCGAGTCCAGCGTGTGGCGCTCGAGCACGCGCGGATAGCGCTCGGCCAGGAAGGCGAGCATCGCGTGCTCGGCGCGCACGATCACCGGCCCCACTTCCCAAAGGGTGTCGTCGAGATCGAAGATGATCGCCTGGACTTCGCGCATCGCTGCGCGGAGTCTAGCGGAGCCGCGCACAGGGCACGGCAGAGGATACGCAACGCATGCCTGCTTTCGACAGCCGCTTCGCGCGGCGCTTCGCCCGGCCCACCGGCGCCCTCGAACTGATGGAGGATCTCGGCAGTGCCGGCCCGGGCGTCCACATGCTCGGCGGCGGCAATCCGGCGCGCATCCCGGAAGTCGAGGCGGTCTACCGTCGGCGCCTCGCCGAGATTGCCAGCGACGCGGTCCAGTTCGGTCGCTTCGTCGCGTCGTACCCTGCACCGGGCGGCGACGTTCGCTTCCGTGCGACCGTCGCGGATTTCCTCGCGGCCCGCTACGGCTGGCAGCTCACAGCGCGCAATGTCGTGCTGACGAGCGGCAGCCAGTCCGCCTTCTTCACACTGTTCAACCTGCTTGCGGGCGAGTCGGCAGGGGGCCGCCTGCAACGTGTCCTGTTGCCGCTCGCACCCGAGTACATCGGTTACGCCGACCTCGGCCTCACGGACGGCATGCTCGTCGCGCAGGCTGCGGCGATCGAGGAGCTGCCGGACGGGTTCTTCAAGTACCACGTGCGCTTCGACGGACTCGAAGCCGTGCCCGACGTGGCAGCGATCTGCGTGTCCCGACCGACCAACCCTTCCGGCAACGTGCTGTCCGTAAACGAGCTGCAGCGCCTCGACGCGCTCGCCCGCAACCGCCGCGTGCCGTTGATCGTCGACGCGGCTTACGGCCAGCCGTTTCCGGGCATCCAGTTCAGCGAGCCCGAATTGCTGTGGAACGAGAACGTGATCCTGTGCCTGAGTCTCTCGAAGCTTGGGCTGCCCGCGACGCGGACCGGCATCGTGGTCGCCGCCGAGTCCACGGTCGAGGCGCTCACGGCCTTCAACGCAACGGCCGCGCTCGCGCCCGGATCCACCGGACCGGTCATCGTCGAACCGCTGCTCGCCAGCGGGGAACTCGACGTGCTGTGCCGGGAGGTCATTCGCCCTTATTACCGATCGCGTGCAGGCGAAGCCGTCGAGTGGTTGCGCGACGACTGCCGGGACCTGCCGCTGCGCATCCACCGGCCCGAGGGCGCGTTCTTCCTTTGGTTATGGTTTCCGGGGCTGCCGGTCACGAGCCAGGAACTGTATCTGCGCCTCAAGGCCCGAGGCGTGCTGGTGCTGTCGGGGCATCACTTCTTCCCGGGCCTCGCGGACTCGTGGCCGCATCGCAACGAGTGCCTCCGCATCAACTGCTCGCAGGACCCGGCCAGCGTGCGGGCAGGAATCCGGCTGATCGCGGAAGAAGCCCGGCGCGCATTCGCGGCCTGACCGCGACGCCGTCACCCGGAGCGCTGGTAGACTTCGGCTCGAGGCCAACGCCGAGGTATCCTGCCATGCGACGCCTGCTCGCCACCGTCCTGATCGCTGCCGCGCTCACGGGCTGCGCGACGAATCCGGTCACCGGCCGCTCGGAGATCCAGATGATCTCCGAGGGCCAGGAGATCCAGCTCGGACAGCAGTACTACGGGCCCTCGCGGCAATCGCAGGGCGGCGACTACGTCACCGATCCGCGCGTCACGCAGTACGTGCAGCAGGTAGGCAACCGTCTCGCAGCCGTCGCCGACCGGCCGCTGCCCTACGAATTCGTGGTGTTGAACAGCGGCGAGCTGAATGCCTGGGCGCTGCCGGGCGGCAAGATCGCGATCAATCGCGGCCTGCTGCTCGAGCTCAAGAACGAGGCGGAACTGGCCGCCGTGCTCGGCCACGAGATCGTGCACGCCGCCGCGCGCCACGGGGCTCAGCAGATGGAGAAAGGGCAGCTGCTGCAGATCGGAGCCGCGATTGCGACGATCGGCGCGGCCGCCTACGGCGGCTCGGACCTCGGCAATGTCGTGGGCCAGGGCGCGGCCGTCGGCGCGCAGCTGCTGCAAGCGAAGTACGGCCGCGACGACGAGCTCGAGTCCGATCTCTACGGCATGAAGTACATGAAGCTCGCGGGCTATGACCTGCAGGCCGCGGTGTCGCTGCAGGAGCTCTTCGTGCGCAAGTACTCCGCAGGCGTCGAGCAGGACTGGATGACCGGCCTGTTCGCGAGCCACCCGCCTTCGCAGGAACGCGTCGATGCCAATCGGCGGACGATGATGGAGAAAGGTGGTCCGGGCGGCGATCTCGGCACGGATCGGTACCAGGCCGCGATGGCCGGGCTCAAGCGCGCGGCCCCGGCCTATGCGAAGCACCAGCAGGCGCTCGCCGCGGCTAACAAGAAGGACTTTGCGACTGCGCGACGGCTCGCCAACGAGGCTGTGAAGCTCGAACCGCGCGAGGCCCGCTTCCACGGGCTGCTCGGCGACCTGGAGATGGCGAGCGAGAACCCGCGCGGTGCGCTCGCGCATTTCCAGAAGGCAGGCC